>Ga0187778_10003440_pt1 | contig 10631 bp, 11 predicted proteins | sample 1015_Q2_SP5_20_M_FD_132418 | JGI IMG/M metagenome (GOLD analysis project Ga0187778, IMG submission 132418) | Tropical peat soil microbial communities from peatlands in Department of Meta, Colombia - 1015_Q2_SP5_20_MG | ecosystem: Environmental > Terrestrial > Soil > Wetlands > Peat | place...
CCGACGCGGGGTTGAGGATTCTCGGCCGGTACAACGGGAGGAACTGCTACGCTTTCGTGACACGGTTCGAGACTCGCTACACGATCATGGTCTACGGCCGGCTGCCCGACGGTAGAGTCCTGCCCGGGGCCAGGCTCGCAGTCGTGGAGGTGGACGGAATCCGAGGGCTGAGGTCGGCGCTCGAGAAGGTCCTCGGTAGTACAGTCCAGGCCTACGCCTACTGACTTCCTGAGGTCAAAACCGCATGGTTGATTGGCATGCGTCAGATACGGGTCATGAATCTCGTTGGCGTAGCCGCCTGAGCGAGTCCGATTCGCGTCACAGGGTTTCTGAAAGTCCCTTCAGCATCAGGGGTCCATCAGCCGACTTGAGCGGCTCGCCGTGACCGCTCAGCAGGACGTGGCAGTCCAGTGAGGACAGCCTTTCCACCGAGGCTTTTACTCGCGACATGTCTTGTGTGAACCGGGGAGGTGAACCTTCGAGTTTGCCATTCCTGAACCGGACGGTATCGCCCACGAACAGCACTCTGTTCCCATCATCGTAGAGGGAGATGCTTCCAGGCGTGTGCCCCGGCGTGTGGATGACAGCTAACCTGCCGATTCTGTCACTTTCCTTCAGCCTCTGGTCGGGTTATGCGGAAAAAGGGGGACATGGCGCCGAAGACGAATCCCATCGCCATTCCAGGGGCGGGTACCTCGCCTTCCCTGAGACGAAGTCGGCGTCTCCTTCGTGAACAACGACCTTGGCGCTGGTGGCCGTCTTGAGGGCTGCAGCCCCTCTTACATGATCGACGTGGCAGTGAGTTAGCACTATGGTCTTCACGTCAGAGGGGGTTCGCGACATCTTCATCGTGATGTAGTCCAGTGTCTTCCTGCCGTTTGACTACATCCCCGCGTCAATCAGCGCGAGAGTCCCATCAGATTCCCGGACGAGGTAGCTGTTCGCGTTAGACCCGTCAACACGATGCACTCCCTCGAGAATCTCCGCCATTGAGTCCCACCCCGCTGTCCCTACTTGAGGGCCCTCCTCCTCATGAATGCGGGGCCGTAATGCTCCGCAATGAGTCCCAGCAACTCGTCCGGATGCTCGCGTGTCACATGGTCAAGGAACTCCCGTGCAGCCTTGGCGGCCCCACTCGGGCCGAGCTCGAACGCCCTGTCTGCGAGCTCAATGCACACAGGGCAGTCCAGAATCGTCTTCGTCTTAGGAAACCTCCGCAAGCTGGAAAGCTGCTTCTCAAAGAGACCATTTACCTTCCTCAGTCTCGCCTCGGGGTCGAGGGTCCTGAGCAGGTCGAGCCTCTCCTGCCGGGAGAAGAACGGCGAGTAGGCGCACAGGTCTGCGAGTTTGCCGGGTCTGTCGACTCCTTTCAAGAAGGTAGCAATCTCGGTGGGGACGCCTGGAATGACCCTGACAAACTCGTCTATCTGGTCGAAGACCGCCTTCATCAGACTCGATTCTCCCGACGAGACATCGTCACTGGCACTCGCCTTTGAGAACCGCACTCTGAGGCAGGGGTCGGATCCTATCACGCTGTCGATCTTCACCCGCCAGAGCCCTTTCCAAAGAGACTGAGCGCCTGACCCCTCGGCGGCGACGGCCCTCCGGAGAAGGACGAGGGTGCCTATCGACCCCACAGCTTCGTTCAGGCTGGGCGAGGGAATCAGGACGAGGAGGTTGTGTTCTCTGAACGCCTGCGCAGTAGCGGCCACACTCCTCGGGTCATGGACGGAGATGTTTACTTCCATCTCGGGGAAGAGTATCACATCTTCTGCCAGTATGGCCGGGGCCTCGTACGCCTCGTCTTCTGAATGGCCTGCTTCAGGTGTCACCGTTTAGTCACGCGACCTTGCCGTCTTTCCTAGGCGCCGCTTCTATAAGAGTAACTCGTGCCAGCTGGCAGCTCACAAGGTGAAACATCCTTCATACGAACCCTACCGCGGAACTTGACCGAGGCTGCTCGCGACCATCTTCTCGCTGGCATCCCACAGTCTTTCAGCCAATGCCCGGTCGTAGGAGACGTCGGAGCTTCTCTTCTCCCGTTCCTGTTCGAAGTACTTCCCGGTCACCCCTTCGACCTCGGGCGAAGACGACAGGTACACTGGTGTTCTCGCTCCCTGTTGTGGACTGATCAGGAGGAGCCTGGAAACACTTCCCAAGAAGGCGAACGGCCCCAAATAGTTCCGCCATATGTTGGTGGCGACCGCCCCCGGGTGGAGGCAGTTTACGGTCACACCTGTCCCCTCGAGCCTTCTCGAGAGCTCGTAGGTGAACAGTACCTGCGCCAGCTTCGATTGTGAATAGGCCCTCATGACCCAGTAGCCCTTCTTCATCTGGAGGTCGTCGAAGTTCATCCGTCCCCCGAAGTGTGAGACAGAAGAGACATTCACAATGCGGGATGGTGTGCTCTCCCTCAGCGTGTCCAGGAGTAAGTTGGTGAGAAGGAAGTGAGACAAATAGTTGACTTGAAACGTGGACTCGAACCCGTCGACAGTCTCGGACCGCCTCACCCTGGCGATGCTCGCGTTGTTGACCAGAACATGCAAAGAGTCGTGCCTCTTCCCGAGCTCCTTCGCCAGGCTCCGCACAGAAGCGAGGGATGCAAGGTCGGCCAGGAGGACCTCCACGGCGTCGTTCCGACTCCTTGCCTTAATGTCGGCTGCCGCCTTCTCCCCTCTTTCGCGATTCCTGCACACCATGACCACAGTGGCCCCGAGCTCTGCGAGCTTCTCGGCCGTCTCCTTCCCGATTCCCGAGTTCGCTCCAGTAACTATGCAGACCCTTCGAGCCATAGGCCGCGAATCCAATTGTTGAAACATCGCGAGGCTGCCAACCGCCTCTATTACGTCTCCTCGAATCAACAGAACAGCTCACACGGACAGGACCATCGGGTGGGGCTTACGCCAGGGCGTTCGAATCTGCCTGGATTTTCTGTCCGTCCTGGGCTGCCAGTTGCTCTTCGAGTCTCCTGACCCTCTTGCCCAAATCGTCCAGTGAGCGTCCGAGCTCCTCCACCATGGCGGCGATTCTTTCGTCCTGGATGCCCTTTAGTGATTGGATTTTGAACGTCTTTGGCAGTCTCCCCTCTTTGATCAGTAGCAGAATCAGCTGATAGAGCCTCTCCTCCACATGGGGCCTGTCTTCCTCAGCCATGGGTACAGTGCCCGAATACATGTCCAAGAGACTGTCTAGGTCTGAGTAACGCTTGTCCTTGTAGACGACCCTGTACTGATACCCTGTGCCGACGGCGTTGGAGAACGACCAGATATCAGACCTCTTTGTCCTCTCGAACTGTGGCCCGTCCATCAGGTACTCGATGTCCCGCCCGTTCATCGGGTTGTGCTCGCCAAGGTTTGGCCTTATTGCGCCGTTGTAGAACGAAATCGCAAATTCCTCGACCAACTGGTGCCTTGCCTCGCCCCCGAAGCTCGTGTCTCCGCTCTCGCTCAATCCCTCTCTGCCCGCTCCTGGACGGCCGACTCAGCTGTGGTCATATGGTCCACTTCCAACGCGCCGGCTTTTGAGAAAACAAGCCAAGGTTTCTTAATCCCGAGGTCATTTTGGCTCGCTTGCCATCGAGCGAAAGAAGAACCGACGTGCTGCATGCCGGTAGACAGCGCAGCTCACGACTTCAGCCGGCACGTTTCTCACTGAAGGCGCGGAGCCTCAGGGAGCCTGGGGTCTGGGCAGAGGTGCCCCGCACCCGATGCATGTCGCCTTCCAGGTCTGCTCAGTACCACAGTAGCCGCATTTCACCGTAACAGTGTCGGGGGGAGGAGGCGGCGGAAACGCGGTGGCCTCCGACAAAGGTCGCTGGACGTTGTTCCTCCCCGAGAGGGCTCGGGCGGCCCCGATCGCAATTATGACTATGACGAGGAGAAAGAAGAGGCCGAAAATGACAGAGCTCGCAGCGTCCACCTGCAGAACCCGGGCGGCCGGCAGACCTCCCCACGGCAGCACCAGCGAGGCCGAGGCGTACTCAGACGCCATCTTCACTTCCCCTGCTTCATCCAGCTCCTCTCAGGATTAATACACATCACCATATGAATTTCGCCTCGGCCCGATCCTCCTCGTTCTCCAAGAACCCTCTGTGCCCCTTTAGCATCCAAGTGTACGAAAGGGCGGGACCATCGCAGAGTACGAAATCCCCCTGCAGGCTTCCCGTCCCTAATAGCCCGGAGGACACCTGAGCGCCGAGACCCCTGGCGACGTCTGCGAACTGCGACTCCGAGACGTTCCCCTTCGTGATTAGTATTAGGTCGAAGACTCGGATTATCGGCTTCCAAGAAACTGTCTGGGTACCTGCCTTCACCTCGGAGACCAACTCCTCGGACGAATAGGGACCGAGGGTCCTCTTGACGAAGAGCGATGCACTCTTGAAGCCAGCCCCGCTGAGCGAGACCTCGGCTGTCACGCTCGCGTCCGCCGAGATGCCTAGCGACGCGTCAGCCCTGTCGGCGCCGTGCTCGACCGCCAGAGCGGCCTTGTCCACCTGGAGCTTGACGGGAAACCAGGGCGACCTGACGAGGAATACCCAGACATCCGATCCCATTGGGACGTCGACGTGCACCGCCGGAGCCATGAGGGTCCCCACCATTCTGCCTTGGAGGAGGAGTCCGGCGGGGTACACGTTCACCATTTCCACCTCTAGCTTCTGGCTGCCGTCCTCTCCGATCTCCTCCTCGACGTGGGCGGCCGCGGGGTCGAGCATGGCGGTGTCGCACCTCCACACCTCGGTCTTTCCCTCCTGGACCCAGTGAAATGTCATCTTGCCCGCGCCGACATACACGGCTCTATGATTCAGGCGACTCCTGGAACTGATCGTCACAGTTGTCTTCCCGGCCGCGACAGCATAACTCGCGTCGATGCCCCCTGCCAGGCTGTAACTTGGCATCGGAGCCGATCCGCTCCGCTGGTCTTTTATCAGTTCCCCGACCCATTCACCCAGGGTCCAGCCGGCTACGCCTGCTTGTAGGAGACTATCTTGCCGTCCTTGTCGTCGATAATGATCTCCTTCCTGTCGGAAGTGGGCTGCCCTATCTCCGCAACCACCTTCCAGTTCGCCTCTCCTTCGATGGCGACGGCAGACGAGACTCTGACACTGCTGAAGCCGGCTTCTTCTGTGAGGAACTTCTTCGTGATTGCAATCACTTCAGAAACTGACAGTTTCAACCGCTCTGCTCTCCCCCTCTCGCCCTGCGGTCCCCTGATTTGGAGTGTTCGGATTCCTCTCTGAGAATTCCCATCACCACCCCGTCCCAGTCCCTCCCATTGAAGTCCCGTCAAGGAATCACTTGGGACCGCGCCCACTCTGTCCTCCTCTCCATGTTGGCAACAATCCAGGTCGTTTTGAGGTCGGTCAACCTCCTGAATTTCCTTTTCTAGCCTGCTACTCACCTCGGCGCGACGAAATGGCGTGAATGGGAGGGAACTACCGGGCCTCAAAGAGATCGAGCAGGCAGCAGGGAGGATATCAGGCGTCGCCAGCCGGACGCCCCTTGTCGAATCTCCAACTCTCTCCAGGAAGGCAGGGTGCGAGGTCTACCTCAAGCTGGAGTGCTTCCAGCCCATCAAGGTCTTCAAAATCCGAGGGGCCTACAACAAAATCTCCCGCCTTGGGGAGAGGAGAGTGGTCGCCGCTTCCTCGGGCAACCACGGAATAGCGGTGGCCTACAGCTCCCACCTTCTCGGCAAGAGGTGCACGGTCGTCGTCCCTGAGACAGCGGTGAAGGAGAAGGTCGACGCAATTCTGGAGTGCGGGGCAGAAGTTGTGAAGTTCGGCAGGCTGAGCAGCGAGAGGGAAGCCAAGGCAAGGGAAATAGCGACGGCGACCGAGGCCGCATTCGCCCACCCGTTCGACGACCCCGACGTCATCGCAGGACAAGGGACCTGCGGCCTCGAAATCGCTCAACAGCTGAGCGATTTCGATTCCGTCCTGGTCCCAGTCGGGGGCGGCGGCCTGATTTCGGGCTCCTCGATTGCGCTGAAAGGACTCAAGCCCGAGACGAAGGTGTTTGGCGTGGAGCCACTGGGAGCGCCGAAGCTTTCGAAGGCACTGGAAGCGAAGAGGATTGTGAACGTCCCTTCCCCTAGCTCGATAGCCGACGGTCTCATTCCGTCGGCCTTGGGGGAGCTGACCTACAGGGCGTGCTCGCGGAACGTCGACGGGACCTTCACGGTGTCGGAGGAGGAGATACTCGGTGCGACAAGAGCCATGGTGAGAGACGCAAGAATCATCGCCGAGCCATCAGGCGCGGCAGCCATTGCGCCCCTGCTTTCGGGGCAAGAGTTCCCTGGGGAACGTGTCGTGGCAGTTGTCTCAGGCGGGAACATCTCCCGCGACCTCCTTAGAGACATCCTCGCTTCATAGCGTCGAGGTCTTACTCCGGGCTACTTCCTCCGATGTGCTGCTGCGGCAAGGACTTTCCGTCCAGACGCTCATTTCCGCCCCGCTAAATACTGAGCCCGCTCTGCGATCCCTGATGATCATGAGCCTGCCTTCGTTCCAGGAAGCGGTCTCCTGGCTCCAGTCCGCTTCTCAATCGGTTCCGATTTCACAACTTTCCATAGCGGCTTGGATCCTGTTTCGCATCAGCTGTTCGTTCGGCATCTGAGGTCCGTTCAAGAACAGTGAACGGAGGTGTTAACCGATTTCAAAAATGTCGTTTCAATAATCCGCTGGAGGCTACCAGACGCGATGATCGACGGGATAAAGCGTAGGCTCGGCAAGTCGATTGACAGAGACCCCTGGGACGCCGATCTGGCGCTCCAGCCCGGAGAGGACGAGGAGGTCTCCGAACTTCCCACGGACGAAACAGCCTTGGTTGCCGCCACGCGGATTGAAGCGAAATCCAACGATTTGAACACCCTGGACCACTACAGGAGCCTCGTGAGGACTGCTATAGCGAACGATGGAAGATACGCCGACCACCAGATTTCGGTTCCTTGGTTGAGGATGATACTAGCAGGACTGGAACTCAGGCACATCGACCCCGAGAAAGCGTGGGAAGGATTCGCCGGTGCGGCTCCAGGCAACATCCCGGTTCATACAACCCCCAAGTACGACGATCTCTTCCCCTCCCGCAGAGACGCCCGTTAGCCTCCCCGACAATAACCGGGTTGACGACCATGGTGAGTCAACATGAAGATGGATGCAGACCTAGGTGAGTTCCAAACCGCCCCACCGGGCCCACGAAAGAAACCTTGGGATTCCAAGTGTTCATAGGGACAGGGTTGAGATCACGCCGAGCCTGTGTACGAGAAACCTATAGACTACCGGCGGGTGCCCTTCTACCATTGAAAATCGAAGCAGGCCAGAAGGCGTCCTATCAGAGGACCTTCACCATCGATGACGTCCGGGCATTCGCGGAAGTTTCCGGGGACAAGGGAGTCCATCATATGCAGCCTGACAGCGAAGGGAGGATAATGCTCCAAGGACTGCTGACAGCCACCGTTCCGACCAAGCTCGGTGGCGACATGAACTACATTGCTCGGGAGGTTGTCTTCGAGTTCATCCGACCCGTCTTCGTGGGCGACACGGTGAAGTGCGAAGGTGTCGTCACCAGGGTCGAGCAGGGCGAGGGGCGACTGAACATATCCATGTCTGTCGTCTGCTACAACCAGGACGGAAAGGAGGTCCTCCGTGGGAGGACGCAAGGCATCATCAGGCTCTGACTCGGGACGGGATTCCTTCAGGCAGACCATCTGCAAAAGGGAGACCGGTAAGATCGGCTACTAAGGGAGTAATTGCAGCTGGCCGGAATTCTACGACGGGGTGAACGGGCCTAGGAATTACTGAGCGGAGTCGTCGCGCTAGGCACCCGGTCTGGCTCCGGCAGCAGGCACGGCCGGCACGGGCAGAGCCTTGGGAGGGGGTGCGTTGTCACCAGACTGTCTAGCGGCCGCGGGTCACGTTCCCTGCAGGTCAGCTTCCCTGATTCTGAATATTGTGTACTTCTCCGATATCAGGCAAGGCAGAAGTGCGTAGGCCGCCCCTGCTATGAGGTCCACTGCGTAATGCTGGCCCAGATAGAGCGTCGAGAACATTATCCCCCCGCTCACTACTAGTGAAAACATCCCTGCCCTCCTCCCGACTTTGAACATGAAGTAGCTGAAGATGACTGCATAGGCTGCGTGCAGGCTGGGAAACGCCGCGAACTTGTCGGCTTCGATCATGGCCGTCACTAGGGCCGCCACCCCCGAATTAGCGATGGAACTGCCACCGAGGACAAGGTCCTTGGCGGCGCCGTCGAACCACGGTGGCGCCGTGGGCAGCAGGATGAAGGTGGTCAGCGCCAAGTATGAGGTCACGACCATGGCGGTCACGTAGCCGCTGAAAAAGCGCCTCTTCCAATACCAGAGCACGATCGAGGTGAAGACGATTAGAGGCATGTGCAGCTCGTAGAAGACCGTCGCCACCATCGTCACCGGGGCTGAAAGGAGAGTAGACTGAATCCACCCAGTCAGGTTGAAGCCCCACATCCAGTTGTCCAGGCTGGAGAGTGAGAATACCATCCTCGTTGCGGAGAATGCGGCGACCGTCCCAGCCAGGGCCTCATAGGATAGCAACAGCATCACGAAGGGTATCCAGTACCTAGCCACCCCCTTCAGCCCCAGAGCCGCGAGGATGGGAACCGCTGCAAGGAAAAAGACCCCCGGCAGGAATTGGAGGAGCCCCCCATCCACGGCATAGTATCCTATGAGAACTGCTACGTAGGCCACCGGGAGCAGGAAGTAGACCCCGACCGACCAACGCCCGCCGCGGGGGATGCCAAGAGACCCTCGAAGCTTTAGAGAAGAAACGAAACGTCTAAGCCTGGAAGGATTGTTCGAGCCCATGCCTCAGAATCGTCCCTCCATCGCGCACCCTTTCCCTTTTTCCGGAACTATAAACAAAGCGCGCCCACAATTTCCAGTATTCATTGCTCTTCTGTACCAGAGGAACTCGACGACCACCCGCACCCCTGAAGGAGTCAGAAGATTTCCTTTTTCCTTATTTCGCCGGTGGCGCCTTTCACAACGTCTCTGTTCTGGAAACTCTCTGTCGCGTCCCCAAATTCAATCATCGTGAACTGCCGGCTTAGCCTTTGATGCTCTCTTTTCCGTTCCCGGCAAACTAAGAACGGTGGCCCACCCTACGAGGCGAACTTTGCGTTGAGATACTCCAGCAGCCTGTCTGGATTGTACGCTTCGCCGAAGACTCTCTGCTGGAGCTCCTTGGGGGCATAGATGGAGCCGCATCTGTGGATGTGCGTCCCCAGCCAGGCCTTCAGCTCCATTATTTCCCCCTTCTGGAGCGCTTCACGGATGAGAGCACCATTATTCATCTTGTGCCAAATCATCGCCGCCACAACGTTCCCGAGGGTGTAGGTGGCGAAGTAGCCGAAGGAGCCGCCGCTCCAGTGGATATCCTGCAGGACCCCCTCGGCGTCGTTCTTCGGGCGCATTCCTAGATACTCATCGAAGGTGTCGTTCCAGAGTGAAGGCAATTCAGACACCCCCACCTCTCCAGCGATGACCTTCTTCTCGACCTCGTACCTCAAGGCCGTGTGGAAGTTGTAGGTCAGCTCGTCGGCGTCCACCCTGATGAAACTCTTCCTCACAGTGTTGAAGTAGCGGTACAAGTCTTCGTCGTCGTGGCCTCGAAGGAACGAGAGGTTCTCTTTTAGCAGCGGGTCGACAAGCCTCACAAACTCTCTGCTGCGCCCGACCACGTTCTCCCAAAACCTGGACTGGGATTCGTGGATTCCGTACGACGCACCATCCCCAACCGGCGTATAGGCCAGCTTCTTGTCTACTCCCAGCCCGTAGATGGCGTGGCCACTCTCGTGGATCGTCGAGTAGAGCGTGGACTTGAAGTTCACCCCCTCATAGCGAGTGGTTATCCTCACGTCGTCTGACGCTATCTGTGTGGTAAAGGGGTGGGTCGAGACGTCCATCCTGAACCTCTCGGTGGGCATTTTCAGCATCTTGACCACTCCCAAGTTGACCCTCTCCATTGCCTCGGTGTCGTACTTCACCGATTCAAGGGGATGCTTCGAAGGGTACACGCCGGCCGCGGTCACCTTCGCCAGGAGCTTCCTGGTCTCGGGGATGAGCTTGGAGTAGACCACGTCCGCATCACGGACGGTGAACCCTTCCTCGAAAAGGTCGAGCAGTGCATTGTAAGGGTGCTTCTCATAGCCCAGCTTGTCGGCCACCTTCCTCTGGAGCTGCACGATCCTCTCCAGGTGCGGCCTGAATAGTTTGAAGTCTGACTTCTTGCGGGCAGTCCTCCACACAACGGTGGCTTCCGTCGTCACCCTCTGTATCTCGTCCACCAGTTCAGGGGGGACCTTCATGTAGTAGTCTAGGCTCCTCCTGAGGACTCGAACCACTCCCTTCTCCATATCGTCTAGGTCTATCGCCTTCTCTGCCTTTTTCACCAGCCCGTCCATCTCCACAGTTGCCTTCTGGGCCATGACCGCCAGCTGCCCCGACGCCATCCCCCTGGGCTTGGCTCCGCCTTCGGGCATGTGGGTCTCCATGTCCCATCCGAGCACTGCCATCGAATGGTTGAGCGCCCAGACCTGCCTGTAGTTCTTCAGAATATCACGGACGAGTGGGTTCTGTGCCATATCCGAACGGCCAAG
>Ga0187778_10003441_pt1 | contig 10630 bp, 9 predicted proteins | sample 1015_Q2_SP5_20_M_FD_132418 | JGI IMG/M metagenome (GOLD analysis project Ga0187778, IMG submission 132418) | Tropical peat soil microbial communities from peatlands in Department of Meta, Colombia - 1015_Q2_SP5_20_MG | ecosystem: Environmental > Terrestrial > Soil > Wetlands > Peat | place...
CGGCGATCTCAACGATTTCGGCGGCGAGTTCGGCGCGTTCCTCACGGACTGGCCCAGCGCCGCACAACTGGCCTACCTAGGCGACGTGGCGCGGTTGGAATGGGCCGTGGAGTGCGTGCTTCACTGCGCAGACGCAGAGAGACTCGACTTGCACGCGCTCGCGCTCGTGCCTGACCGAGAGCTGCCAAGCCTGCGCTTCGAGTTACACCCGGCGAGCCGCATCGTGTGCTCGCCCTACCCGATTCTGCGAATCTGGCAGGTGAACCAGCCCGGCTTCGCCGGTGACCAAGCCGTGCAGCTGGACGCCGGTGGGGACGCGCTGCTGGTGATCCGCCGCCTCGACTGCGTCGAGCTGGAGCGCCTGTCCGCAGGCGAACTGTCGCTGCTGCAAGCGCTTGCTTCGCATGAGACGCTGGCGCGCGCGCACGCCCAAGCGCTGGAGGCTGATGCCAGCCTCGATCTGGGCGCTCTGCTGCAGCATCACGTGCTGAGCGGATCGTTGATCGCGTTCTGGAGTGACAAGGAAGTGAGGGCATGAACTTGACTGGCCTCGCTGGCGTGGCCTCCAGGGCAGCCAAGGTTGTCGACTTTTTCACGCCGGCGTTTGATCTTGCGATCCGCCTGTACGTGGCAAAGGTCTTCTTCATGTCTGGCCTGACCAAGATCCTGAGCTGGGACGCCACGCTTTCCTTGTTCGAGAACGAGTACGCGGTGCCGCTTCTTCCGCCGGAGCTGGCCGCGTACCTTGGTACCGCCGCAGAGCTGTGCCTGCCTCCGCTGCTCGCGCTCGGTCTGGGCAGCCGCGCCGTTGCGGTGGCCGCGTTTGTGTTCAACCTGGTCGCCGCAACCTCGTACCCAGACATCAGCGAGGCGGGCATCAAGGACCACATCTTGTGGGGTACGCTGCTCGCCGTGACCTTCTTCCACGGGCCCGGTAGGATCTCGCTGGACAACCTCATCGCTCGGCGCTTTCGGCGCCAACATGGGCGAAGAATCGGAGAGCGGTGATACAAAGGCCTGGGTGAAAACCGCCGCGGGGCGAGCACGCGTACGGGAAGCCACGTGCGCCATGGTCCTTGCTCGGCGCGTGCGGTAAAATTCAAAGTTTCACCCGTTCCACCCGCGCCGATATGCCCACCGCCCCCGCGACGAAGCCCGGCCCCATTGCGCCCACGCACGTCACCAATTTCATCCGCAATGTGATCGAGCAGGACCTGGCCACGGGAAAGTACGCGTCCCGCACGTGGGCAGGCCATCCCGGCCCGGCGGCCGTGCAGCAGGGCGCGCCCAAAGACCCGGCACGCATCCGGACCCGCTTTCCACCGGAGCCGAATGGGTATCTGCACATTGGGCACGCAAAATCGATCTGCCTCAACTTCGGCGTGGCGCAGGATTACGGCGGCATCTGTCACATGCGCTTCGACGACACCAACCCGGTGACCGAAGAGACAGAATACGTCGACTCGATCCTGGATTCGGTGCATTGGCTCGGGTTCGACTGGGGCATGCATCTGTACTACGCGTCGGACTATTTCGGCTACCTGTCTGAGTTTGGCGAAGCGTTCATCCGACATGACCTCGCCTATGTGGACGAGCTCACCGCAGACGAGATGCGCGAGATGCGCGGAACGCTCACCGAGGCGGGACGCAACTCCCCGTGGCGCGATCGTCCGGGGCATGAGAGCCTCGATCTGTTTCGCCGCATGCGTGCGGGCGAGTTCCCGGACGGAAAGTACGTGCTGCGGCTCAAGATCGACATGGCCTCGCCCAACATCAACCTGCGTGACCCCGTGGCGTATCGCATCCGGCACGCTCGACACCATCGCAGTGGCGACAAGTGGTGCATCTATCCCAGCTACGACTTCACCCATGGGGTGTCCGACGCGCTCGAGAACATCACCCATTCGCTGTGTACCCTCGAGTTCGAGGATCATCGCCCGCTGTATGACTGGATCAACGAGAGGCTCGCAGACTTTGGCATCCTCAAGCGACCCCTGCCGCAGCAGATCGAGTTCGCCCGTTTGAATCTCACCTACGTGGTGCTCTCAAAGCGTAAGTTGATCCAGTTGGTGGACGAAGCGCACGTGGACGGCTGGGACGATCCGCGCATGCCAACCCTGGTGGGGGCTCGGCGGCGCGGCTATACCGCATCGGGTTTCCGTCTGTTTGCAGACCGCATCGGGGTGTCCAAAGCCGATTCCTGGATCGACTACTCCATCCTTGAAGACTGCATGCGAGAAGATCTAAACGCGCAGGCGCAGCGGCGCATCGCAGTGCTCGACCCGATCAAGCTGGTGATCGACAACTACCCCGAGGGACAGGAAGAGGCGTGCGAAGCACCCAACCATCCGCAAAAGCCAGAGCTCGGTAAGCGCAACGTGCCCCTGTCGCGCGAGCTGTGGATCGAGCGCGACGATTTCCAGATCGAGCCCCCCAAGGGATACTACCGGTTGTACCCGGGCAACGAGGTTCGGCTGCGTTACGCTTACATCGTCAAGTGCACTGCGTACGAGACGGATAGCAACGGCAACGTGACCGTGGTGCGCTGCGCATATCTACCCGACACGCGCAGCGGCACGCCTGGCTCTGAGCAAAGGAAAGTGAAGGGCAATATTCACTGGGTCTCGGCCAGGCACGCGGTGACAGCACAGGTGCGGCTGTACGACCGATTGTTCCGCGTAGCGCACCCGGGCTCGGGCGGACGCGACTTCCTGCAGGATATCAACCCGAATGCCAAGCGGCTCGTGCGCGCCTACGTCGAGCCCGCCCTGGGGCAAGCCAAACCCGAAGAGCGATTCCAGTTCGAGCGGCACGGATACTTCGTCGCCGACCAGAAGGACCATGGGCCGGGCAAGCCCGTGTTCAATCGCGCGGTGACGCTGCGCGATTCGTGGGCGAAACAAGGCTCCTAGGGCGCGAGCCGATCCTGACGCAGAAGCGACCGCGCGAACCAGGCAGTCAAACTCTCGCTCTGAGCGCCCTGACGCTATGGCGATGAATCGACCCGTGAGGACGCGACCAACCGCGCAATGCCTGGAAGTCGTGGCGTTCTATGACGCGCACCCGATCAACGAGGATCAGATCCTCGCCGCGCTCAGGCGCAGAGGCGTGGCGCTGGAGAGGCTGACCGAGGATGTGCTTCAAGAGCACGACCAGGATCACTTCGGCGGCATCGCAGCGAACGATATTCTCGCCGCTCAAGCGCAAATCGAGCCCCGACACCACGTGCTCGACGTGTGCAGCGGCATGGGCGGACCGGCTCGCTACCTCGCCCAGCGTATCGGTTGTCGGGTGACCGGACTCGATGTCACGCGCAGCCGCTACGAAAGCGCTGTGCGGCTGACGCAGCTCACCAAGCTCGAACATCTCGTCGACTTCAAACTCGCCGACGCATTGCACATGCCCTTCGAGGAGGCAAGTTTCGATGTGGTCATCGGCCAGGAGGCATGGTGTCACGTGCCCGACAAGGCCCGCCTGATCGCCGAGTGTGCGCGTGTTGTAAAGCCCAGTGGCGCGATTGCGTTTACAGATATCCTCCGCCGCGCACCACTTGAAGCCGCGAAGATGCAGCGGCTGCAGCGCGCTATGCCGTTTCCGACCCTCGAAACGTTCGACGGATACGCAGCACTGCTGGCGCAAAATGGGTGCTTGGTGACACATCGCGAGGATGTGAGCGAGCACTGGGCGCAGATTCTGGTGCAGCGGCTCGCCATGTATCGCCGTCTCGAGGCCGACACGGTTGGCAAGTTCGGTGCCGAGCATTACCGTCTGTGGGACGAAACCTACGCTTTTTTCGTGGCGCTGTTCCGCGAGAACAAGCTCGGCGGCGGGCGTTTCGTCGCGCGCAAGCGCTAGCGGTTTGGTCCAATCTTCGCATCGGGAGCCCGGTTCATGAGCACCCAGTCTTTAGCTTACGCACACAGCGCACCGGTCAACCTGCTGGTCGGAACGCGCAAGGGGGCGTTCATTTATCGCGGGGACGCTGCTCGGCGCAGCTGGCAGGTGGACGGGCCGCATTTTCTTGGCTCCATCGTCAATCACCTGGTGCTCGACCCACGCGACGGGCGTACCCTGCTGCTCGCTGCGAAAACCGGACATCTGGGACCCACGGTGTTTCGATCCCTCGACGCGGGGCGCACCTGGACCGAAGCCAAGCAACCGCCAGTGTTCAGAAACGCCACGCCCGCTGAGACGGGTCGCGCCGTAGAGAGCGTATTCTGGCTCTCGCCAGCGCACGCCTCGCAGCCCAATGTCTGGTATGCGGGAACTGCGCCGGTGGGTCTGTTTCTCTCACACGACGGGGGTGTCACCTGGGAACCCGTAGCGGGCTTCAACGACGGGCTTTACCCCGAGATCCAGGGCAAGGTGAACCCCGGCCCAGACGGCTCGCTGCTGCATTCGATTCTGGTCGACCCGCGCGATGCGCGACATCTGTACATCGGGTTATCCGTCGGGGGCGTATTCGAGACCGTGGACGGCGGGCAATCCTGGAGCCCGCTCAATCGCGGCGTGGAGGCCAATTTCCTCCCAGACAAGGATCCCGAGTACGGACACGACCCGCACCTGCTTGCTCTGCATCCGCTCAAGCCGGAGCGCCTCTACCAGCAAAATCACTGTGGTATCTATCGCCTGGACCGCCCCGGCCTGCAATGGCAGAGGATAGGTCGCGCGATGCCCAGTGACGTGGGCGACATCGGCTTCCCGGTCGTGCTGCACCCGCGCGATCCGGACTGCGCATGGGTGTTCCCCATGGATGGCACCCAGGTGTGGCCGCGCGTGAGCCCAGGCGGCCGCCCCGCTGCGTATCGCACCGTGGACGGGGGTGCGTCCTGGCAGCGGCAGGCTCGCGGAATGCCCCCTGAGCAGGCCTGGTGGACGGTCAAGCGCCAAGCGTTCTGCGCCGACGCCCGAGAACCGGTTGGCCTTTACTTCGGGACCACTAGCGGCGAGCTATGGGGCAGTACCGACGAGGGCGAGAGTTGGTCTCAGCTCGCCGCTCATCTACCCCACATCTATTCGGTGAGCGCGGCAGCGGAGGCGTGATGCGCGTGGTGATTCCGAGCCCGCTTTTCTCGTATACCAGCGGACAGAAAGAGCTCGAAGCAACGGGCAACTCACTCGAACAGCTCCTCGCGTCGCTCGACGCCCGCTACCCGGGCATGCGGCACCGCATGATCGACGAGCAAAATAGGATTCGGCCCCACATCCGCCTGTTTGTGAACGGGGAAAGTGCAAGCAGCTTGCAGCGGCGCCTTGCCCCCGAAGACGAAGTCGTTATCGTCACGGCGCTAAGCGGCGGGTAGCGAGCGCGCTCACGGCGTTGCCGCTGCGGCATCGGCCCAAGGCGCCGCGATTTCCGTCGCCCCCCAATTGGTGGTCCCGCTGCGCAGCACGCCGCTTGGGCAAGCGAATCTGTGGGGCAGCTCGTGCCGGCGTCTTTGCGCGTACGCGAAGCGCGCTCCGAGCACCGCATGTACCTCGTTCTGCAGCACTGTGTCGCCAACAACCATCTCGCCCTCGCTCGCATCGATACGCGGCAAATGGAAGGCCTCGTCGAGGCTGTTGCGGTAATCGATCAGAAAGGAAATCAGTTGCGTCACTGCTGGCAAGATCCGCCGGCCTCCCGAGGCGCCTAGCGCGAAGCGACGCTCGCCGCGCTCGGCGATAATCGGGCAATAGTTGGTGAGGCAGCGCTTCCCCGCGCCCAAGGAGTTGGGCTTGCCCGGCTCGGGGTCGAACCACATGATGCCGTTGTTCATCAGGACGCCACTGTGCGGCAGCGTCAAGCGCGAGCCGAACAGCGAGAGCAAGGTCTGCGTAACGGCAGCCATGTTGCCCTGACCATCAACGACACAGAAGTGCGAAGTACACCCTGGGGCACGGCCGCCGTCGACATCGCCCATGTGAGTCAGTCGATACGCATAGGCTTTCTGCAGGCACTCCGCGTACGCGCGATAGGTTTGCGCATCCGGGGTGCGGCCGGGAGACAGCCGGCGTTCCAAGTCGCGCAGCGAATAGGCAAGCGTGGGGCCGGCGGTCAGTTCGGGTGTCGCCGCGATGCGGGCGTCGCGGTAGTTGATCGAAAGCGGGGCGACAGTGCGCGCGGCATAGCTCGAGAGATCTCGGGCTGACAGCGTCCCGCCCGCGTCTTGGATCTCGCGCACCACGCTGCGCGCGAGATCGCCATCGTAGAAGTCGCGCGGGCCGGCTTCGGCCAGTCGACGCAGGGTCCGGGCCAGCCGTTGCTGGGACAGGCGCATCTGCGTTCGCGCCGACCAGGTAGGTGCCGGCGGTAAGCCATCGACCAGGAACGCCTCGCGGCTTGCCGCGTAGCGGCTCAGATCGAGTGCGGCGCTCGAGATGTTGTATACCGCGAACCAGTCGATCAGCAAGCCCTCTTCGGCGAAGCGCACCGCGGGTTCGACCAGCTCCTTCCACGGAAGGCTGGCATAGCGCTCATGGGCCACCCGCATGCCGTCGACCACGCCTGGCACTGCGATCGCTAAGGGCCCATGCGCGTTGCGGTCCTCGTGAACCCGCGCCCAGGGAAACAAGTCCGAGGACACGCCCTGTCCGGCAAGCGGATAGTGCGCAAGATCCAGTGAGGCGGGAGCACGCATGCCGAAATCGACGACGGTGTAATCGTCCTGCTTGACGCGATACAACACCATTGCGCCGCCTCCGCCGATACCGCTCGCCCACGGCTCGAGCACGCCGAGCGCGAAGGATGTGGCAATTGCGGCGTCAACCGCGTTACCGCCTTGCTGCAGGATAGCGGCGCCCGCCTCGGCCGCGCGGCGGTGCTGAGCTGAGACGATGCCCTGCTCGCTATGCAGCGCCGCCTTGGTCAACCGTAGCGAGGCACTCCAGTTATCCATAGCGCTTCGATCGAGGGGGTACAGCGAAAGCCGCGAGATTCATGACGCTTTTGTCCTCACAGGAAGCGCCGCTCATGCGGAGCGGGCTTTGCTCGGCAAGCTCGCCAGCGCGAGCAACGTCCCCATCAGGGCCATGCCGGCACAAAATGCACCCAAACCGGCGAAGCCTGATGCGATCAGCCACCCGCCGACCGAACCCGCGAGCAACCAACCCAGGCTCGCCGTCGTAACGTTGAGGCCGAACAGCGCACCGCGCACGCGGCTCGGCATCTGGGCCAACGTCGCCATCAGCGCGGGACGCCCGGAAGCATTGGCGAAGGAATACGCAAATCCCAGCGCGGCCGATGCGGCCAGCCCCGGCGTCCACGCCAGTGTCGGGATAGCCAGCAAACCGGTGGCGGCCAGACTGACCGCGAACATCGTGCCGCGCGAGCGCGTGCGGTCGGCGATGCGCCCGCCCACCACATTGCCGACCAAGTTGCCGAGCGCTACCAGTGCGAGCGCCAGCGCCAGAACGCTTAACGATACGCCGTAGGCCCGCTGCAGGGATGTCGGAAGATAAATGGCCAGCGTCGCAAAGCACACCCGCTCACTGGTCCCGGCTGCCAGCAGCGCGACAAGCTTCGGCTGAACCAGCGCCGCGAGCGCAGGCCTGCCTTGGTGCGCGTCGGGGTGCAAGGGTGGGTCAGGCGGGGTGGCGAAGCGCACTGCGGCCGCCGTCACCAAGGTCAACAGGCCGTGAATAGAGAGCGCCGCGCGCCAGCCTCCGAGTGTCCCGAGTAGCGTCACCAGTGGCACACCCAATACGAGCGAGAGCGACTGACCGGTGATGACCCAGCTCAGCGCGCGCCCGCGCATCCCCGCGGGGACGTGATCGGACACGCAGGCGAACACCGTGCCCATGAAAGCGCCGCCGCACACGCCCGACAGGAGTTGGCAGGCGAGCGCGACTGTGTAGTTCGGAGCGTGCGCAAAGCCCACCCGGGTCGCGGCCATAAGCACGAGGCTCGCCGCGAGCACGCCTCTGCGCCCCAGCCGCTGTGCAAATGCACCGGTCACCAGCGCCGCGCTGCCCCAGGTGAGCGCCTGCGCCGCGAACAGATGAGCCACCGCGGCAAGCGTGGTGCCCAGATCGTCGGCGATGGGTTGCAGGAACGGCGCTGTCGCCGACCCTGACGATGTCACCGTGAAGTTCGCGGCACACAGCGCAACGAGCATCCACGTGATCCTTGCCTCAGTCATTTGCAGCTTTGGGGTTCCATGAAAACGTCGTGACGGCGCGCGCACCGCGCACTGACACTTTGGCAGCGACGCGTCGCTCGGCTCTGCGTCACGGCAACTTTCGCTGAACCTGCGGGAGCGCGATGAGGTCAGTCACTCCGGGATCTATGCCCTGCTGCATCAGCAGAGCGGTCACCTGGCCTCTGTGATGGGTTTGATGATGGAACAGTTGTGCCACAGCCAGCCAGAACGGATACGTGCGCGGCTGAGGATTGATCACACTTGTGTACGACATCTGTCCGGCGAACTCGGAGTCCGAAAGTGAATCGACCCAGGTTTTGATGTCTTCGTCGGTGCTGCTTCTTTGCGTGCGAAGTTCCACGAAGTCTGAATACAACTCCTGATCCAGGGATCGGAACACAAAGGGCCGCGAGGTGAAGCGTCCTAGCCAAATGCGGTCTCCGAGCAGAATGTGGTTGAGTGTGCCGTGAATCGATTTGAAAAACGCTCCCACGTCGCGCTTGCGCTGCTCGTCGGCGAGCATCGAACACGCGGCGTAGATTCGCGCGTTCATCCAGCGGTTATACACCGCCAGCGTCTGTGCGTATTCGACCATGTTCGATATCCCGGGCCATCATTATAGATCTCGGACAGGCGGACATATCGATCGGCTGCGGTGCGCACCGCAAAAGCGCGCGCATTCCGTTTGAGGAACCACGCGCTCGGGAGAACGTAGTACCCTATGCGGCGCCGCGAAGCTCGGATTGCTATCGCAGCAGCCACATTCGTTCAACAAGGAAAGCGCGTCGACATGCACGATCTTGTCATCAAAGGAGGCACCGTCGTAGACGGCACCGGGGATGCGCCCCGGATCGTTGACGTTGCGGTCGACGGTGGCAAAATCACCGCCGTTGACTCCAGAGTTGGCCCAGGCCGACGCGTCATCGACGCGCAAGGTCTTCTGGTCACACCCGGCTTCGTGGACGTGCACACCCATTACGACGGGCAGGCCACGTGGGATCCGTATTTGACACCTTCGTCCTGGCACGGTGTGACCACGGTCGTGTTCGGCAATTGTGGAGTGGGGTTCGCTCCGGTGCGCCCCGGCGCGGGACCGTACCTGATCAACTTAATGGAAGGCGTCGAGGACATCCCGGACAGCGTGCTCTCTGAGGGCGTGAGCTTCGAATGGGAGTCGTTTCCCGAGTACATGAACGCCCTGGCAGCCACGCCCAAGGTGGTCGACATCGGAGCGCAGGTCCCGCACGGGGTGCTGCGTTTCTACGTGATGGGGGAACGCGGAGCGGATCACGCAGCCGTGCCCACGGAGGCTGAAATCGTGCGCATGGGCGAGTTGCTTGAAGGGGCGCTTCGCGCCGGGGCGCTCGGGTTCACGACATCGCGCACAACCAAGCATCGAGCCAGGGATGGGCGCTTCACGCCGAGCCTCTCGGCACACCGCGTTGAGTTGCTCGGTCTCGCTGCAGCGATGCAGCGGGCTGGGCGCGGTGCGATTGAAGTTAACTCCGATTTCGGCGCTGGTGAATTCGAGCTATTGGCTGCGGCTGCCGAAGTTGCAAAGCGACCGCTGTCGGTGTTGCTGCTGCAAGTAAACAATGCCCCGGACCTATGGCGCAAGACTCGGGCTCAGATACACGCTGCGCGCAAACAGGGCCTGGACGTCAACGGTCAAGTGGGCTGCCGCCCGATCGGCCTCATCTGGGGCTTGGAGACCTCGACAAATCCGTTCTCGGCTCACCCGGCGTGGATCGCAATGAGCCATTTGTCTACCAGCCAACGCTTCGAGCGGCTCAAGCGCGAGCCGCAACTGCGGCGCGCACTCGTCGAGCACCGTCCCGACGATCCGCAGACTCGTTTCGCGCAAACCGCGCTGTCCAAGACTTACATCGTGGATGAGGCGTACGACTATGAACCCAGCCCCTCTAACAGTATCGCGGCGCGCGCCGATGCCGAGGGTCGCAGCGCTTGGGCTGTCGCGCTGGACGCAATGATGGCAGAGGAGGGCAAAGGCCTGCTTACGCATACGTTCGAGAACTACAGTGAAGGCAGCCTGGAGGTGATCCGCGAGATGCTGATCGACGAAGCAACGATCATGGGTCTTGGGGATGGCGGCGCGCACGTGTGCACCGTTTGCGACGCCGGCTCACCGACGTTTCTGCTATCGCACTGGGCCCGCGATCGCAAGCGCGGCCCAAGATTGCCGCTGGAGTTCCTGGTGCGCAAGCAAACTCGCGACTGTGCATTGGCCTACGGTCTGCCCGGCCGGGGAGTAGTTGCCGCCGGATACAAGGCCGACATCAACGTCATAGACTTCGAGCGGCTCCGCGTGCTCAAGCCCGAGGTCGTCTACGATCTGCCCGCCGGCGGCAAGCGTCTGATCCAGCGCGCCCGGGGCTATCGGCACACTTTCGTGGCGGGCACTGAGACCGTGCGCGACGACCAGCACACGGGCGAGTTGACGGGAAGGCTTATCCGCTAGCGTCCTCGGGCACGAGGGGCGCCTACCAACA
>Ga0187778_10003443_pt1 | contig 10624 bp, 10 predicted proteins | sample 1015_Q2_SP5_20_M_FD_132418 | JGI IMG/M metagenome (GOLD analysis project Ga0187778, IMG submission 132418) | Tropical peat soil microbial communities from peatlands in Department of Meta, Colombia - 1015_Q2_SP5_20_MG | ecosystem: Environmental > Terrestrial > Soil > Wetlands > Peat | place...
CGCGTGGGAGGGCGAGGGTGTGGCCAAGGCCAGAGAAGACAAAGCCGGTGACGCGGCCCTCAAAAGGCTGGAAAAACGCCAGCTTTCCGCGCTCGAGAGCAATGACGAGATCGCCCTGATGGAGTTCGATGCGGTCCGTGCTGGAGATTGTGTAAACGTGCTCGGAATCGAGCCGAAGGTCATTCAGAGAAGCGAGGACGTCCCGAGGGGAAGGATCCGTGGCGGCGAAAGCGGGGCTACAAGATAAAAGAAAAAGCAAGAGAGCGGGCCGAGGACGCATGCACTGAGTGTAGTCACTTTCGGCATGTGGGGACAAGGCGGGGGAAAAGGCAGAAGTCTGCCGCTTTAAAATAGAGAAATGGGGAGATCCAGTTACCGGCTCCGAATTGTGACGCTAGTTGCCGTATTGCTGCTGTGTGCGGCGCGCGCGCGCGCGGACAAGATTGTGTTGAAGAATGGCCGGCAGATCGTGGCGTCCAACGTGACCGAAGACGGGGACAGGGTCCGGTACGAGACCTCCGCGGGGGAACTCTCTATACCGAAGAGCATCGTGGATCACATAGAGAAAGGTGGGCTGATGCCAGTCACGGAGTCTCCGGCAACCGCAGTGGCGAATCTGAATCTGGCTCCTCCGCCGATGGAAGCCACGGCGAGCGCAGCGGAAATTGACCAGGCGGCCGTTCACGACGGCGCCGTCGACCGGGACTATATTGCGCGAATGGAGAATGAAGCACGTGGCGGAAATGCGAGGGCAAATCAGAAGGCTGCTCTGGCGCACCATGCCGCGGCACAGTTCGAACTGGCGCATGGCGACATGGAACACGCCTTGAACGATGAACGGACAGCGATCAACTATTGGCCGGATCAGCCGGTGCTGCTGATGAACGTGGCGTACCTGTATTTGAAGAAGAGCGAGTTCAAGCAGTCTGTGGAATATCTGGAGCGGGCGAAACGAAACACGACAGACAACGCCGACCTCTACAAACTGGAAGGCTGGGCCTATTACGGGATGAACAAGACGGAGCAGGCGGTGGCGGAATGGAAAAAGGCGCTGGCGCTGAAACCGGACGTGGAAACCCAGCAGGCGTTGGATAAAGCCCTGAAGGACAAACAGGAGGAAGAGAACTACAAGGAGAACGAGAGCCCGCATTTTCAGTTGAAATACAACGGTGCGGAGCAACCCGCATTGGCGAGAGACGTGTTGCGGGTGCTCGAAATGCACTTTGCCACTATTGAATCCGAGCTGAACTACACGCCGCCGGAGCCGATCGGAGTGGTGCTGTATACACAACAAAGCTTTTCCGACATCACGCGCGCGCCGGGATGGGTGGGCGCGTTGAATGATGGAAGAATCCGCGTGCCGGTGCAGGGACTGACAGCGGTGGATTCGGAATTGTCTCGCGTGCTGAAGCACGAACTGACGCACAGTTTCATCCAGCAGAAAACGCGCGGGCGCGCGCCGACGTGGATACAGGAAGGCGTGGCGCAGTGGATGGAAGGGAAGCGGAGCGACGAAAACGCCGCGGTACTAGTGCAGATTTATGATGGGGGACAGGCGGCGCCGCTCGGACGGATGGAAGGATCGTGGATGGGGCTGTCGGGAGACATTGCGCAATACGCTTACGCCTGGGCGCTGGCGAATGTGGAGTACATTGTGGAGACCCAAGGGATGAGCGATGTGGAGCGCGTCCTGGACCGGATTGCGGCGGGTGCCTCGACGGAGGATACGCTGAAGGAAGTGCTGCACGATGATTATGGAGATTTGATGCGGTCGACGGCAGAGTATTTGAAGAAGAGTTACGGAAAGTGATGCCGTTCTCTACCTGACTCTAGCGTGGGACAACAAAATAGCGGCCCTTCGATGCTCTGGGCAAGCTGATCAGGAGTTGGCGAGGAGAGCGGCGAGAAGAGCAGCGCGCTGCGGCATCGTTTTATAGAAAACGAATTCGTGCGCGGAGTGGGCGCCGTCGCCGACGGCTCCAAAGCCATCCAACGTAGGAATGCCGAGAGCAGCGGTCAGATTGCCGTCGGAACCGCCACCGGCCGCGGCTTCGCCCAGGGAAAAGCCCATTTGTTTGGCAAGCGATTTGGCACGCAGGAAAAGCGCAGCGCTGTGCTTGCGCTCCAGCGGAGAGCGAGAGAAACCGCCGCGAACCTCAAGTTTGGCACCCCGGCTAATGGGCTTTAACGAGCGAAAGCGCTTTTCCAAGGAACGCATATCGGAAACGCGCCAGGCGCGAAGATCGAAATTCACCTTGGCGCGGTCGGGAATAACGTTTGTGCGGGTGCCGCCCTCGATGAGGTCCGCATTCACAGTGACGCCGTGGCGGGGATCGTTCCACTTTTCAATGCGAGCTATCTGGGCAGCGAGTTCGTGAATGGCGTTGATGCCGCGCTCGGGGTCCAATCCAGCGTGCGCAGCGCGGCCATACACCATGAGCTTAGCCTCTCCGACACCCTTGCGCGAGGTTTTGGCGAGTCCACGAGGGCCGAGAGAGGGCTCGAGAACGAAAACGGCGTCGCTGCGGCGGGCCTCTTCCTCAATCAGCTTGCGAGAAGATTCACTGCCGATTTCTTCGTCGGAGGTCCAGAGGAAAACGAGGCGCTTGGAAACAGGGACATCCAGCTCGTTGAGAGCGTCCAGCGCAAAGAGAGCTTGAACGATGCCGGCCTTCATGTCGAACGTGCCGGGACCATACGCCCTATTGCCGACAATCCGGAACGGCATTTTGGAAAGTGTGCCGATGGGATAGACCGTATCGTAATGGCCAAGGACCAGGAGTTGCGAGCGGGGAGTGGGCGAGGGAGGGTTCCAGACGGCGCGGACGTGGTCGCCCCGGCGTCTTTGTTTTGCTAACTGTACGTAGGTTCCGCGAAGGGTCCATTCGTCCGCCAGAAAACCGGCGCAGCGGTCCGCGTGGTTTTTCTCAAGGCTGGGAGACTCGATCAATGTGAGCTGACGCAGAGTGTCCATCATCCGCGGGAGCCGTTTGCGAAGGTGAGCGAGGAGGGTTTTGGAAAGCGGTACCTGGGCCATGATAGGGAGATGGTAACAACGGCATTGCCCGTGGGCAACGGCGAATGAAAGGCATGTGGCTGAGGGAACAGGTATTTTGAGAAGAAGTAGACTGCGCGCGGCGCCGGGATTGCTTATAATAAGAGGTTTGCGATATATGGAGGTCTGGCTGCCGAAGAGGTATCCGCGGCACAGGAGCGGGCATGCAACTGGACATCAACGAGATACAGAAATTCCTGCCACACCGGTACCCGTTTCTGATGATTGACAAAGTCGTGGAGATGGAGCGGTACAAGCGCATTGTGGCGATCAAGAATGTGTCGATCAATGAGGCCTACTTTCAGGGGCATTTTCCGGGGAAACCGGTCATGCCAGGAGTGCTGATCCTGGAATCGATGGCGCAGGCGGGGGGATTGCTGCTGCTTCAGGAGATTCCCGACCGCGACCAGAAGTTGCTCTATTTGGCGTCAATGGACGACGTAAAGTTCCGGCGGCCGGTGGTGCCCGGGGATCAACTACGCGTGGAAGTAAACATCAAGTCATGGAAGGGCGACCTCTGCAAGATTGAGGCGAAAGCGTTTGTGGAAGAGAACCTGGCGACCGAAGCGACGCTGATGTGCGTGATGGTCGACCGGGATCGCGCGAATAGCTCAGGAAAATGACGGCAGAAAAAATACATCCGCAAGCGATCGTCTCACCGGAAGCGAAAATTGGAAGCGGGGTGGAAATAGGGGCCTTTGCTACTGTGGGTGCGGGAGTGGAACTCGGGGACAGCTGCATTGTTCACGGCCATGCGGTCATTGTCGGCCCATCGAAATTCGGCGCGCGAAATGTGTTTCACCCGTTCAGCGTCATTGGAGGCGACCCGCAGGATTACACGTTTCGCGGGGAGTTCGTGGAACTGGTGGCCGGGGACGGCAATATTTTCCGCGAGCACGTCACCATCAGCCGGGGCACGAAAAAGGGCGGAGGGATAACGCGCCTGGGGAACGACAATTTCTTTCTGTCGTATTCGCACGTGGGACACGATTGCCACATCGGGAGCAGCACTCTTTTTGTGAACGGAGCAACGCTCGCGGGCCACGTCACCGTGCAGGATTTCGTGACGCTGGGGGCGTTCTCTCCGGTGCACCAGTTCTGCAGGCTGGGCAGGTACGCGTACATCGGCGCGTGCACGGTGATTACGCAGGATGTGCTTCCGTTTTCGCTGATTGTGACGGAGCGGGAGACAAAGTGTTTTGGGGCGAACACCATCGGGCTGGAGCGGAAGGGATTTTCGCCGGAGCGGATTCAAACGCTACAGCGGGCGTTTAAATTGCTGGTCCGTTCGAAGAAGAATACCGCCCAGGCGCTCGAAGAGATGAGGAAGACGATGGCAGATTCCGCCGATGTGCAAGAGATGGTTGCGTTTGTAGAGAAGGCCGAGCGCGGAATTGTGAAGTAAGGCGAGCTGTGAATTCATGCCGGAAGCTTTCAACAACACAGCAGGGTGGGGGCTGATCGCGGGAAATGGACGGTTTCCGTTCCTGGTACTGGAAGGGGCCCGCAGCCAGGGAATTGAGATGGCTGTGATCGCGCTAAAGGAGGAGGCTTCACCGGAGCTGGAAAAGGCAGCGAAACGGCTGCACTGGGTCAGTCTGGGAGAACTGAGCAAGGCCATCGCCCTCATGCAGCAAGAGGGAGTGAAACGGGCGGTGATGGCCGGGCAAGTAAAGCACAACAAAATTTTCAGCGCGATCCGGCCGGACTGGAAACTGGCGAAGCTCCTGTTTTCTTTGCCGAAGAAAAACACAGACTCGCTGATTGGAGCTGTTGCAAAGGTATTCGAAGAGGAAGGAATCCAGTTAGTGGATTCGACGTTGTTCCTGAAACCGCTTCTGCCACAGGCCGGTGTATTGACGCGGCGCGCGCCGAGCGAACACGAATCAGCGGACATAGAATATGGAATAGGCGTGGCGAGGCAGATCGCTGGAATGGACATCGGACAAACCGTGGTGATTGCGGATCGCGCGTGCGTGGCCGTGGAAGCGATGGAAGGTACGGACGAAGCCATTGCGCGCGCGAGTCGTTTCGCGGAAGGCAAGCCGCTGGTGGTGGTAAAGGTGAGCAAGCCGAAACAGGACATGCGCTTCGACGTACCCGTGGTTGGATTGCCTACCGTCGAAGCAATGAAGAAGGCGGGGGCCACGGCATTAGCGATCGACGCGGAGCGCACGCTGTTATTTGACCGGGGGAAATTGATCGAGCTAGCGGATGGTGCGGGGATCGCGATTCAAGCTTTTCCCCCGATTAGGGATTTGGAACCAATAAGCACTTCCGTGGGAATAAAGAAGTGAACGCGGGGATGGGTGTGGGGACAAATAAGACTCGTGTCGGCGTGGTAGGGTGTGGCGAGTTTGGGCGCAACCACGTGCGGGTGTATCGCGAAATCGAGGCTGCTGAACTGGTGGGTGTATATGACCAGGACGCGGAGCGAGCGGCAAAAGTCGCGCAAGAGTTTCAGACTCGCGCGTTCTCTTCCTTGGGCGAACTGAGTGGCGCCGTGGACGCGGCGAGCGTGGCAGTGCCGACCGTGGCGCACAAGGATACTGGCTGCGCCCTGATGGAAATGGGAATCGACGTCCTGGTCGAAAAACCCATGGCGGGAACGGTGGCCGAAGCCGATGAACTGATCCGCGAGGCGAAGCGCAACGGACGCATCCTGCAAGTTGGGCACGTGGAGCGGTTCAACCCGGCAGTGCGGGCCGTGGAACCGATTGTGAACCGGCCCTTGTTTTTTGAGGTGCACCGGCTGGGAGTATTTACGCCGCGGAGCCTGGATGTCGACGTAATCTATGATCTGATGATCCACGACCTGGATATCCTCCTGGCGCTGGTGAAGGAACCAGTGGAAGAGGTACGTGCGGTGGGAATACCGGTGCTGACGGACAAAGTGGACATCGCGCATGCGCGACTGGAGTTTGCAGGCGGGGCGGTGGCGAACGTCACGGCCAGCCGGGTTTCGACGGAGCGTGTGCGGAAGATGCGTTTTTTTCAGCAACATGAATACATTTCGCTAGATTACGCGCGGAGAGACGCCTTGCGCGTAGGAGTGAAGCGCCCGGGTCCCCAGCCGGAGTTCGGGTTTGAAAGACTGCCGGCCCCAGAGACTGAGCCTTTGAGGGCGGAACTGGAAGCCTTTGTGGAAGCGGTACAGATTCGAGTAGCCCCAAAAACGGATGGGGAGGCCGGGAGAGCCGCTTTGGAGCTGGCGAGCCGGGTTATGGAGAGCATCCGAGAGCACAGTGCGCGCGTCCAACCAGTAGGGTCAGGGGTGCGGGGAAAAATTAGCCAATGATTCCACGGATTTTAGTTCCGCAAGGGGCGCGTCCGCCGGCGACCATCGAGCCGACGACGCGCAGGCGCCCTACTTCATTGGACGAACGGACACTCGTGCCTTCGACGCTGCCCATTGTGTCGCTGGATGGGCATTCGACGATCCCCGCCAATTTGCCGCTCGAGGCAATTGCCACCCGCGTGGTTGTGCCTCGCGACTTGAATATCGAGGAAGTCCAGCGTCCAGACGATTCCACCTTGCCGGCGCAGCCAACGGAGATGGACGAGCGGATCACGATTCCGCAGGGAGCCGCTCCGCCCGAGGTTCTGCCGGAAATGCCTCCGGTGTCGGAGGACTTGGTCCAGCCGGACATCATTCAGACGGGCGAATTGTCCTTCCTACCGTCCGAGCAGCAGCAGAAGCGGCCCGTCGGCGAGATTGTCGTCGCGGGCGCGTCGTTACTGCTGAACCTGCTCTTCGTGATTTTGATGGTGCAAGTGCTTGCGTATCGATCCCGATCGCACGAGGTGGATGAAATTGGCAGGCGGCAGATATCGGTGTTACTGCCACCCGGCGCGCTGGAATCGCTGAAGCCCACGACGACGCCTCCGGCGCCACGCCCTACTGTAAAAGTGGACCCGAAAGAGATTCGAAAGGTCGCGCCGACGATTACGCCGCCGGTAGCGCCTCCTCCAACGCCGCAGCCAGAGCCGCCGAAAAAAGAATTGCCGAGCGCACCAACCCCGCAGCCCAATGTGGTGGTGCCTCCGCCGAAACCAGCAGACGGCAACAAAGGTGACTTACCGAAGCCACAGGTGAAACTGGAAACACCGAATATGCCTGTGCCGCAGAGCGGGCTGATTCTGCCGAAGTCGACCTCACCGGGCGAAACCATTCGTGAACTGGCGCAAGGGACAAGAATGAATACGCCGGCGCCCATTGGCGGCGGGAGTCCTTTGCCGGGTGGACACGGACGAGGCGGGGGTGGGGGGGGCCATGGGACCGCGGGCGGCGCGGTCCAGATGCTTACGGACACCGAGGGTGTGGACTTCAACGACTACCTGCGGCGCGTGTATATAGCGGTGAGAAACAACTGGTACGCGGTGATGCCCGCATCCGTGGAACTCGGCGACCAAGGTGTGGTTTCTCTGCAATTCAAGATCATGAGAGACGGCAGCGTGCCGGACAGCGATCCGCAACGAGTGTTCGGGTCGGGTAAGGAACCCCTCGACCGCGCAGCGATTTCGTCGATTCGGGCGTCGAATCCGTTCCCGACGCTACCCGCGCAGTTCAAAGGGCCGTACATCGAGCTGCGGTTCACGTATTATTACAACATGCCGATTCCATCGAATTAAGCAAGCCGCTGCACTCCAAAAATGAAGATAGCGCGACAACAGGTGCTGGGGAGTTTGTTGCTGGCACTGATTGTGCTTACCGTTTTGTTGATTCGTGCCTGGCTTGTTTTCTCCCACAAATGAATGCGCTGATCGAGCTTCCGCTGTTGGTCATCGTGGGGCCGACCGCTTCTGGAAAGTCATCGCTGGGAGTGTGGCTGGCCGAGCGGCTGAACGGAGAAGTCATCGCCTGCGATTCGACACAACTTTATCGCGGCTTCGACATCGGCACGGCGAAGCCAACTATGACAGAGCGGTGCGGAGTGCCGCATCACCTGTTGGATGTGCTGGACGGAGCAGAGGAGTCGACGGCAGGCGGATATCGGGAACTGGCGATCGAAGTATTGAACAATCTTCGTGCCCGGAAGAGGCACCCTATTCTCACTGTGGGAACGGGCCTTTATCTGCGGGCGCTGCTGGAGGGCCTGGCGGATGTGCCGCAGCGGTCGGAGGAGCTAAGAGAGCGTTTGTGGGCAAGTGCGGAGGTGCATGCGACGGGATATTTGCACCGCATGCTGCGGCGGCTGGATCCGGAGTCGGCGGAAAAGATCGCGCCCGCTGATGAACAGAAGCTGATTCGGGCGATCGAAGTGTGCCTGCTGACAAAAAAGCCAATTTCTGAAGTGCACCGGAGCGGGCGGAAGCCGCTAATGGGCTGGCGGGCAGTGAAGATTGGATTGATGCCGGAGCGGGAGGCGCTATACGAGAGGGTGCATGCCAGGACAGATGCAATGCTCACCCATGGGTGGCTGGAAGAAGTGCGTGGGCTGATGGAAAGCGGAATGCCGGAGGGTGCGAAAGCGTTTGACTTCATTGGCTACCGGGAATTGCAAAAGGTGCTGCGCGGAGAGACGCAATTGGAAGAAGCGCGTGCCGCGATCCAGCAGGCGACGCGCCGATATGCGAAGAGGCAAATGACATGGTTCCGGCGGGAGAAGGGAGTTCGGTGGTTGGCAGGCTTTGGTGACGAACCAAGAATTCAGAACGAGGCGCTGGAGAGCGTGCGCGACGATGTGACCACTGCCATATCCGACCCAAACGGAATGGAAGTATAATTGTTGTGATGAAAGTTCCCTCCACGCAGCGCAAAGTCTGCGCGAGAAGACCGGCTCTGACCCATTCATGAAAACTCAGCACGATACTTCTGTTTCCGAACGCGTACTTCTGGTAGGAGTCGGTTGGAAGCGAGCGCCGCGGTTTCCCGGCATGCCTGTGGGAGAGCAGGGGCGGGAATCGTTGGCCGAGCTCGTGGAATTGGCGCGGAGCGCGGGCGCGGAAATCTCCGGAACTCTGTTTCAGCTACGGGATGCGGCCGATCCCGCCACGTTGGTCGGGCGTGGGAAGCTGGATGAGATTCGGGCCGAGGCGACAGCACGGCAAGCGCCGCTAATCATATTCGACAGCGAACTCACGCCGGTGCAGCAACGCAACATCGAAGAGGCGACCGAGCGCCGGGTGATCGACCGGACGCAGTTGATCCTGGATATCTTTGCAAAGCACGCGCGGAGCCGGGAAGGGCAGTTGCAGGTAGAGTTGGCGCAGCTGAATTACATGCTGCCGCGTCTGACGGGTCGAGGCGTGCAGATGTCCCGCTTGGGCGGCAAAAGCGGCGGGGGTGGAGCGGGAGGAGCCGGCGGCGGGGCGGGGAGAATTGGCGTGCGCGGTCCTGGCGAAAAGAAATTGGAAACGGACCGCCGGCGCATTCGCGATCGTGTAAGGAAAATCGAGGAGAGCATTGATGAGGTGAGGCAGCAGCGGGCTCTGCGGCGGGAAGCGCGGAACGCTGTGCCACTCGGAACAGTTTCCCTGGTGGGGTATACAAACGCGGGGAAGTCCACGCTTTTTAATGCGCTGAGCCAGGCGGGCGTAGTGGTTTCGCCCAAAATGTTCGCCACACTGGATCCGACGATCCGCGCTCTGCGCCTGCCGTCAAATCGCAGGATCCTTATATCCGATACGGTGGGGTTCATTCGCGCTCTGCCAAAGGGCCTGATGACTGCCTTTCGAGCTACGCTAGAGGAAGTGCAGGAATCCGCTCTGATTTTGCAGGTGAGCGACATTTCCAATCCGTACCACGAGGAACTGGAACGGGAAGTGGAGAAGATTCTGGGCGAGCTTGGCGTGATGGAAAGGCCGCGGCTGCGCGTGTTCAATAAGATTGACCGCTTGACGCTGGAGCAAAGAGAAGAATTTGCGGCGGCCTGGTCCCGATCGAAAAATGGGGAAGAACCCCCGGTATTTGTTTCAGCGCTAACTGGAGAAGGACTGGACGGACTCCTGAGGCGGATCGATGCCGTACTGCCCGTCGATCCGGTAGTGAAGCTTTCGCTTCATATGCCATTGACGGAAGGGAGGGCGCTGGCATTGATACACGCGTTGGGCCGCGTGGTGCATTCGCGCGTAGATGATTCGCATATGGACCTGGAAGCGGAGATTCCAGAGGCCGTGGCGCGAAGACTGAAACTGAAGGATTTCGAAGCGAAGGAAACATTGCGACCCTCGCCTTCGTATGGATAAGCAGGAGGCAAAATCATGGCCGCCTTTTTCCTGTGGTGCATACTGCTTGTGGTGTGCTGGCCGATTGCGATTCTAGCTTTGGTGCTGTACCCGCTGGTGTGGTTGCTGCTGCTGCCTTTCCGGATTATGGGCATTGCGGTTCACGGAGTGTTTGAGCTGCTCCGGGCATTATTGTTTTTGCCGGCGCGCATCTTGCGTGGCCCTCACGCAATCTGAAATGATCTTTGACCGCTGAGGAAAATCAGCAGGAGTTACTCTCGAGTAATTCAGCGAAATAACGCAAAATATGAATGCAATGTCACAGAAAACGGGCTTGCTGCAGGCGCCCGCAGAGAGGGCTCAGCTGTGGAAAACGTTGTGGAAACTGAAAGGCACTCATTC
>Ga0187778_10003445_pt1 | contig 10619 bp, 6 predicted proteins | sample 1015_Q2_SP5_20_M_FD_132418 | JGI IMG/M metagenome (GOLD analysis project Ga0187778, IMG submission 132418) | Tropical peat soil microbial communities from peatlands in Department of Meta, Colombia - 1015_Q2_SP5_20_MG | ecosystem: Environmental > Terrestrial > Soil > Wetlands > Peat | place...
CAGGCGCCCGAGCCCACCGTTTCCGAGTCCCGCGTCGGGTTCTTGTTCTATGACGCTGAGCGGGTCGAGCTCGCGCCGGGCGGCGAGCTCTGCCGCGAAGGGATGGAGGAGAAGATTGGTGATGTTGTTGGAGAGCGAGCGCCCGATTAGAAATTCCATCGACAGGTAATAGACCCGCTTCGGGTTCTGTAGCTGATACGTATTCTCGGTCAGAATCCAGCGTTGCGAGAGCACATCCCGTACCGCACGCGCTGCAGCCTCGAAGCGCTCGCGCGGGCCCGCCGCCTGTAGAGCGACAACGTCGTCGAACAGCAGGTGTCGCTCGTACAAGGCGTCGTTCGCGCCGGAGAATCGTATCGGTCCGCAGCCGTACCGAGTGAGCAGGTCGGATTCCGTTTCTGGTTGCGTGCGCTGTGGAGTGCTCATGTCGTTGCTCCTGATCGGGTCACAATCCGTTCCGTTGTGGCATTCGACGCGATGCCGGATTCTCGACCTCGAGTGCTTGCCCCGGACGGGCGTCCATGCGCAACAGCAGCGCCGCCATGGAGCGTGGCATCACGCGATATTGCGTCCCTTGTACCAGGCAGGGGGCCCCAGCCATATCCAGAATGTCCTCGGGCGACTCCCGCGCCGTGTCGACCCAACGTTGCCAACCCGATATGGCCTTCTCCGGCACGGCCGGCAGATCGAAGTCGAGTGGCTCCCAATAGGCGTTGAACATCAGATGCAGCCAGACGGGAAGACGAACTGGGCCATAGCGAATGGTGCACGCAATGCTGTGCGAATCGTCGCTCCAATCCGGCTGGTCGAGTCGGATGCCGTGCCAGTCGATCTCGGAGCGGCGCAGCAGCTCATTGAGGCTCAGTGCGCGGAACCCCTGGCCGCTCTCTAGCCATTCCGTCCACCGGAGGCGTTGGGCGATCGCCGTTCGTACGAATCGATGCAGATCCGCATGCCGCTCGAGCAGGTTCCAGTCGAGCCAGCTCACCTCATTGTCCTGGCAATAGGCATTGTTGTTGCCCCCCTGCGTCCGGCGCATTTCATCGCCCATCAGCAGCATGGGCACGCCGACCGAGATCAGCATCGCGACGAAGAAATTCTTTGTCTGTCGGCGGCGCAATGCCTCGACGTCGATATGCTCGCTCGGGCCCTCGGTCCCGCAATTCCAGGAGCGATTGTTGTCCGTCCCATCCCGGTTCCCTTCGCCATTCGCTTCGTTGTGCTTATCGTTGTACGAAACCAGATCGTTCAGCGTGAAGCCGTCGTGGCAGGTCACGAAGTTGATGCTTTGCTCGGGTTCTCTTTCCCGCTGCCCGAAGATGTCCGGGCTCCCGAGCATGCGTTGCACCGTCGTCCGCAACATGCCCCTGTCTCCCTTGGTAAAGCCGCGGACATCATCGCGGAAGCGGCCGTTCCATTCCTTCCAGCTGTCGCCGACGAAGCTCCCGACCTCATACAGGCCGGCGGCGTCCCAGGCCTCGGCGATCAACTTTGTCCCGGCGAGAACCGGATCCGATTCGATGTCCCAGGGAGCCGGGGGATCTTCGAGCGGGCGTCCGTTTTCATCGCGGGCCAGGATCGCGGCGAGGTCGAAGCGGAAACCATCGACGTGCATCGCCGCAACCCAGTACCGCAGGCTGTCGAGGATCATGCGGCGCACGATGGACCGATTGGCATTCAGCGTGTTGCCGCAGCCACTGTAATTGGCGTATTGCGCACGATCCTCGTCCAAGATGTAGTACACCTCGTTGGCGAGGCCGCGGAAGCAGAGCGTGGGTCCTGCTGCATTTCCCTCGGCGGTATGGTTGTAGACGACGTCAAGAATCACCTCGATGCCGGCTCGGTGCAGCGCTTTGACGAGGTCGCGGAACTCATCGACCGGGCCGAGCGCGTCCTTCCGCGAACTGTAAGCGGCGTGAGGAGCGAAGAACGATACCGGAGCGTATCCCCAGTAATTGACCAGACCCGCCGGGCAGTCCTGCCGGTCGAACTGGAATATCGGCAACAGCTCCGCTGCGGTAATCCCAAGATCCCGGAGGTATGGGATCTTCTCGATCAGGCCGGCATAGGTCCCTCTGAGCTCGGGAGCGACTCGTGAGCTAGGATGGCGCGTGAAGCCCGCGACGTGCATCTCATAAATCACCGTCGAGGCGAAACTGCGATGAAGCGGCGCGTCGCCCTCCCAATCGTACGCAGCGGGGTCGACCACCGCGCTTCTCATCGCGACAGTGTCGGGCTCTCCGTATCGGCCCGATCGGCGTCGCGAATATGCCTCAGGCACGACGACGGCACGCCCGTACGGGTCAAGCAGAGCCTTGCTCGGATCGAAACGGAGACCCTGCACGGGATCGAAAGGACCGAAGGCCCGATACGCGTAGAGCTGTCCGACCCCGATCCCGGGAACGAACACGTGCCAGTAGTAGTAGGTGCGGTGCTCACGCGGATCCAGGTTGATCACTCGCGTAGGCTTTGCCTCCTCGGCACTGTCGAACAGCAGAAGCTCGATGCGTGTGGCGTGCCGCGAGAAAACGCTGAAGTTGACACCTCCGGGCAGGACGGTGGCACCTAAGGGAAAGCTTTGACCCGTGTACGACGGAGCTGCAGCGGCATCGACAGCGATCATTGCCGGCGGCGAACCCGAGTTGACGCGTGTCCTGTATTACCAACCGCCGCCGAGTGCCCGATAGAGCTGCACCGTGGCGGTCGCTTGTCCCATTTGGGACTGTACCAATTCGTCCTCGTCGTTGAGTGCGGTGATCCGATCGTCCAGTACGTCGCGAAAAGTCTTGCGACCGTCTTCGTACAAGGTAGTGGACGCCTCTTGATTGCGACGTGCTGCGGCCAGGGCTGATGCGAGTGACACGCTCCTCTCATCGAGTGCGGTGCGCTGTCGATAGGCATTCTCCACGTCTTCGAGGGCTTTCAATACGGCGGTGTCGTATTCGGCCGCAGCAGCTTCGAGGCGAGCGTCGTTTGCGGCAATGTTGGCACGAATTCGCCCGTGGGTGAACACCGGCAGGTATGCCGAAAGATTGAGCAGTCCGCCCGTTGCGCCGAAATTCGGCAGTCCCTGAAAATGCAGTTCGGCATCCCCGCCGAGAAACTGAATCCCGAACCGCGGCAGCAAATCCGTTTTGGCGCTCCGCAGCCTGGCTGCAGAGGCTTCGACGAGTGCCGCCCCTTCCTGAACATCGGGTCGCCGCTCGAGCGCCTGAACTGGCAGCAGCCCCGTGGGAGCCGAGGGAACATTGATAGGCGTCGACTGCGGCAGCGTGACCGCGGCCTCCGGCGGCTTCCCGGTGAGCACCGCCAATCGACGCCGCCGCGCCTCAATGAGCGCGAGGAGCGGTGGACGTTTCGCACGCTGCGTGTCCAGTTGCTCGCGAACCAGGTCCGCGTCGTAGGCGTATGCCTGGCCCGCCTGGTACCGGGCTTGGGTGTAGTTCAGGAGGTCTTCGAGCGTCGCGATACCTCGATCGAGCACGTCGAGCCGCAGTTGCAGGCCGCGCGCTTCGTAATAATTCTCCGCAACATCGGCCACTACCGTAACGCGAGCACCGTTCAGCAAGTCGACAGAGGCAGCGGAGATCGCTTGGGCCGCCTTAAGATCGGCCCGGTGTCGACCGAAAACGTCGGGCTCCCAGCTTGCTCCGAGGGCGCCCCAACCGCCCCAGAATCCCGGCTGAGCAGTCGGGATCACTACCGGCAACCCGGGGATCGAATTCGGCAGGCGCCAGTCGGCGGCACCGCCGAACACCGCACCCTGTGCAGCAACGGCCGGGTACAGGGCTGACTCAGCCACCGTGACCATCGCTCGCGCCTCGGCGACGTGCGCTTGTGCGGTCCGGATATCGGTGTTGGCCACAAGTGCTGCAGTGATTAACTCGGCCAATGGCTCCTCATGCCACACGGTCCACCAGCGGCTCAACTCCCCGGCAGTCGTTGGAGCTCCCTGTGACGCTTGTTCCTGGAACGCGCCGGGTACGGCCACTTGGGATGGAGGAGTCTTCACGGGCTGTATGCAGCTTGCGAGCAGTACCACTGCCCCCAAAGCCGCGAGGCACTGGCGGACGTCGATCGAGGAGGGCACCTTCGTGAATCGAGAAATCATGTCTGCCTCGCAAGCATTGAACGGAAGCGCCCGAGGGCGAGCGCGAGGAAAAGCGCCCCGCTCAGAGACATGACTGCGATCTCCCGCCAGACCGCGCTCGGTCCCGCACCGTGATAAAGAACCGCCTTAGAGAACGAGACGTATTGCGTGGTCGGCAGGAACTGCGTGATGTGCTGCAAAGCAAGCGGCATGCTTTCCAGGGACGTGGCCGCCCCCGACAGTAGATGTGAAATCGCGTAAACCGGCACGGCAAGCAACCCGAACTGCGGCATGCTCGGGGCGAGCGTCGCCATGTACATCCCGGCCGAAGTGGCCGAGAACAGGTAGAGCACGCTGCCCAGCACGAAGAATGGAACTGACCCGGCGATGGGAACCCCGAGTAATCGGTGGACCACAAGCCAAAGCGACAACAGCGACACGACCAGGATCGTCAAACCGTTGGTCAAAATCTTCGCGGTCGCTATTTCGCTGGCGCGCACTGGCATGACGAGCAGATGCTCGATGGTGCCGTGCTCGCGTTCCCGGATGACTGCCGCGCCGACGAGCACGATCGACAGAATGGTAACGTCCATCACGATCTGCATGACCGAAGTCCACCAGGCGCTCTCGGCATTCGGGTTGTACTGGAGGCGCACGTCGGCTGCGACCGGCATCCTGGACTCGATACCCCTGATGTCGAGCCAATCGAGGACCTCGGTGTTGAAGATTTGCTGCAGGTCGGCGGTGCCCAGGCCGGCCTGCGTCATCGCCGTAGCGTCCACAAGCAGCTGCACTGCGGGCGCTCGCTTGGCTAGCACATCCCTTTCGAAGTCGGGCGGTACCTCGATGACGAAGATGTATTGCCCGCGGTCGAGCGCACTCGGGATGTCACCTCGAGCGATGTCGACCGGGGTCTTGAAGTAGGGGGGGTGAATGGCATGGCGCAAGCGACGCGACAGGTCGGAATGGTCACCATCGAGGATCGCCACCGATGCATTCGAAACCTCCGCCTTCACACCTTTCGCGACGGAATAGACCGATACAGTGAAAAAAAAGACGACGATGACCATGAGAGCAATATCTCGCAGCAGGCTACGCAATTCCTTGCCCGACAGCAGCCAGACGTTGAGCAGCCAGCGCATCATGAGCCGCCCTTCACCTCTCCTGCTTCTTCAGCAGTAGCCGTGCGGCGAGCAGATAGAACACAGCGAAGCCTGCGAGCGCCAGGTACATCGGCAGGAAACTCCCGGCGCCCAGGCCCTTGGTGAAAGCGCCGAGGCTGATTAGCTGGAACCAGGAAGCGGGGAAAAGGATGCCGGTCCAGTAGGCGGATCCGGTCAGCGTGGACACGGGGTACAGCATACCGGAGAAGTTCGTCCCCGGAATCATGCAGATGACCGCCGTAGCGAAGATCGCGGCGACTTGCGAGTTGACGAGTGCCGAAATGAGCAAGCCCAAGGCGGTGCCCGCACCGACATACGCCAATGCTCCCACGGTGAGCGCGAGGAAGGACCCTTTGAGAGGTACCCGGAGGATGAGGATCGCGGCGAGGACGAGCGTGACATAGCTCACCATCGCGATCCCGATATACGGAAGCTGTTTGCCGATGAGAAACTCCCCCACCCTAGCTGGTGACACGTAAAGATTGAGAATGGAGCCGATCTCTTTCTCGCGCACGATCCCGAGAGCGGTCAGCATGGCAGGGATCAGGAGCATGCTCAGCATGATGACTCCAGGGACTACCGCATAGATGCTCTTGAATTCCGGGTTATAGGCGAAGCGCGGCTCGATCGAAATCGGTAGTGAAGCGTGATCTCCCGGCAGCACTCCGGCCTGCGCCTGCGCATACTGTTGTACGATGACACTCATGTAGTCGCGTATGTTCGTGCTGGTGAAAGGAGTCGCACCATCGATGAAGAAGCCGATCCGCGGGCTTCTCCCGGCAATCAGATCGCGCCCGAAGTTGGGCGGTATGTCCACGATGAACTGGCCCTCCCCTTGACGCAGCTTGGCGTCCGCTTCGGCACGACTGTATGAGGGCGCGACGGGCTGGAAATAGCGCGGTGCTGATAAGCGATCGAGGAACTCCCGACTCTGGTGACTCTGGTCCTCGTCGAGGACCGTGTAGCGAACGTGCTCGACATCAAAGGAGAGCGCGTAAGCAGAGACCAGGAGCAGCACAAGCGGCCCGGCGAACCCTAAGGCCAGTCGCAAGGGGTCACGGGCAAGCTCCGTGCTCTCGCGCCGCGCGAACGCCCACATCCGCGCGAGCCAGTCGATCCTGAATCCGCCCGGTGCTGCGGGCCCAGCTTCCGCGGTCGGTTCGTTCGGGTGCTCCGCGACCTTTGCAGGCGCCTTCTCGGGCTCTGCCTCCTCGAGGTAGCCGATAAAGGCCTCCTCCAGTGTGTCGGCTCCGCGTTGTGCCACGAGCGCCAAGGGTGCACCCACGGCGAGAACCTTGCCGCGATGCATCAGGGAGATACGATCGCATAGCGCGGCTTCGTTCATGAAATGAGTCGACACGAACAGCGTGACCTTCTTCTCGCGGGAGAGCTTCACCAGGTGGCGCCAGAACATGTCGCGCGCGGCGGGGTCTACGCCTGATGTGGGCTCATCCAGCAGCAGTACTTCGGGCTCGTGCAGGCATGCGGCGGCGAGTTGCAGGCGCTGCCGGATTCCGAGCGGTAGCGAGGAAGGCAACGTGCCGGCGTACGTCTCCAGATCGAAATCACGGAACGAGGTTTGGACCGCCTCCTGTGCCCTGTGCTCGTCGAGGCGATATAGCCGAGCATGCAGGTAAAGGTTGTGCCGTACGGTGAGTTCCTCGTACAAGGAGAAGGACTGCGACATGTAGCCAATGTGCAGCCGAGTTGCCATGTCGTGCGGATCGATTGTCTGTCCCAAAAGCTTCGCCGATCCGCTCGTCACATCGAGAAGGCCCGTGAGCATTTTCATCGTGGTCGTTTTGCCGCAGCCGTTGGAGCCTAGAAAGCCGAAGATCTCACCCCGAGCAATTTTGAAGCTCACGGCATCGACCGCCACGAAATCTCCGAAACGCTTGGTCAGCTTCTCCGCCTCGATCACTGGCTCAGCGCCTGGGTTCACGAACGGCGGGATGCTCAGCGTGCCGCCTTTAGGTCGCCTGTCGGCAGGCAGCAGCGATACATAGGCCTCCTCGAGATGTGTTGCACCCGTGCGCGAGATGACGTTGCGCAGCCAGTCGCTGATCAGTACGCGACCAGCATCCATTGCAATCAGATACTCGAATCGCTCCGCTTCCTCCATGTAGGCCGTGGCAACAATGACCGTCATGCCTGGGCGTTCGGCGCGCAGGCTATCGACGAGGGTCCAGAACTGACGCCGTGAGAGCGGATCGACGCCCGTCGTCGGCTCATCGAGTATCAGGAGCTCGGGGTCGTGCACCAGTGAGCAGCACAGCCCGAGTTTCTGCTTCATGCCCCCGGATAGCTTGCCAGCCGCACGGTCCGGGAATGCGGCAAGTCCGGTTGCCTCCAGCAGCCTGCGAATTCGGGCTTCGCGTTGTCGCGCGGCCAGGCCGAACAGGCGGCCGAAGAAGTCCACGTTCTCGTGGACGGACAGGGTCGGGTAGAGGTTGCGGCCCAAGCCCTGCGGCATGAAGGCAACCCGCGGCAGAAGCGCTTCGCGTTCGCGTCGGCGGGCAAGGTTGCTACCCAGCACTTCAAGAGTTCCCTGCTGAAGGCGCTTGCTCCCCGCGATAAGACTCAGCAGGGTCGATTTCCCAACGGCGTCGGGACCGATGAGGCCGATCGTGGCTCCGGCCGGCAATGACAGTGAGAGATCCGCGAGCGCGCGCACCTTCCCATAACGATGCTCGACCCCGCGAAACTCGACGGCGATCTCGGCCGGGTCGTGTTTCGCCGTCCGATTCGTCGCTGCGTTCACGAGCTTGGTCCGCGATCCGTGCGGACGATGAGACTCGCGGGCCAGGGCGCGTTGGAATCTAGGCGCACATACCCATTCCCCGTCTGACCGGCCTTCAACAGCCCCTCGTACTGTCGGGCGACTGCGACCGGAATCTGAAGCTTGACTCGATACAGCAGCTTGTCGCGTTCGGTCATCGTTTCGACGTATTTGGGTGTGAACTGAGCTTCGGGAGAGACAAATGACACGAACGCCGGGATTGGTGCTCGGCCTCGGAAAACATCCAGAACGATGCGCGCCTCGTCGCCGATTTTGAGCTTGCCAGCCGCATCCGTACCCAGAAAGACCGTCATGTACACGTCGGTGGGGTCGAGAAGAGTCGCGACCCGTCCGCCGGCCGGCAACACGGCACCATTCTCAATGACCTTGTATTCGATGCGGCCCGCAACGGGCGCCCGGATGATCGTTTCGTCGAGCACCACGTTGAGGTGGTCGATCTGCGCATCGGCCTGAGAAAGCTCCGTGCGCGCCTCCGCGAGCGCCGCCGCGGCCGCCGCCACCTGAGCCGTTTCAGAACTCAGCGCAAGCTGGCGTCGCTGCAGCTCCACATCGGAGATCAGCTTCTTCTTAAACAGCTCGTCTGCCTCGGTCTTTTCCAGGCGCGCGAGCGCTTCGGAGCTTCGGTGAGCTTGCAGGTCGGCCTGCGCACGCGCGATGGCACCTTCGGCTTGCGCTCGCTTCGCTTCGGCGCCGGCGAGGTCGGCTTTTGCCTCTGAATCGTCCTGGCGCGCGAGAATCTGCCCTTGTTTCGGGTTGTCACCCTCGCGGACGGACAATTCGACGATGCGCCCCGCGTACTTCACCGCGATATCGGTGCGCGCGAATTCAAGCCGACCATTGGACTGGATGATGTACGGAGGCAGACCCGCGCCGCGCTGCGTGTACCACCAGTAGAGAGCGACACCGGCAGCAGCAACGATCGCGACCGACAACGCAGCCCACAAGGCGGGTTTGCCTGCAGGCTTCGCCATCCCGCGCGGTACCTTCAGACTCACGCCCTCGACTGGCGGGTGGGTATCGGCCTTCGCCTGAGGGACTTCCCTCGTCTGAGCAACTTCCCTTGTCTGAGGGACCTCCTTTCTCTGCGGTACTTCGGTCACTTGTTCAGCCATTTCGCACCCTTCCTACGATCGCACCTCTTGGTTATCGTGTCGCGAGTTCCTGTTAGATTGGAGATCGCCATTTCGATGTCCTTTCGGATGGCCGGATCGCACTTAAGCAGGTCGTTAGCCCAGTCTGGTGGGCGAGGCAGGAAATTATCTTGTGGATGTCCAAGGGCGCAGATGTGACGGCTAACTCGCGCGTCTCTCCGAGGTGCTCACGGTTATCGCGTTCTACCGCCCGTCGGTCTCGTGTTTGCACGAGCGCAGTGCTTGGCGAGTTGTCCGTACCGTCCGGTGATGATTCGCCGAACGATTCGTGTTGCACACGAGCAGCAGCTCCCTCACCGGAAGCAAACAGCCCGCCCAGACTCGAAACCGCAAACCCGTTAGCGGTTTGCTTCGCCGCTCGCATATAAAGGGTCGCGGTCGAGGCGAATTCACACGACTCGGCCGCCCATTTCTGAAACTCTCCATGCGCGAGCTGTGATCTTTGGGCAACCAGCAGCTCGCCGCAGCGAATCGCGTGCTTGATTGCATCCTCGGCACATGTTTGCGCCATGCGATAAGCCTCGTTGATGCACACGGCGATTGCGGTGGCGCTCCTCGTGCTCTGAGGGAACGGGTCAGCGGGTGACAGTGCCACCCGGTTAGGTGGGAGCGGATTCTCTTGCGGGGCTAATGAATTCATAGCCAACCGAAAAGTAGAACATCCAGTATCCCGATTGACATACTCGTGCCGGTTTCGTCCAGGAGCCATACGCAAATCTCCGTAACTCCGATGTGCCCATCCCGCTCGCGCGGGACGCTCGTCATCTCGGCAGCGGCATCGTTGTTGCACCGCGGCGCACTGATGATTGCATGCTGTCTGAACTTGAAATTGAAGATCTTCGGGGATGCGCTTGTAGACGGGAGACCGAAGGCTGCGAGCGATGCCTGCGGTGTGCGTCGGCACTGGGAAACACTGCGCTCGGCTTACTCTCACGGGTTAAGTAGAAATCACGCTGGCGCAATGTCTCAGGGAATGTTGGTGCCACTCGATGGCTCGCCTTGGCGGAGCTTGCGGATGCGACGGTAATCCCTCTTCACGTGGTTCCTGAGATCGAAGAAGATGTGATTTCCGCAGGTGGCGAGGCCATTACCATCGATCGGCAGTGGGAGATCAGATAAAGAGCGCGCGTCTGGTTACTTACGAACGATCTCAGATCGCCCGCAGTGGCGGAAGGTTAAGCGTGAGAGTGCGGTGCGGCTGGGCAGCCGCGCGCACGGAATCCTTGATTTTGCCAAGGAACGCAAACCAACATCGACCGAATCATTATTTGCACACACGGCCGCACTGCGCTCAGTTGATGGGTTTACGGCAGTGTCGCTTGCAAGGTGCTCGAGGCGGCGGACCGGACCGTTGTTGTCGTCGGCGCCGGATGGCGACAGGAGCACGAGCAGGAACACATCCCGGCTGGGCGAAG
>Ga0187778_10003446_pt1 | contig 10616 bp, 11 predicted proteins | sample 1015_Q2_SP5_20_M_FD_132418 | JGI IMG/M metagenome (GOLD analysis project Ga0187778, IMG submission 132418) | Tropical peat soil microbial communities from peatlands in Department of Meta, Colombia - 1015_Q2_SP5_20_MG | ecosystem: Environmental > Terrestrial > Soil > Wetlands > Peat | place...
AGGTTTGCCTCGGTTGCGGGCTTAGACGCCACGCTAGATATAGCCCGGTCCTTCATTAACTGAACTCGGCCGAGCCGTTAGCCTACATAGAACGCATTAGCCCAAATGTGGTCCCACGTAAGTTAGATACACAAGAGATATGCCAATACCAAGATAGCCACAATTAGAAAGGCAATCACAATAAGTCGTGAATTGCGCTTAATCTGCGCGCGCACTCTAGCTCCCATGTTGAAGAACTGACAGTTACTCGGCTTAAGAATCTAACTAAGACGTGGCCACTTGGAATGACTTGCCGTAGAGTCTCCAAGAGACATAACGAAGACCCCGGGTTCAAATCCCGCTAGGCCCGCCAGATTTCGTGACCGTTTAAAACCGTTTCGAGTAACCCTTTTAGCAAGTGAGTGAGATTCGACTGCGAATCGTTCATTGTGAGAGCTGCTAAAATGTCGAGGCCAGAGCTGGCAGATGGAAATTCATCTAGAGAGAGGTTAGCTCAACCGTCCATCATTCTCACAATTCTTGCCTCGATGATCGCAGTCGCGTTTGTTTTCAAGTCGCCAGAATTAACAGCGTTCTTCCTATCTACCTTCACTAGAGTTCAGCAATTTTCTGAGCTGTATGCTCACTTCGATTTCGCATTTGTCCGCACCCAGGCGGAGATGCTACAGAGTTTCTCGGGTCAAATGATAACTAAAGGAGAATTGGCATCGTTCGAGCTTCGACCTCAATCTTCGCCAATCGGGGTCAAACTTAGGTGCATGTTCATGGTTGCGGCGACCGACATTTCGATTATCATTCCAACCCTGAACGAAGAGAAGTACCTGCCTAGATGCCTCAGCTCCCTCAACAACCAGTCACGAAAAGAAATCCGAGAGCTCATAGTTGTAGACGGAGGTAGCACTGACGAGACCGTTGAGATCGCACGAAAATACTCCGATAAGGTCTTGGTGGAGCCAGGGAGTGCCGTGGGGGCATCTCGAAATATCGGTGCAACGGAGGCGACGGGAGAGATTCTCGCCTTCATCGACGCTGACACAGTTGCATCTGTTGACTGGCTTGAGGAAATTGCCCGATCCTTCCATGACGACCCCAACGCTGTTGGGGTAACGGGTCCAACTATACCATATGGTGGAACGAAGTTAGACGAGCTTGCGTACCAAGTGGCGACGGGATGGGCTCAGCGTTTGTCATTAAAAGTCGGTTTACCACATGTTGCGGGCTTCAACTGTGCCTACAGGAGAGGAGCGTTTTGGCAGGCGGGGGGATTCGATGAGAGGAGGGAACTATCCGAGGACGTAATGCTCAGCCTGAGAATTCGTCATGAGGGACGAATAATTTTCAACCCTGACATGGTTGCCTACACCTCACTCCGGAGAATCAAGAAATATGGATACCCTTACTTGACTACATACTACGCGATCAACGCTGGCACTCTGCTACTGTTCAACAGAAGCCTTGCTTACCCTAAGATCCGCTGAAATATCTAACTAGCTTCCAGAGTTATCTATTCCACACCCTTGGTACTCGCAGAGACCACAATATGATTAAGGAAACATACCAGAAAATCACTCTCAACGGCGTTCCATCAAACCTCCATGCTAAGAATTGAGGCAGCGTGCTCATCAACAAAAGAAATGCCGAGAGGAAGAAAGCATTTCGATTCCTCCTTTGCCGTCCCACCATGCGAGCTGGGACAAGTTTTTTCTCCTCAATAGTCAACATGTGAGTGAAGAGCCCTAAAATTGCCACAAGACCGGCCAGGTCAATGGCGTAAGCAATGGATGCATAATCGAACATCGAAATTGCCTCTGCTGTATTGACAAGGCTGAGCAAGTATGGCTCAACAGATACTAGGAAGAGTAATGCTATGTTCAAGGAGACTGCCGTTGCAGTTTCTAGCGGTAGCGCGGACATTATCCAAGTATAGCGTAGCCATACCGAAATTAGAATTAGGAAACTAAATCCGAAGCCTAGGACAGCGCTTAGAATGTCACCCGGCTTAGCCGGAGTCTTGCTTATGAGAGTTAATGCACCGATCGACAATGCCAATCCAAAAACAAGGTCGGACAGAGTTTCAATGCGCGGTCGGGGAATCGGCCCGGCTCTGTTTTGAGGCAACAGGTCATTCAACCAAAATGGTTCTGCTACGTGCATTATCGCACCAGAACCTCACGGGGAACGCTTAAAGGTCTATTTCCCCGGCCGTGAACATGATTCCTATGCGAGTCAACTTCTAGGAATAAGACTGTCTATTTCTTGGTGGGCGGTGGTCGCAATAATCATAGGCCTCTGGATTCTCTCGCACGCTATTCGCAGACAGCAGGCATGGGTACATGAAACAGGCGCAGATCGCGCTTATCATCGCGCCTAGCCGAAGGCTTAGGGACTCACTTCAGTTTCAAGAGGTTCTTGGCGTTCTCCCTTAGAACCATACGCTTGATTTCTGAACTTAGACCGAGCGCTTCGAAGTCTAGAAGCCACCGTTGTGGACTTAACATGGGATAGTCTGTTCCGAAAAGAAATTTCTGGGGGATCATCTTCGTCATGTAAGTAATCAGAAGTGGTTGGAAGTATTTGGGAGACCAACCCGAAAGGTCAATGTACACATTGCTTTTGTGAGTCGCGATTGCCAGTTGCTCGTCCTGCCACGGCCATCCGGGATGCGCCATGATAAGCTTCAGTTCGGGAAAGTCTGCGGCCACATCGTCCAGAAGCATCGGGTCTGAAAATCGCAGTTTTATGCCTCCTCCGCCCTCCAGACCAGCGCCCCAGTACGTTGAACCAGTATGGAATGTAACTGGCACTCCGAGTTCGACACCTTTAGAATAAAGTGGGTAATAGGCGGGGTCGTTCGGCTCGAAGGCTTGCACTTGCGGATGGAGTTTCAAACCAGCAAGACCTAGCTCACGGATTGCATATTCAAAGTCCTTGACGGCGGATTTTTTATGCGGGTCAACTGAGGCGAATCCTACGATTCGCTCAGGAAACCGGTCAGCGGCTTTGGCGACAAATTCATTCGTTACTCTCGGCATATGGCTGGTTGTTTCGGCGTCCCAAGCGAACAGAACCAATTTTTCAACGCCACATCGCGTGTATTCATCGAGCATCTGTTCGAAAGTTCTAAGTTCAATAGTGTGGCCGAATTTCTTGGCGGCTGCTTCAACGTGCCGTCCGCCAGAATCTATAAGGAACTCCTTGGTGGGCGGATGAACGTGCACATCAATGTAACCGCCCTGCTCTTCCGAAGATACCATCTTACATCCAGCCTGACCTTATTCGCTCTGCGGTGATAAGGATTAGAACTGCTCTCAAGAACTAACTCCGAGACGCTTTTGTACGGGGATTAACTTGATCTCAAATAGGGTTGTGGTTATAGCTTGAAACAAAGCCACTCGGCCGCGATAGGAGTCGTTGGCGGCCTTGTTGACATAGTCGCGGGATTGGCGCTTCTTCAACCCGCGGAAATGATGGTCTCTTCCACTGCTATGTGGGGCGGCTATTTCCTTCTGATTTTGGGGTCAATCGTTCTATTGACCGGCCTGTATCTGCTTACCGCGCATATGATGAAGAACCGCTCCACGATTGGAGGACTAATGGTGGTCTACGGCGTAATCATGCTGGTTCTAGGAGTGGCTATGTTCGGACAAGTGTTCTCGATGATGCAGGGTTCAACCCTTTCAGGTTCTGTTATGCTGTTGATGGGTATATTGATGCTCTATAGTGGGTATGGCATGACTAAGAAATAGCCAACTGATCAGAGCGTATTGTTATCTTTCTATGAGCCAACTTGGAGAGTTGGGATTCTAGGGCAGTTTTTTGTTTGAGCATATCCTTACCGACCTCGTCGATTCTTCTTTGCACTTCTCTGTGACGCGCCTCTACTGTTTCCTTTTCGTTGCGGGTTTGGGCTACTGATTCTTCCGCCTTATCCCTTTTCTCGAGAAGGCCATTTCCGCGCAGTTGCCTGAGTGTTTCCTGAATGTTTGCCTGAATTGTCAAATATTCTTGACGCATTTCCTCGATAACCCCGTTCTTGACGCTCAGAATTGTGTCCTGCGCCTTTCGTTTTTTCCGTTCTTCGATGTCCAACTCATTGCGCGATAATGCGTCATCCAACTGTCCCAGGACCTTGTGGATGGCAAACGTCTGGCCCGTTGCTAGGGTTTCAACGGGCGATTCGACTAAGCCACGCAACGTTTGAAAGTCAAGAGTCGGATTCTGCTTGGCCGATGCAACTCTCTCAAGCTTGACAAGCGGCTTTACGACTGGTTGAAAGAACTGCTTTATCTCATCCTCCTTCGCGCGCATTAATTCCTCGTAACGTCGCAATTCAAGAAATTCTCCTTTCGAGGTTAATTCCATCTGGTCTCGTAAGAGACCGTTTTCTCGCTCTGAGGTTGACTGCAATGAGGCTACGCATTCCGTTTCTTCTTTCCTTAGCGTGAGAAAGTCTTCAAGCCTTCGCGCTAGGATGTCTGCTTCTCTTCCGATTGATTCGATCTTGGCTCCTGGTGACTCATCCAATGCTGCGCCTAGTGACCGCACGGAGTTTTCGAGTTTTGCTAGAGCAGTGTTTAGAGCAGCCATTTCGGTCTTGAGGCCGCGGTGAAGTTTGGGAAGATACTTTCGGGTTGTAACTATGATTTTGTTGAGAGCATGAATGGATTCTTCATGGAATTTCTCAGTATCCGGAAACTTCGTCGTAGGTTCCGCTCGGGTAAGTTGTTCCGTTGTTTCTTGTATTGTGTGTGCTAAGCGCATCCCATACTCAGATGCAGCTTTGTCCATGGTTCCCCACGCATTTTTCACGCTTGATTCAAACCTGCCAGCAGTGGTTGAAAGTGCGCTTGATGTTTCTCTAATTGCCCTAGTCCTTTCTGCAAACCGTTTTTCATGATCCTTCATTACGTCTCGCGCCAGTGAGTCGCAGAACTCGATGACCTTCTCGATTGGGACTTCGCTAGCACTCAGGATAATCAACCTGTCCGGTGCCCATGAGAATCAAGGGCACAATTAAGGTTCTATTGATTACTGTCTGTACCTGGGGTAATTTGTCTCTTCGATGACCGGTCAACTGCCTGGGCGACCGCAAGGCCGAATTCTTGACAGGCAGCCTTTCTGATCTCCAGAGCATCATTCGAGTTGGTTCTATTGAATTCATCCAGCTTGGCCTTCAATAATTCCTGGCGCTCTCTTAGGCGCCTTCTCTTTACCTCGTAATTTGCCCTCAATTCGTCCAGGTTATGTTGAAGCAATGTTCCCTCGTGATCGAACTGAGCTCTCTTCGATTGCAGCGCACTCGTGCTCGTTTCGAGTTTCTCGCTCGATCTATGTAAGATTCTTTCAACGATTGAAGGTTGCTTTCGAAGCAGTTTGAGCCTTCGCTTGTCGAGTAAATCAATCTCGTCACGGAGCTTCCCCAATGTTTTTTCATGTCTTTTTCTGGCTTCATACGTTACAGTTCTATACTCATGTTCGAGCTTTGAGAGCTCTAGTTCGCATGCGCTCAACTCTTGCAGTATCTTTGATGTTTCTCCGGAACTGTTTTTCTCTGCCTCAACTTGTTTACTTAGTACCTCGCGGAGTGAGGACAGATGGTCTTGGACGCTTACTCTGTACGCCTCGTCGGAAATTTCAGGCAGCTTCGTCTCGAATTCCATCAATATTGCCTCGACATCTTTGATCCAACGTTGAAAATGTTCGGAGAAAGGTGGAAGGGCAAAGCGTTGATTGCCAAGGTGTTCGAGGGCGTTCAAGATTCTTGAAGAAACTTGTGTCGGATCGATTGGTGCTTCCTCTAGATAGGATACCGAGGTTTCGGTTTCGCCACTCCTTTCCTTTGAATGTTTCTTGGTTGATGGCCTGCGGAATCTTGTCCCGCGCATTCTAGGCTCGGAGCTCATGCCTGGTCAGCTTCCATTTCATAGTATATATGAAAGCGCATTGCTAAACCCTGGTTCCAAGCCGCGCTTTCTTAAGCCAAGAGTAATGCAATACTAGACCGACAACTAATCCACCTGCATGTGCCAAGAAACCGCCACCAGCGAAGATGTCGAGGCCTATGAAGAAGACCATTCCCACAAGGCCTTTCACGCCCCCAGCCGCTCCTAGCAAACCCCATATTGCGCCTGAAGCCCCAACGCCAATTGCGTCGCCTCCTAGGAACAGGAAGGCGATGTTTCCTGCAACTCCACTCGCAAAATATGTTGCCAGCCACTTTCGGGTAGAGATTTGTTCTTCTAGAGACGTTCCGAATATCAAGAGAAAAAGCACGTTTCCCCCCAAATGCGTTGGATTCGCATGCAGGAACATGGCCGTAAGCAACATCCAAACCGCGCCATGCCACACGGCCGCGTTAACTTGAGCCAGCGGATAGAACATGTCATAATTCAATGAAAGAATATTGCCTCCCGCAACCCCCAAGACCAAGTAGACGATTACTAGAATTACTGACATCCAGACTGAGGGTGAATCCCTGATTCGTGAATCGTGTCCGCCTTCCATCGCTTTGCCTCGCCTGAGTTTAGGCGACACTTCCTCTAGTCCGATTTAATAAGTGAAATCACAATGTCAAGGAATTTGTGTCAACAGCTTCAACGGAGGCATTTCAAGCTGGCGAACGAATCGCCGAGCTCTCTGTAATCACCCTCGTCAGCATAGGGTTAGTTGAACTTACAATCGGATTATTGACGGGGAGCCTTGGGCTCAAAGCTGATGGAGCGGACTCAATCTCTGATTCTGTGATTTCCCTGATCGTATGGCTTGGGTTGCATTATTCCAGACGACGGCCAGATGCGCGTTTTCATTTTGGTTACCAGAAGGTGGAAAGTCTATCTGCGCTCATTGTTTCAATGGGAATGGTGGTTCTAGCGGCCTACGTAATGGTTCATGCCTACACAACCTTCCTGAATCCAGGAGAGATTGCTTACCCGTATCTAGCTCTCGCAACGTTACTCGGTTGTGGAACGATATCAACCTACCGCGCTTTTCAGATGCGAAATGTCGCGAACAAGTACGGCCTACTGTCGCTTCGGACAGACGCGAATAATTCGATCAAGGACGGAACTGCCTCATTCGTCGTCTTCGCTAGCGTTCTTGGCGCCTCCCTTGGAGTTCGGCAACTTGACGCCGTGGGAGGAATGATAATCGCAGTCTACATTGTGGCAGTGGCGTATATCGCCTTCAGGGAATCGTCTCTCATCTTGTTGGACGCATGCGAAAGCCCCGAGTTGACATTTGCTTTGGCTACAGCTCTCAAGACTGTGGAAGGGATTCGAGGTGTAACGAGTATAAGGTTGCGACCGTCCGGCCAATTTCTAACTGGAATAATCGCTGTTTTAGTCGACGGGTCCAAGAGCGTGACGGAGACCGAGCATTTGCGCAGGAAGTTACTCGAAATAGTCTCAGCGATTATTGAGCCGGTAGGCGAGATATCTATAGTCTTCCGGTCCGATACTCAATCTTAGCACAAATTAAAGACGAGTTCAAAGCCCGTCGATGAATTCGTACCAAGAACGCAGTTTTGCAAACTTATCAGCAAATCTGTTTCCCGAGTAGATCAATGGATTGACCGCCCCGAAGACCGCAAAGTCAGCGAGGCTTGGCTTCTCAGCGACGAGAAAACGGTGGTCCTTCAACATATCCTCAATGATTTGGAAGTGGTTCTCCATGTCGGCCTTGAATTCGGGTCGTCTGGCTTCCAAGGCTTGCAGAGGACCGCGCTTCAATTCCTGCATTTCGATGAATACCCAGCGTTCCAGATCGTCCCTGAACGTCTTGGGGAAATCGACGACAGCGTACCGCCACACAATGTCCTCAAGCCTGTAATGTGCCCAGTCTTCAATCGCTTTCGTCAAGGCCTTGGTTCCGTCCGGGTAAATTGTGGGGTTGGTTTGGAGCTGCTCTAAGAAGTCGGGAATGCTTGAGTAGGTAATGACCCGGCCATCATTCACTATGGCGGGAACATAATCCTGTCCAGTCGCCTTGATGAGTTCCCTCTTGTCGTGGTAACCGACGATTTTCGTTTCGAATTTGATCCCCTTGTAATCCATGATCTTTCTGGTCTTAACGCACCAGTGGCTGAACGGTTCTTCGAAGAAGATGAGCAATCACAGAAGCCCCTTTATTTTCTAGGTTTTGATCTTCTCCACGAGCAGCATTTTTCCAAGCGTAGTTAAGGTGACTTTAGTCTTTCCCCTAGAGTGCCTAGTTGCTTGGGCAAGGCCCAGGTCAATTAGGCCACGTGCGTCTTCCGAACCATGAATATGGTAGCTGAGTAGGGGTTTGCCGTAGTTTGTTAGCTTGCTCAATTCATCTAGGCTTTCAACTTCTCCCCCAGCCTTATCCAAAGCTCTGAGTATGTTCAATTTCACGTCAGAAACCATCTCAGTATAGCTGAGCTTCATTGGTGGAAGCATGACGCATTCATCGCCCTTGCAGAAGAACGCTTTGAACCCCAAGATGAACGACGTGACGGCAGCAGCTATGCAAATCATCTTATCCCCGCTGCTAACGTTTAGAAGGAAATCATCGAACTGCCCTTGGTTCTTTCCTACAATATCTGAGAAAACCTGCATGATGTCCTTGTACGAATGTTCAGGCCTAATCGTGTCGTAAACCTCAACCTCAGCCTTGAGTGTGTCTGAGATTCGCGTTGCCAAGCGTTTGGCACTCTCCTTGTCGTGTGCATAACAAATCAGCGCGAGCTTGTTCGCGGGGGCATTCCTGACTCCGGCTAAGACTCCCTCTGAATCTTCTCCTACAGTAGCGATTTGTAATGTCTTCCTGAAAGTACCCCCTGGTTCCTCCTCAGAGTCCTTTCTGCGTCGGCTCGTGACTTCCGCAACGCTCAATGGCTTTGGCTTCCCATTTCCTTTGAAGACCCCCTGTTGAAGTAAAGCTTGCTGGTCCTCGGACGGTCAGGTCCCCTAGAACAGCCTCTGCGTTCCTAAGGCGTCGGTTCAGTCCCCTTAAGATAATTCTTGGATAATTCTTCTAAGTCAGGAGTTACCTAGCTATGTGGGATGATGACTTTGAGTGTCAAGATAGGGTGCAGCGGCTGGTCGTACGCAGATTGGGTTGGCCCATTCTACCCGAAGGATACTGCCCCGAAGGATTACTTGGCAATCTATTCACGTGTCTTTGATTGCGTGGAGATTGATTCCACGTTTTACCGAGCGCCATCACCAGCAATGGTGCAGCAATGGAACCATGTAACTCCCCCCGGTTTCATCTTTGCGCCGAAGCTTCCAAAACGGATTACACATGACCAGAAACTGAATGATGTTTCATCATATTTGGATCATTTCGAAAGGACCCTGGGCCAGCTGAGGGAGAAGCTGGGCCCATTCGTTGTGCAACTGCCTCCATCCTTCAAGCTTCCCAAGCACGAAAAAGCCTTTACAGATTTCATCACAACCCTTGACCCACAATACAAGTTCGCAATAGAGTTCCGGCACAAATCGTGGTTCAACCCAACAGTGGAAAATCTACTCCGGACCAAGAAAGTGTGTCAAGTCTGGTCAGTGAACCAATATTTGACTACCCCTCCCACTTTAACATCGGATTTCGTCTACATGCGATTCGTGGGGGACAGGGAACTCAACAAATTCAGTAAGGTACAGAGGGATCAATCTGAAGTAACGAAGACTTGGAGTAAGACGCTGCAGGAGGTCGGTAATGAAGTCAAGGACCGGTTCATTTTCTTCAACAACCACTTCGCCGGCTTCGGTCCAGCCTCAGTAAACGAATTCAGACGACTAATGGGGTTGGTTGAATTAGATTGGTCAGGACTAAAGGAAGGTGAAGGCCCGCAGAAAACGCTCTTCGACTTCTCCAGGTCACACTAGTCTAATGTTGGAATGAAGTTGGCCCGAGTCATATTCCATGTGGACCTAGATGCGTTCTATGCTTCGGTGGAACAAAGGGAGAATCCTTCGCTGCGTGGCGTTTCACTTGTCATCGGCGCTGACCCTAAGAAGGGCAAAGGAAGGGGCGTCGTCGTTGCATGTTCGTACGAAGCCCGAAAGCTTGGATTGCACTCAGGCCAGCCAATATCTAGAGCTTACAAGTTGTGTCCGCTATGCGTCTACCTGCCACCCAACCTAGCTTTGTATGGCCACGTCTCAACCGATGTTATGGAGAGAATCAAGAAATATGCTGACAGGTTTGAACAGGTTAGCATAGACGAAGCCTACTTGGATGTAACTGAGAGCTGCACACGTTATGGTGGCCCCGTTCAATTGGCGAGGCTGATCAAAACTGAACTAAAGAAGGAGGAAGAACTTACTTGCTCGATTGGGATAGCCCCGAACAAATCTGCTGCCAAGATAGCGTCGGATTTTCAAAAACCCGATGGACTAACCTACGTGGAAGCCGCGCACGTGAAGGAATTCCTCGCTCCACTGCCAGTGTCCAAGATAAGTGGAGTTGGAAAGAAGACCGAGCACGCACTTATCCAACTTGAAATCAGGACGATTGGCGATCTTGCCAAGTACCCTCCCAAGGATTTGCTCAGGAAATTTGGCAAGCCAGCGGTCTGGCTATGGGCTATAGCCAATGCAGAAGAGCACGTAGAGGTTCAAGAGAACTACGTGATGAAATCTATCGGAGCCGAA
>Ga0187778_10003447_pt1 | contig 10612 bp, 10 predicted proteins | sample 1015_Q2_SP5_20_M_FD_132418 | JGI IMG/M metagenome (GOLD analysis project Ga0187778, IMG submission 132418) | Tropical peat soil microbial communities from peatlands in Department of Meta, Colombia - 1015_Q2_SP5_20_MG | ecosystem: Environmental > Terrestrial > Soil > Wetlands > Peat | place...
AACTGCTAAAAGTATACAACTTTAAATTGAAAAACTTATTAAAAACCCTCTTCTTAACTCTGTCCTCCTTGAACGTATAAAAGGTGATCCCATCCTTTACGGACTCAGTATTCTCCTTGCCCAAGCTTGCAATCAGCGGGGCATATCTTTTCATTCCCCCTGCCAGAGATAAGACAATATTCTCCACGCTTCCCTTTAACGGACCATTGACATCTCCCCAGAAGTGTATCTGCAAGACCTTCTGATCCTTATCACTTGAAACGTGCATTACCTGCTTTCCGCTCCTAGGAATCTTGCATATGCAGCATATCGCTCTTTCCCATTTCTTCAGATTCCATACTTACATGAATTGCTCGACCTCTTCCAGTACCTCTTCCTCGCTTATCTGTTCCATGCATATCGGCTTCTTGCATTTTTTTGTTGTGCATTTGTCACACGGTGGGGGCTTATACACAACCTTGTACGGACCCTTTGCATGATAAGGTCCTATAGTCATAAAGTCAGTTGGCGAAAACAGGGCAACGGTGGGTGTTCCCAACGCAAATGCGAGATGCATTGGCCCCGTATCGTTGGTCACCAAGAGATTTAATCTTTCCAACAAATAGGGCAACTCATCCACTGCCAATTTTCCACAGATGTTGCTGACAGCTATGCCTCCGCATGCGGCAACAATTTTTCTGGCAAGAACACGCTCCCCGGCAACCCCCGTTAAAAGAATCTTGACCCCCGGATGCCGCCTTGCGATCAACCGCGCTAGGCCAATGAACTTCTCAGGAGACCACATCTTATATCGGTCAGCCGCGCCTATCTGAAAGCCGATAAGGATCCCTCCATCACCCACAAGGCGCGCAATTTTTTCCCGTTTCCTGCGGTCAATGAGTGGAGGAATTTCCATCACAGGATCGATAACCGTACCTCCTATTTTCCTTACCAGATCAAGTCTCTCTTCAATAGTATGCCGGTGTGTCTGCTCAAAATCATATGCCAGATATTTGCGGTAGGGGCTCTTGGTCGGATGTTTTAGGATGAACTGCGCCCCGCTCAAAACCGAAAATGCGATATCCTGGGGCCCGTTTCCATGGAAGATCAAACACACCTCGGGCTTTTCCTCACCGATCTTCCTTGCTGTCTCGAAGAACCTCTTGTATCCTCCGTGATACGGAATAATTTTGTCGATATACTTGAAATGCATAAACAGGGAAGCAATGTTCTTATGTAGCAACGCCGTTATCCTTGCCTTGGGGAAGGATTTCCGGAGACTCTTGACGGCAGGGGTGGAAAGGAGAGTATCTCCTAGAGCCGTGGAAGATATCACCAGAAACCTCCTTGGAGTGAATGCCAGCTCTGCGATCTTCTTAAGTTGATGAGGATGCTCCCTTACATAGCGCTCGATATAGCGGTCCAGCAAGTTATGAGAAAGGCGGCTCATGTCTTCTTCACCGTGAGATAGAGCGACGAAAGCAGGGGGGTTGTATACACGGTCATCCTTTTCCGGAACCATCCCACTTTATCCTTCACCACGATTCGTTTAATCGCAAAGGGATCAGACCCCACAGTGACAACACCGTGAAGCGTGGTGAAGAGGGCACGGTACCCGGCATCCCTTGCGATCTCCGCTGCCGTTGTGCTGTACTCGCCATAAGGCCAGCAGAGATAGGGACACGGCCTGCCAAGCCTTTCTTCAATAATCTGCTGGGAGTCCTTGAGCTCTTCCACAAGCTCAGCTTCTGAGAGAAGGCTGCACTTTCTGTGGCTCTTCGTGTGCGAGTAAAATTCGAAAAGGCCGGTCTCTCCCAGTTCTTCAATGAGCCTCCAGTTGAGGGAGACCCTCCACCCCTCCCCTTGCCGTATCAATTCCTTTGATTCATTGTGCGTCGGGATATCGTCCGGGAGGGATGAGGTGTGTGCCGATGCCTGTTCTATTCTGTCGGTAATAATAAAAATGGTGGCGTTGATCCGATATCTCTTGAGAACAGGCGCTGCAAAGAGATAGTTGTCAAGCCAGCCGTCATCAAAGGTGACCACGACCGCCTTCTCCTTTATCATTACACCCCCGGCTATATACGAGAGCAACTCATCAATCTTCAGGGTCCTATAGCCCGATTCATCAAGGTGCCGCATCTGTTTCTCGAAGACCTCAGGCGTGACGGTAACCGTATCCCCGCGGTGAGGATTGACATGGTGGTACATGAGTACAGGTACCGGCCTCATCGACGCTTCCTCGCGAGGAGGGAAGAATAGAGGGCATATGTCTTTTCGCACATCCCCTCGATCGTGAACCCTTCCTGCACCATCTTTCTTCCTTCCCTGCCCATGAGAGCCGTACGCTCTTTATCCCTCAGCATGCTGATCATTGCTCCTGCGAGTGCGGATACATCATTTGGCCTCACGAGATAGCCATTGATCCCGTCCTGTATGACCTCGCCCACACCCCCCACGTCCGTTCCGATAACCGGTCTCCCCATGGCCATTGCCTCAACAAACACCCCCCCGTGAGACTCCTGGAGCGTGGGCAGAACGAAGATATCGAGCGATTTAAGCACCCCGGGCACATCCTTTCTCAAACCGAGCATAAGGACTTTTTGGGTTAACCCCATACTGTTGATCTTCCTTTCGATATTGTTCTTCTGCGGCCCGTCGCCAGCAAACACAAAGACCGCTTCGGGGATCTCCTTCAAAACCTCCTGGACTGCGTCAAGGAGAATGTGGTGGCCTTTCTTGAACCGCAAGATTGCCACGGTTCCGATGAGAGGGATGTCTTGTTTCAGTCCTAAATCTTCTCTCAGGTTGCCTGTAGTGGAGTCGGGGTTAAATACGGAGAGGTCGATACCTGTATGGATCGTGACCACCTTCTCCGGGGCTATGCCCTTTCGTATGAGGTACTGCCTGACGTACTCGCTTGTCGTCACCACGACATGCGGCAGCATGCGATAGGTAATCCGCGTGGTGATTGGCATGGCGATATGGCGGGTTCTGACGATAAGGGGCCTTCTCCGGGAAATCCTCCCTGCAATCCCTGCAAGAAAGCTGTCTCTTCCGCTGTGGGTGCTCACAACATCGATCTTTTCCCTCTTCATTAGCCTGAGGATGGAGGAGATGGCAACTACGTTATAGTGTTTGCCCATTGTACATGTCCTGACCTCAATTCCCTCCGAGCGGGCATTTTTTTCGAGGATACTCCCCGGCTGACAGAGCACTATCACCCTTACCCCCAGCTTCTGCAGCCCCTTGGCCTCCTTCAGGATCCTGTTCTCCTGTCCGCCCCAGCCTTTTGATGATTCTGTATGCAGCACAGTAAACATTCTCAGTGCTTCCCCAGTTTTTCCCTGAGCACATCTATAACTTCACCCGCAGATATGTCATCAAGGCATTTGCTTATTTTTGTTCCCTCACATCCATCACTGCCGCAGGGGATGCATCCCCATTCCCGCTGGATCACGGTGTGAATACCAAAGGTCTGTATCCCGTTTTTCTGGAGGTAAGGGCTTTTGAACGCCGCGCTTTGAACATCTGACAGGGAACTTCCATTGTCCCATGGCCCCCAGTGAAAGGCCCCACTCGGTCCAAAAAGTGCGACGACAGGAGTACCCACCGCAGCGGCAATATGCATTGGTGCAGAATCGACGCCGAAAAAAAGATCAGCGGCATCTGAAACAGCGGCCAACTGTTTTATCGTCGTTGTCCCGCAGAGGTCTACCATCCCTCCTGTGCCACCCCTTTCCAGCGCAGGGATGTGAGGAAGGAGAACATCAGAAACCAACGACACTATTTTTTTTGCCTTGTTTATTTCCTTAGGGTCACGTGATGAAGTGACGACCACCTTTAATCCCTGATTCACAAGCCAGCCAATGACCTCTACCATGTATTCATCCTTCCAGCACTTAAAGAGCCAGCGAGAGGTTGGATGTATATGCACAACGGAATCACTTTCCGTTATCTTGTGTTCCTTGAGCATTGCCCTTACAACGGCCCTGTCCTTTTCCGGGATATGAAAATCCACAGAAAGATTTTGCGTATCTATCCCGAAGTCGCTCACTACGTCAAGGTTCTGTAACACCATATGGTCACCTGCCTCAGGCAGGGACAGGTGGGTATAAAGCCTTCTTTTGCCGGGAAACCCTTTCCTCGGCATCCATCCAAGGCGGTACCTCGCCCCTGATACAAGAGAGAGGATTGCTGCCCTGTCACCCCCTGTGAGATCAACGGTCATGTCAACCCCTCTTGCCCTGACCTGCTTCAGAAACCCAATCTCTTTCACATACCGTTTCAGCAAGGACAACCCCTTCACATTCCTTTCAAGGAGGAGTATTTCATTAATGAGGGGATTACCGCTGAGCACATCCTCCGTACCGGAATTCACGAGGGCGGAGATATGTGCGTCACCGAAATGCTCCCTCAGCGCCCTGAAGACAGGGACCGCGAGAAGGACATCGCCGATATGGCGAAGCTTTATCACAAGGATCTTTCTGACACCCTGAAAATTCATCGCTCAAGAATGGTAATCCGGATACCTATCAGTTTTCTTTATCCTCTTTATCGTCTCGGTAAACTCCTGTGCTGCCCTCTCGATGGGATAGTGTTCCGCCTTCTCCCTTGCCTGTTCCGCCATGGCAGGGAGGCGGGGAAGGGAATGACGTATGGTATCAGCCAGTTCCCGCACATCAAGAGGGTCAGGGAGAGCAAAACCCTCTCTTCCGTTTTCGATAAGTTCAGCCACACCGTTATTCCTTGTGGTGATCACAGGAAGCCCGGATGCCATCGCCTCCAACGTGGCATTGCTGAAGGGATCATAAAGGGTAGGGAGTACAAAGAGGTCGGCGGCTGCATAGAATTGCTCTATCTCCTTTTGGGGACCGAGGAAGACGATTCTTTCACCCACCCCGCACTGAACCGCCCACCTTTCATAGCTTTTCACCTCGTCCCCTCCGATCACCAGTGTCTTGATATCCTCTTCCTTCATTAGGGCCATAGCACTGATAAGGGTCTTCACCCCCTTTCTCTTAAACCCCGATCCCACAAAAAGCAGAAGTTTCCCGCGCCCTGATACGGAAAGATCCTGCCGCACCTTCTCACGCCACATTCCCCTGTTCTCAGGAGTAAACCTCGTCAGATCAACGCCGTTGTAAATAATCGTTATCCTTTCCTCCGGGACCGCATAGTGGTGTATGATCTGATCCTTTACCATCCTTGAATTCGCAACAATAAGTGCCGTATCCGAAAAGAGCCTCTTTTCAAGGGCAAGGAGAGAAAGGTGGAGAGGGTTTATCCTGAACGAGAGCCTCTTGTAAAATGGCTCCACCTTTGACCTTATGGCAAGCCATTCTCTATGGCATCCCTCTCCTGCCCGGTAAATATCCTGGCATGTTGTCCTTTCAAAGCTCACCACACAGTCCATCCGGTGATTTTTTTCCAGCGCATTCTTTGTGTTCATATTGAACGTGACTACCGACAGGAAGGAACCGAAAGGCAGGATCCCTATTTTATGAAAGATTGCCCCCTCTCCTTCTGACCATTGGTGTGCGAATATGTGGATCTCGTTTCCTTCCTTTGTCAAATGTCTTATGAGGGTCTGGAGATACCTCTCTGCCCCGCCATGCATGGAGAAGCGTTTCTTAATAAACGCGAGCCTCATATAAAGCCTAGGACCGATAAAGGACAGGGAAATGCGTTTCCCTCATAGAGGATTGTGCAGCGTCCCCTTGCTTTCCTGTCGGTTACAAGAATCATATGACCCCATGCCCTTTGTTGTCCCTTCTTTTCTCCCATATCTTCACATATTTCAGAAAGACATAACACCCATACAGCCCGGCAAGTATGAAACCATGCATTCCGTCCCTGAATCCCTGCCTGATGAAAAACATCTTAATAAAGACAGCAACAGGATTGACCATCATCGAAAGGAGGGGAGTAGTCTTTTTCATACACAGTTCATTTGCAGAAAGGGTGGAATACTGCTCCATCTTTTTCAGGTAATCCGCAATCGTGCGGTAGGTATAGTGTTCCACTGGCTCTTTCAGGTAGCCCACAGAACCCTTCACTACCACTTTTTCGTGGACTTCCCGGTACTCCACATGGGATACCTCCTTCCTGAAGAGCCTCAGCGTGTAATCAGGCCACCATCCGCTGTGGCGTATCCATTTACCGAGGAAAAAGTTTTTCCGGGGCAAATAAAAACCGTCACGCATGCCTTCTCCTATTTTTTCGGTTAACTCCCTTTTCAGTTCAGGGGTGACCCGTTCATCTGCATCAAGGATCAGCACCCATTCCTTTTTCGCAAGATCCACTGCCGCCTGTTTCTGCTTTGCATAGCCCATCCACTCCTGCTGGAATACCCTTGGAGTATATCTCCTGCATATCTCCACCGTGCCATCATTGCTAAAGGCGTCCAGGACCACGACCTCTTCAAATTCCCTCACGCTCTCGAGGGCATCCCTGATATTTCCCACCTCATCTTTTGTGACGATCACCACAGAAACTGGAATCAATACCTTCCTCCCACAAGTCTGGCGGTGATGGTGCCGACCTTGACCTTTGTCTTGAGCATCACGGGGATCCGCTTTTCATCGTCAGTGAGCCAGATGAAGATATCCCCCTTCCGGTAAAAGATCCCTTCTGATTTCATCAGGGGTTTAATCACAATGGTGGTAAACTGTCCTGCCGGCACCTCTACCCTCTCCTTCCTCAGCACCTGAACCTCGATATCCCAGATCTTCTTATTGTCAAAGACCGTGACAAAGACCGACCTGCCCACCTCCAGATTCAATGTCCGTACATAGTAGAAGCTTGAGAGAGAATCAAACACTTGGGCCGGGATTTCGACCTCTGCCCGCTCCTTGTCGAGGTGATCGATGGAGAGGGCCTTCAGGTTCCGGTAATCAAATATCACTTCCTTGTTCTTCCTGTTCCTTCCCTCGCGCAGTCTGATTTTATAATTCACCGGCTGGCCCATGGCGGGTTTTCCTTTCGAAAGCCTGCTTTCCACTAGGTCATTCACTGTATAGAATACAGAGAGCCATTTTGCTGACCGCGCAGTGGAAATGATCTTCATCTCATTTCCTTCATCCCTTATCTCCAGGGATGCCTCGCCTGCCTTGATTCCCGTCCATGTGAGGTCATAGGTAAGGATTTCCGGAACAACGAACGGGAAGGCTTCCGCAGAGAGAAGATGCAAAAACAGATGGGCTGAAATAAGAGTGAAAATCAGGCTCTTACTATATCTGAGGGTACCATGTCTCGTCTCTCTGCCACGGCCGCTCCTGCATAGCGAGAACATATTTTGTTATATTAATACATGCGTATAATTCCTGCAATAGACTTAAAAGACGGCAAATGCGTCAGGCTCCTCCAGGGCAGGGAAGACGCGGTTACTGTCTATTCTGAAGATCCCGTGCTCACCGCGAGGCAGTGGGAGTCCTGCGGGGCAACGCTGCTCCATGTGGTTGACCTTGATGGTGCATTCACAGGAGGCCAGAAGAACCTGGAGGCGGTGAAACGAATACGTGAATCCGTGGCCATGGCAATAGAGCTGGGCGGGGGTATCAGAGCTATGGAAAAGATAGATGAGCTGGTGGAAATGGGGATCCAGAGGGTCATACTCGGGACCATCGCGATTGAACAGCCAGCCCTGCTTGAAGAGGCGTGCAAAAAGTATCCCGGTAAGATTTTCGTGGGTATCGATGCGAGGGACGGAAAGGTTGCGGTGAAGGGATGGGTCGAGACCACTGCAACTGACGCAAAGTCTCTCGCACAAGAGGCTCAAAAGAACCGGGCCGCCGGGATCATTTACACAGACATTTCTACCGACGGCATGATGACCGGACCGAATATCAGGGCAGTGCGTGAGATGGTGAGAACGGTGAATATCCCCGTAATCGCATCCGGCGGGGTCTCTTCCCTTGAGGACATAAAGAAACTCCGGGAGATCGAAGGACTCTGGGGAGTAATCACCGGTAAAGCCATATACTCGGGAAGCCTTGACCTGAGACAGGCCATTAAGCTCGTGAAGAACAATGGATAAAGGCTAAACAATAATGAATGGGAAGACAATGGTAAAAGCTGTATTTTCAGTTTTTGCAATTCATGATTCACCTGTCACGGAGTTCCAGGATGTTGGCTAAGAGAATCATCCCATGCCTCGACGTGAAGGACGGACGGGTGGTGAAAGGGGTCAGTTTCGTCAATCTGCGGGATGCAGGGGACCCGGTGGAAAATGCAAAATTCTACGACAACCAGGGGGCTGATGAACTCATTTTTCTCGACATCACCGCATCCCACGAAAAGAGGAAGATCATTCTCCATGTGGTGGAAAAGACCGCTGATGATGTGTTCATGCCTCTGACTGTGGGGGGAGGCATTAAGAACCTTGATGACATACGGGACCTCCTCAGGGCAGGATGCGATAAGGTCTCTATCAACACGTCGGCGGTGAAGGACCCCTTCTTCATCAGCAGGGCCGCAGAGAGATTCGGAAGCCAGTGCATTGTGGTGGCCATCGATGCAAAAAGGGTTACCTCTGACCTGTCCGGGGCGACCGGGGAAGAATGGTTTGAGAACCCGTCACTGAAGGATGTCCGCCTCCCCCCGCACACCCCTGGCCTCTCATGGGCCATCTCAACCCATGGTGGAAGGACCATGAAGCTCATCGACGCAATTCAGTGGGCAAGAAAAACGGAGGTCTTGGGAGCAGGGGAAATCATGCTCACCAGTATGGACAGGGACGGGACCAAGGACGGCTATGACATAGAATTGACAAAGACAGTTTCAGAGGCAGTCACGATCCCGGTAATTGCTTCGGGAGGCGCGGGGACCCTCGAGCATCTCTACGAAGGGCTAATGTATGGCAAGGCGGACGCGGTCCTTGCTGCCTCCATATTCCACTACAGGGAATTTACTGTGAGAGAGGCGAAGGAATATCTGAGGGCAAAAGGGGTGGCGGTGAGATTATAAACGTGACACGTGGTGTGTGTAACCCTTTACTCATCACGCGTTCCACTGAATGCGTTCCGGTTTTTAGTGTTTGGCTTTTCTATCCTGTATCTTTCAACGAGGTCGCTCCCCGCAGGAGAGACCCTTATCCTGAACACATGATCCGCGACTTGCGGTCCGTGAGGGGTATTCAGTGCCAATTCATGATTCCTTACGTCTAACTGATTGCCGCCTTTGACAACCGTCACCTCCACTTCAGGAAGGTGCCTTGCATCAGAATAGCGTGCGCAGAGTGAAGCCGCAAAAGGGACAAAATCTCCTGCCCCCTGACCTGAGAGGAGGGCTGTAGGACTCCCCGCATCCTCCACCCATAGGAGATAGCTCTCCTCATCACCAAAAGACTCCAGGGCACTGTTCTCCTTCTCGTCCCTTCCCACAATGGCCTTACACCTCGGGGAAAATCTGAAGTGCCTTCCCAGCCTGAGTAGGTGCAGGTCATTGAGCGACGGGGCAGAAGTATGGCTGAGGAGCTCTCTGAGGCGATATGAATAGTTGGGCTCAGTGAGGAGACACCCCCCCGCAGGCGCCGGATAGTCTGTGAGTCCAAATTCCCTCGCGAGGACTATCTGAGGCTTCCTCGAGCGGCCACTGAAGTCGTAGAGTTTCTCCCGCCTCACCAACCCTTTCTCCTCAGGAACAGTCACTGGCATGAGTTTCGCACTGAGGGGCCTTAGCACATACCCCTTTACCCCTGCCACTTTATCAATCATGGCAAGGGTATTTTTTTTCTGGCTCATGGGCCTCTGGCCAATCACCTCTCCTGTCACGACAAAATCCGCCCCTATCAACTCCATCAATTCCTTTGCTTCTCTCAACATAAGGATCCTGCAGTCGATGCAGGGGTTCATGTTCTTGCCGTACCCAAACCTGGGGTTCTTAACGATATCGATGAATTGGGATGAGAGATGGCATAGTTTTACGCGAAACCCGAATTGTTCAGCAGCGGGAAAGGGGTTTCTGGAACAAGAGGATCGGTCGCTGACATCACACCCGAAGTGATTGAGAAACGTGACCGCAGTAACCTCTATCCCCTGTTGCAGCATCACGAGGATAGCGAGGGTACTGTCAAGCCCACCCGAAAGTAATGCGATTGCCCTTGGCATCTTTAGGTTTCAGCGGTCTTTGGAGAGGGATTGACGAAGTTTCTCAGGAGTGACTACCGCGGTACCCACCTCTCCCACCACAATTCCTGCCGCATGGTTGGCAATAATGGCCGCCTCTCGCAGGGTGGCTCCCGAGGCATGGGCAAGGGTAAAGGCTGCGATTACGGTATCCCCTGCACCCGTAACGTCATACACATGTCTTGCCACTGTGGGAATATGGGTGATCCGGTCTCTTTCGAAAAGGCTCATCCCCTCTTCCCCCCTTGTGATCAATACTGCGCTGCAGGCGAGACGCTTCATAAGGATCTTGCCAGCCTTAATGAGTGACGGCTCATCCTTTATCTCGACCCCGGAACCCTGGGAAGCCTCCATAAGATTGGGCGTAATCAGGCTAACCCCTTTGTAATAGTGAAAATGCCCGACCTTCGGGTCAACGGCAAGGAATTTCCGTTTCTGCCTGGGAGAAGACTTCAGGATTCCCCTGACCAGTTCACGGGATACCACACCCTTTTTGTAGTCAGAGA
>Ga0187778_10003452_pt1 | contig 10605 bp, 8 predicted proteins | sample 1015_Q2_SP5_20_M_FD_132418 | JGI IMG/M metagenome (GOLD analysis project Ga0187778, IMG submission 132418) | Tropical peat soil microbial communities from peatlands in Department of Meta, Colombia - 1015_Q2_SP5_20_MG | ecosystem: Environmental > Terrestrial > Soil > Wetlands > Peat | place...
ATCCTGCCGGACGCTGCGGCCGTGATTTTCGACGAGGCGCATGAGTTGGAAGACGTGGCTGGCAACTACTTCGGAATTTCGGTCAGCAATCTGCGCGTCGAAGAACTGGCACGCGACGTGGAGAATTTGCTGCAGCGCAACCGGGCACAGTCGGCCTCGCTTTCGGGCGCTCTAGGGAGTTTGCGCGAGCGTTCGCAGTTGTTTTTCACACTACTGCCTCCCGGGGAAGGGCGCTTTGCCTTCGAGACTCGGCGCGAATTTCTGGAAGAGAACGGCGACGAGTTTGATGCGCTGAATCAAGCGCTGACGCGCCTGGCGGGCGAACTGGAAGGATTGCCGCAAAAGCCGGAAGAGGTTCTCAACTTTGTCCGCCGGGCACGGGAGATTCAAGTGCAACTCGGTTTTGTGCTGCAGGCCGAAGACCGCAACACAGTGTTCTGGATTGAGCGGAGAGGAAAACCCTTCTCACCACAGAGGCACAGAGACACAGAGAAAATCAAAGGAACATCGGCAGGCCGGCAAAATGTCTTTATCCAAGCCACTCCGATTGACGTTGCGCCGATTCTGCGCGAATGCCTGTGGTCGAAGCTCGACTGCGCCGTATTGACCTCCGCCACGCTCGCGGTCGGAGGCGGATTTGAGTACATCCGCCAGCGGCTGGGCCTGGAGCACGCGCGCGAAGCTGTGCTGCCTTCGCACTTCGATTATGAAAGCCAGGCTCTGCTGTACGTCCCACCGGATCTGCCCGATCCACGCACGCCTCAATTCACCGCCAAGGCTGCCGATCGCATTCGCAAGTTGCTGGAAATCACGCGCGGGCGGGCGTTTGTGCTCTTCACCAGCTACGCGCAGATGAACGATATTTACCAGCGCCTGCTGGGCGAGCTTGAGTTTCCGATCCTTCGCCAGGGCGACGCTCCAAAAAGCGCGCTGCTGGATGAATTCCGGCTCACGCCCAATTCCGTGCTCTTCGCTACGTCGTCGTTCTGGCAAGGTGTGGACGTCCAGGGAGAACAACTCAGTTGCGTGATCATTGACCGCCTGCCGTTTGCCGTACCGAGCGATCCGGTGGTGGCGGCGCGGGTGAAGGCGATTGACGCCGAGGGCGGCAATGCGTTCTTCCAGTATCAGGTGCCGGCGGCAGTAATCACGCTGAAACAAGGCTTCGGACGCCTGATCCGCTCGCTGCATGACCGCGGCCTGCTGGCCCTGCTCGATAACCGCATCCTGAAAAAACAGTATGGTCGAGTGTTCGTGGAAAGCCTGCCGAATTACAGAAGAACCACCGAGATGAGGGTAGTGGAAGAATTCTTCGGTATCCCCGAGTGAGGCCGATGTTATCTGCGCTCCTCCGCTGCCGCTGGATTCGCCAGCACCTGCACCACGATTCCCGACGGCTGAGCCTTCGTGTGGTAAACGCGCTCGGTCGCCTTCACGAAGTCCGACGGCTTGGCGTCAGGGATGTTCACGAACGTTTGCGGATTTCGGTCCGTAAGCGGGAACCACGAACTCTGGATTTGCACCATGATGCGGTGTCCGCGGCGGAAAGTGTGGTTGATGTCCTGGATGGTGAAGTTGAGTTCTTCGACTTTGCCCGGCGTGAAGGCTTCCGGCTTTTCCCAACTGTGGCGGAACTTCCCGCGGAATGGCTCGCCCCGAACCAGTTGCTGGTATCCCGCCATGGTGAACGACGGAGGCGGAACGTCCGGTCGCGGCTTGTCGCGATCTTCCGGCCGTGGCGCATCGAGGTTGCTGTCCGGGTAATCCGTCGGATAAACGTCAATCAGCTTCACATCCCAATCGGAGTCGGTACCAGTGGTGGAGACGAACAGGCGCGGCGAAATCGGTCCCACGACGGTCACATCCTCCTGCAAGACGGGGGTCGAGTACACAAGCACGTCGGTCCGACTGGAGGCAAAGCGCTGATCCGAAACCATGTATTCCTGCGGAACATTCTGCGCGGTGTAATTCACGAAGGGCACCGGCTTGGCCGGGTCGCTGACGTATTCGTCAAATCCTGACGCCTCCCCTGCCGGCGGATCGAACGAAAGACCTCCGTTCAGCTGCAGGTAAAGCGTCTTGGTTTCGGCATTCTTTGGAGGCCAGGCCGAATAGCGCCGCCAGACGTTCGTGCCGGTTTCGAAGACATAAGCCTTGGGTAGCCTGGCGTCGGTCGTGCCTTTGAGGTACTGCTCGAAAAACGGAAAGAGGATGTTCTTGCGATAGAAATCGCCGGTATTCGAAGCAAATTCGGCGCGGCCGAGATGCTCTCCGTCGTAACGAGCCCAGCCGCCATGTACCCACGGTCCCACCACGAGCGCATTGAAGATGGCGGGATTGTTCTTCTCAATGGAACGGAAGGTTGAGAAGGGACCTTGCAGATCTTCGGCGTCAAACCACCCTCCGACCGTCAGCACGGCACAATGGATGTTCTTCATGTGCGGAGCCAGATCGCGGGCCTTCCAGTAGTCGTCGAAAGTGTCGTGGCGCATCTGGTCGTCAAACAGTGCGCTCTTGCCTTCCAGCAGCTTTGACAGATTCCCGATCGACCCGATGTGGAGGAAAAACTCGTAGCCGTCTTTGGTGTCGTAGTCGAAGGGAATGCGGACCTTGGGCGGAAGCTGCGGATTCTCCTGCGGCTTGAAAGAACTATAGAAGCCGAAGTTGGCGGCGAGCATGAAGGCGCCCCCGTGGTAGGCGTCGTCGCCCATGAAAAGATTGGTCATAGGGGCCTGCGGCGATGCGGCCTTAAGCGCCGGATGCGAGTCAATCATGCTGGCGGACGTGAAAAAGCCAGGGTAGGAAATGCCCCAGATTCCGGCATTACCATTGTTGTTGGGAACGTTCTTGAGCAGCCAGTCGATGGTGTCGTAAAGATCGCTGGCGTCGTCCACGTCATGATTCGTTTTCTTGTTGTCGATGTGCGGGCGCATCTCGAGGAACGTGCCTTCCGACATATAACGGCCGCGGACGTCCTGGAAAACGAAGATATATCCCGCTTTATCGAAGTCCGGGGAGGGCCCAAGCTGCGAACGGTACTGATCCACCCCGTACGGCCCGACACTGTATGGGGTGCGGTCGATCAGAAACGGGTAGGTGCGGGAGGTATCTTTCGGCACGTACACGGACGTGAACAGATGTGCCCCGTCACGCATGGGAATACGGAATTCGTACTTTGTGTAGTGCTCCTTGACGCTGAATTCCGGTGAGTCGGGGCGGTTCTGGGCAAGCCCGGCAATGCAGGCCACGACAATCAGAAAAAGAAGGAAGGTTGTGCGACGGAGCATGTGCCTCCTTGCCTCAGGACGAGAGCTTCAAGACGAATAGGCAACGTACATTCCGGCAGGGAACCAAGTCAAGCGGGCTGCTTCTTAGCCACCGGGCAAGCGGTACAATGAACTGTCACGGCTGGGCGCATGGGTGCCATGATGAGCGCCTCGCCGACGGGGGATCATGTTCGAGGTGACGGTCGAAGATTCGTTTGCTGCGGGACACTACCTGCGCAATTACAAAGGCAAGTGCGAGAATCCGCACGGCCATAACTACAAGATTCGCGTGACCCTGGCTGGAGCGGAACTCGACAAAGCCGGTCTGCTGCTCGATTTCAAGGACCTGCGGGAAGTCATGAAACACGTTATCGAGCGGCTCGATCACCAGATGATCAACGAAATCGAGCCTTTCACGGTGATTAACCCGTCGGCCGAAAATCTGGCGAAGTATTTCTACGACGAATCCAACTCGCGGTTGCAGAGCGTGACCAACGGGCGTGTGCGGGTGAAAGATGTGACCGTGTTCGAAACGGACACGACGACGGCAAGATACAGCGAGTAACCAGTTGCCACTGGCCAGCCGCCAGTTGCCAGACGAGTAAGCTGTTGGAGACGTGTGCAGAGGTTGGTTGTATCCTCAGGACTCTTGGCATCGGTCTCCAAGCAATCCGGCCTGTGACTGGCAACTGGAGGCCGGCAAATGGCGGCTGGTTCTCATGCAGATTACGGAAGTATATAAATCCCTGCAGGGCGAATCCACCTACGCGGGGTTGCCGTGCGTTTTTGTCCGCCTGACCGGCTGCAATCTGCGCTGTAATTGGTGCGACAGCGAATACACGTTCCACGGCGGGCGCAAGATGATGGTTGAGGAAGTGCGGGACGAGGTCAGGCGGCTGAGTCCCGCTCCCGGGCTGGTCGAAATCACCGGCGGCGAACCCATGCTGCAGGAAAAAGAGGTCGTGCCCCTGATGCTGCGCCTGCTCGACGATGGCTGCAAGGTCCTGCTTGAGACCAGCGGCGAGCGGCCACTGCAACAAGTTCCAACGCGAGTGGTCAAGATCGTGGATGTGAAGTGTCCGGACTCTGGCGAGCCGAACACCTTTCGCATGCAGAATCTGGCAACGCTGAATGCTTGGGACGAGATCAAGTTTGTCCTGGCTAGCCGGGCCGATTACGAATTTGCCCGTGACTTTACCCGGCAACACCATCTGGCCGAGAAGGTAAATGCCGTGCTTTTTTCACCCGCCTTTCGCAAGGACGCAACCGGAGCGCGCGACAGTTCGCACTGTCTGCTCGATCCGCGGCAACTGGCGGAGTGGATGATTGCCGACGACGTCCCGGCGCGGATGGGGCTGCAGTTGCACAAGTTCATCTGGGATCCGGCGGTGAAGGGAGTGTAAGTCATTGTTGATTTTGTGATTGTTGATTGATGATTGAAACCCGGAAATCCGACGTTGGGTTGTTCAATCAAAATTCAACAATCATCAATCAACAATGGCTAGTTCAGCCAAGTCCGGTGCGGTCGTGTTGCTCAGCGGAGGCATGGATTCCTGCGTCTGCGCGGCACTGGCAGCGCGGGATCACGATGCGGCCGCGGTTCACGTCAGCTACGGCCAGCGAACCGAAGAACGGGAACGCAACTCGTTCCTTGCCATCTGCGAGCGCCTCAATATTCGCAATCGGCTGGTCGTTCGAAACGAGGCGCTGCGCGCGATCGGCGGATCGGCGCTCACCGACGAAGCCATCGCCGTTCCTGCCGCTGAGACGCTTGGCCACGGCATTCCCGTGACCTACGTGCCCTTCCGCAACGCGCACTTTTTGGCGGTAGCCGTCAGTTGGGCGGAGGTGTTGGGCGCAGAAAAGGTGTACATCGGCGCGGTCGAGCCCGACAGTTCCGGCTATCCCGATTGCCGCCCGGCGTACTACAAGGCCTTCAACGAAGTGGTCAAGGCCGGCACGAAAGAAGGGGGCATTGAAATCGTCGCGCCCCTGATCGCCATGCGCAAAGTTGAGATTGTGCGCCTTGGCCTTGAACTGGGTGCACCCTTCGATTTAACTTGGTCATGTTACAGCCGCGAGGATCAGGCCTGCGGCGTGTGCGACAGCTGCGTGCTCCGCCTGCGCGCGTTTTCGGGGGCCGGAGCAACCGATCCAATTCCGTACGCGGCAAAATGACGGCTCGAGATTGACGATTTTTGATTGCTGATCGAAAGCGAATCCCAGATCGTTTTTGCTTGACTTGAAAATCAGCAATCAACAATCAGCAATCAAAGAAAATTAGTTTGCCGGGAGGCAAAATGAAAAAGCATTTCGCAATCTTTCTGTTCGCGTTAATGGCACTCGGACTGGGTGTGCCCGCGGTCTTCGCCCAGGCGTCCGGCACGGTCAAGGGCGTTTGCAAGGACACGACCGGCGTTCCTATCGCGGACGGCGTTGTGGTGTGGAGCAATCTCGACAACGGCCAGAAATACACGCTCAAGACCAACAAGAGGGGAGAGTATTTTTCCCTCGGCCTTTCGCCGGGAGCCTACAACGTTACGCTCTATAAGACAGCCGACGACCAGAAAGCCAACAAAGAACTTTTCCACTTCAACAAGTTTCAGGTGCAGCTCGACGAAAACGTTCTTGATTTTGACATGAAGAAGGAACAGGAGAGCCAGGCCAAAGGCGTGGGTCTCTCTCCCGAACAACTGAAGGCGCAGCAGGAGCAGCAGGCCAAGCAGGAGAAGGAAAGGAATACGGTCAAGGGGCTGAACGACAAACTCAATGCCGCCAAGGCCGCCGCTGACGCAGGCGATTACGACACCGCCATCGCCGATATGAACGATGCTAACCAGATGGACCCCTCGCGCGACCTGATCTGGTTCAAGTTGGGCGACTATTACCGGATGTCGGCCACCAAACAGACCGACTCGGCCGAAAAACAGAAGCGCCTCGACTCGTCCGTGGAGGCATACAACAAAGCCATCGACCTGAAGAAATCAATCACGAACGACAAAGATCCCAATGCGGTCAAGAACCTGGCTGCCTATTACAACAACCTGGCGGATGCGTATAACAAGGCCAAGAAGGTGGACGATGCCGTAAAGACTTACGAGCTGGCGGCGCAAGTGGATCCAAGTTCGGCCGCGCAAGCGTACTTCAACGAAGGCGCAGTTCTTACCAACGCCGGCAAGCCCGACCAAGCCAATGCGGCTTTCGACAAGTGTCTAGCCGTCGATCCCAACCGCGCAGAGGCGTATTACCAGAAGGGGATCAACCTGCTGGGCAAGGCGACCCTGCAGGGAGACAAGACCGTGCCCGTGCCCGGAACTGTCGAAGCCTTCCAGAAGTATCTGGAACTTGCCCCGGATGGCCCCAACGCTCAAAGTGCCAAGGACTTGCTAGCCAGCATTGGCGCTCCCGTCGAAACCAGCTTTGGTAATAAGAAGAAGCCGGCGAAGAAGTAGCCGATCTTCTTCTCCTGCAATCACTTACATCCAGCCACCCCAAGGGCGGCTCGCCCAGCCGCCCTGTTTGTGCTTATCATAAGGCTAAGTTACTAAGGGCTATGTACTTACTGGCCTTCGCGCCACGCTCGCGGCGCGGTACAGTTAAGTAGCTGAGGTTTCCCTCCCTTCTGTCTGTGGTGCATGCGATTCCTGAGTGTGAGGACGAATGGCGGCACCGACAATTGCACCAATTTCCGTCGCGTTAGAAGGTTTTTCGGGTAGCGGACGGGTTGCGACTCCAGCCTTACTGGGCGCGATGCTGCGCGCCGCGGAAAAAATCAGTGACCTGATTTTCTCGCCCGGCCGACCACCGCAGGTGCAGGTTTACGGGCAGATGATTCCCGTTCAGGTGCCGGGGCTGAGTTTTCTGACTCCCGACGATACGCGCCACATCGCAGCCGACCTGATTGGCGACAACAAACAAGCCATCAACACTCTGCGCGAGCAGGGGGCTTGCGACATTTCCTACGGGCTACCCGGACTGGCTCGTTTCCGGGTTAACGTCTTTATTCAGCGCGGCAGTTGCGCCGTGGTCATGCGGGTGATTCCCACAGCCATTCCGGATTTCGCTTCGCTGCGGCTGCCACAGCAGCTGACTGAGATCACCAAGCTGCGCGACGGCATTGTGCTGGTGACCGGAGCGACTGGTTCGGGCAAGTCGTCCACTCTTGCGGTGCTGCTCGACCTCATCAATCAGGAAAAGTACTACCACATCATCACCATCGAAGATCCTATCGAGTTCCTGCACAACCATAAGTGCTCGACCATCCACCAGCGGGAACTGCACAGCGACACGCCCAGTTTTGCCCATGCCCTGCGCTCGGCTATGCGCCAGGCGCCAAAGGTAATTCTGGTGGGAGAGATGCGCGATCGGGAGACGATCGAGATCGTGCTGGAAGCGGCCGAGACCGGCCACCTGGTTTTCTCCAGCCTGAACACCATGGACACTTCGAAGACGGTCGAGCGGATTGTAAGTTCCTTTTCGCCCTCCGAGCAGCAACTCGTGCGGGAGCGTTTTGCCAAGTCTTTCCGCTACATCGTTTGCCAGCGGCTCATCCCCAAAGCCGACCGCAGCGGTCGGGTTCCGGCTTTCGAAATCCTCAAAGCCAATGCCCGCACCCGCGAATGCATTGAAAAGGGCGAGCGCGAAAACAAGACGCTGCTTGACGCAATCAAGGCAGGAGCTTCAGAAGGCATGCAGCACTTCGACGGCGAGATTGCAGAACTTGTCCGCGATCGAGTGGCCGATCTTGAAACGGGGCTTGCCTTCGCCAGCAATCCGGGCCTGCTGGGGCAGGAACTGGCGCGGTAATCTCCCACAACCTTCATTCCTGGGCTAAGCGCAGCTGAAGACGGATCTTTGATTTCCTAGGGCGAAAAGGCCTTGCAAACTGGGCTCCAGCGAACAAGCCGGTTTCCCCTGTCGTATAATCTCCCCATGTCTGCACCGCCGTTTCAGGCGACAATTCTCAGTTTCAAAGACGCGCGCCGTGTGGTCGAGGAGCAGGCGGCGAGGCTGCATCCGGTCGGAACCGAATGGGTTGACTTGCTCGCCGCGGCTGGCCGCGTGCTGGCAGAGCCGGTCCTCGCGGACCGTGACCTTCCGCCCTTCCCTCGCTCGACTCGCGATGGCTATGCCGTACACGCCGCAGATTTGTCCCAACTTCCTGTAACCCTATCTGTGATCGGAGAAATCAAGGCTGGCGAGAAGCCGGACAAGATTCCGCCTGCCATCGGCCCCGGGCATGCAGTTTCCATCATGACTGGATCTCCGGTCCCCGCGGGCGGGGACGCAGTCGTGATGGTTGAGTACACCGCGCGGCAAGGAGAACGGGTCGAGATCACAAAGAGCGTAAAGCCTGGAGAAAACATCGTTCCCCGCGGAGCCGAGGCGCGCCGGGGGAGCGTGCTGCTCGACCGTGGGGTGCGGCTGAGTAACGCAGCTATCGCGCTGGCGGCATCTGCAGGCAAGGCGAGGTTGGAAGTGTACAAGCGGCCGCGGATCGCCGTGCTCACGACCGGCGACGAGATTGTGGAGGTTGGCATCGATCCTGGCCCCACGCAGATTCGTAATTCGAACGGTTATTCGCTCGCCGTGCAGATTCGCGAGGCGGGCGGCGAGCCGATTCTTTTGCCGATTGCTCCCGACGAACCAAAAAGATTGCACTCTCTGATCGAAGAGGGAATCAAAGCAGATCTTTTGTTGATCACAGGCGGCGTTTCCATGGGCCGCTATGACCTGGTGGAACAGGTTCTGGCAGAGATGGGCGCAGAATTCTTCTTCACCGGCGCCAAGATTCAGCCGGGGCGGCCAGTGGTGTTTGGGAGATGTGGAGTGGGATTCCCACCCTTCGGAAGCCGCGAAGGGCGGGGCACCCGCGCCAAGTACTTCTTCGGTTTACCCGGCAACCCGGTTTCAACCATGGTCACATTCGAGCTTTTTGCCCGTCCCGTGCAGGAAGCCCTCGAAGGCCAGTCGCCGCGAAAGCCGGTTTTTCTGCATGCGCGGCTCAAATCCGAGATTCGCACCAAGACCGGGCTCACGCGATTTTTCCCTGCCCTCCTTTCGGGCGAACTGGAGAATCCGGCAGTCGAGCCGGTTGCCTGGCAGGGATCGGGAGACATTGCCGCGACAGCGCGCGCCAATTGCTACCTCGTCATTCCACCGGACCAGGAGCGTATCGCTGCCGGAGAATGGGTCGCGGTCATGCTGAAGTAACGGGTCTCCCACGAGACATGCGAAGCAACGTCTCGACCGGCCGGTCTGCCATGTAAGATAGAACTTCCGGATGGCGAAGAAGCTCTCTCATTACGACCGCGGCGGTCGCGCCCGGATGGTCGATGTTTCGGGCAAAACGGTGACCCGGCGTGAAGCCGAGGCCAGCGCGTTTGTCGCGATGAAGCCCAGGGTGCTGGCGGCGCTGCCGGTCAATCCGAAGGGTGATCCGCTCGAGGCGGCACGCTTGGCCGGCATCATGGCGGCCAAACGCACAGCGGAACTGATTCCAATGTGTCATCCGCTGCCGCTCTCCCTCGTTGATGTCGACGTTAGCGTGTGCGAGAATGGCGTCGCGATAGCTTCCAAAGTTGCTACGACCGCTGAAACCGGCGTCGAAATGGAGGCCCTGGTCGCTGCCAGCGTTGCGGCGCTCACGGTTTACGATATGTGCAAGGCGATGGACAAAGGCATTGAGATTCGCCGGATCGTGCTGGAACGGAAGAGCGGCGGCAAGAGCGGCGAGTACCGGCGCTCGAGGAAGTAGTCGCAAACAAATTTCATGGCTAACGACGTAAAGCTGCTGTTGGTGGACGACAACCCGATGGTGCTGGCGATGCTGCAGCAGGCTTTGTCACCCCTGGCGCAGGTTTCCACCGCGACCGACTCGGCCGACGCGCTGCTCAAGGCGGTGGACAGCCCGCCGGAGATGCTGGTTTGTGACTACCGCATGCCCGGCATGGACGGGCGCCAACTCGTCGAGAAGCTGAAGAGCCGGCCCGCGACCGCCAATTTTTCGACGGTGCTGATGGCCAGCAAAGCCGACATCGCCGAGCGGCTCTCGCCGCAAGACGCGGCCGACGATTATCTGGAGAAACCGTTTTTTCTGAAAGAGGCAACGCGCCGCATCAAGCGCATGATTGACCGCATCGCCCTGGAGAAGATGGCCAAGACGGCGCCGTCGGACGGCGTGGTTCGGGGCAGCCTGGCGCAGATGAACGTGATTGATCTCATGCAGTCGCTCGAGATGGGCCGCAAGAGCTGCCAGCTCACCCTCAGCAATGAAGGGGAGACGTGCGAGGTTTTTTTTGTGGGAGGCCAGGTCAAGCACTCAACCTACGGAGACCTG
>Ga0187778_10003453_pt1 | contig 10600 bp, 12 predicted proteins | sample 1015_Q2_SP5_20_M_FD_132418 | JGI IMG/M metagenome (GOLD analysis project Ga0187778, IMG submission 132418) | Tropical peat soil microbial communities from peatlands in Department of Meta, Colombia - 1015_Q2_SP5_20_MG | ecosystem: Environmental > Terrestrial > Soil > Wetlands > Peat | place...
CGTCGGGTGAACCGGGAAATTGATTGTTTTTATGGACGGAATAAGCGGGAGTTATTGCAGGAATAAACACACCTGGCTTTCGCGCTATTCGTTACGATTTTGTGGCGAGGATAGGATGTGCTTCAGCACTTGAAATGGTTGCGCCGGATGGGCGCGTGCTGGAATTCCGGCTGCTCGCGGCACGACTAAAGTCGTGCCCTTTCCCGAACCGCCGCTCTTATCGAATATTGCCCCTATGGATTTTGATCAGCTCGAAACCTTCCTCGAAGTGGCACGCCTGAGCTCCTTCTCGCGGGCTGCGGAGAAGCGTTTCCGTACCCAGCCGGCCATTTCGTCGCAAATTCGCTCGCTCGAGGAGGAGGTGGGGGCGAAATTGCTGGATCGTTCCGGTGGAAAAGTCTCGGTAACCGCCTCGGGCAAGCTTTTCCTGAGATTCGCAGAGGATCTGCTGGAATCGCGCAAGACCATGCTGACGGCTATCGCGGAGACCGAACGCGTTCCGCGCGGCGAAATTGTGGTTGGCGCCAACGAAGGCACCTGCCTCCATATCCTTCCCGAAGTCTTTGCCGAATTCAAGAAGCAATATCCCGACGTCAATATCAGCATCACCCGTGCCGACTACGCCAAGATTCTGGAGTCGGTGATTGATAACTCGGTGGATTTCGGCGTTGTCTCACTCCCAGTGAGCGATCCTCGCTTGACGGTTGTGCTGATTCATCGCGACGAACTCGCAATCATCGTGCCGCCGAAGCACCCGCTGGCAAAGCTGAAAGCTGCAACCATTGCCGAGGCGGCAAGTTTTCCTCTGATCGTGCCCAAAGCGGGCCACACGCGCGATGCCTTGGAGAATCTGTTTTACGAGCGCAAGCTGAAGCCGCGCTACACCATGGAACTCGACTCCAGTGAGCTCTTGAAGCGCTTCGTGGCCGCAGATGCCGGTCTCGGGTTCATCGCCCGCTCCAACGTGCTCGAGGATGTCCGCGCTAACGCCCTAGTTGCGATTTCGATCTCCGACGCCACCATCCGGCGCGACCTTGCGCTGGTGTTTCGCAAAGACAAAGCCCTCAGCCGGGCTGCCCTGGCTTTCATTGACACCACCGTGAAGCTGAAGCAAGTGGACCCTGTGGCTGCGGGGAAGCCGTGATTTTCGCGTCCGCAAGCGCCATCCTTAATTGGTAATGGTACATTGTGAGCCTGCACGGCAGGATCGCGGCACCCTTTGCCGTAATCTCTGGAGGCAAAAATGCGAGCATCTATGTTTTATCGAACCGCTGCTGTTCTTTTGCTACTCTTCGCTGTCGGGCACACCCTCGGCTTTCGCCAGTCTGACCCCGCATGGGGAGTTGACGCCCTACTTGGCTCAATGCGCTCCATACACTTTGAGGTTCAGGGGTTCAACCGCACCTACTGGGACCTCTTTGTAGGGGCCGGATTCTCTGTCGGCGTGTTTTATCTATTCGCGGCGATATTGGCATGGCAGATGGGGGGCCTTCCGGCAACGACTTTGGCGCTCATGCGCGGAACTGCGTGGGCGTTTGCCCTTTGCTTTGCTGCTATCACGGTTGTGAGCTGGAGATACCTTTTTGTCCTACCCATCGTTTTCTCAATCGTGATTACATTATGTTTGACCGCGGCGGCATGGCTCTCAGCCAAGCAGGTTTCCACGACTCCGTTGCGATAGCCGGATTCCAATTGCAACTCCCCCTTCATTCTCTTCAATCCCAGGGGGACGAGGAATCCCAGGTTTCACGTCCGCCTAAAGCTGCGAGTCCCTGGCCACATTCGAGATGACGACAAAATCGGGCGCTGTTAATGCTCGACAGCGTTGAGACATTCACGCTCGTCGCCGTATCTGCGCTAAAATCTTCCTGCGTGAAGTTGCATAGACTCCCAGCTGTCGTCAGCATTTGTTTTTCTCTCACCTTCGGGTTTGCCCAAACGCGGAAGCCGAGCGTCAAAGATCTTCCACCGGCTGCATTCAAGCTGATATCGGTCAAAGTAACCGGCACCAATCGCTACAAGCCGGAGGACGTCATGCGCGCCGCAGGCCTGCAGCTTGGCCAGCTGGTCCACGACGACGATCTCAAGAATGTGGTTCGGCTTCTGGGTGAGAGCGGCGCTTTTACCGCCGTTTCCTACACCTCCCAGTTCGACTCCGAAGGCACCAAGGTGGAACTAAAACTTCAGGATGCTGAACGTTTTTTCCCCACTCACTTCGATAATGTGGTTTGGTTTAGCGAACCGGATCTCCTCGAAAAACTCCACGCCAGTGTGCCCCTTTTCGATGGGCAACTTCCCGTCAACGGCGGGCTGGCGGGTGAGGTTTCTGAGGCGCTGCAGATTCTATTGATCAAGAAAAACGTGGCCGGGCAAGTGGATTACCTCCGCCCTTCCCAGGAGGACGGCGCCGCCGAAGCCTTCGTTTTTACAGTTAGCGGGCCCAGTATTACGATTCGCAATGTCGAATTTTCCGGAGCCGGCCCCGGCGAACTGCCGAAGCTCACGGCCGTCGCACAACGATTACAAGGCGTGGCGTATGCGCGCCCTGCGATCCTGGCAGTGGAGGACAAAGCTTTTCTGCCGATCTATCGTGAACATGGATACCTCAAGGCAGTGCTCGGCGATCCCGAACCGACGGTGGTCCAGAATGATGCGCACGAGACTCTGGTCGACATTAAGGTTCCAGTCGACCCCGGCCGCCAATATAAGCTAGCCACCATCCGAATCTCGGGCAACAAGGCCTTCCCGGAGGGCACGATACGCGCCGCATTTCATCTCCAGGACGGCCAGGTTGCAAATGCCCTGGAGATTGAGAAAGGCCTTGAAAGCATTCGCAAGCTCTACGGCACTGGTGGATACATGGGCGCCACCATCAAGGCGGAGGCGCAGATCGATGATTCGCGATCCGGCGTTGTTTACCTCGTCTCCATCGTCGAGGGAGATGTTTACAAGATGGGTGAGGTAGAGATTCGGGGCCTTGACTCCAAGACTACGGCGCGCCTGCAGAACAACTGGACGTTGCGCAGCGGCGACACCTACGACTCCAGCTACGTAGGGCGATTTGTGGACCAGGCCTACAAGGAAATCGGAGACTGGCATGTGAGCGTGCACGAATCCATTGACCCGCATGACAAAACGGTGGACGTAACGGTTCGTTTCGATCCCAACTCCTGACACTGCGGCCGTTGACAACCAAAAGACCTGAAGTTTGATACGCTTTTCAAGGGGAATATTCCAGGTCTGGCTGAATCTGCTTATTTAAGGAGAGAAGAACTCATGAAGTCTCGTTGGCTGAAGCGCAGCGTCTTAATGGGCGCGGTTTTTCTGGCGGTACTGGCGGCCTCGTCCGCGTTAGCCGCTAAGGTTCAGACCTTCACCGGCACGGTGAGCGACGCGATGTGCGGCGCCAAACACATGATGGAGGGCGACCCGGTCTCCTGTCTGCGCGCTTGCGTCCAAAAAGGTTCGAAATATGCCTTGGTGGTTGGGGACAAGGTTTACACGCTGGACACCACGGATAAATCCACCTCTGACGCCCTCGACAAGTTGGCCGGTCAGCAAGCCAAGGTGAAAGGCGAAGCCAATGGTGACACCATCGAGGTGAAGTCGGTAGCTGCTGCCAAGTAGACTCCGGTTCGATTCCGACGCGAGGGGGAAGAACCCGCACCGGGCTTTCCCCCAAATTTTTCCCTCGGAGAACCTAATTTTCATCTTCTCTTTACAATTCGCTGTGTTAGATTTGACCGTCAATCACAGAAAAAACGGAGGAGCAAAGCATTGGGCAAAGACATGGTCCCCAAGCGGATTTTCTTTACCAAGGGGGTCGGAAAGCACCGCGAACGTCTTACGTCATTTGAGCTGGCCCTGCGTGACGCCGGCATCGCCGCCCAGAACCTGGTACGCGTCTCATCCATCTTTCCGCCACAATGCAAGCTGGTTCCCCGCTCCCAGGGATTGAAGTACCTGAATCCGGGTGAGGTCGTCTTTGCGGTCGTGGCGGAAAACTCCACCCGGGAGCCGCATCGCCTGCTGGCCTCCAGCATTGGAGTCGCCATCCCCGCCGACCGGAACACTTACGGCTACCTCAGCGAGCATCACTCTTTTGGGGAAACCGACAATGCCGCCGGAGAATACGCCGAGGAACTGGCTGCGGAGATGCTGGCCACGACCCTGAACGTCGAGTTCGATCCCGACCGTTCCTGGGACGAAAAGAAAGAAATCTACCGGATTTCCAACAAGATCGTGCGCACTGCGAACATTACGCAATCGGCCGTGGGGGACAAGCGCGGCTTGTGGACCACGGTGATCGCCTCGGCAGTGCTAATTTTTGACTAGCACGCAATCTGGCAGGAGTGCTCGCCTGAAGATGCAGCGACCTCTACCTTTACTACTTCCTCGCTCTAGCTTTATCTTTCTTTTTGGCCGCCGAGTTGCGCTTATCCTTGCCGAGCCTCTCCAGCACCGCCGCAACGATGATCGGCAAACCCACAGTCGCGTCTACAAACACCTCGCCGAAACGTCCGCCCTCGGCGGGCGGCACAAATTTCCCCCAGGAAATGGCTTCGCTGTAAGGGCTGCCCGACAAACCACCCCAATAAACCGGCTCGGGACAGATACGCACGCCGTAGTGGTAGCGCTTCAAAGGAACATTTTCCCCCAGCCGCCGGTGCCGCAACTCAATGAAAGGGCCGAATTGTTGCGACCAATTGCGGGGAACGCCGCCCCCAATGGTAAATATCCCCAATTTCTTCTGCCTGAGCAGCGTCGCGGCGAAATGCTCCAAATCCTCAAAAGGATCGAAACGCAACTTGTGTCGACCGGTGGACTCGCGCAGGCGATTGTTCAAAGCCAGGTCCAGTCCTAGTTCTGAGTCGGAAAAGGCCGGCACAAAAACCGGCACGCCCTGCTCGTAAGCCGACTTCAGAATGCCGCGCTGGTCCTTGGCGCGTTTCGCCAGATGCTCACCAATCGCGTGATTGAGCTTGTAGGAACAGACCACCTCGTTGTGATCCCATCCCTCGAGGATCTGCGACATGACTTCTTCCACATCGTCCAGGTTCTGTTCCGGCTCCAGCGTGTCGTAAACCCGATTGTACCCTTGCTCGTAAAGCTCGGTGTCGGGAACCTCCGGGTTGTACCGGAAATGGGCGAGGCCGGTCGCTTCCACCAGGCCGTGGGCCATCAACGCCCCGGTCGAAACGATCGCATTCACGATGCCGCGGTCGATCAGCTCCGCGATGATCAGGCTCTGCTTGGCGACGGTCATCGCCCCAGCCAGGGTCATCACCACGAAACAATCCTCATCCCGAGCCATGGCCTCCAGCACGTCGGCCGCCTCGCCCAGTTGCCGACCGGTGAAGGCGGTCTTGGCCATGGCGCGCACCAGGTCGTCAATCGAGCGCACCCTATTCAGATCCAAAGATTCCAACGGAACTAAACGGTCTTCCACCGGATTGTGCAGCTTGCGCTCAATTCCAGTGCCGTCATGATCGTTGTGCTTCATGCCTGTGTCTCCACCTTCGGGTTCGGAACCTACTACTCTACTACGAAGCTCGCCCTTCGCTGCTACCTCTGTAAACTGAAAACCGGGTACCGGGAACTGATATTCTATTTCCTCGCCAACGGAGGGATCGCCTTTGCCGCCCGAGAAATTCCGCGTGGGATTGGTCCAGATGTCGGCTACGCCCGACCCGGAGAAGAACCTGGAGCGCGCTATCGAACGGGTGCGGCAGGCAACGGCCAAAGGCGCACAGGTCGTCTGTTTGCCTGAACTTTTTCAGACGCAATACTTTTGCCAACGCGAAGACGCCGCTTTGTTCGACCTGGCTGAGCCGATTCCCGGACCAGCGTCGGTCCGGTTGTCGGAGACGGCGAAGCAACTCCGCATCGTGCTGATCGCCTCGCTGTTCGAGAAGCGGGCTGCCGGCGTGTATCACAACACGGCTGCGATTTTCGACACCGATGGAACGCTGCGTGGTCTGTACCGCAAGATGCACATTCCCGATGATCCCCTTTACTACGAAAAGTTTTACTTCACGCCGGGCGATTTGGGATTTCGCGCCTTTGATACGAGCGTCGGCCGCGTGGGCGCGCTGGTCTGCTGGGATCAGTGGTATCCCGAAGGCGCCCGGATCACCGCTTTGCAGGGAGCGCATATCCTTTTCTACCCCACCGCGATCGGCTGGCATCCGGCGGAGAAAGCCGAATTCGGCACCGCCCAGCACGATGCTTGGCGCACGATTCAGCGGGCGCATGCCATTGCCAACGGTGTGTACGTCGCCGTCGTGAATCGTGTGGGTTTAGAAAATGGCGACATTCGGGGCAAGTCGGCTCCGGGCGCGGGACTCGAATTTTGGGGAGGCTCGTTCTTGTGTGATCCCTTTGGCCGTGTCATTGCCGAAGCTTCCCACGACAAAGAGGAAATCTTGGTCGGCGAAATCGATCTGCGCACGTTAGAAGACATCCGCCGTAACTGGCCGTTCTTGCGCGATCGCCGCATCGACAGCTACGCCCCGATTACAAATCGGCTCATCGACGGATGAAGCGTACCGCCAAGAACGCAGCTGTGCCAAGGGAGAGTCCCAGCTACCGCATGCCCGCCGAATGGGAGCCTCACGCCGCGACCTGGCTGGCTTGGCCCCACTACAAGGATGACTGGCCGGGCAAGTTCGAGCCAATTCCCTGGGTCTACGCAGAAATCATTCGCCACCTTGGCCGTCACGAACGAGTCGAATTGATCGTCAATGATGCCGCGACAGAAAAACGTGCCCGGAAGGTTCTGGATCGCGCCAACGCGTTCAGTGACAGCGTCCGCTTTCATCGCTGGCCGAGCAACCGTGTTTGGACGCGCGACTCCGGCTGCACGTTCGTAGCACGTGTGGGGACGGCCGCCCTCGGCTGTCCGAGAGACAACCTCGCCGCGATCAAATGGCGCTTCAACGCCTGGGCCAAGTATTCCAACTGGCAGCATGACGAAAAAGTCGGACGCTTGATGGCAAGAGCTGCCACTGCGCCAGAAGTCCGCGCCGCGTTAGGGAGAAATCGCGTAGTTCTCGAAGGTGGCTCCATCGACGTTAACGGTCAAGGAACCCTGCTCACCACCGAAGAATGCCTCCTAAGCAAAGTTCAGCAGCGTAACCCCGCAATGAAGCGAGAAGACTATGAAAAAGTTTTTGCTGAATATCTCGGGATCACGAATGTGATCTGGCTGGGCGCCGGCATTGCCGGCGATGACACGCACGGGCATGTCGACGACATCACCCGCTTCGTAGCGCCGGACACGGTGGTGACTGTCGTCGAGTCCGATCCCAACGACGTCAACTACGAACCGCTCCGGGAGAACATCCGCCGCTTGCGCGCGGCCGCCGATCAAGACGGGAAGCCGTTGGCCATCGTTGAACTTCCCATGCCTGCGCCGGTCGTCTTCGAAGGACGCCGTCTGCCCGCGAGCTACGGCAATTTCTACATTGCCAACGGCCTGGTACTGGCCCCAGTCTTCAACGATCCCAACGACCGCATCGCGATCGATGCTCTCGCCGACCTCTTCCCCGACCGCGAAGTCATCGGAACTTACTCCGGAGACCTGATCTGGGGCTTCGGAGCGCTGCACTGCATGACGCAACAGCAGCCGCAAATCGGCTCCTAGCCCTTAGCTTTTGGCTTGAGGCCGAACCAGAAGTGGGCGCCTGCGGTTTTGGCTAAAAGCCAAGAGCTGAGGGCCAATAGCTTACTTGCGATACTGTGTGGGCTGTGGCCCTTTTTCCAGCATCTCGCGATTCCAGATCGCACCTTCGCGGGTATAGCTGGCAAGTTCGAAATCCTGGGTGAGTTCCAGCGCGTCGGTCGGACAAGCGTCCTCGCACAACCCGCAGAACATGCAGCGGCTCAGGTCGTAGGTGAAGGTTGTGAGTTCTTTGCGGCGGGTCTTTTCGTTGCGCTCGCTCGAGACCACAATCAAATGTTCGGGACAGGCCAGCGCGCACAGGTCGCAGGCGATGCACATGGTCTCATTAGTATCAGGATTGACGTTCAGCCGCGGCGCGCCGCGATAGCGTTCGGCCACTTGCGGCCGTTGGAGAGGGTATTGCTCGGTATAAATCTCCTTCGGGTCCTGGTAACGAAACGTGACCCTCAGCCCCTTAAGCAGGTCCACAAAGAATACTTTGCGCAGCAGGCTCGGCAATCCCATAACCCATTAGCATATCATTGCCGAGCCCTGCGGCGACAGCCGCTCCCCGGCCCGCTCTCTGCCTTTTCGAACGCTACAATGATGGTTAAACGCCTTGATCAGAAGCCAGCAACCAACGAGCAACGATCGCCAATCGTCCGATGAGCTGTGGATGGAAGAAGCCCTGCGCGCTGCCCAGCGTGCTCTGGAAGCAGGCGAAGTACCGGTCGGAGCCGTTGTCGTGATGGAAGAAAAGATCGTCGGTCGAGGCTGGAACCGCAACCTCACCGACTCCGACCCAACGGCTCACGCTGAGGTTATCGCCTTGCGCGAAGCCGGGAAAAACGTCGGTAACCACCGTCTGGGAGACTGCGACCTGTTTGTTACGATCGAGCCCTGTGCCATGTGCGCCGGCGCGCTGGTACATGCGCGAATCAAGCGCCTGGTGTACGGCGCGGATGACCCGAAGGCAGGCGCGGTTCATTCGGTAGTGACGGTGCTGAACCATCCCAAACTGAATCACCGCATGGAAGTCCGGGCCGGCGTGCTGGCAGGACGGAGTGCGGAGCTTTTGCAAGCGTTCTTTAGAGGGCGGCGATAGCCGCAGTTGGTTGCTCAGGCGAACTTCAAAAGTAACCCCATGGACCAGGGTGGCATCACCTCCATTTAATGCCGACGGCAGCAAGATTGCCCGATATCACCATCACCCCGAACCCTCACGTCTCCTCACCGAAACTCAAGCGACTGCCACGGGCTTTCTCTTCTTCAAATTCCTCGCCTTCTCGAAAGCAAACGCCATCTGCAGCACACCCCAATCGTCGTGATTCCGGCCCGCAATCTGTATCCCGATCGGCAGTCCACTTTTCGAGTACCCGCATGGCACCGACGCTGCCGGATTCCCGGTTGCCGTGATGTAGCAGGCCGATTTCATCCAGGAGAGATATTTCTCCATCTTCACGCCATTAATTTCTGTCGGATAATGTTGTGTCACATCAAAGGGCAGCACCTGATTCACAGGGAGTACGAAAAATTCGTACTTCTCCATGAACTCACGCACTCGTTGATACAACGCCGACCGCTTCATCTCTACTCGCGACAAATACGGCCCCGTCAATTTTCTGCCTTCTTCTACGTGCCAATGGACGTACTCATTCAGCTGATCGCCTTTTGTGGCGATGAGATCCCCAAATCTCGATTCCATCGCCCAATGACGCCAGGCCAAGAAGCATTCGTTTGCATCCCGAAAATCGGGCTCTGCTTCTTCCATTACGCACCCAAGCGATTCGAAGACCTTGCCCTGAGCGTGCACCGTTTCCTTCACTTCCGTCTCCCAAGGCAACCCCATCCCTTTCACGTGGATGCACACAACCCCTATGGCTCTCCCGTGCATTTGTCCGACATCGACCGCGTCTGGATGGAGTGGTTCGACGAATATTTGAAATAGTCTTGCCGTTGGTGGCGGCTTGGAGCACACTCATGAGGTTCGCACTTAGATTGTTGCGTCCAAGACCCCCCCAAACTAGGATGGCGTACGATCGCCGGGCGGCAACGCAAACACAGTTAGTGGCTTTGGGGAATGTGCCTTCTGATTTGTGCCGAATTCGGTTTTCCTCCGTGGAGAAACCAATATGCAACGAAGAGTCGGGATGCTTCTCGCAACAGCGATACTGATCTCTATTGTGCTGGGCGCTTGCAAGACACGCACTGCTTCAGAAGAGGACGACAAGAAGGCGGCCATAGCAGTCGTGCTGGCAAAAGAGCAAGCAGTCCAAACCTACGATTTCGACAAGGTGGATTCTCTGCACACGTCGGACGCGCGTGTGATTGAGGAATCCTATCCGCACCCATTCGAACCCGACGAACGGCAAGGCTGGCAACTCAACAAGAACGCTGGCCTGCACGTCGAGTATCATCCCCAAGACCCAGTGGCCGACGTGCGAGGGAATGTTGCATGGGTCACCGTGACGTTGCATAGCGTCTGGACAGCCGATGCTCCGGCGGGCCGGGCCATGCTGGGAGGGAGCACGCAGCGTGGGACCTTTGTGGAGACCTTTATTTTGGTGAAATCGTCAGCAGGTTGGAAAATCGCGTTCTGCCATACCAGCACGCTTCCTCCGGATTTTGGGGTCGAGCCGGATTACCAACATGACCACGGTGGTGTGAAGTTTGCCACCGTGGTTGAGAGCGGCCCCGCCGGCAACGCAGGATTCAAATCCGGCGATGTGTTGATCGAGTACGGCGGACGGCAGATCGACACTTACGCTGATTACGCCCGACTCGTGCACGCTTATTCCGAGGGCGAGAAGGTGATGGTCACCGTGCTGCGGGGACCCGAGAAGATCACGAAGGAAGTGACCCTGGAGGCAATGAAATGAGCGAAGTGCGGTTCGCGTGGAGGTTCACCATTAGATTGTTGCGTCGGAACGCCGCCGC
>Ga0187778_10003455_pt1 | contig 10600 bp, 8 predicted proteins | sample 1015_Q2_SP5_20_M_FD_132418 | JGI IMG/M metagenome (GOLD analysis project Ga0187778, IMG submission 132418) | Tropical peat soil microbial communities from peatlands in Department of Meta, Colombia - 1015_Q2_SP5_20_MG | ecosystem: Environmental > Terrestrial > Soil > Wetlands > Peat | place...
CAGCAGGCATAAAGTGCGGCTTCGGCGGCCGGGCAAAATTCAGGAGAGCCTTGAGGAGTACCTCGATCCTCTTGATCTGCTCCACCCCTTTCAGAAGGACATCCCGGTTCTCCTCAGTGAGGGTCGAGTCCTCGGAAAGCACCTCCATGGACGCCTTGATTCCGGCGAGGGGGTTTTTGATCTCGTGGGCCAGCCCTCCTGCCATCTCTCCAAGCACCACGAGCTGCTCAGCCCACTGCATCTTGAGGTAATCATCTCTGAGCGCCCCCGCCATTTCGTTGAACGAGGCCGCAACCTCCCCGAACTCATCCTTAAGGCCCTCAATCCGGTAGCTCATGTCGCCTTTTTTCAAATGTCTCGTTGCCGTCAGGATCTCTTGCACGGGCGTAGTGAATCCCCGGATAAATAGGGTGGACAGTCCGATGACCGCGACGGGAACCGCCACAACAAGGATGTACAGCATGATCTTGGTGCGGGTAATCTCCTGGAATGCGGCCTGTGTCTTTTGCTCAAGCTTCAAATTCGCCATTTGTGTGATGCTTTCCACCTCATCGATGAGTTCCGTACCGACCTGAAAAGCATGGTCCTCTTCCGCCCGAAGTCTCTGCGCATCCGCGCTCATGGTGAGAGCTCTGCTGAGGTTGACCTTGTAATCTTCGACCTTGCCTTTCAGATCGGCGAGCCTCTTCGCCACAGGCTCAGCGTGGTGACACGAAAAACACATGCTGACGATATCGTCCATCGTCCTCGTGTGGTTCACGATCGTATCGGTGTCCCTGGCATAAGGGGTCCCCTTCAAGTACATGTCTGACTGCGTCCGTTTGATCTGAATCAGAAGATGCTCTCTCAGGATCTCGACCTGATGGAGCCTGATCAGATTGTCCAATTTCGCCGTGGCATGTTCTATGATAGCGATGGTGTATACCGAACTCAAGAGAAAAATAAGGGAAAAAGCGCTCAACCCTATGATGATCTTTTTCTTCATTATTCGTTCCGATAATCATAGGTGGCAAGGTTGAGGCCGATCTCCCGCTCATACCTGTAAACCGGTTGGTAGTCCGCATCCGATGTTGCAATGAACTTACGCACACCGAAGGATTCCAGCACCGAGCGCCCTTCGGGGTCGTCATGCATGTTCAGCAGGACCTCCGTTAGCTTCCGCTTCACGGCTTCATCGATGTCCTGCCGTAAAGCGAGTCCGTTTTCCGGCACGTCCGGTGAACGTTCAAGGACGACAAGATCGTCCTTTATCCTAGAGTCAGTCTCCGCAAGTCTCTCAAAGACGGTATTTTTCGCTGCGCCGATATCGGCCTTTCTGTTCAGGACATCGTAGATCGCATCTTCGTGGGTGCCGGTGAAATAGACCTCCTTGAGGTATGACCTGTAATTGACCTTGTGCTGTTTGAAATAGGCAATGGGGAGGAGGTAGCCGGCTGTGGTGGCCCTATCGACAAAGGCAAATCTCTTCCCTGCCATATCCCTTACGAACTTGATCCCGCTGTCCTTCCTTACAAAGATGAGACCGTGATATGTCGATTTCCCGTCCCGGTATTCGGGCCGGGCAATCACCTGGACGCCGAGCTTTGCGTGGGCAAGCGTATAGGTGAAGCTTCCGAAGAAAGCTCCATCCATTTTCTCTGAAACAAAATTGTCAATAATGTTACCGTAGTGAGGAAGGATTTTCAAGGTAATTTGCATACCGGTTTTCTTCGAGAGATACCGGGCAAGCGGTTCATACCGCTCCATCTGCCGGAACAGATTTTCCTCTGGAATAAGCCCTATCAGTAAGCGCTGCCCCTCCGGTGCTTTTGAGGGAGGCACCGCCTTTTTGCCCGTGTCACATCCAAATCCTCCCAATACAAGAATCAAGCAAGCATAGAGTGCTATGGCGTATTTATTCATCTTCTTAAAAAGAATGGTGTGTTATGACAAAGACAATCACTCAAAGATGGGGAATTTGCTACTTTATTACTATCTATGATAACCTTGTTATACGTTACTGTCAATAAAAAGGTGGGGAAATTACCAACTGATGCAATTTAATGAATTATGATGCATAATAACTCAGCATTCATCCGATTTCAAATTATTTCTACCAGACGCTGTTGCCACGGTCCCGCGTGTCCTCCAGCCCGAACCATGACAATCATGTGACGAGCGCAATTTAAAAACAATCCGCATCGTCGCGGCGTCAATTATTCTAGGCTATACGGGGAGTCCAGATCCTTTGTGCCTGAAGGTGATTCATTTTATTTTCCCGCATGTCGGGCAATTGGGGTCTTTCCGGATCTTGAACTTCCTGAAATCCGTTTTGCCGCCCACCCAAACGAGAAGCTGGCCCATGATGTTAGCGCCAATGCCGGCAAGGTATTTGATGGCCTCTAATGCCTGAAGCGATCCAATGACTGCCGGTGTGGCGCCGAGTACGGGAAAGACCTCCTTGGGCGGCGCTTCGGGGAAGATGCAGCGAAGACAGGGCGTCTCGGGGGATTGGATGAACGAAAGCAGCCCCTCCATACCCCAGATGCTGCCATACACGAGCGGGATCTTCTTCCTGATGGCCGATTCGTTCAGGAGATACCGAGTAGGGAAGTTGTCCATGCAGTCAAGAATGATGTCGGCGTTTCCTACGAGGTCGTCCACGTTCTCTGCCACAATCTTGTCCGTTAACGCGGTGACCTTGACATCGGGGTTCAACCTCTCAAGTGTCATCTTGCCGGATATCGCTTTATTGGTTCCGATCCTCGTGTGGTCATGGAGTATCTGACGGTTGAGGTTCGACCAGTCCGGTGAATCAAAATCACAAACCATCATATTCCCCACGCCGGCGACGGCAAGATAGATAGACACAGGAGACCCGAGTCCCCCTGCGCCGGCGATGAATACCGTGGACTGCTTGAGCTTCTTCTGGGTTTCTTCGCCCCAGCCTTCCATCATCATCTGTCTCGAATATCTTTTCTGTTCGTTCTCTGAAAGCCACATTGCGTCGATCCCTCCCCAAGCAGGTCTCTATCCGACCGGATGAGTGCACATCATATATCTATATATCGCTATCCCGCTTTATCAGCTGTTCATTATGAAATTCAATTTTTTAAATGCACCCGGGCCTTTTTCCGCATCAGGTCCGGGACGTAGGATGATTTGAAGATACGAAGGTTCTCCTTATTCAGGTCCTGTTCGAGGTTCATGTATTTATATTTGGGCGGGAGGATCTTGGCAAAGTTGTTAAACATATATTGATAGATTCCTTTAAACTGCGTCCGGGCCTTCGCGAAGTGCAGGACAAACGTTTCCTCGTTGAGCTCTTCTCCAAGCACGAAACCTGCGGGTTCGCCGTCGGCGTAATAGATCCCTCCGCAAAGTATCAGCTCTTCATACAGCCCGAGCGCCTCGAGGCAGGCTGCATGATCCGTTTCCTCTTCGTTCATCTTCGTCATCGCAAGCCATTCTTTCAGAACAAAACGGGCATCATTGAGCCGTTCATTCGTAAGCGGCATGGCGTCGTGCGCATGGGCTTCGGTGAACTGTTTGAGGAGATTTCGCTTTTTGTGAAGTCTTCGGCCTGCAAAGGTGCTCATTTTCTGAACAGTGTAGAGATAGTCCGCATCGCCTTCTGCGAAGGTTATTTCAAACTCATCCGGGCTGAACGCCGGCAGCCACTCTTCCGGGATAGGAAAAAGAAAATCGACACCGCGCACAAGCTCCTGGAGGTATGTAGTATCCAGCGTGCGCACGTCCGCCGTGGGCATGAGAAATACACGCCCGTCGTACGAGCGGCCCTTGATGAAGACATCCTTGTCCAGCATCACTTCGTACTCATGGTTCTTGCGAAAGAGATAGAGGTTTGGGAATGTGTATTCCGAAAGCGGAACGCTGATGCTGCGGAGTTTTTGACGGAGGAGATCTTTGTGTTTGAGTCCCAGCTTTTCGGTCTGCATGCAGGTACTATAATGGATGAGAACATTTTGTCAAGACCCAACGCCCAGCGAAGTGAATGACGCCGGATAGCATGACAGCGATAGCATTGGAACACCAGCAAGAGCCCTGCGCATTCACAGGGCTCTTGCTGATCGGATCACTATTTGCATTAGGCACGGGGAGAAAAGACATTCCCACGGATGTCTTCTTTTTTTCGGGAATATCAGATGTCAATATCCACCATATCCACCGGATCCACCGGTGGATTTCTCTTTCATCACGCTTACTTTTGTAGCGATCTTTTTGCCGCCCGCCTCTTTGTATTGCACGGTTACATGATCTCCCACCTTTACATCCTTGATCAAGGAACCCGTCTCACAATCGAAATTCGCCTCAACCTTTCCAGTCTTCAATTCAAGAGTGCCTTTCGCAACATCCACGGCGGTAACTTCTCCGGACATCTCCGCCGCAAGTGCGGCTCCCGCAAAGGTCAACAGGACAAAGACTATAATCAAAATCGTCACTGAGCGTTTCATGGGTCCACCTCCACTAATTATGCAGTTTTTGATGCAAATCCCTGTGATGAAATTAAGCTATCAAAAGAAAGAACGCTTGTCAAGGTATGATGTCATCCGATTTGTCCGCAAGTTACATTGACTTTAGTTTATTTCAATATTTAAAGGGTCTTTGCCAAGATTACTTCGATCTTGACTGTGACGTCCCCACGGAGTCCTTTCTCATCGAGACCACTCAGCCCTAAGCTGCAGATTCGTGCAAAACCCTCTCATCTCACTATATCGGCAGCTTGCGGCCACCGCAGCCGGGCTCGATGCGTTCAAAGTACCGGAGGGTCGAAGCAGTCAGCATCGCCTGGTGTCCGGATGACGTTTCCATCGTATGAAGGCGTGGGGAGAGAGGACAACTTCATCTAGGGACGCCTGCCATGCTCTTGTCGTCCATGAAGCGGAGCAGTTTGTTTTTCCATTCCCCGGCATATTCCACGCCGATCCTTTTCGCTCTCTTTATCCGTGGTCGGTAATCAGGATCAGCCATGATGTACAGAGTTCCCTTGGTCAGGTCCATCCCGTTTACGGAACGCGTGATCTTGAGCGCGCGCGTCAGCTTGCCGGGGCCCGAGAGATCGGCCGACCAGTCATCAAGGGGCTCGGCTGCCCGGATGAGCACTGCCTGACCACCGCCTGTTTTGCCCGCCACAATATTGAACATCTCGTACATTCCGTAGATCAGGTAAACGTGGGCGCGGCCGGCGGGACCGAACAAAACCTCATTGCGTCTCGTGCGACCTTTGGAGGAGTGGGATGCGAGGTCTTGGGGGCCGATATAGGCTTCGGTTTCCACGATCCGCGCCCGGTATTCTTTGCCACGGCGGCGGCGGACGAGAATCGCTCCGATCAGACCGCGGGCAAGTTTTTCCGCATCACGCTGATAGAATGGAAGCCCGAGTTTTCTCAAAATGGCAGTACGCTTTCGATGAAGGGCCATGGGAAAACCATATCCGGCGGGAAGCTATATGGCAAGTCGGTGGGTCTGCGCATATGGGTCTCCGGTTGAAGTGGAACGACGACCCTTGAAATTGGCGACCTGAAGTGGTTCGACCACCGCCTGACATGGGACCCTTTCGGAAAGTTGATCTCATCCAGGCATGCACGCAATACACAGATCCGTCATCCGTCTCGGCGTAAAGTTCAAGTACGTTTGCCGGGATCAGATCGATAATTCCGGCTTGTTCCCTCTCTCCTCTTTTTTGAAAATCATGATAAGCGTGTCCTTCATCTCCGCACCCGTAGTCGGGTTCTTCCACGGGTTCTGTACAACTACATCTACCCCGCTATCGTTTTTTTTGAATCGCGCACTCTCTTTCGATTTGCCCCCGGCCTTCAAGAACAAGAGCCCCTGCTTCCGGTAAAACTCTATAACTTTTGCGATATCGTCGTTGGTCCGGTATGCTGCCCCTTCGACAGCCAGGGAAGCCTTAAGCAATTTCGTCCGGGCTTGATCGAATTTTGCTCCGGGATAAACGGCGACACCGAGCTGTTCTTCGGCAGCAGCGGATGAGGTGAACAGCATAAATACAAACGCGACAGCACTGATTCTTTTCAACATCTTTGCATCTCCCTCCCATCTCCAGTTGAGGTCAGGCCTTACAGGTTGTAAAAAGACTTCAACGAGATTTGCTACATTGTAACAGCAAGAGCCGACATAGTAAAGACCATTCGCAAGATCACCCGTTTTGACAAGGAGGGCAACCGTATCCTACGTCCGTAAGGTATCGAGCAAACGGATCCGTTATGCGAAGAAGCAAGGCAATGAAAATAAAAAGAGCGGGAACAAGTCCCTGGTCTGGCGTCTCAGAATCAAGCAAGGATAACTTGCAACTTTGACGCTGACACATGGTCCTGAAGTCCGCCGCAATAATAACGATCGTCAGCCTATCTTAAACGCGAATGGGGAGGATAACGACAGGAATGCCCTGGCTGTAAAATCTTCTCTGGACCGCAAAGATGGTATAGTTGTGGAACACGCCTGACAAGAATGTGGTTTTGGGGAACACGAGCTGCCCGCCGAAGAGGATCGCGTTGGGAAAGCGCCCAAGGATCTCCGGCACGAGGCGGGCTACCTCATCGACGACGTCATTGCCGAATGATGCATAGGCTGCCGCATAATATCCATGACACCGCATATAGTGCACATATCGGTCCAGCTCCTTCCTTACCTCGGCCTTCATATGGGACACTTCTTCTACTCCCTTGAAGTTACCGGCGTCCAAAACGCCGACCTGGATGAACACGAAGTTCTTGAATGTCCCGCCGAAGAGGCGGATGGTGCTGAAGAGCGTGTGGAGTCCGAGGCCGTTGAATCCGTTCACAAGCAGAATCGCGGTCTTGTCCTGGGGATCGTACTTCACCTTCAGTTCCTTATCGGCCCCCTGTTCACCGGGAAATGCCGGGCACGAAGATTCCGCAATCGTCACCAACTCATCGAGCCGGCGCAGGATCTGGAATGTATTCCGGTAGTGTCGCTTGGTGAGCAGGGCTATGCTGACGAGTGCGCCGGTCAGGAGCAGGGTGATCCAGCCCCCTTCATGGAACTTGATCACGGTCACGGTAACAAGGATGAAAAAGGTGAGGATCATGCCCACGCCATTGATGACGAACTTTTTCTCCCAGTGGTCCTCTTTGCCCTGCACCTGCCACCAGTGGCGCACCATGCCGAGCTGGGACAGAAAGAACGTAATGAACACATTGATGCTGTACAGGACAATGAGGTATTTTACGGAACCGCCTGTCAGCAGCATGGTGACGAGCGCCGCGGCACCCATTATCATGATGCCCTTCTGCGTTACAAGGCTGTCGCTCAGCATGGCGAACTTCGCTGGGAACCAGCGGTCCAGGGCCATGTTCGAGAGCACCCGCGGTCCGTCGAGAAACCCGATCTGGGCCGCGATGAACAACAGGGCCGCTTCGGAGACAAGTGCAACGATAACGAAAATTGTACCGTTCTTGCCCCATCCCACGGTCATGGTCTCAAATAGCACGGCGTTCAGGGTCTTGCCGGATTGTGGCACAACCCGGTACAGCAGGTAGGCAATCATTAAACCCATCACGACAAGTGCCAGGGATATCGCCATATACCGCATGGTCCGTTTGCCGGTCAGCGCTTTGGGTTCACGCAGTATAGGCAGACCGTTGCTCACCGCCTCGATCCCCGTATATGTGCCGGCACCCATGCTGTAGGCACGCAGGATGAGCAGCAACATTCCAACGAATCCAAGATCCGCCCGCGACTGTATTACGTCCGCCCTGGTTGCGGCGGCGACATTGCTGAAACTTCCCAGATTCATGACCACGGCATAGCCGATGATGAATGCATGGGTGAGGACGAACGTAAGGATGATCGGCACCAGGGGAAGAACAGATTCTCTGACCCCGCGCATGTTCAGCATCGTCAGAATCAGGACGCTAAGAACCGCGAATGTAAGCTTATACTGCAGCAGGGCAGGGGGAAGGAAGCTGAACAAAGCGTCTGCGCCGCTGGCCACAGAGATGGTTATCGTCAGGACATAGTCGATCAGCAGTGCTGATCCGGAGACCATGCCTGCTGACGGTGAAAGCAGTTTGCTGGCTACGAGATAGCCGCCGCCGCCCGTGGGGAAAAGCTCAATGATTTGCGAATAGCTCGCGGCGATAATAAACACCGTGATTCCGGACATGAGCGCGACGAAGATGCTCAGATAGACATGCCCCCCGTGGAAGGCTAGAAAGGCTTCCTCGGGGCCGTAGCAGGAGGAAGACAGACCATCCGCTCCCAGTCCAACCCAGGCAAAGAAAGCAATGAGCGACAGCTTATGGAAGAGCGACGTATCCTCGATATCATGCTTACCGCCGAAAATGAGGATCTTTATGCGGTGAGCAAGCGAGGATTTGTGCGGTTGATCCATAGTTGAGAATGTCAGCCGGAGCGTTGATTTTTGTGCCCGGCTGTGCCTTTCGTCACACGGTCCTTTTATGGTCCTTAAATATTATATAGCATGAGGCTTGCCATGACAAGAGATATGGTCAGGCGACATAGGATTTGGTTTTATTGCCGATTCATTTATCATTTTGTGGCATGGAATCCTTGTAAATACCTGATGAAGCATTTTTATACTACTGTTCGAACAACGAGCACACACGATGAGCCCAGGGCGTCATCGTGTGTCAGCAATTCTTTACACTTCGGGATCATATTTCAAGCGATAGCCGATCCCCGGCTCGTTCATCAGGAAACGAGGCCTCGCGGGGTCTGCCTCCAGTTTATGCCTGAGCTGCGTCATGTAGACGCGCAGATACTGGACCTCGTTCACGTGAGCGGGACCCCACACCTCCTTTAAAAGCTGACTGTGCGTGATGACCTTGCCTGCATGGTGGATCAACACCTTCAACAGTTTGTATTCGATGGGGGTAAGATGCACTTCACTGTCGCCTACGAATACTTGTCGTTGCGAAAGGTCTACCCGCAGGTTCTGGAGGACAAAGACGGGCTCTTGTTGACCGGCACTTCGTCGGGATGCGTGGCGCAGGGCGACGCGTATCCTTGCCAGAAGTTCTCCCGCGTTGAATGGTTTTGTCAGATAATCGTCGGCGCCTGCATCGAGCGCCCTGATCTTGTCCAGTTCCTGTTCCCGAGCTGAGATGACAATGATGGGCGTTTGCGCCCATTCGCGCAATCTTTTAGTAACCTCGAGACCGTCGAGGTCAGGCAGGCCCAGGTCGAGCAGCACCACATCGGGATTGCGCGTGGTCGCCTGCATCATGCCCTCATGGGCAGTGGCCGCATCAACCAGACGATAGCCCTGGCTCTGGAGCGTTATCCGGAGAAAACGCCGCATCTGCGGCTCGTCTTCAATAAGCAAAATAAGTTCTTTTCCCTCCGACATCGTCAGTCCTTGACCTCTTCTTCCTTTTTCGGCGGCGGGGGCAGTCCGGCGGAGGACAACGTGAAATGGAACACTGCCCCGCCGCCTTCCCGGTTCTCCGCCCATATCCTGCCGCCATGGGCGTTAATGATTGTGCGGCAAATGGCCAGCCCGAGGCCGACGCCGCCACCCGTTGCCCGGCCACTCACGAATTTTTCAAAAATACGCTCTTCATCTCCGGGGGGGATGCCGGGACCGCGATCAGCCAGGGAAACGGTCACCGTATAAAAAGATTCAGACGCCGAAAGCTCGAGCGGTGTGCCTTTCGGAGTGTATTTTATGGCATTATCGAACAGGTTCACTAGGACCCTTTCGATCAGCAGGCCGTCGAAGGGAATGAGCGGAAGGTTCCCCGGAAGGTTCAGCGTCACCGGATGATCCTTCAGGCGGTCCCCGAGCCGATTGAGCGCCACGCCAACGATTTCCTCGAGGGACTGCCACTCTTTGTTGATCTTGATCGCACCCGATTCAAGCCTCGTCATATCAAGCACGTTCTTGATGGTCCGATTCAGGCGCTCCGCCTCTTCCTGAATGGTCTTGACCAGATCGAGGCGGCTCTCGGTGTCGATCAGGACATCACGCTGGAGCAGCGTGGTCGCGGCACCGGTGATCGCCGACAGCGGTGTTCGCAGGTCATGGGATATGGAACTGAGAAGCGTATTGCGTAGGCTTTCCGTTTCCGCTTTCAGCAGGGCGCGCTGGGCCGCCTCGCCGAGGAAGGAGCGCTCTATGGCGCTCGCGGTCTGATTCGCAAAGGCCTCGAGATAGTGAAATTGTTCCGGTTCGAAGCCGTCTGTCGCCGTCTTCGGGAGGATGCCAACGACTCCGATGGCTCCGGCAGAGGCGATCAGCGGCAAGTACAGCGCCTTTGCGCCGGGCAGCGTATCGGAGCCAAGGCCAGCGGGCTGACGGTGTTCATACACCCATTGTGCGACGCTCAGTTCCTGCTGATCCGGGGCAAATGTGAAGGCGCCATCCGTTGTTGGCGCCAGGCGGTTCTGATCATTGGGGATAAGGATAATGACCTGGCTGTCGAACATCTCGCTGATATGCTTCATGGCGATCTCGCTCAGCCGTTTCGCCCCTCGTTCCCTGACCAGGTCTCGGCTGAGACTGTACAGGGCGGCGGTCCTGCGCTCCCGCAGCCTCGCTGCTTCCGCCTGTTGGCGGACCCGAAGCGTGAGCCTGCTGATAACAAATGAAACG
>Ga0187778_10003456_pt1 | contig 10599 bp, 8 predicted proteins | sample 1015_Q2_SP5_20_M_FD_132418 | JGI IMG/M metagenome (GOLD analysis project Ga0187778, IMG submission 132418) | Tropical peat soil microbial communities from peatlands in Department of Meta, Colombia - 1015_Q2_SP5_20_MG | ecosystem: Environmental > Terrestrial > Soil > Wetlands > Peat | place...
CGCCAAGCCCATCACAGCGGTCGCCGCCATGACCCTGGTCGAAGCGCGGAAGCTGGATCTCGATGCGCCGGTGCAAAGCTACTGCGCCCCGTTTCCGCCGAAGCAATGGCCGATCACCACGCGTGAGCTCCTGTCTCACACAGCGGGGATCCGTCATTACCTTCCAGGCGAGCCAGAGCACACGAGACATTACCAGTGGATGGCGGACGGGTTCGCCCTGTTCGCCAACGATCCGCTCCTCTTCCGTCCCGGCAGTGCATATTCCTACAGCACTTACGGCTACACGGTCGCTGGCTGCGCGCTCGAAGGCGCCTCGGGCGTGCGCTTCCAGGACTATGTCGAGGAGCACGTGCTCAGGCGCGCAGGGATGACTCACACCTTCGTCGACAACGTCTTCGAGATCGTGCCGCATCGGGCTCGCGGTTATCAGCTGATCGACGGCAAGGTGAAGAACTCGGTTCTCATGGACTCGAGCTACAAGATCCCGGGCGGGGGCTACGTGAGCACCGCCGAAGACCTGGTGCGCTTCGCGCAGGCCCTGCTCGACGGCAAGCTGCTGACGCCCGCCACCCTCAAGGAGATGTGGACCGCGACTGCGGTGAGCGCCAGGAACCCCTATGGCCTTGGATTCGCGCTGCCGGAGGGCGGCCGGTTCGTACTGCACACCGGCGGGCAGTCGGGCACGAGCACGGAGCTCTTCATCATCCCGGAGACCCACTCCGCCATCGCGATGCTCGCCAACCTCGAGCACGCGGACCTGCGCGAGCTGGTGCGCGCCATCGCGGTCGAAATGAAGCAACCCGCCCTCGCTGCGGCCGGGCCGTGAGCCTGATGCACGGTGCACGCCTCACGCGCGGCCGCTAGCGGAGATCAGCGCATGCTCGTACGAATTCTCGGTGCCGTGTATCTCACGCTGGCCCTGCAGAGCCTGGTGGCCGCGCAGGAGCCCCCGATGGGACCACTGCGTCCCGACCAGGTCGCCTTCCGCGCGCTTTATAAGGAGATGGTCGAGACCGACACCAGCTACCCGAAGGGGAGCTGCACACTCCTCGCCGAGCGGATTGCCGCACACCTGCGCGAGGCCGGATTCACCGACCACGACATCACGTTGTTCGCCGTGCCCGATCACCCGCTGGAAGGCGGCATCGTCGCCGTGCTGCCCGGGATCTCGAAGACCGCCAAACCGATGCTGCTGCTGGGGCATCTCGACGTAGTCGCGGCAAAGCGCGCCGACTGGACGCGCGACCCGTTCACGCTCATCGAGGAGAACGGCTACTTCTACGGGCGCGGCACTTCCGACATGAAGGGCATGGACGCCACCTGGGTCGACGCCCTCATGCGCTTCAAGCGCGAGGGGTATCACGCGCAGCGCACCATCAAGATGGCGCTCACCTGCGGCGAGGAGACCACCGAGGCCTTCAACGGCGCCGACTGGCTCGCAAAGAACAAGCCCGAGCTCATCGCGGCGGCTTTTGCGCTCAATGAGGGAGGCGGCGGGCGCACCGACGGACACGGGAAGCTGATGGTGGAGTCGATGCAGATTGGCGAGAAGGCCGCGCAGAACTACGCCGTCGAGGCCACCAATCCCGGCGGCCACAGCTCGATCCCGATCCGCGACAACGCGATCTACGAGCTCTCCGACGCGCTCATCAAGGTGCGCGAGCACGAGTTCCCGGTGAAGTTCACCGACACCACGCGTGCCTTCTTTGCTACAGCCGGCGCGGCGCGCAACGATGAGCTCGGACACGCGATGGTGGCGCTCGCCAGGAATCCAGATGACCACGAGGCCGAGGCCATCGTGTCGCGCGATCGTAGCTACCACAGTATGTTGCGCACCACCTGCGTCGCGACGCTCCTCTCCGGCGGGCATGCCGAGAACGCGCTGCCGCAGCGCGCCACGGCCAACGTGAACTGCCGTATCTTCCCCGGCGAGACGGTCGAGGGAACACGCGCGGCGCTCATCGCCGCCATCGCCGACCCGCGCATCACGGTGACCGCGGAGCATGCCCGGGGGCCCATCGCACAGCCGCCGCCGCTCGATCCGAAGATCATGGGTCCGGCCGGGAAGCTGGTAGCCCGCTACTTCCCCGGCGTGCCGCTCGTTCCAACGATGTCGACGGGCGCGACCGACGGCATTTACCTCGAGGCGATCGGCATCCCCGTCTACGGCGTGCCAGGCTTCTGGGGCGACCCCGACGGCAACGGGGTACACGGGCTCAATGAGCGCCGCAGCGTGCGCGCCATCTATGTGGGAAGAGATTTCCTCAACGACCTGATCAAAGCCTACGCAGACGCGCCATGATCCCGAGCCGCGCGCCTTCGGGTACGCCGAGCTGCACGCGGCTGGTCGCGCTGCTCGGCGCGCTCCTGCTCGCCGCCTGCGCCGCGCCGGCGACCTCAACCGATCAGACCGGTATCTCGGGCGGCGTCTTTCACGTCACCCCGGTGCGGCCCGTGCCCGAGCTCTTAGCCGGAGCCCTCGCCGCGACACCGCCGGCGGAGAGCGGCGAGTTCCGGCCGGCGGATCTGGTCGAGCTGACATCCCTCGACCCGACGATCAGGCTCGACATCCGCTACGCGAGCACGCGTAACTTTCTCGGCACGCCGCTCTATAGCCAGGCGCGCGCCTTCATGCAGCGGCCGGCGGCCGAGGCCCTGGTCCGAGTGCAGCACTCGCTGGCGAGCGAGGGCTATGGGCTGCTGGTGCACGATGCCTACCGGCCGTGGTACGTGACGAAGATCTTCTGGGACGCGATGCCCCCGGATCTGCACAGGTACGTCGCCGACCCCGCCCAGGGCTCGCGCCACAACCGCGGCTGCGCGGTGGACCTCACGCTCTACGAGCTCAAGAGCGGCCGCGAGGTCGAGATGCCGAGCCTGTACGACGAGGCCACCGAGCGCGCGTACCCCACCTACGCCGGCGGCACCGCCGAGCAGCGCCGCATGCGCGACCTGCTGCGGCGGCACATGGAGGCCGAGGGGTTCGAGGTCTACGAATTCGAGTGGTGGCACTTCGACTATCGCGACTGGAAGTCGTATCGGATCGGCAACGTGCGCTTCGAGGACCTCGGCGGGATACACTAATGTCCACCGAAATCGCTCCCCGATGCGCAGCCGGCAAAAACCACGCTTTTTGCCGGCGGTCAACGGAGTAATGTCCGCGGAAATCGCTTCCTGCGATTTCCGCCAATCAAACTAGTTCTTGAGCTTGTAGCCCGTCCTGAAGATCCAGGCCACCGCCAGGACACACAGCGCGAGGAAACACAACGTCGCGGCGGCGCTCGCCCCCACGTTCACATCCGCCTTGCCGTAGAAGCTCCAGCGGAAGCCGCTGATCAGGTACACCACCGGATTGAAGAGCGTGATCTTCTGCCACAGCGGCGGCAGCATGCTGATCGAGTAAAAGGCGCCGCCGAGGAAGGTGAGCGGCGTCAGGATCATGAGCGGCACCACCTGCAGCTGCTCGAAGCTGCCGGCCCACACGCCGATGATGAAGCCCAGCAGGCTGAAGGTGGCAGCGGTCAGGATGAGGAATACGACCATCCATACCGGGTGCAGGATCCCGTAAGGCACGAACAGTCGCGCCGTTACGAGGATCAGCACGCCGAGCATCACCGACTTGGTGGCCGCGGCTCCCACATAGCCGATCAGCACTTCGACGTAGGAGACCGGGGCGGACAGCAGCTCGAAGATCGTCCCGGACCATTTCGGCAGGTAGATGCCGAAGGAGGCGTTCGAGACGCTCTCGGTGAGGATCGACAGCATGGTGAGGCCCGGCACGATGAAAGAGCCGTAACCGACGCCGTCGACTCTGCCCATGCGGGCGCCGATCGCGGCGCCGAACACCACGAAGTAGAGCGCGGTCGACAGCACCGGGGCCGCAATGCTCTGCATCAGCGTGCGGAAGGTGCGCGCCATCTCGAAGCGGTAGATCGCGCGGATCGCGAAGACGTTCACGGCCGCTCGCTCACCAGGCCGACGAAGATGTCCTCGAGCGAGCTTTCGCTCGAGTGCAGGTCCCTGAAGTCGATGCCGAGCTCGCCGAGGCGCTTCAGGAGCGCGGCGATGCCGCTCTCGCCGCGGTGGGCGTCGAAGGTGAGGACCAGCGTCTCACCGCCGTCGGCGAGCTCGAGCGGATAGCCGGAGAGTCCGGCGGGAATCGCCGCGAGCGGCTGCTGCAGGTGCAGCGTCAGCTGCCGTTTGCCGAGCTTCCTCATCAGCAGCGTCTTGTCCTCGACCACGATCAGCCGCCCCTTGTGGATCACGCCGACGCGGTCGGCCATCTCTTCGGCCTCTTCGATATAGTGCGTGGTGAGGATGATGGTCACACCGCCGTCGCGCAGCCGGCGCACCAGCTGCCACATGTCGCGCCGCAGCTCCACGTCGACGCCCGCGGTCGGCTCGTCGAGGAACAGGATGGTCGGCTCATGCGCGAGCGCCTTGGCGATCAGCACGCGCCGCTTCATGCCCCCCGACAGCGTCATGATCTTCGCGTCCCTGCGGTCCCACAGCGACAGGTCGCGCAGGACGCGCTCGCAATGGGCCGGATCCGGCGCCCGGCCGAACAAGCCGCGGCTGAAGCTCACCGTCGACCAGACACTCTCGAAGGTATCGGTATGCAGCTCCTGCGGCACGAGCCCGATCAGGCTGCGCGCCGCGCGATAGTCGCGCACGATGTCGTGACCGTCGGCGACCACGCTGCCGGCGCTCGGCGTGACGATCCCGCAGATGATGTTGATGAGCGTGGTCTTGCCGGCGCCGTTGGGGCCGAGCAACGCAAAGATCTCGCCGCGCTCGATCGTGAGCTCGATGTCATCGAGCGCGGTGAGGCCGTTGGCATAGGTCTTGCGCAGCCCCGCCACGGTCACGACCGCCGCCGGGCGCTCCGGCCGGCTATCTGCGTGAAATCCGGGCATTTTTGCCCTAACCTTGCTCACCCAACACCGCCCCGCCACCCATGTCCACCGCCGAGCCCACCGATCCGCAGCGTCCGCCTCCCTCGGTGTTCCTGAGCTATGCCTCCGAGGACCGCAAGGCGGCGCAGGCCCTCAGGGACGCTCTGCAGACCTATGGACTCGAGGTCTGGTACGACGAGAGCGCGCTCGACGGAGGGGACGCGTGGGACCAGAAGATCCGCAGACAGATACGCGAGTGCGATTTTTTCATGCCGGTGATATCGGCGCAAACCGACGCGCGTCCCGAAGGCTACTTCCGCAGGGAATGGCGCCTGGCCGTCGAGCGGACCCAGGATATGGCGGACGATCACACCTTTCTCCTGCCGGTCGTCATCGACGACACCACCCAGGCGCGGGCCCGCGTTCCAGAGAAATTCCTCGCGGTGCAATGGACCCGCGTTCCTGGCGGTGCGGCCACCGCGGCACTCGAGCTCGTCTGCCGCCGGCTGCTTTCGGGACACGATCTCGCGCCGGATGTCTCCCGGCCGGCGCCAGAGCGGCCTGCGCGGGCTCTCGCGCCGCCGGCGGGGAGCGTGTATCCGGAGTTCCCGCGCGAGGAGCCCGGGCAGCGCATCCGTTTCTGGGCGCACGTCGCCGGCTGGCTGCTGCGGTCGGCGTGGATCTCCTTCCAGCGGCTGCCGCGCTGGATCAGGTGGATCATCTGGATCTGGCTGGCGATCGCTCTCATGTCGAGAGGCTGCAGCGTGAGCCGCAACTGGGATCGGGACGAGTCTCCGCCCGCTACGCCGAAGGCGCCGAGCGGCGATACGATCTCGCCGGCGGACGCGAGGAAGCTCAAGGACATCGCCGACAGCTATCAGGGCAGCTCCCAAACCTCCGACGTCGCCAGGCTGGGCCTGCAGATTGCGCAGACCTTCGCCAACGAGGTCGGCAAGGAAGTGGCGGCGGCACAGGCCCCGCTGCTGGCGATCCCCTTCGGTGCCCCGGCGGGCGATGAGGCAGCGGCTAAGCTCGCCGACTCCACGTTCGCCCAGGTGTATGGCCGAATCGCCATTTCCCATCACGGGCACGTCGGCCTCGCGAGCGAGCCGCTCGCCTCCCCCGATCGCACGGCGGCCGTCGCGCAAGGACGCGCACGCGAGGCGAAGTACGTTCTCTACGGCACGGTCGACGGCCAACCGCCGACACAGCGCCTGACCGTGAGGCTCCTCGCCGTGAAGGATGGCTCGGAGCTCTGGTCCGGGTCCTATCCGGCCACCGGCGCCGATCCCGCCGCGATCGCGGCGCAGGTCGACGCGAAGATGCCGGCCGCGGACGAAGACGATTGAGACCGATGGCACACACAAACACCGGAGTCGCCATGCGCAACACCGCTCTCCTCGCCGGCGCGCTCGCAGCTCTCTGCCTCGCGCGCGGTGCCGGCGCCGAGACTCTGGTGGTCACCGGCGCCCGCATGGTGGATGTCCTGGCAGGCCGCGAGGTCGAGCGGCCGCAGATCGTCATCACCGCCGGCCGCATCAGCGCGGTGGGCCGCCAGGGAGATCCGGCGCCCGCGGACGCGAAGAGAATCGATCTGGGAAATAAGACGATCCTCCCGGGCCTCATCGACATGCACGTCCACCTGACCTCCGACCCGCTGATCAGCGGCTATCGGCGGCTCGAGTACACCGACAGCTTCTGGATGACGGTGGGCGTCGCCAACGCCCGCAGGACGCTCGAGGCGGGCTTCACTACCGTGCGCAACGTCGGCTCCAGCGGCTACCAGGACGTCGGGCTCATGGAGGGTATCGATAAGGGCTATATAGTCGGGCCACGCATAGTCCCCGCAACTTACGCGCTCGGCTCGACCGGCGGGCATTGCGATGCCACGCAGTTCCCGCCCTCGATCACGACTCCCGGCACGCAGATCGCGAATTCACCGGATGAGTACCGCGCGTTGGTGCGCAAGGTGCACAAGTACGGTGCTAGAGTCATCAAGGTCTGCATGACCGGCGGCGTGCTGTCGAAGCGCGACAGCGTCAGTGCGCAGCAGCTGTCGCTCGAGGAGATCAAGGCCGTCGTCGACGAAGCGCATCGCCTCGGTCTGCGGGTCGCCGTGCACGCGCACGGCACCGAGGGCATCAACGATGCGCTGCGTGCCGGAGTCGACACCATCGAGCACGCGAGTCTCGCCGATGCCGAGAGCTTCAGGCTGGCGAAAGAGCACGGCGCCTGGTTCGACATGGACATCTACAACGATGACTACATCCTCGCCGAGGGCACGAAGAACGGCGTGTACGCCGAGAGCCTGGACAAGGAGCGCCTGATCGGACTCAGGCAGCGGCAGACGTTCCGCGCCGCGCACGCCGCCGGAGTCAAGATGCTCTTCGGCACCGACGCCGGCGTCTATCCGCATGGCACCAACGCGCTGCAGTTTGCCAAGATGGTGGAATGGGGCATGACACCGATGGAGGCGATCCAGGCCGCCACCAAAAGCGCCGCGGAGGCGCTCGACCGAGCCGCTGATGTGGGCGCGATCGCTCCGGGGCGCTACGCCGACCTGATCGCGGTGGACGGGGATCCGCTCAAGGACATCCGCGCGCTCGAGACGGTCGCGATCGTCATGAAGGGCGGAGTGATCGTGAAAGGCAACCTACCCTGACTGCGGCAGTGAACCGCATGCGTGAATCGCAATCAGGCACAGGGGCGGGGCGCGCAGCGCCGAGCGGCGCGCCGCAAGCGCGCTTTTGGCGCGCCGCCGCGAGCATCGTGACGATGCGAGCCCGATAACTATGGGCAGCATGATCCTTCTCGATCTGGTCGGCGGCGTCGCGCTGCTGCTCTGGGGCCTGCACATGGTCCACAGCGGCATCGTGCGCGCCTACGGCTCGGACTTGAGGCGCATCCTCAGCAAGGCGCTGCGCAACCGCTTTCTGGCATTTCTCGCCGGCCTCTCGGTCACGACGCTCCTGCAGAGCAGTACCGCCACGGGGCTCATGACGGCGTCCTTCGTGACCGACGGCTCCGTCAACCTGGTGCCGGCGCTCGCGATCATGCTGGGCGCCAATGTCGGCACCACGCTCATCGTCCAGGTGCTCTCCTTCAACGTCTCGGCCGTGGCACCGGTGCTGTTCCTGATCGGAGTGACGGCGTTCAAGCGCGGCGGACAGACGCGCACCCGCGATCTCGGACGAGTGGCCATCGGCGTCGGCCTCATGGTGCTTTCGCTCCACATCCTGCTCGATACGCTGGCGCCGGCCGAGAACGCGCCCGCGGTACGCACCGTGCTCGGCGCCATGACCGCCGAGCCCTTGCTGTGCTTGGTTGTGGCGGCCGCACTCACCTGGGTGGCGCATTCGAGCGTAACGGTGGTGCTGCTGGTGATGTCCCTCGCCTACTCGCAATTCATCACGCCGGCGGCGGCTCTGGCCCTCATCCTCGGCGCCAATCTCGGCAGCGCAATCAATCCTCTGCTCGAGGGCAGCCACAGCGACAACCCCGCGAGCCGCCGCCTGCCTCTCGGGAATCTCCTCAACCGTGTGATCGGCTGCGCTCTGGTACTGCCGTTCCTGCAGCCGATCGCGGCGGCACTCGAGCGCTTCGAGCCCAATCCCTCACGCATGGCCGCTGATTTCCACAGCGCGTTCAACGTGGCACTGGCGTTGATTTTCATTCTGCCGCTGGATGGTGTGGCAGCGCTGCTGACGCGATTCCTGCCGGAGAAGGCGCAGCCGGGCGATCCGTCCACGCCGCTCTACCTGGATGAGACAGCTCTTGCGACGCCCTCGGTGGCGCTCGCCTGCGCCGCCCGCGAGACGCTCCACATCGGCGACATCGTCGAGACCATGCTGCGCCAGACCATGAGGGCGCTCACGACGGATGACCGCAAGCTGGTCGACGAGATCTCCGCTATGGACGATGCAGTGGACCGTCTCGACGAGGCGGTCAAGCTCTACCTCACCAAGCTCACCCGCGAAAGCCTCGGCGAGCGCGACGCCCTGCGGGCAATGGAGATCATCTCCTTCTCCATCAACCTCGAGCACGTCGGCGACATCATCGACAAGAACCTGATGGAGGTGGCCTCGAAGAAGATCAAGCGTCAGATCGCGTTCTCTCCCGAGGGCGCCGCCGAGCTGACCGCGTTTCATCAGGAAGTCTGTGACAACCTGAAGCTCGCCTTCGGGGTCTTCATGACCGGTGACCTGAAGAGCGCGCGGCAGCTGCTGACCGAGAAGGCCACGCTGCGCGCCACCGAGTTCGCGGCGGCCGAGAACCACCTGGCGCGACTGCGCGACGGCCGCTCGGAGAGCATCGAGTCGAGCTCCCTGCACCTCGACATACTGCGCGACCTGAAGCGCATCCATTCGCACATCTGCTCCGTTGCCTATCCGGTGCTCGAGCGCGCGGGCGAGCTGCAGCCGAGCCGGCTGAAGGAAGCGACGCGGCGCCGGCGCTGAGCGCGGCGCCTACCAGATGCCGCCGAGCGCGACGGTGATCGCCTCGCCGTTCACGCCCCCGGCGGCGTCGCTGCACAGGAACGCGATGACCGCGGCGACCTCGCGCGGCTCGAGCACCCGGTTCTGCGGGTAAATCGCGGCGCGCTCGCGCCATACCTGCTCAGCGCTGATGCCGCGCCGCTCGGCCTCGGTCTTCGCCGAGCGCTCCGCCATCGCGGTGCGTACCCAGCCCGGAAGCACCGCGTTGGAGGTGACCCCGAAGGGACCGGCGTCCTGCGCGATGGCGCGCGCCAGCCCGATCAGCCCGTGCTTGGAGGCGCTGTAGGCACTGCCGGAGCGCTCGGCCTTCTCGCCGGCCGTGGAGCTGGTGAATACCAGCCGGCCGAAACCGCGCTTGCACATGCCGCCCACCGTGAGCCGCGCCAGCTCGAACGGACCGTCGAGGTTGATGCGCATGGTCTCGCGCCAGACTTCCGGGTCCTGCTCCCACACGAGCCGCTCGTGCGCCGAGCCGATGCCATGGTTCACGACCAGAACCTCGACCGGGCCGAGCCGCCGCTCGGTCTCGGCGACCGCCAGAGCACAGCCCGCGGCCGTGCCGAGATCCGCCGCGACGTACTCGAGACCGACGGAGGCGAGCTCGCTGGCGGTGCGGGCTACGATCATGACGCGAGCCCCGGCCGCCGCGAGCAGCAACGCCGCCTCGCGTCCGATCCCCCGGCCGCCACCCGTGACGAGCGCCACCCGCCCCTGCATGCGCCGCTCCCGCGTTAATGTTTCGCGGCATCGTCCCACGCTAAACTCGCGGGCACAATCATTCCAACAAGAGCAACACCCGATGCCCGCCAACACGCTCCGCTACCGGCTCATCGCGCTCGCGGCCCTCGGCAGTCTGACAGCCGGCATCGCGGCGGCGGCTGACGCCGACAAGGAGGGCGATTTCAAGTTCCGCTTCGTCGGCCCGCACGTCGGCAATCGCATCGCCGCAGTCGCCGGAGTCCCCGGCGACACGTCCGTGTACTACGCCGGCGCGGCCTCGGGCGGAGTGTGGAAATCCACCGATGGTGGCAACCGCTGGGCGCCGATCTTCGACAAGCAGAACGTCGCGGCCATCGGCGCGCTCGCGGTCGCTCCCTCGGAGCCGGGCACGGTGTGGGCCGGCACGGGCGAGGCCTGGGTCATCCGCGATAGCGACGTCATGGGCAACGGTATCTACAAGTCCACCGACGCCGGAACCACCTGGACGA
>Ga0187778_10003457_pt1 | contig 10594 bp, 7 predicted proteins | sample 1015_Q2_SP5_20_M_FD_132418 | JGI IMG/M metagenome (GOLD analysis project Ga0187778, IMG submission 132418) | Tropical peat soil microbial communities from peatlands in Department of Meta, Colombia - 1015_Q2_SP5_20_MG | ecosystem: Environmental > Terrestrial > Soil > Wetlands > Peat | place...
CGTTCTTACCGCGGGCGATGTCTCGCTCAATCTGCGCCAGCGATCGATCACCCTGAAGCGCCGACCCGTTGCTCTCACGGCGCGTGAGTACGCCGTCGTGGAGCTGCTGATGCGCAGGGCCGGTGGTCTCGTAACGCGCAACGAAATGGAAGAAGAGCTCTACGGCTTCGATGATCAGATCTCAAGCAACGCGATCGAAGTGTACATTCACAATCTGCGGCGCAAGCTGGGCTCACGCTTCATTACCAACGTCAAGGGCCGAGGTTACCGGGTCGACACGGAGCGGCATGCAAACGGCTGACTCCTTTCCGCGCGCTGCCTTAGTGGAGCGAGGCACATGATTCCAACCTTGACACGCAGCGACATTGGGTCACACGGAGCTAGAGGCACCGCGACGGGCCCGCGCCCCTGGTCTCTTCGCCGGCGTATGGCGTTTGCAGTGGCGGGCGCCACTATTGCGGTGTTTCTGATCCTTGGGTTCTGGGTCTACCGGGCGATCGCAACCAGCACCGCGGCGCAATTTGACGAGGTGCTGCGGCAACAGGCTACGCTCGCTTTACGGTACGCCGACCACGAATACGCCGAAGGCGAAACCGTGGTTCCCGGTGCTCCGGCGCCGGGAAGCCCGGCACTGCCTTTTGCGAGCATTTACCAGATCGCGACGCGCAGTCACGAGCTTTTGTTCCGCTCTCCCGGGGCGCCTCAGATCGAACTCGCCGCGAGTGCGCGCACCGGCTACCAAAATCTAATGCTTGATGGTCGTTCATGGCGAGCGTATTCCCTCGCCTCGCCCACCACGCCGCTGGTGATCCATATCGCCGAGCCGCTGGACAGTCGAGACGCCCTGTTGGCCCGTACGCTACGCGCCGTAGCGCTTCCGCTCATGCTGGCGCTCGCGGTGCTCACCGCTCTCATCGGCCTGGTCACCGAGCGCGCCTTTCGGCCAGTACGTCGCATGGCTGCAGACCTCGCTCGCCGTGGCGCCGACAATCTCTCTCCGGTGGACACGGCTGCTATGCCCGTTGAAACACACGCATTAGGCGTGGCGCTCAACGGTCTACTGACGCGCTACCGCGAACTGCTCGCACGCGAACGACGATTCACCAGCGACGCCGCGCACGAATTGCGCACGCCACTCGCGGCACTGCGCGCTCAGGCGCAGGTCGCCGGTCGCGCGACGGATCCCGCGGAAACCCGCCGTGCGCTTGAGAAGCTTCAGGCCAATATCGACCGCACGACGCATCTCATGAGTCAGCTGCTGTCGCTTGCGCGCCTTGAACCTGGTGTAGCGCCGGGAGCCGAAGACTCGACACCGGCGGCGCGGGTCGTGGACTTGGTGCTGGAGGACCTGTCCTCAGCTGCACGGGACAAGCAATTGGAAATCACAGTGAGCGTGTGCGAGCAGCGGCTGCCAGGATCACTCGAGCTGCTTTACCTGCTCATCCGTAACCTGCTGGACAATTCGATCCGTAACGTTGGCAGCGGCGGTCAAGTAGCGCTGACGGTGATCCGAGAGGCTCGCCGAGCCGTGATACGCATCGGCGACAATGGCCCCGGCATACCCAGCGACGAGCGCGAGCGCGCGTTCGAGCGCTTCTACCGCGTGCCCGGCAGTGCCGCGGGCGGTAGCGGACTCGGTCTGTCTATCGTGGGACGGGTCGTCGAACTTCTGGGCGGCGACATCGAGCTTGCGACGCCAACGGGTGGCCGCGGCCTGCTGGTCACCGTCTCGCTGCCGCTGCGCGAGTCCCGAAGCCAGGGTCGAACGGCGGCGTAACATCGGCGTGTGGTCCCTCAACCTCCCACGCGCCTGCAACTGGCCGCGGAGGTTGTGGTTCGGTGGCGCACTGGCGGCGGCATTGAGTCCGGCTTGCCTGGCTCAGACCGACGAGATCCAAGTCTACGACGCGGAAATAGCAGCCCCGGGGCAGCTCAACCTCACCTGGCACAACAATTTCACCGCCGACGGCCGCCGACAGCCGGCTTTCCCCGGCGGCATAGTCCCCAATCATTCACTCAACGGCGTGCCCGAGTGGGGCTACGGAATCACGAACTGGTTCGAGGCAGGACTGTACCTGCCCGTGTACACGCTCACGAGCGACGGGCAGTTGCTGTTTGACTCAGCCAAGCTGCGTGCCTTGTTCGTCGTTCCCGACGCACGCGATCGCACGTTCTTTTACGGATTGAATTTCGAGCTGAGCTACAACGAACCTCACTGGGAGAACAGCCGGTTTTCGGGCGAAATACGTCCGATACTCGGGGTGCATCTCGGACGCTACGATCTCATCGTCAATCCCATCCTGGACACTGACTTCAACGGTCCGGGCAAGGTTGATTTCGCGCCTGCGTTCCGCGCCGCGTACAACGCAAATGCGAAACTGGCCTATGCGCTTGAGGAATACGCCGATTTTGGACCGCTCGATAATCTTCGCTCCGGCGCCGAACAGTCACACACACTTTTCGCGGTGATTGACGTCGGGGATTCCCACAGCGGAATCGAATTCGGCGTCGGCAAAGGGCTGACTCGCGCGAGCGACGCGTGGGTGATCAAGCTCATGGTGATGCGCGATCTCTAGGCGGTCCAGCAGGCGACCGCTGACCAGCTCGCAAGTCCTTGGCAAAAGATGCACGCGCTTGCACGTGCTCAATCCGGTGACCGTCGAGGCGCTGGAGACCGCGATCAACCGCCTCGTTGCCACGCACTAGCGCATCCGATGCTCGCGAGGCCTCGCTGTCAGGTCGGTGCGGCCGGTCTGAGCATGAGCCGCGCGCAGTTTCTGCACTACGCGCGGCACCCACCCCTTAACGCGCTTTGATTCACCCCTACTTGGGTGGCGCTGCCACCTGGCACTGCTTAGGTGGCCAGCATCCCCATACGCCGGTGTTCTTATGCGCGCAAGCCTGCTGGTGCCCTGGGCAGCATTTACCGTCGTAACACGACGCGCCTTTCGGACAGCAGACTTCCATGGTGGCATTAGAATTCGGCATCTGCGAAATGCACGTCGTCCGCGGCTCAGCGCACTTAGACGTCTTCTTGCAGCGGGAGGTGCTGGCATCCTCGCAGCCCCCCGGACAGCAAGCCTTGCCACAGGCGACCCCGCCCGTGCAGCACTTGCCGTCACTGGTCCACTGCTGGCTCAGGCAAATCGAGCTGCACTTGCCATCGATGCACTTGTCGCCCCCTGGACAGCACTTATCGCCGCAAGGCACGCCCGAGCAGCATTTGCCGTTGACACAGCTGGCACCTGTCTCGCAGCACGTATCCCCGCACCACGTTCCTTTGCAGCACCTCCCGTTCTTGCACTGCCCGGGCTCCGCACAGCAGTGTTCGCCACACCAAGTCTTCGTACAGCATTTGCCATCTTTGACCTTGCTCGGTTCGCAACAGATGGGCTTACCCAGCGGCAAGACCTTGGGGAACGGCATGCCGGTGGGTACGGTGTCCGTGAGGGGGAAGGGGTCCAGGCTCTTGGCGCAGACCTGCCCGACCGGGCAGCACATCCCGAGCCAGTTCGACTTCGCGAACGGCGGGGAGCCCTTGATTTCGGTGCCGCACACCTGATTGGCCGGGCAACAAGTCTGCAACGGAATCTTCGGAGGTCCTTGCACGTTGGGTTTGGGTTGGCCAGCGTAGAGAACCTCACCACCCGAGGCATAATTCGACCACTGCGTATACCAGATCGGCTGGCGCATGCAGGCCATATCTGTGGCGCAGCACACCGTTGCGTAGTCGCCGTGGCAGGCGACTGGGTACCCGTTGGGACAGCACAACCCGGTATTGCCGACGCAGCTCTGACCCTTGTCGCACGACGGCAGGCCGAACGTCGTCGGTTGCCCCGCGCCCAGGCACAACGTGTTGTGGCAGGCGTCAACGTGATTGCAACCCTCCAGACAACTAAACTGCTTGCCGGACAAGTTGGCGAGCGTCTCACAATCGCTGAAGTCGAACACGAAGATCCCAAGAATGCAGCCGACAGTCTTCTCGCCCACAGTCCACATGGACACGCAGCAGTTGTTCAGACACTTGGTGCAGCCAGCACTGAAGTAGGCGTTGTAATTGATCGACGTGATCGGTTTGGAGTTCGCCTCCGAGGGACCAGTGGGCCCGTTCTTGTCCCTCGGCTTCTTCTTCTCCTTCTCCACGCGGTCGGCGGTTGGCGTTTGTTCCGCGACGCCTCCTCGCTCCGCCGCCGCAGTACATTGCCCCAGATCCTTGGTCGATTGCGCCATCGCAGCCGCCAGCGCCTCCTTGAAACCCGCCGGAATCTTGGCGTTGAGCGGCTTGCCGTCGACAAATTGCGGCTTCTTACCAGGACCGATGACAAATGGCTGAATGGCACGGCCGTCGATAGTACCGGTCAGCGTTTTGCCGTCGTCGCTGGAGGTCAGGTCGGCGCCGTTGTATCCGAACGCATCGCCGATCGTGATGTGCATCGAGCGTGACTCCGGCCCACGCCCTTGCGCCATGCTGATCTGGAACTGCTGCTTGCCGTTGAGACTGACCGTGTGGGCGCTCGTCATGCCCGCCTTCGAATCGAGCGTCCGCGTCGCCATGAGCGCCACCGTCATACCTGCGGCCGTGCCGGTGCTGGTGCGCGAATGCTCGAAGTGAGGCCCTTGTGAGGTTGCCGTGCACGGTCCGAATTTCATCGTCACCGGCTCGGGCGGCGGCACGTTAATACGCTTTGCGCCTTCGGCTGCCGCTGCAGCCTCCGGCGGCTCCTCCGCAAATGCGCGTCCCCAGCTCCACCCCGTCGCGACCGCGGCGAATGCCGCTCCGCCTGCGGTAATGAAGTTCCGACGCGATAGTGAATCGGCGGCGAGCCGTTTGGTCAAAGCATCGAACCAGTGTTCCATAGCATCATCCCGCGGTTGCAGCTGCCGGTACCCCGGGCGTGGTCGCCCGGTTGCCGCGCGCCAATGCAAAGAAGGCCTGTGCGCCGGTCGCAAGCTCAGAGGCAATACGCCACTCAGCGTCGATCAGAACCGCCATGGGCGTACCGTGTGCGCCGAATGTGCTGGCTACGCGGCCCCCCGGATCAAGCGCGACCGGCGCGTTCACGCCCCAACCGCGATGATCGTCCGCATCGCTACTGGACACCACGAGCAAGCGCGGTTCGCTAACGGCCCGCTCAGCGGCAAGAGCTTCCAATTCTGGCAGCATGCGCTGGCAGTACCCACAATGCTGGTTCCAGAACAGCAACAAGGCGGGCGCGCCGCGCAGGTCCGCGGAGCGAACCGCCGGCCCATTAGCGGCTTCAAGGCTGAAATCGGGTGCCGCGCTCCCCAGCGTTACTGTTGCAAGGCGCGGTGCAAGCGCTACTCGGCCGTCACGAATAGCCAAGACCAGAGAACGAACCTCCTCGGGTCCCTGGGCCTGGTATGTCGCGATCCTGCCGTCCGCCATCACGACTAGCGCAGCCGGAGTGCCGTACACCTCGTATAGCTGCGCCACCTCACGTCGCTGCTGGAGCAGCACGAGTTTGGGATCAAGCCGCGCCGCATACTTCTCGTTGTCGGCAGGCGATCCCTCAGAAATCACCGCGACAGTCAGCGACTCGCGCAGCTCCTTCTGCCACGACTCGAGGTCGGGCATCAGCGACTGACACGGCCCGCAGCCGGGGTGGGTGAATACCATGAGGACCGGGCGACCCGCGCTGCGGACGTCCTCGAGCGTGCGTGCGACGTTAGTGAGATCGGGCAGCGAGAATTCCGGCGCCTCGCTTTCCGGAGCTATCCCGGCGCCTTCCGGCAGTGCTCGGGGCGCGCGCATGCCCAGTCGCTCCTCGATGGCATCGAAGCGCAGGAGCATGCGGCCCTGCTGGCGCAGCACCTGTCCGAGCATCGCTGCGACCACGGCGAGCAGTCCGGCACCGAGCAGTGACACCGCGAGCAATATCCAGTCGCGCGGCGCCAGCGTCGGCAAGACGGCCATACTCACCGCAGCGTCGCGCACGTTAGTGACGACGAACAGCGCCAGCGCGGCCAAGCCGATCGCTCGGGCGAAGGTTGACCAGCTGACGGGTGTTGCGCGTACCTGGCCAAAGCAGTTGCAATTCGGGCGGCGACCGTGAAGCAGGTTGCCGGCGATCGCCGTCGCAAAGACTAAACTCAGACCGAGCGCCCCGACCGCCCCGTACCAGGCGGTTGCAGGCGCGGTGAGCGCCGCGGCCGCGGCGAGCTCGGCGGCCACGAGCGCGACGGCCAGCGGCGTCGCCAGCAGATGGGGAGCGCCGAAGTCTAGAACGGCTTCGCGCGTCCGACTCATGGACGCAAGTTTCGCTACGCCCGCCACCGCGAACACGACGGCGAGTGCTAGCCGAGAAAGAATGAGCAATGCGCCCACAGCCCCTCCGCCGCGGACGTCTAGTTATGGAGGCGCAATATGAGCGCTTCCCAGGAACAGCGCAAGCACTTCCAGTTTGGCCTTGCCATTGCCGATTTTGGACCCTTTCACAGGTATGGAGATCGCTCAGAATCCGCCCGGTACTAGCCGGGATAGGGCCGGCCGTCCTTGTGCGTGAACTTCCCGTCGGCGTTGGAAACCATCATGTCGATGTCAGAATAGCGGGTCAGGTCGCGCGCGTGCCGCGAACCCACCTCGAGGCAGGTAGCGGCCGATACCGAGGACCTGTTGATCAGGTGATGGCCGTTGCTGCTGCCTTTTGGAAAGGCCGCGCAGTCACCCGCTTGCAACACCGTTTCGCCGCCGTCCTCGACCAGCGTCAGTTGACCGCTAAGAACATAGATGAATTCATCCTCATCGCTGTGCCAGTGGCGCTGACTTGACCAGCCGCCGGGCGGCAAGGTCAACAGATTCACGCCGAAATCGCGAAGCGCCCCGGCCTCGCCCAGCCGTTGGCGCAAACGGTCGGCACAGGGGGCATCGAAAGGAGACGGATAGCGCGACCCCTTGTGCGCCGCGACAGCTGCGATGTCTACCTTAGGCATACAGTGCCTCCTTGGTCCGCGGTCGGTCGCGCCGTGTTTCATCTGCCGATCGGCTACCGCGCGATTACTTCCCACCTTGATTCAGGAATCGAGACTCTACGCGACCCAGTCGACTCCATGATCGGCAACATAGCGGTCTACGGCTGCTCCGACTGTGGGGTCGAAGCTTTCGGTGCCGAATCGTTCCAGCAGCCCGAACCGGCGTAATTTGTCTTTGACGGGCTCTTTCATCTCGGCAAAACGCAATTCAACGCCCGATTCCTGGAGTGCGCGCTCAAGGTCCACCAACATGTCCGCTGCGGTCAGGTCGATGCTGGTCACCGGCTCCGCAGTTACCACGATCCGGCGGGCTGGCGTCGGTGATCTCGCGACGGCTTCCAGTACTCGTTCGTGAAAGAGTTCAGCGTTGGCGAAGAATAGCGGCGCATCCCAGCGGAACAGCACGAGACCGGGAACGCGCCGGGCTTCCGGAAACCGGGCGATATCGTGATAGCCCCGAATGCCTTCCACCCGCCCGAGAACAGCATAGTGGGGCCGCCACCCGTCCCACAGGAACTCAAGAACGGCGATGACGACTGCTATACCTATGCCCGGCACCACCCCGAACACGGCCACGCCGGCGAAGCAGGCGATGGACAGCCAGAACTCCCAGGGCTGCAGTCGCAGGATGCGGGCGAGGTCCCTGAATTCGAACAGGCCGATCGCGGCAGCGATGACCAGTCCTGCGAGTGCACTGTTTGGCAGGTACCGCAGCAGCCTCGGCGCGACCACCAGCATCGAAGCGACAGTGACCGCGCCGACGATTCCGGCGACCTGCGTTTTTGCGCCGGCCGCCTCGGCAACTGGCGTGCGGGAGGAACTGCTGCTGATCGGGAATCCCTGGAACAGGCCCGCTGCGAGGTTGGCGGCACCGAGGCCCACCATTTCCTGGTTCGGATCCACCTTCAAGCGCAGCTTTGCCGCGTACGTCCGGGACAAGACGCTGGTATCGGCAAATGCAACCATTGCAACGGCACATCCGCCGATCAACACCTGAATCATGTCACTGCGGTTGATCCAAGGCAGCACCAGCGACGGCAGGCCCTCGGGCAGAGGACCGAGCACCTGCACGCCCGACGACTGATCGAGTTTCAGCAAAGCCACGGCCAACGTCGCGGCAACCACCGCGATAAGAAGGCCCGGTAAGCGCTTGAACGGCTTAAGCAGCAGAATGATGGCAAGCGTGCCCGCACCAACCGCGAACGCCGTCCAGTTGGGCCGTCCGCCCAGCACGCCGTGAGCGATTGCAACCAAATCCCGCAACGGCCCCTTGCGTTCGATTGAGATGCCGAAGAGCTTCGGCAGTTGGTTGACCAGCACCGTGAGTGCGATGCCATTCATGTAGCCGTACCGGATCGGCTTCGATAGCAGTTCAGTTACGAACCCGAGCCGCAGGACACCGATTAGCACGCAGACGACACCCGAGACGATCGCCATCACAGACGCCACCGCCACGGCGCGCGACGGATCAGCCGAGGACAGGGGTGCAACGACCGCGAGAATGACGGCGGCCAGGGACGAATCCGGACCGAGAACCAGAATGCGGCTGGGCCCGAAGATCGCATAGGCCAGAAGCGGCACAATTGTCGCGTACAGGCCATTGATGCCAGGCACTCCAGACGCGACTGCGTATGCAATGCCCACGGGAACAAGCATCGTCGTCAGCACCAAGCCTGCCGTAACGTCCTGCGGGAGCCAGCCGGCCTCGTATGTTCGAAGCACCTGCAGCCCAGGCAGCCAGCGCCCGACCGTCGTCATAAATCGCTCCGTGTGGTCCTCAATAATTCTAGGGCGGAAATGCTGATCCTCGAAATCATGGGCGGCAGCCGGAGCTCGATCGTTTCGTTCGTAGCTGACCGGTCACCGACGGTTAGAACCCGCAGCGCGGACAGCGAACTCTCAGCGTTCCGGACGTAAGTCGCCAAGGCCGCTAGAATGAGTCGAGCGCTGTCCGGCGACTGATAGCTTAGGTCGACACTCTCCGCGCATCCCGTGTGGAATCTCCAGAATGCCGCAAAAGAAATTGGTGGTGGTGCTACCGGAGAATTCGAATCCGCCACCAGGCATTGCGGATGCGGAAGCGTTCGCGAGAACCGTGACCGCGACCACGGCCGCGGACGCGACGAGGGAACTGCGTGACGCACAGGCGCTCTTATTGTGGGACTTTTCGAGCGCGGTTATCCGGGACAATCCATTACCCCCCCAGCTCGAATGGATCCATACGGCGAGTCTCGGCGTCGATGCAGTATTGACCAAAGAAGTCGTTGCCTCGAATGTTGTGGTCACCAACAGCCGGAGTGTGTTCGAGCGCCCGATCGCCGAGTATGTGCTGGGCCTGATTCTAGCGACCGCCAAGGACTTCCGGAGAACCTTTAAGAACCAAGATGGAAAACGTTGGGAATGGCGTCCAACGCATCTGATTGACGGGCAGACTGCCATTCTGATTGGCCCCGGCGCGGTTGGCCGCGAGATCTACCGACTGCTGACAGCGACCGGTATGACAGTCCTCTCAGTCGGCCGACAAGCTATTGACGCCGACCACGAACTAGGACGTGTGTACTCAGCCGCCGACTTGGATGAGCTGTTGCCGAAGGCCGATTCTGTAGTCCTAGCACTGCCGTTGACGTCCGCGACTCGCGGGTTCATGAGCGCGAGCCGCTTCGCAAAGATGAAGCCCGGTGCAACTTTCATCAACATCGGTCGAGGTGCGCTCGTGGACGAACCAGCGCTCATCGATGCGCTCGAGCGCGGGCGCGTCGGAACCGCAGCCCTTGACGTGTTCGTGCGGGAGCCGCTCCCCCAGGATCACCGACTGTGGGAGTTGAGCAACGTAATCGTGTCGCCGCATATGTCGGGTGATACATACGGGTTCGAAGAGCGCTTGGCCGCGCAATTCATGACAAATCTTCAGCGCTGGTGCACTGGGCAGCCGTTGATCAACGTCGTGAATAAGCACAAGTTATCTGCAGGCGCTCGAGATTCTGCCGAGCCGTGAGGACATCGCCGGGAGGCCGACCCGGCGAGCATCGGGACCGACAGGCGTCGGCGGTCGGTGGATACTCGGCGCGCTGTTCGCTCATCAAGGCGTTACCAGCCCTGCCCTGCCACCGGCGCGGTGCGGCCTCGCCGTCAAGTTCACAACGCGCTCAGCCCGTGCCCGTGTCGCACGCAAACGGCGATGGCATCCACGATGACCGGCTCGAGCGACCCCACGCCGCAACGCTATCGCCGGCGGCCTGCGAGGATCCGGTACGCGAGTCATTCAGTGCTGCGAGCTGCCCAGCACTCGTACTCGTTCAGCGGCCGTGCTCATCGCGGGCCCCGCCGAATCGTCCGCGCGATCAGCCAGCCTTGCGCCGCTTGTAGTAATCGGCGATTTTCGGATTGCTGGCGACGCGCTCAGAATGCTTGACGAGCAGCGGGGCGACGCGGTCCACGAGATCTTTCGGGATGTAGTCCAGCACCCCGGACCGTAGCCATCGAATTGCCATGAAGACTTTCAAATCCGCCATGGTAAGTCGCTTCTCGGCGAAATACTCCCCGCCGGCCGCTTTGAGTTTGGCCTGGAATTGCTCCAGGTAGCGCGTGATACGCCCTGCCACAA
>Ga0187778_10003459_pt1 | contig 10589 bp, 8 predicted proteins | sample 1015_Q2_SP5_20_M_FD_132418 | JGI IMG/M metagenome (GOLD analysis project Ga0187778, IMG submission 132418) | Tropical peat soil microbial communities from peatlands in Department of Meta, Colombia - 1015_Q2_SP5_20_MG | ecosystem: Environmental > Terrestrial > Soil > Wetlands > Peat | place...
GCGAGCGCAAGCGCCACCGCGCTGCTGGCCGCTCCCCACCGGATGGCCGCCTGGCCGGCCTGCGCGGCCTGGATCATCGGCAGGCCCGTCTCGGGCTCGTGCACGCGGGCGTACGACAGGGCCATGCCGCCGAACGCCCCTGCGAGCGCCAGGAGCAGCGCCACGCCGGCGACGATCAGCCAGACCCTGACGTGCTTCTCCCCCTCCTTCCGCTCCAGCCTGGCCGCGCCGAGGCCCGCCAGGATGGCGACCACCAGCGCCACGACGTAGAACGCCATGCCGGGTGCGCGCGTCGCCTTCACGTACGGCATGACGGCCCACCACAGCTGGTAGAACGGCGTGCCCGCGCCGAGGCTGATCAGCATGAACAGCAGCCCGATGCCGCCGAGCCACAGCACCAGCCGCCGCCGCGCCGCGCCCGCGCCAAGCACCGCGAGCGCCACGACCGGCAGGCCGAGGTACTCGGAATGGAGCTTCAGGCCGTTGGGCCCCCAGTAGGTCTCCTTGAGCCCGGTGAACAGCTTGAAGAAGAACTCGGGCAGGTGGACCCACGGCACGGCGTAGCTGGTCGCGCCCTCGAAGCCGTGGAAGCCCTGCGCCCGCGGCGAGAACGGGAGGTACTTCACGAACGGCAGCACCTGGATGGCGGCGAGTGCGAAGCCGAGCGCCACCGCACCCAGGGCCAGCACGAGGCCGCGGGCACGCGCGGCCCGGCTCGCCTCGCCCGGCTCGCCGAACGCGAGGTAGAGCGCGAACAGGCCGGCCGCGATGAGCATGTAGTACGTCATCTGGAAGTGAGGGCTCAGCAGCGCGAGCCCGACCGACACCGCCAGCAGCGCGTAGCCGCTCCACCGCCGCTCCCGGAGCGCCATCACCAGCGCCAGCATCGCGAGCGGGAGCAGCGCCGAGACGAACAGCTTGCCGTCGTGCCCCGGCAGCGGGTACGAGGCGATCAGCCCGGAGAGCTGGTAGCCGATGCCGCCGACCACCGCCCCGATCCACGACACCGACAGCCGGCGCAGCAGCAGGTAGGTGAACAGCCCGGCGGCGACGTAGTGGATGACGAAGCCCAGGTTCATCACCGTGGGCATCGAGAACACCAGCCGCAGCCACGAGGTCGGGTAGAAGATGTCGCCGTGCAGCGCCGCCACGAACGGCAGCCCGCCGAACAGCTCCGGGTTCCACAGCGGCACGTGCCCGGTCCGGCGCAGCTGCTCCGCGCCCCAGGTCCGGAACGCGTAGCCCGCCGCGTACTGGTCGCTCCAGCGGGCCACGGCGAGCCAGCCGCCGGCGAGCATCGGGAGCGAGAGGATCGCGACCCACAGGGCGAAGAAGCCCGTGGCCACGAGCGTGGGACGCGGCGGCTCGTAGCCGGCTGCGGACGTGTCAGGGTCGGCGTTCAAGCGATTCCCTTCCCTTGCGGCCGCCGAGCGCGAGCGCTCCGAGCCCGGCCGCCGCCTCGGTCAACGTGAGCTCCAGGCGCGACGCGAGACTCAGCGCCAGCGCTCCTCCACCACCCAGGTAGGGGGTGAGCAGCGCGAGAAACGTCGCCTCCCGGAAGCCGATGCCGCCGGGCGCGAACAGCGCCAGGAGGCCAACAATGTAGCCAAGCGCGAACACGCCCGCAGCATCGGCGAGCGGCAGCGCGGGCGGCAGGCCGATGCCGCGGCCGAGGGCCCAGAAGGCGAATCCGTACACGCACCAGCTGAGCAGCGTGAGCCCGGAGCCGGCGAGCACGGCGCCCGCGGGAAGCGCGCGCCACTCCCCCGCGGACCCGGCCAGGCGCCCGACCCGGGCGAGCGCGCCCTTCCACGCCAGCAGCGCGACCGTGCCCAGCCCGAGCAGCGCGGCGCCGGCCACCCGGACCGGCGAGTAGGCGTGCGGCGTCGCCGCCGCCACCAGGGCCGCCGCGGTCCCGATCCCGACGGCCTGGACGGCGACCGCGGAGGCCGCCGATGCCCACCGCTCGACGCCCTCCCGCTCGGCGAGCACGACCATCCCGGCGACGCTCCACACCTTGCCCGGCACGTAGCGGCCGAGGTTGGCCAGGAACCAGATCCGCGCGCCGGCCGCGAAGTGCAGCCGCTGGCCCCAGCCGGCGAGGAGGCGGCGCCACGACTCGATCTGCAGGATCGACACGACCGCGAGGCTCGCCAGCGACAGCGCGAGCCACGCCGCGTGCAGCGAGAGCGCGAAGTGCAGCGCGCGGAAGCTGTCCCAGTTGGCGGCGATGGTCCTGCCCACCAGGGCGACGACCACGACCGCCACGACCAGCTCGAGCGCCAGGCGCAGCCGCCTAGGCACGCCCGCCTCCACGCGCCACGGTCCGGAACAGCTCCTCGAAGCGCGCCGCGACCGCGTCCGGAGCCAGCTCGCGCTGGAGCCGGGCTCCCAGCTCCGCGGCGAGCGGCCGGGCTCCCGGGTCGCACGCCAGCTCGTCGATCGCGCCTGCCAGCGCCTCGGCGTTGCCGGCCGGCACGACGCGGCCGGGGCCGGCCTGCGGCACCACCTCGGTCACGCCACCGCCGGCGTCCGTGGCCACGACCGGGATGCCGAGGGCGAGCGCTTCGGCGGCGGCGAGGCCGAAGCCCTCCCCGACGCCGGTGAACACGAAGACGTCGGCATCGGCGATCGTCTCCGGGACGCGCGCGGGCTCGACCCGTCCCTCGAAGCGCACCCGGTCCGCGACGCCGAGCGCGGTCGCGCGGCGCTCCAGCGGGGCGCGCTCCGGGCCGTCGCCGACGATCAGCAGCCGGTGCCGGCGCCCGCGCCGCGCCAGGACGGCGAAGGCCTCGAGGAGGAGGTCGACCCGCTTCTGCGCGGTGAGCCGGCCGACCGTGACGACGCCTCCGCCGCCCGCCCCCGGGCCGGCGCGCGCGAGCCCCGCCACGTCGAGCGGCATCGGCTGGACGAGGATCGACTCCGGCTCGAGTCCAGCCACCTCGGCGGCCCGTCGCCCGACGAACGCCGAGACGGCGGTCACGGCCGCCGCGCCGCGGAGGACGCGGCGCGCCACGGCCCGTGCGGCGGCGGAGCGGCCGAGGAGCGCCGCGTCCGTCCCGTGCAGCGTCACGACGTAAGGCGTGCCGGCGCGGGCCAGCCAGGCACTGAGGCCGCCCGGGACCCACCAGTGCGCGTGCAGGACGTCCGCCGCCGGTCCCGCGCGCGCGGCGGCCCGCAGCGCGCGCGCCTGCGCGGCGACCAGCGACGCCAGGGCCGCGAGCCCCGCCGGCGATTTCAGGGCCGACGTCATCGTCCCGCGGTGCGCGAGCGTCTCCAGGCGCGCGGGAGCGTAGCGCACCCGCGTCACGGCGACGCCGTCCCGCTCGCTGCGCCCGCCCGCTCCCGCGTCCGCCGGCGTGACGACCTCGACCGCGTGGCCGCGGCGCGCGAGCGCGGCCGTGAGCCGCTCGAGAAACGCCCCGGCCAGGTCGCCTTCGAAACGCGGATAGTTGTGGGTGACGCTGAGGATTCTCACGGCGGCCCGGCGGTGGCGCGGCACGCGGCGCCGGGCTCGCTCACGCCTTGACGAACCGGTACACGATCGACCGCGCGAGCAGCGCGAACATCGGAACCGGCGGATGCAGGTAGGTGCCGCCGAAGCCGTCGAGCCGGAACCCGTTCATCTCGCCGAGCCGCGTCATGGTCTGGCGGGTCCAGCCGTAGATGTGGCCCTGCCGGTCCGGAATCCGCAGCAGGTTCCAGATCAACTCCTTCACGTGGTACGGATTCGGGACCGACAGCACCAGCACGCCGCCCGGGCGCAGGACCCGGTGGATGTCCCGGAGCGCGCCGTACGGGTTCGGCACGTGCTCCAGCACCTCGATGCAGAACACGACGTCGAACGAGGCGTCCGGGAACGGGATGCCGTCGGACAGGTCGCGGACGACGATGTCGGGGCCGGCGAACTCCGGCGTGATGTCCATGCCGCGGTAGCGCACGCCCGGCGGCAGGAAGCGGCGGAGCCCTCCGTCGCGGCAGCCGATGTCCAGCACCGCCGCGTCGGCCGCCACCCGCGCGAGGCGGGCGGCCTTGCGGAAGCGCATCCGTTCCTCGCCGCCCTTGCGCCAGGCCGCCCGCTCGCGATAGAAGCCCTGCAGCTCCTCCGAGCCGGGCGCGATCCGCGTCACGGCCGCGTCCCGGCGCGGTCCGCCGGGCCGGCCGTGGTCCGCTCCTCGGCGAGGCGCGTCAGCTCCCGCCGCAGCTCGCGCGTCTCCTCGCGCTGGCCCGCCATCATCTCGCCGAGGAAGCCGAAGCCGAACAGGGCGATGCCGGAGATGACCAGCGTCTCGATCAGGTTGAGGAGCGGCCGGAACCCGACGCCGAAGCCGAACCGGATGACGAGGGCCGCGACGCCCGCGAGGAACCCGAGCAGGAACAGGACCGTGCCCGTGACGCCGAAGAACAGCATCGGCTTGCGGCCGTACTTGAGCTGGAACCACACCGAGAGCAGGTCCATCACGCCGACCGGGATGCGGCCGATGCCGAACTTGCTGGCCCCGGCGCGGCGCGGATGCAGCGTGACCGGGCGCTCCGCCAGCCGGAAACCCTCGGCGCTCGCGACCACCGCGAAGAACCGGTGCCAGTCGGCGCGCGGCGGCACCGCGTCCATGATCTCGCGGCGGTAGGCCTTGACCGAGTTGAGGTCCGTGACGCGCACGCCGAACAGCCAGCGGCACAGCCGGTTGTACACGCCGGACACGAACGCCTTCTCGTAGCGTCCCTGCTTGGTGCCGGTCACCAGGTCGGCCTCGCCCGCCAGGATCGGCGCCACCAGCGAGGGGATCTCGGCGGGCAGGTACTGCAGGTCGGCAGGATAGAAGACCAGCACCCCGCCGCGCGCGGCCTGCCCCGCGGTCCTGAGCGCGTCGGCGATGCCCTGCCGCGTCCGGTGCCGCACCGAGCGCAGGAAGGCGTGACGCGCCTCCAGCTCGGCCAGCACGCGCGGCGTCGCGTCGACGCTGCCGTCGTCCACCACCACCACCTCGGCCGTGAACGGCGCCGCCGCCAGCGCCGCGGCGGCCTGGGCGACGAACTCCGGGAGGTTGTCCGCCTCGTCCTTGGCCGGCACCAGGACGCTCACCTGCACGGGACCGCGGCCGTCGGCGAGGCTCATACGCGCTTCCGCATCCGGGCCGACAGGATGCCGAGCTGGTCGCGGTACTTGGCCACCGTGCGGCGCGCGATGCGCACGCCCCTCTCGCGCAGCTTCTGGACGATCTGCTGGTCGGTGAGCGGGTCCTGGGTGCTCTCGTCGTCCACCAGCTTCTGGATCTGCGCCTTGATCGCCCGGGCGCTGGCGTCCTCGCCGCTGGTGGTCGAGAGCGCGCTGGAGAAGAAGAACTTGAGCGGCAGCACGCCGCGCGGCGTCTGCACGTACTTCTCGTTGGTCACCCGGCTCACGGTGCTCTCGTGCATGTTGATGACCTCGGCCACCTCGCGCAGCGTGAGCGGCTTGAGGTGCTCGATGCCCTTCTCGAAGAAGTCGTGCTGCCGGTCCACGATGAAGTTCATCACCTTGAGCATCGTCTGGCGGCGCTGCTCGATGGCCTGGATCATCCACTGGGCGCTGTTGAGCCGCTGGGTGATGAACTCCCGGTTCTCGCCGACGAACTTCTTCTTGTCCCGCGCCACCTCCTGGTAGGCGCGCGACAGGCGCAGCCGCGGGAGGTTGGTGTCGTTGAGGAACACCCGGTACTTGCCGTCGATCTTCTCGACGATGAGGTCCGGGATGATGTAGTCGCCGTCGGTGGAGCTGAACCGCAGGCCGGGCTTGGGATCGAGCTTGGCGATCTCGTCGGCGGCCGCCTGCACCTCGGCGGTGTCGAGGCCGAGCCGCTTGGCCAGATCGCTCCAGCGGTGGGCGATCAGGTCGTCGAACGCCTCGTCGAGCAGCCGGTACGCCAGCGAGCCGGTCTCGTCCTTGTCTTTGAGCTGCAGCATCAGGCACTCGCGCAGGTCGCGCGCGGCGACCCCGGGCGGGTCGAGCGACTGCACCACCGTCAGCACCGTCTGCGCCTCCTCCAGGGTGTACGGCGCCTGGGCCGGCGCGCGCTCGCGCTCGGCGGCGAACTCCTCCTGCAGCGCGTTGGTGCCCGCGACGATCTCCTCGAGCGAGGCCGAGAGGTAGCCGTCGCCGCCGATGTTGCCGAGGAACTCCTCGACCAGCAGCCGCTGCCGGTCGGTGAGGTCCAGGAGCTGCAGCTGCTCGCGCAGGTAGCCGGTGAGGTCCCGGGTCTGCACCGAGACCGGCTCGGAGAACTCGCGCTCCTCGGTCGGCGCGCGCCAGTCGCCCTGGTCGAAGCCGTCGAGGAGGATGTCCTCCCAGTTGGTCTCCTCCTTGTCCGCCGGCTCCGACGCTTCCTTCTTCTCGGCGAGGGTGGCGGGCGTCTCCTCCTCTTCCTCCGGCTCCAGCAGCTCCAGGAACGGGTTGGCGGTCAGCTCCTGCTTGAGGTGCTGCTGCAGGTCGAGCAGCGGCATGTACAGCAGGTCCATCGCCTGGTAGAGCCGCGGATTGATCCGCAGGTCCTGCCGCAGGACGGTGTGCTGGCCGAGGGTGGTCTTCACGCCGCCGGCGAGAGCCGCGCCCGCAGGCGCGCGGTGAGGGTGGGCCCGAGGTACAGCTCGGCCACGCGGTCGTCGAACACCAGCGCGCGCACGGTGCCCGACACCTGGACCTTGCCCTCGAACATGATGTAGGCGCGGTCCACGATGTCGAGCGTCTGCTCCACGTTGTGGTCGGTGATCAGCACGCCGATGCCCTTGCGGCGGAGGCCCGCCACGATCGTCTGGATGTCGTGCACCGCGATGGGATCGACGCCGGAGAACGGCTCGTCGAGCAGCATGAACTTGGGCCGGGTCACCAGCGCCCGGGTGATCTCCAGGCGGCGCCGCTCGCCGCCCGAGAGCGAGTAGGCCTTGCTGCGCCGCAGGTGCCGGATCGACAGCTCGTCCAGCAGCCCGTCGAGGCGGTGCATCCGCTCCTCGTGGCCGATCGGCAGCGTCTCGAGGATGGCGAGGAGGTTCTCCTCGACCGTGAGCTTGCGGAACACCGACGGCTCCTGCGCCAGGTAGCCAATCCCCCGCCGCGCGCGCAGATACATCGGCAGGGTGCTGATGTCCTGGCCGTCGAGCTGGATCCGGCCGGCCTCGGGAGTGATGAGGCCCACCATCATGTAGAACGTCGTGGTCTTGCCGGCGCCGTTCGGGCCGAGCAGTCCGACGATCTCCCCCTGGCCGAGCCGGATGTCGACGTCGTCCACCACGGCGCGCCGGCTGTACGTCTTGCGCAGCCCGAACGCCTCGAGGAGGCTGCCGGTGGCCTCGCCCTCCGCCGCGGCGCCGTGCTCGCCGGTATCGTGCGTCACCATGCCCTGCCAGGCGGCCTCGAGCAGCATCGTGCGCGCGCCGTCGCGGTCGGCCGCGAGCGTGGCCCAGGTTTCCGGATGGAACTGCACCACCGCGGCGTCGTTCCAGCCGCGCCCGGCGTCGAGGATCACGGCCTCGGTGGCGAGGCGCGGCAGCACCGACGTCGCCAGGTGGCGTCGCACGTCGTCGACCGACAGCGTGCCCGGGTCGGCACGCCCGGCGTCGCCCGCCGCGCGCCGCAGCGCCGCGAGGTAATCCTCGCGGTAGGCGACGGCCGCGGCTCCGAACGGGGTCGCGCCGTTCCCGTCGACGGTCCGGAGCAGCGCCGCGAGCGCCAGGCAGATCGACGGATCGCGGCCCCGCAGCTGGGTGAGCAGCGCTTCGCTCATGGGCGTCCCCGCGAGGGCGGTCTGGGCGGGCCGGCGGGCGGCGCCGTGTCCGGCGCGCTCCCGGACGGCGGGGCCGGCGCGCGCGTCGTGTCCGTCCGGGCCCGCGCGCTGTCGGCGGCGGCGCGGCGGGTCGTGTCGGGGCGCGGCGGCAGCGGCTCCAGGTAGACCCCGTCCGCCGCGCCCACCACGTCCACCGTCCGGACCTTCGAGTGACTGGCCGTCGCGATGTCGATGCGCCGCCCGCGCGAGTAGTTCACGCCCTTCCGGCCCCGCGCCGCCGCCGCGGTGTCGGACGGCTCCACGTGGTAGAGGGCCCGAGCCGAGCCGAAGGCGGTCATGTGCTGCAGCTCGGAGCCGGGCTTCCCGCCGGCGCTGTCGTGAACGACCACGAAGTCGGCCCGGAGCGTGTCCCCGGTGATCCAGTCCTCGTCGGGCCGCACCAGCGCCGAATCGCGCCGGGTCGTGGTGTCCCTGGCGGCCCCGACCCGCGCGGTCGTGTCCCGGGCCGCCCCGGCCCGCGCCGTGGTGTCCCGGGCGGTCGTGTCCCGGGCCGTCGTGTCCCGCACGGTCGTGTCGCGGGTCGTGGTGCGGGCCCGGCCGTAGGCCCACACCAGCCGCAGCAGCTGCGCCGGCATGTGGATGTCCAGCGAGTCGGCGACGATCGTGTGGGGGCCGGACACCGCGTCCGGGCGCTCCTTCCGTCCCCACGCCTCGACCAGCTGCACCTTGCCGCTGTCGAGCGTCATGTCGATGGTGTCGGCCTTCAGGCGCCAGTCGGTGCCGCGCGCCGACGCGTGGCCGGCCGAGACGACGCGCCGGATCTCGTGCGAGGCAGGCGTGAGCCGGAAGGTGATGCGGTTCCCGTCGAGGTGATAGGCGTCGGCGCCGGTCCCGTTCACCTGGGGCTGGCCGAGCAGCGCGCCGACGTCGCGCCCGAGGTCCAGCTGCGCGGAGTCGCCGCTGGCCGCGAGGTCCGAGCGGTCGATCGTGACGTTGCCGCCGCCCCACATCTGGTTGTTGCCCCGCATCCGCGAGCGGTCGGCCACCACCACGAACGGCTCGGCGGTGTCGCCCCGCGGGCCGGAGGGCGCCGAGTAGAAGTGCATCGTCGGCCGGCCCCGGGCGTAGGTCTCCGCCGTGTCGCGGAGCGGCGGCGCCGCCCGGTAGTAATCGAGGTTGGGCCCCTGCAGGTCCGACCCGGTGTGCAGGTTCTTGGTGAAGACGTTGCCCTCCGCGTACAGCCGCTCCTGCTTCAGGTAATAGGTCACCTTGTCCGCGGTGAGGACGGAGGTGCTGTCCACGAACCGGACGTGGCGCATCAGGTAGAGCAGATCGTTCCCGGGATACCAGGCGACCGAGTCGGCGTACATCGTCGTCGGCTGCTCGCGGCAGTGGGCCCAGACGCCGCCCCCGGCGAAGGTGTCGTAGGCGCCGTTGTCGAGGTGGAACTGGCTGTGGTCGCTCTTGTCGATCACCACGTTGCAGGTGGAGCCGGCCGGGCCCTGCTGCGCCGGCGCCGGCGCGGCCACGAGGGTGAGGGCGAGCACGAGGTAGGGCCGCATCCTAGCGCGCGGGCATGACGAGCTGCCCCGCCGAGCCCTTCGCGTGCTGCGTGCTGCAGTTGATGAACGACGGGTCGCAGGTGAAACCCACGCCCTCGAAGTGCTGCGTGCCCTTGTCGGCGACGTACGGCCGGTCGGTCCGCACCTCGTTCTTGGTCGGATCGTACTCGAGGTACGCGGTGCGCAGCCGCGCCTGGTCGGCGAGGCGCACCACCAGCACGTCGTCGCGCGCCCACATCTGATTGGTGCGCGTGAAGTACGCTCCGGCCTTCCCCGTGAGCACCGACTCCGCCTCGCCCTGCTCCGAGTAGAACGTCACCTTCACGTGCACCAGGTCCACGCGCCCGCTCGCCTCGTACATGAAGGCGGTGTCCGCCTGGAGGAACGCCTGCTTCACGCCGGCCTTGGTGAGGTACTGCGTGAGGCCCCACATCGTCTGGTCCGCGCTGTCCGCGGCGGTGCCGGTGGCGGTGGCGTTGCGGTCGGGCGAGCCGCACCCGGCGAGCGCCAGCGCGCACAGCCACAGGCCGGCGGCCCCGAGGGCGGGCCGCCGGGCGGCCGCCGCCTCGCGCCACCCGCGGCCGCCCGAGGCCGCGCGCCCGACCCGGCGCCGGGCCCCGCTCACACCGCCCCCGCGCGCAGCAGGTCGTGGAGGTGGACGACGCCGAGCAGCACGCCCTGCCCGTCCACGACCGGCATGGCCATGATGCCGTGCTGCTCGAGGCGGTTGACGGCGGAGCTGCCCAGCTCGTCGGCCCTGGCCAGCTTGGGGCTCCGGGTCATCACCTCGCTCACCTTCACGTCGAGGAAGTCGGGCCGCCGCTCCATCAGGCGGGTGAGGTCGCCGGCCGTGACGACGCCGGTCACGATGTGGCGCTCGTCCACCACGACCACCGTGCCGCGCCGCTCCGCCAGCAGGAGCACGCACTCCCGCATGCTGGCGTCGGCGCCGAGCGTGGGGAGGTTCTGCGTCACCATCACGTCCCCCACCAGCAGGAGCAGGCGCCGGCCGAGCGCGCCGCCGGGGTGCAGCCGCGCGAAGTCCTCCGGCTTGAAGCCCTTGGCCTCGAACACCGCGACGGCCAGCGCGTCGCCCAGCGCCAGCGCCACCGTCGTGCTGGTGGTGGGTGCGAGATCCATCGGGCACGCTTCCGCCGCGATCGAGGCGTCGAGCGTCACGTCCGAGTGGTGCGCCAGGGTCGAGTCCGGTCCGCCGGTGATCGCGACGATCGGCACGCCGAGGCGCTTGAGGAAGCCGACCAGCGGGAAC
>Ga0187778_10003460_pt1 | contig 10588 bp, 9 predicted proteins | sample 1015_Q2_SP5_20_M_FD_132418 | JGI IMG/M metagenome (GOLD analysis project Ga0187778, IMG submission 132418) | Tropical peat soil microbial communities from peatlands in Department of Meta, Colombia - 1015_Q2_SP5_20_MG | ecosystem: Environmental > Terrestrial > Soil > Wetlands > Peat | place...
ACCTGGTCGAGCGCTGGTTCGCCGAGCTCACGAGCAAGTGGCTCCGGCGGGGCACCCACCGATCGACCAAGGAGCTCGAGGAGGCAATCGCCGACTGGGTCGAGAAGTGGAACGTCGACCCCAAGCCATTCGTCTGGCACAAGAGCGCGGACGACATCCTCGACACGCTCGCTGCCTATTGCGAGCGAATCTCCGACTCAGGTGTCACTAGGCACGGTCCGTCTCTACGACGATGATGACGACGGCTCTGAGGTGGAGGTCAAGGACAGTCGGGCTTTCTTCGGGCGACTCTCCCCCGGGTGCCTCACGCTCATCGCGCTCGTGGCCTTGATCATCGGTGCTGTTGTCGTCTTCGTCGTGGTGGACTCCGGCGGGAGCAGTAGCTCCACGGAGAGCAACCCTCGCACGCCAACGAATACCGCCGCTGGGACTGGCTTCGAGAAGCCGGCGCTTCAGGTGATCGGTCAGTTTGGCCCTGCCGTAACCGGCGCAGTGCAGCTGTCGGTCAAAGTCATCAATACGACTTCCCCGGCGGTCGTCACCTATGACTTCACGGGCCCGGGGATCGAATCGTCTGAGACGGTGACGATCCCGCTTGCAGGTACGACATTCTCGATCCCGGCCACGGTAGACACCGGCTGCCCCTCCCCCAAGCAGACCTGGACGGCGACCATCGTGGCGATCGGAGGGAAGCCGCTCGCGCAGCTCCCGAGCCTGGAGGCCATGTCCAATCGCAGCCCGTTGACTGCCACCCTCGGACCCTGCACCCAGGGCTAGGCCTCCGATCGCCATGAGGGACTCCCGGAAGGAACACCCGCTCGCAACGTGCCGATCCAGTGCTCCCGTACGGGCCGGCAACTGCTCGGCGGAACGTGGAACGGCGAAGGCTCCTCTAACATCCTTCTGTCTATGGCAAGAAAGAAAGCCGCCAGGGAACTGGTCGAGGCTAGCTCCGACCTCATCGAATCCACGGACGACCTCCGAGCAGTCCTCCTTCGGTTCAAGAGGCGCATCGCCGACCTCCAGGCGGTCGCTCAGGGAGAAGGCGGCGTCTCTCTGGTCGAGGCGGTCGAAGACGCACGTGGCGATGTGATGCGGGCCCAGGTCACTGACGCGTTGGAGGTCTTCGAGACGGCTCGGCATCGAGTCCGAGTCGCCATGATCCGCCTCGCAATCGAGCAGGGTTCGAATGCAAGTGCGGTCGGACGATCAATCGGGATCTCTCGCCAGTTGGCCTACCGTCTTGCCTCCGAGGTGAAGTCCAACAACTCCTGAGGTGGGGGCGTCTGCCAATAGTGCATGAGTCTCGACCGCAGGAAATGTGCCATGCAGCGCCCCTGGCCTGTCCGGCCACCCGCTCGACGCCCTGCGAGCGTGATGCCGAGCGGTTCGGGGTCCCTGACCTGGTCCGGCCGTGTATCCCAGGGGGCGAAGGATCCGGCAGGGCGGTCCCGCCGAGCAACTTCGCTGACCTCGGCTGCCCCTCTATGACGTGGGCGCGAGGTCGCCGAAGAAGTAGGAGGCGGTGACCCCTCCGTCGATGAGGAAGTCGCTGCCCGTGATGAACGCCCCGTCTGGACCCATGAGGAGCGCGCCCACCGCGGCGACTTCGTCCGGCGTTCCGGCTCGACCGGCTGGCGACAGCTTGAGCATGCGCCGATAGCCCTCACCGCGCGGACCGGTCAGCTCGTCCTTGGCCAGCGGGGTGATGATGATGCCGGGGCTGATGGTGTTCACCCGGGCGCCCCGCTTGCCCCAGCGAACGGCCTCGGCCATCACCCGGAGCGAGTTGGCGCGCTTGGCCAGTTGATAGGCATGGAGGGTGTCGGTGACCCGGTCGGGTTGCAGCATGGGCAGGGCCAGCAGCTCGTCGGTCGGCGTGGTGGCGAGCGCAACGTCCTGCTCGGCCGTGAGGGCACCAAGCCGGTGCCCGGACTGCGACGCGATGATGAGACCGGACCCGCCCGAGGCGATGACGTTCCCGAACTCCTCGAGCACGAGCGCCGTGCCGTACAGGTCGACGGCGAGAATCGCCTCCGGCGGCGCCTGGCTGGGCGAGACGCCAGCCGCGTGGATGACCCCTGTCACCTCTCCCAGCGCGGTGGCCGTCCCGACAAGCGCATGCACCGAGTCGCGTGAGGAGACGTCGACGGTGGCGGTGCTCACGTCGAAACCGACGTCGGCCAACACCCCCGCCGCCGCATCGGCGTTGGCTTGACGGAGATCGGCGAGCACGACGTGCTTCCCTGAGCTGACTCGGCGGGCTATCGCCACGCCGATCTGCCCGGTGCCGACGACGACGATGACGTCGCTCATGAGGACCTCCTTGCCTCCGCGACGGGCCGGTCCAGGCGGACGGTCACAACATGAGCGCCCGGTCCCGTGACATGACCCACGATGGTTGCGCCGTAGCGGTCGTACTTGGCGTGGTACGCGGCATCGACCTGCGGGTTCATCGCCGGTGCGGCGGTCGAGAACTCGACCTCGGCGTCGACGCCCCCGGCCCCGATGCGGCCAGACCCGCTTGCTAGTGCATGGCGGTACCACGGCCGGTCCGGTCCACCCGCCGAGCGGACGTAGAGGTCATCGCCGACCCGGACGACCCACATCGTCGTGTACGGCCGCAGGGTCCCGTCGCTGCGGCGAGAAGCCAGCCGAAGCTCGTCGGCGCCGCCGATGCGCCCTAGCTCCTCATCGGTCCAGCCACTCACAGCGACCGACCCGGATCAGGGTCGATGCGCTCGACAACAATGCGGTTGGACGTCACCAGGGCAGCCTGCCACGACCGTCCTGGAAGTGGCTTCGATCCAGCGCTACTCGGGTTAGCTTCAGTTAGTGGCGTGGGCTCTCGTGGTGGCCGGTGCGATCCTGGTTGTCTTCACCTTCCTGCTGGCCTTCACCATCTACGGCGAAATCGCCCTCGTCCTCGGCGTTGCGTGCCTTGTATCGGGCATCTGGATCATGGCCAGGAAGCCCCCTAATGAGGCAGGCGGGCCCGCACGGTAAGTGCCTCGGGTGTGGTCACCCATCGCTCAGCCCGAGCCTGCGACGAATAGCGCTGACGATGTAGCTGGCGTGGCGGTCCAGGTTGTTCTTGGCCCGGTCGTATCGGGTCGTGGTCCTCGGGTCGGCATGGCGGGCGGCGATCTGGACGTCCCGCAGTGACACCCCGGCATCGAGGGCCGCGGTAATGAAGCTGTGGCGCAGCGAGTTTGCGAGATCCGCTTGGTGATCCCTGCGCCTTTGGCCAGTCTTCGGACGATCCGGGTAGCGGCGTGGCGGTTGAGCCGGTTGCCCGCCCTCGTCAGGAGCAGGGGCCGCTCTGGCGCTCCCCAACAACCAGCTCCAGGGTCCTGGCCACCCGGGGCGGGAGGGGCATCAGGGCGGGCTTGGAGCCCTTGCCGACGAAGCGGATGGTTCGATGCCCTCGCTCGGTCGAGTTGGTTGGTGGGCGAGGGGGGACTTGAACCCCCACATCCTTTCGGACACAGGAACCTGAATCCTGCGCGTCTGCCAATTCCGCCACTCGCCCTAGTGACCAATCCAGGTTAGCGGACACCCTGGTGGGCCCTTCCCGACGTGCGCGCGTGACCGAGGCTGGGATCGGCGGTCGAGCGACGGTCGGGGCTCGGCGCCCGCGCCGCCGAGCGCCGCGCGCGACGCGGAGCCGGGCCCCGGCGGCGGGTCCCGGAGGGGAGGCCGAAGGCCCAGGTCACGCGCCGTCTCTCCCCGTGCCGTCCTCAGCACGCGGCGTCCACCACGAGGGGTCGTGCCACCCCGGACGGGGACCCTGCGCCAGTAGGCTGTGCCTCCACGATGGGACTCCAACAATTCGAGCAGCGCATCGAGCGCCTGGTCGAAGGTGCCTTCACCCGGGGTCTGCGCGGGGGCCTCCAGCCGGTCGAGATCGGTAGGCGGCTCACGCGCGAGATGGACCTGAAGCGCCGGGTGGGGGTGCGAGGCCTGACCGCGCCCAATGTCTTCGTCGTCACCCTGTCGACGACCGACGCGGCGCGCTTCGAGAGCTTCCTCGACGCCTTGGCCCGCGAGCTCGGCGACGCCGCCCGGGAGCACGCAAGGACCGAGGGCTACGAGTTCCTCGGGCCCGTCGAGGTCGAGGTCCAGAGCGACGACTCCCTGAAGCCGGGCCGCTACACCGTGCGCGCCGAGATGCGAGAGGGTGTGATGGGGCTGCCGGCCGCCTCGCTCATCCTGCCCGACGGCTCGCGCATCGCCCTGGGGGAGGAGCCCATCGTGATCGGGCGGATGCCGGAGTGCTCGGTGGTGCTCACGGATCCCAACGTGAGCCGCCGGCACGCGGAGGTCCGACGCCGCGGGAGCGACGTGGTGGCGGTGGACCTCCAGTCCACCAACGGCACCAGGGTGAACGGCCTCCCCATCCGGGAGCGGGTCCTCGAGGACGGGGACGACATCACCGTGGGCACGACCATCCTCCGCTTCCAGAGCTCGTAGGGCGACCGAACATCCCGCCATGGTGCTGCTCGCCGCGCCCTCGTTGGACAACCAGAACCTTCTGCGGGCCCTGGAGCTCCTGGTCGTCGCGCTCATCTGGCTGTTCTTCTTCCGGGTCATCCGCGCCGTATGGGTGGAGATCCGCCCGCCCCGGACCCGGGGCGGCGGCGCGGAGGCGTCGGCGGCGGCAGCCGGCGGCGGCAGGCGTGAGCGCCGGAGCCTGCGCCTCAAGGTGATCGAGCCCGAGGACAAGCGCGGTGAACTGTTCGACCTCGGCGACGAGCTGACCATCGGCCGGGCCGCCGGCTGCGGTGTGCGCGTGGACGACTCCTACACCTCTGCGCTCCATGCCCGCCTGTTCCGCCGTGACGGGACCCTGTGGGTCGAGGACCTCAGCTCCACCAACGGCACGTGGGTGAACGCAGCGCGCATCGACGCCGCCACGCGGCTCGGGCGCGGCGACCTCCTGCAGGTGGGCGGCACCGTCTTCGAGGTGTCGCGATGACGATCCTGCGCTCGGGCTCGGCCACCGACGTCGGCCGGGTACGGGCCATCAACGAGGACCAGGCCCTGGAGGGCGCCACCCTGTTCGCCGTGGCCGACGGCATGGGGGGCCACGCGGGCGGCGACGTGGCCGCGCAGACCGCCATCAGCGCGCTCCAGCAGGGCTTCGGCTCCCAGCCCTCGCCCAACGGGCTGCTGCAGGCCGTGCGCGACGCGAACCAGGCGGTGTGGGAGCGCAGCCAGTCGGACCCGGACCTGCGCGGCATGGGGACCACGCTCACGACCATTGGGCTGGTCTCCACGGGCGAGGGCGACCACTTGGTACTTGCCAACGTGGGGGACTCACGTGCCTACCGGTACCGGGCGGGCCGCCTGGAGCAGCTGACCGTCGACCACTCCGTGGCCGAGGAGCTGGTGGCCCGCGGCGAGTTGACGCCGGCACAGGCCGACGTCCACCCGCACCGCCACATCCTCACGCGCGCCCTCGGGGTGGGGCCCGAGGTGGACGTCGACATCTGGGACGTGTCGCCGCGCCAGGGCGACCGGATCCTGCTGTGCTCGGATGGGCTCACCAACGAGCTCTCCGACGACGAGATCATGGTCCTGCTGGGGTCGGTGCCCGATCCCCAGGAGGCGGCCGAGACGCTGGTGGCCAGGGCCAACGCGTCGGGGGGCAACGACAACATCACGGTTGTGCTGGTCGACGTCCTGGTGGCCGACGGCGAAGCGGACGACGGGACCGGCGCGGGCGTGGCCATGGCGACCGACGCGGCGGACCGGGCCGGTTCGACACCACCGCCGGGCGTGGCCGCGGATCCTGGGGATGGAGGTGCGGAGGGTCTCGCCGGCTCGGCAGGCACGGTGGGCGCGGCCGGTGCGGCGGGTCTCACGGGCGCGATCGGCACGGCACCGGCCGGCGAGGGGTCCGTCAACGACGGGGACGGCACCCGGGGCTCGGTGGCCACCCTGTCGAGTGCCACCATCCCCGCGGGCCTCCTCGACGGGCCACCTCCCCAGGTCGACACCACGCCCGCTCGGCGCCTGGACCGCAAGGGCCGGCCCAAGCGGCCGAGGCGGATCACCCTGCGGGTGATCCTGTTCGTGCTGCTCCTGGCCGGTGTCGGTGTGGCCGCGTGGTCGGTGGTGCGCTGGTATGCGAACTCCTCCTACTACGTGGGGCTCACCTACGAGCCCTCGCTGGCGGGGTGCCCGCCGGGGGCGTCCGGGGACCCGCGCTGCCAGGAGGTCGTGATCTACCAGGGCCGCGCCGGCGGCGTGCTCGGCATCCAGCCCAAGATCGTCCGCCACACCGGGGTCTCCCTCGCCCAGGTGCCGGCGGCGGCGCTGCTGCTGGTGCCCAACGTGAAGAGCAACGTCGAGGAGCCGTCGCTCAAGGCGGCCGACAGCTACGTCCTCGGGCTCAAGTGCCAGGCCAACCTGGTGGCCCCCGTGGGCGCACCCGTCTTCCCCGACGTCGTCGACGAGTGCGCGAAGACGTCGCTGCCACCGTCGACCTCGACCACCACCGGGCCCGGGGGGAGCACGCGGGGGCCCGGCACGACCACCACCACGTCGCACGCGCTCGGCGGGCGCGTGGCGCGGGTGCCGGCGCAGGGCCAGGTGGCCTGATGGCGAGCCGGATCCGGTGGCTCGGCGCCTTCCTGCTCCTGTGCTTCGCGATCCTGTTGCTGCAGCTGAGCAACATCCAGGTCGTCCAGGCGCACAAGTACGCCACCGCCCCGGCCAACCCGGCGGTGATCGCGGCGCGCGAGATTCAGCCTCGAGGGATCATCCAGAGCGCCGACGGCATCGTGCTGGCCCAGTCGGTGGCCGCCACCGGTCACGGGTCGTACAAGTACCAGCGCCAGTACCCGACGGGCCCCCTGTTCTCCCAGATCGTCGGCTACCTGTCGACCAACTACGGCGCCACCGGCGTGGAGTCCTCCTACAACCAGTACCTGGTGGCCCACAACAAGCCGGTCAAGACCCTGGGCGACCTCCTCACCACCACCACGGTGACCGACACGGTGACCCTGACGATGTCGAGCGTCCTTCAGCAGGAGGCGGTCAAGGCCCTGGCGGGGCGCAACGGGGCCATCGTGGTGCTCGACCCGAGCACCGGCGCGGTCGAGGCCATGTACTCGAACCCGACGTTCGACCCCAACCCGCTCACGGTGAACAGTGCCGCAGTCCAGGCGGCGGCTTTCAAGGCCATCAACACCCGCGACCCGGTCACCGGTTTCGCCCCCGCGGTGTCGCTCGCCTACCAGGACATCTTCCCGCCGGGGTCCACGTTCAAGACCGTGACCACCGCCGCCACCTACGACCACGCGCCCCCGCTGGTGAACACGCCCATGCCGGGGTTCTCCTGCATCCCCCCGCACTACTTCGGCGGCCAGACCACGCCGCTGTGCAACTACGGCGCGTCCTACTGCGGCGGGACGATCGCCGTCATGCTCCCGCCCTCGTGCGACACCGGCTACGCCATCCTCGGGACCAGGGTGGGTGCGCCCTCGATGGCCGCCGAGGCCAACGCCTTCGGCTTCAACCAGCAGCCGCCCATCGACCTGCCCCACAGCGCCTTCCAGGTGTCGCAGTTCCTCCAGCCGGCGTGCTATCAGGGCGCGCAGGTGTACCTGGCCTTCTCGTCCATCGGCCAGAAGTGCACCATCGCCAGCCCGTTGCAGATGGCGCTGGTGGCGGCGGCCTTCGCCGACGACGGGTCGATCATGACGCCCCATGTGGTCCAGCAGGTGCGCGACTCCCAGGGTTCGCTGGTGACGACCTACCGTCCCACCACGTGGCTCACGGCGACGTCGCCGGCCACGGCGGCGGCGGTCACCAAGCTCATGGAAGAGGTCGTCCAGTACGGCACGGCGTCAGGGGTCGGCTTCCCGCCCCAGGACCAGGTGGCGGCCAAGACGGGAACGGCGCAGGTGGGCGTGGGCAACACGGCCACCACCGACTGGATGATCGCCTTCGCCCCCGCCAGTCACCCCAAGGTGGCCATCGCGGTGGTCATTCCCAACCAATCCCTCTCCGCCACCGGCGCCGAGGTCTCGGGGCCCGTCGTCAACCAGATGATCCAGGCGGCGTTGGCGCTGCCATGAGGACGCACCGGCCCGCGACCACAGCGCGGCACCACAGGAAGGAACTGACGTGACCATTGACGAGGGCGGCACGATGCACGGACCTAGGCTCTGACCGCCATGGATTCGACGCAGACCCCCCGAGTGCTCTCGGGACGCTACGAGCTCTCGCACCTGGTCGCCCGGGGGGGCATGGCCGAGGTGTACCGCGCCCACGACCGCATGCTGGACCGCCCGGTCGCGCTCAAGGTCCTGTTCCCCGAGCTGTCGGTGGACCGGTCCTTCGTCGAGCGCTTCCGCCGTGAGGCACAGGCCGCCGCCAACCTGTCGCACCAGAACATCGTGCCGGTCTTCGACTGGGGAGAGGACGGCGGCACGTACTTCATCGTCATGGAGTTCGTCGACGGGCGCGCGCTGTCGTCGATCCTGCGCACCGCGGGCCCGCTGCACCCCGACCGGGCCGTCGAGATCGCGGCCGACGTGGCGGCCGCCCTCTCCTACGCACACCGCCACGGGGTGGTCCACCGCGACGTGAAGCCGGGCAACGTCCTCATCACCGACGAGGGCACGGTCAAGGTGACCGACTTCGGCATCGCCCGGGCCGTGAACACCGAGGAGAGCCTGACGCAGACCGGTGCGGTGATGGGGACCGCGACCTACTTCTCCCCGGAGCAGGCCGAGGGGATCTCGGTCGACTCGCGCAGCGACATCTACTCCCTCGGCGTGGTCCTCTTCGAGATGGTCACCGGCCGTCCTCCCTTCGTCGGCGAGTCTCCGGTGGCGGTGGCGTCCAAGCACGTGCGCGAGAACCCCCCGTCGCCGCGCGAGATCAACCCGGGGGTGCCGCCCGATCTGGAGGCCATCATCCTCAAGTGCATGGCCAAGGCGCCCGAGTACCGCTACGCCACGGGCGACGACCTGCGCGTCGACCTGATGCGCTTCCGCGAGGGACGCGCGGTGAGCGCTGGGCCGCTGCCGGCGGCGGCGATGGGCACCACGCAGACGATCGCCGCCTACGGCTCCACCCAGGCCCTGCCCCAGGTCACCCCGGCCGGCCCCGAGCTCGAGGAAGCCCCCAGCCGCACCGGCCTCTACGTGGGGATCCTCGTCGTCCTGCTCGTCGCCCTGGCCGTGGTGGTGTTCTTCCTCGGCAAGTCGCTCGGCTGGTGGGCCACCACGACCGCCACGTCGAACCAGGTCACGATCCCGAACCTCGTGGGCCAGACGGTGACGCAGGCGGAGCAGACGCTCACCAACGACGGGCTCAAGTCCAAGGTGCAGGCGGATCCCGCCTCCAGCGCGCCGAACACGCAGGTGATCCGCACGAGCCCCGGCTCGGGGACGAAGGTCAACCACGGCAGCACGGTGACGCTGTTCACGGGGAGCGCGGGGAGTCCCGTGACGGTGCCCGACCTCACCAACCAGTCGGTCCAGGCGGCCACGTCCCAGCTCCAGCAGCTCGGGCTGCAGGTGCAGGTGGCCCAGTCGGCGAACTGCATCCAGATCAACGTCGTCTGCGACCAGAACCCCAAGGGCGGTCAGACCATCGTTCCCGGCGGCACCGTGACGCTCATCACTGCCCAGCAGTCGACCACGACGACCACCTCCCCCACCACGACGACCACCTCGGCGACGGTGAGCGTCCCGAACGTCGTCGGTCAGCAGCTGACGACCGCGTGCAGCCTGCTCGGTCAGAGCGGTTTGACGTGTGGCACCACGACGTACCAGTCGAGCTCCTTGGCACAGGGACAGGTGATCAGCACGACGCCGGCGCCCTTCACCCAGGTCAATCGAGGTTCGTCTGTCAACCTGGTCGTTTCGAGCGGACCGGGGACGACGGCGGTGCCCGGCATCATCGGCGATACGCCGAACGGGGCCCATTCGGCGTTGCAGGCCGCCGGGTTCACCCCGAACCCCGATGCCTCGTGCGTGTCCGGTACGCACGTGATCAGCCAGAACCCGGCGGCGAACTCGCAACAGCCGTCGGGCACCTCGGTCAACTACTCCTGCGCGTAGGCCCCGCGTCGTGTCGGGTGGGTCGGTCCGCCCTCGACCGAGGGAATCAGTCGGTCAGCGCGTCGCGCCGGCTGCGGCGTCGGCCAGGAAATTGGCGAGCAGCGCCGGTCCGACCGGCGTGAGGATCGACTCGGGGTGGAACTGCACCCCTTCGACGGCCAGCTCGCGATGGCGCAGCCCCATGACCAGGCCGTCGGCCGTCTCGGCGGTGACCTCGAGCACGTCGGGGACGCTGTCGCGCTCGACCACCAGGGAGTGGTAGCGGGTCGCCTCGAAGGGGTTGGGCAGGTCCCGCAGCACCCCGACGCCCGTGTGGAAGATCGGTGACGTCTTGCCGTGCATGAGCTCGTAGGCGCGCCCGACGGTGGCGCCGAAGGCCTGGCCGATGACCTGGTGCCCGAGGCACACGCCGAGGATGGGGATCTCGCCGCCGAGCTCGGCCACCACGGCCAGGCTGATCCCGCCCTCCTCGGGCCGGCCCGGGCCCGGGGAGATGATGAGCGCGT
>Ga0187778_10003461_pt1 | contig 10581 bp, 11 predicted proteins | sample 1015_Q2_SP5_20_M_FD_132418 | JGI IMG/M metagenome (GOLD analysis project Ga0187778, IMG submission 132418) | Tropical peat soil microbial communities from peatlands in Department of Meta, Colombia - 1015_Q2_SP5_20_MG | ecosystem: Environmental > Terrestrial > Soil > Wetlands > Peat | place...
CCGGCGACGTGATTGACGCCGAGTATGTGGACGTAGACGAGTCCAAGCGCCCGAACTAAATGTAATCGCAAGTCTCTTGTAGGGGCGCAGCATGCTGCGCCCCATTCAAGAGATTTCGACTAGTTACTTGTGGGGCCATCCTGATCACTGGCAACTGAATACGCGCGAAATGGCGACGACAACAAAAACAGACTATTACGAACTGCTGGGAGTGCCGCGAAAGGCGAGCGCGAAGGATATTCGCGCGGCGTTTCGCAAGCTGGCGCGCAAATACCATCCCGATTTGAATCCCGGCGACAAATCCGCAGAAGAAAAATTCAAGCAACTGCAGGAAGCGTACGACGTGCTCTCCGACTCGAAGAAGCGGCAGATGTACGACCAGTACGGCTTCTACAGCGAGAACCTGCCTCCTGGCGGCTATCCCGGATCGGAAGGTGCGGGCGCAGGTGGTCCGAATGTGAATTTTGATTTCGGGGGATTTGATTTCGGCGGCGAACCCGGAGGAGCAGGCGCGGGAGGCGGCGGATCGAGCTTTCGCGACCTCTTTAGCCAGTTTTTTGGCGGGCGCCGCGGCGCCGCGGCGATGGAACCGGAGCACGAAGCGGGCGGCGACCTGGAATACCAGATTGAGATCGATTTTTGGGACGCGGTGCGCGGCGCGGTAAAGAAAATCTCGATCACCCGGCTGGATGCGTGTGAAACGTGCCACGGCACCGGCGCGATCGGTTCACCGCACACCTGCGAGACGTGCCACGGCACGGGAACGGTTCAACAATCGGCGGGCAAGATGCGGTTCAACGTGCCGTGCCCGCGCTGCGGCGGAACGGGCAAGCTGCGCACGCCCTGCCGGACGTGCGGCGGCGAGGGGCGCATCCGGCGGACAGAGACGATTGACGTACGCATTCCCGCGGGCGTGGCGAACGCCGGGCGCGTGCGCGTTCCTGGAAAAGGCAACGCCGGGACGATGGGCGCTCATCCCGGCGATTTGTACTTGCGCGTGGTGGTGAAGCCACACGCGTTCTTCGAACGCCACGGAAACGATTTGCACATTAAAGTGCCTGTGACGGTAAGCGAAGCGACGCTGGGCGCGAAGATTGAAGTGCCGACGATGGACGGGCGAGCCCTGGTGCGGATACCGCCGGGAACGAACAGCGGGAGGACATTGCGGTTGCGGGAAAAAGGCGTGCCTAGCGCCAAGAACGGGGCGCGAGGCGACGAATACGTGGAGATTCAAGTGATCGTACCGCAGCCGACCGACGAGCGCGTGCGGACCTTGATGAAGGAATTGGAGAAGGTGGCACCGGAGGATCCGCGGAAGGATTTGTTTTCGAAAGCAGGCGTTTGATCAAAGGCGCAGGGGCACGATATATCGTGCCCTAAATGGAAGAAAGAACGGACGGCCTCAGAAGACCGTCCCTACGAAGATGGCGCAGCGAGCGAAAAAACGGGCCAAAGCCGGCTACATGATTAGCGCGGTGGCGGAATTGTACAAGCTGCATCCTCAGACACTGCGGCTGTACGAGCGCGTGGGCCTGCTGAAGCCTTCGCGTTCCCAGGGGAACACGCGGCTGTATACCGACGGAGATTTGGAGCGACTGGAAGTGATCCTGACCCTGGCGCGCGACATGGGCGTGAACCTCGCGGGCATCGAAATTATTTTGAACATGCGCGAAAAAATGATCGAGATGGAAAAACAGATGGGCGAGTTCGCGCACGTGGTGCAACAGGAACTTTCGCGGGTGGCGGCGGCAGCAACGGCGCACGAGAAAGCGCCGAGGACGGCGATTGTGAGGGTGCGGCGGGCATCCTAAGCAGAAGTCTACTCGTTCTCAGTTTTCAGTTGTAAGTAAGAACAAATTTTCTGATTGGCGGTTGTCCCTGCCGTTGCGCACCTTCCTTCCACAGGTTTCCCAGAGATGACAACTTGCCGTTGATGCATCGTGCTCGTATGCTGTCGGCAGAAGAGGGATTTCTCGCTTCGCTCGAATGACGGGTTTGGGATAGGCAAAGATGGCACTGGAGAATTGCACGCTGTGCAGGGGAACGGGCTGGAAGCTGGTGCCGCGGGCGGATGGCGCGGCAGGCAGCGTGGCGGTGGCGTGCGACTGCGGAATGCAGGGGCGCGCGACGCGGGTGATGGAGCGCGCGCGCATCCCGAAGCGCTATGAACATTGCGATTTTGAAAGCTACGTCACGGATCTGGCGGACGGGAAGACGTGGACGGCGCAGCACGCACACTCGTTGAAACAGGCGAAGATGCTGACGCAAGCGTTCGTGCGGGATTACCCGGGCTCAGCCGAAAAAGGCCTGCTGCTGATGGGTCCCTCGGGCGTGGGCAAGACCCATCTGGGCGTTGCGGCGCTGAAGGAGCTGATCAGGCGCGGCCACGCGGGATTGTTTTGCGATTATCGCGAGCTGTTGAAGGAAATTCAGGCAAGCTACAATCCGGCGAGCGAGTCCACGGAGATGGGAATTCTCGAGCCGATTCGCACAGTCGAGATTCTCGTGCTGGACGATTTGGGCGCGAGCAAGCCTTCCGCGTGGGTGCTCGATATTATCGGGCTGGTGCTGAACGCACGCTACAACGAGAAGCGCGTGACGATCCTGACCACCAATTATCTTGACGAAACCGCGGCGAGCTCCGAGCCGGTCCGAGATCCAGGCGGGAAGCGCGTGGTCATAAAGGAAGATACGCTGGCAGACCGAATCGGCGCACGGATGCGGTCGCGCTTGTTCGAGATGTGCAGGACGGTGGAAGTCTTCGCGCCGGACTTCCGCCGCGAAGTGCGGCAAGCCGGACGCGCGCGCGCCTAGTCCTAGCACAGCCGATTCATTGACATAAGCGCGAGGCGGCGGGTATGCTGAGGGGGTTGCAGCGTTCCCCGTGACGCCCGCAGCATTTCCCGATTGACCGTAAAACCGGTCAACCACCTTGCTCTAAACCCTAGTAGGGATTCCGCAAGGAATTGACAAACTGTGGCGCCGCCAAGCGGCCGCCACTTGGGAAGTAATCGCCCGGAGGCCAATAACCATGTTTGCAGACCACGATAACCCGTCGAATGCCACAGCAGCAGCGCCCGCAGCCGAAGCCAGCACCCCTGAACCGAACGTTCCTTCTCCAGCTGAGCAGGTTGTAACCAAACCAGCTGTATCCGAAGAGGCCGAAACCGTGCCCGCGGCGGCGGAAATTCCGTCGACGCCCGCACAGGCGACCGTTTCAGAAGCAGCGGCTACACCGGCGGAACAAGCATCGGCGTGCAAGGAGACGCCGACGGCTCCTGCTACGGCGGAAGCGCATGCCGAGGCTCCCGTAGATGCCGAAGCTGCGGCAGCGGCCGAAGAAGCGGCCGGCTCCGAAGAGATGAGCAAGCTGATGCAGGAGTACGACGAGAAGCAGGAAGCGGCTGCTTCTCACGAGGTGATTGAAGTCAAAGTCGTCGCCTACACCGAGCACGGCGTCGTGGTGGACCTGGGAGGAAAAACCGAAGGGCTGATTCCCGCGGCGGAGTTCACGGAAACGGAGATTCCGCGGCCGGATCCCAACGCCACGATCGAAGTGCAGCGCACCGGCGAGCACAAAGACGGCTACGAGATTGTCTCGTACCAGAAGGTGCTGCGGCGCCGGACGTGGGAAAAAATCGACGCGGCGTTCAAGGTCAAGGAAACGCTCACCGGAAAAGTGGTCGACCGCATCAAGGGCGGGCTGGTCGTGGACATCGGCGTGCGCGCGTTTCTGCCGGGATCGCAGTATGACTTGCGGCCGATGCCGAATCTGGACGACCTGGTTGGCACGGAAGTTCAGGTGCGCGTGACCAAGCTGAACCGCCGCCGCGGAAACGTCGTGGTGAGCCGGCGCGCGCTGCTCGAAGAAGAGCTGCACGCGAAGCGCGCGGCCCTGATGGAAACGTTGAACGAAGGCCAGATCGTGCACGGGCACGTGAAAAACGTGACCGAGTACGGCGCGTTCGTGGACCTCGGCGGTATCGACGGCTTGCTGCACCTGACGGACTTGAGCTGGGGGCGCGTCAAGCATCCTTCCGACATCGTGAAGCCGGAACAGGAACTCGACGTCATCATTCTCAAGTTCGACAAGGAGAAGCAGCGGATTTCGCTGGGATTGAAGCAACTCACGCCGGATCCCTGGGTGGGCGCGGCGGAAAGATATCCCGCTGGCGGAAAGTATCAGGGCAAGATCGTCGGCGTCGTGGACTACGGCGTGTTCGTCGAGCTCGAGCAAGGCATCGAAGGCCTGGTGCACGTTTCGGAAATGAGCTGGAACAAGAAGGTGCAGCATCCTTCGAAGCTGGTCAAAGTGGGCGACGCGGCAGACGTGGTCGTGCTGGACATCAAGCCGAGTGATCGGCGCGTCTCTTTGGGAATGAAGCAAGCCCAGCCCGATCCCTGGCTGCTGACCGCGGAAAAATATCCGGTGGGCACAGTGGTGACCGGGAAAGTGCGAAACATCGCGGAATTTGGCGCGTTCATCGAGATCGAGGATGGCTTCGACGGCTTGGTGCACGTAGGCGACGTGAGCTGGACCGGCCGGGTGAAAAATCCGCACGAAGTGTTCAAAAAGGGCGAGCCGGTAACCGCGAAGGTGCTGAAAATTGATCCGGAGAATCGCCGCGTGTCGCTGGGAATCAAGCAAGTCAACGACATTTGGGGCGAATGGTTCAAGCAGCACAAAGTCGGGCAAATCGTGAAGGGCAAGGTTTCGCGCATCGCCACGTTCGGCGCGTTCGTGGAACTCGGCGAAAACATCGAAGCGCTTTGCCACAACACCGAAATCGAAGACCGCCGGCGGCGTGACGAAGGCATGGGTGGCTACCGGCCAACCACCGGGCCGCTCAAGAGCGCGGGACCGCTCGAACCGGGCAAGGAATATGAATTCAAGATCATCAAGATCAGCCCGGAGACCCGGCGCATCGGGCTGAGCTACCGCGCGGCGGTGAAACAGCTCGAACGCAGGGAGATCGAACAGTATCGGTCGTCGTCGAAGTCCTCGTCGACGGCGACCATCGGAGACGCGCTGAAGTCCAAGCTTTCAGCGCGCTAGATTCTCTTCGCGGAAGTGGAGGCGCGCTCCAGGGGAAAAGCGGCCTTCATATTTTGATTTACCTGCGGGACTATTTAGTGATAGGAAAGGGGCAATCCGGAAGTGGATCTTGCCCCCGTAAGCCCTTTCGCTCCACTGTTTAGGGCGGATGCAAGCGTTGGAAAACCCGAAGCGCCGTATCAGGGATTGCGGGAAGAGGCGAAACAAAGATGACCAAGCAACCGACGTCGACACTCACGAAGGCGAACCTCATCGAGGAAGTCTTGAACATTACCGAACTTCCCCGCAAAGAATCCGAGACCATCGTCGAGACCGTCTTTGATTGCATCATCCAGGCGCTGCAGAAGGGCGAGAAAATCGAGATTCGCGGGTTTGGCAGCTTTCGCACGCGGGAACGCCGTGGGCGTGTGGGACGCAACCCAAAAACCGGCGAAAAAGTCGAAGTGCCCGCCAAGAAAATTCCCTTCTTCAAGCCCAGTAAGGAACTGAAGGATTTTGTGAATAGTTCCGCGGCTGCAGCTGAGGCGTCTGCGACAAGCGAGTAGCTAGCGCGGCGTGCGCCTGGATCAATCTCCGCGCAAAAAACCTAATCAAGTGCACATGACTCACGAGCCCTGCAATTTATGGCGGTAAGCATTCGTCCGCGCGAGCGACGGCGGTTCTGAGTTATGCTGTGCGCGCAGCTTTTTCCAAGAAGGAATCGAGGCGATGGACTATCTGTGGACGCCGTGGCGCTATCAGTACATGGCGCAGGTGACGAACAGCAAGCAGCAGCCGGAATGCATTTTTTGCGACGCGGTGGCGCGAAACAATGACGCGGAGACGCTGATCGTCCACCGCGGCAAAAAATCGTTCCTCATTCTCAACCGCTTTCCTTACACTTCGGGGCACGTGATGATTGTGCCGTACGCGCACGTGGCGGAATTGGGTTTGGTTGATGCGGAAGCGCTTGGGGAGATGATGCAGCTGGCACAGCGCGTCGAGGGCGCGTTCCGGCGCGAATACAAGCCGGATGGAATGAACCTGGGAGTGAATCTGGGACGCGCCGCGGGCGCGGGAGTGGCGGGGCACGTCCATTTGCACATGCTGCCGCGGTGGATTGGCGATTCCAATTTCATGACCGTGACAGGCGAAACGCGTGTACATCCCGAAGAGCTGAAGACCACCTACGAACGCCTCAAGAAAGCGCTGGCCTGATTCGCGAAGCCCACTAAGCCGCGATAGAATACGGAACTCAAAACCAGGTTTGGCTTGCCAGGGGAACCACGGTGAATCTCGAACTGACGGAAGAACAAGAGCTGCTGCAAAAGAGCGTGCGCGAGTTCGCGGAGTCGGAAGTCCGTCCGCTGGCCAGGGAGCTCGACGAGTCCGGGCATTTTCCAAACGCGCTATTCAAAAAAGCGGCGGAGTTGGGATTGACCGGCGTGGCGTTTCCCGAAAGCGAAGGCGGGGCGGGGTTCGATCATGTCGCGTACACCATTGTGATCGAAGAGATTTCGCGTTGCTGTGCGTCCACTGGAGTGATTCTCTCCGTGCAGAATTCGCTCTATTGCGATCCCATTCACCGCTACGGAACGGAAGAACAAAAGAAAAAATTCCTCCTGCCCTACGCGCGAGGTGAAAAAATCGGCTGCTACGCGCTAACTGAACCACAAGCCGGTTCGAATGCCGCAGCCCTGCAAACTAAGGCCGTGAAAAAAGGTGACAAGTACGTCATCGACGGAACGAAAGCGTGGATCACCTGCGGCGGTGAAGCAGATGCCGTGATCGCCTACGTCAATACGGAACCGGCGAAGGGGGAGAAGGGCATCACCGCGCTGGTCGTGGAGAAAGGCACTCCCGGGTTCAAAGTCGGCAAAGAAGAAAAGAAGCTCGGCATTCACGCCACAGCTTGCTGCGAGCTGGTTTTCACCGATTGCGAAGTGCCGGCAACAAACCGCATCGGCAACGAAGGCGAAGGTTACAAAGTGGCGCTTTCGACGCTGGACGGTGGCCGCATCGGCATTGCCGCGCAAGCAATAGGAATCGCGCGCGGCGCTTTTGAAGCGGCGCTGAACTATTCCCAGGAACGGCTGGCCTTCGGCCACCCCATTTCGCAGTTTCAAGCCATGCAGTTCATGCTGGCAGACATGAGCACCGAAATCGACGCGGCGCGCTTGCTGAACCGCAAAGCGGCCTGGAAACAAGACACCGGCGCGCGTTTCAGCATGGACGCGGCCATGGCGAAACTGTTCGCCAGCGAAATGGCCACGCGCGTCACGCACAAAGCCATACAGATTCATGGCGGAAACGGTTACAGCCGCGAGTATCCCGTGGAACGCAACTACCGCGACGCCCGCATCACCGAGATTTACGAAGGCACCAGTGAAATCCAGCGCCTCGTCATCTCCTCCTGGGTTCTGAAGTCCTAAATCAGACCAAGGCTTTTAGGATTTGTTCTACGTCTCGCCGACCGTGAAGTATGGAAACGACTTGCAAAGGTTTTGTTTCAGGACGATAGACAATCAGATACGAATACACCGCGAAAAACCTGACGTCGGCGTTCGTAAGATCTAAGCGGCGGTGCCCGGCGTCTGGGTTTCCGGCCAGGAAAACGATTCTGTCGCGGACGGCAGATTCTACGCGGTCAGCCACGCTTAGGTTGGCTTGTTCCTTGAGGTATCGCCAGATTTCGACAAGGTCGGCAGCCGCTTGCGGCGCGAGCAGGTAATGCGCTTTCATTTAGGATTGTTTTTTCAGCTTCGAGAGATGAGTATCCAGTTGATCTTCGGGGATTCCTTCCCCGCGTTCGAGTTGTTCCATCCCCCGGCGGATTTTTGTATGGATGGCATCGCGGTTTTCCAAAAGCCAGCGATCTTGCTCTTCCTGCGTTTCCAGCAAACGCAGCAACACTTCCTCAACGCTACCGGAGCCGGTCGTCTTAAGATGTTTCTGGATTCTGGCTTCTAAAGCCGCATCGTCTATCTTGATGCTCACGGCGTGGCCCTCCCTGGTCAGCGCGGTCTTTTTTCATCCTAGCCGAGCACCCTGAATTGTCAAGATAATGCACACTACGCTGCTCCGGGCTGTCATTTGCGATGGACCTCCTGGGAAATATTCGATTGTTCGCTACTAGTCATGGGGCATGAGTCACCTTCCACCCATAGTATCCTGATAAAATGCTCGAACTAGACTGCGGACTGGAATTTGATGCTTCGCGCGCGGAGCAGAACTTCTTTACTGCTTTGCCGCCGCATGCGGCTGTCTGCCTGATTGCGCTTCGCGACGAAAACGCCGAGCCGCTGCTCATTCGAACGCAAAACCTCCAGCGGCGCTTGCATCGCCTGCTTGGCCCGCCCGATCCCACGAGCAAGCGCCTGAATCTCCGCAGCGTTGCGCGCGGCATCCGCTACCGGCTGACAGGCTCGCCCTTCGAACAGACGCTCACGTACTACCAGCACGCAAAGCAGCTCTTTCCCAAGCGTTATCGCGATCTGTTGCGCATGCGACCGCCCGCAATCCTAAAAGTGAATCTGCGGAACGCTTATCCGCGCTGCTACGTCACGCGAAGAATTCAGGTTGACGCGGAAGGCGCGCCCACGGGAGGCTCGTACTACGGCCCGTTCCCTTCGCGCCGCGCCGCGGAAGGCTTTGCCGAGCGCGTCCTGGATCTTTTCAAGGTCCGGCGGTGCCAGATCAAGATCCGCCGCGATCCCAGTTTTCCCGGCTGCATCTATTCGGAAATGAAAATGTGCCTTGCTCCCTGTTTTGCGGGCTGCTCCAAGGAAGAATATGACGTCGAAGTGCAGCGCCTGGTGCAGTTTCTCGAAACCAGCGGTGGCTCGATGCGCGCGAATCTCGAAGAAGAGCGCGAAAGAGCCAGTGAACAACTGGATTTTGAGCGTGCGGCAACGCTGCACAAAAAAGTCGAGAAACTCGATGAAGTTTTGCGCGGCCAGCCGGAGCTTACGCGGAGAATTCAGGATCTCGACGCCGTGATCCTGCAGCGCGGCGCCGAAGAACAAACCATCGGCGTGTTCGCAGTTCGCGGCGGAAAGCTCGTGGAGCCTTTTTTTCTCCGTTTCGCGGAAATCGCCAGCCAGCCGCGCTCGGCTGAGCAGATTTTTCGAGATTACCTCGAGCCGGCTGCCGCTTCCGCAAACGGCGATCTGAGCGAGCATCTCTGGCTCGTGGCCCGCTGGTATTACAGCAATCCGCGCGAAGGCGAGATTTTCTTTCGCGAAAGAGACTGGCCGTATCGTAGGATTCTCCGGGCCTGCTCGCGTCTGCTGGCGCCGAAACCCAGCGAGACGCCGCCGCAGGAAACGCCAGGCCCCGCCACGCCGAAAGAAGGAGCAGGATGACGCGATCCGCCACGAAAGAAGGAACAACGCTCTACACGAAGAGATTCGCTGGGCGCGCTGCCGAGGGACACTTCCGTGAAACACACCGGATGCTGGTTTCTTCGCTAGGAATCGGAACTTATCTCGGCCAACCCAACGAAAAGACCGACGAGAATTACACGGCAGCGATTACCGCGGCGGTGGAAGGCGGAATCAACGTCATCGACGCGGCCATCAACTACCGCTTTCAGCGAAGCGAGCGCAGCATCGGCGCTGCTTTGCGGCAGCTTGCCGCGAGAGGCTTCCAACGCGAAGAAATCGTGCTTTGCACGAAGGGCGGTTACCTGACGCCCGACGGCTCCATGCCGTCCGATCCCAACCAGTATTTTTTTCACGAATACATCCAGCCTGGAATTTTTGCCGCCAAAGACATCGCCGCTGGCAGTCATTGCATGACCCCAAAATTCTTGAAAGATCAGCTTGGCCGCAGCCTCAAAAATCTCGGCGTCGAATGCATCGACGTCTACTACCTCCACAATCCGGAAACGCAACTCTCCGAAGTTTCGAAGGAGGAATTTTTGAAACGTGTGCGCGAGGCATTCGAGTTTCTCGAATCCGCGGTGGTAGCTGGTGAGATTCAATACTACGGCATGGCCACCTGGAACGGCTTCCGGCAAGACGCGCGGGCACGCGACGCGATGCAGCTAGCCGAAATCGCCCAAATCGCTCAGGAAATAGCCGGCGGCTTGCACCGCTTCCGCTTCTTGCAGCTGCCCTTCAATCTAGGCATGACGGAAGCTCTCACGCTCGGTGGCCAATCGCTCCGCGGCCGCGAACGCACCGTCATGGAAGTGGCGAGCGAGCTCGACATCACTTTGATCGCCAGCGCGTCACTGCTGCAAGGCCAGGTGGCACGCAATTTACCGGGCTTTGTCGCTGAGGCGTTTGGTTTGGAAAATGACGCGGAACGCGCGCTGCAATTTGTGCGTTCTGCGCCGGGGATCACGACCGCGCTGGTAGGGATGTCGCGCGTCGAGCATGTAAAGGCCAATGCGAGACTGGTCGTAGTTCCACCTGCCACCGTCGACGAGTTCAGCAAGCTGTTTGCTCGCGGCGAAGGTGCTTGAGGACGAGGTTTCTGGCTTCCGAGACGGTACTGGAACTGCGAATGTGGCGGGATGAAACTAGTCTAATTTAGACTAG
>Ga0187778_10003462_pt1 | contig 10579 bp, 9 predicted proteins | sample 1015_Q2_SP5_20_M_FD_132418 | JGI IMG/M metagenome (GOLD analysis project Ga0187778, IMG submission 132418) | Tropical peat soil microbial communities from peatlands in Department of Meta, Colombia - 1015_Q2_SP5_20_MG | ecosystem: Environmental > Terrestrial > Soil > Wetlands > Peat | place...
ACGAGTTGACCCACTGGCTCATTACCAAACAAAACTCTCTTGCGTGCTTCAACTGACCAGCGATAAATCCTTCAGCGATGTCAGACAGGTGATACGCATCGTTGGGGTCGAAAAATGCATTTTTTTGCCCCTTAAACAGCGACTGGTGCGTGTGCATCCCACTTCCGTTCTCTCCGAAGATGGGTTTCGGCATAAACGTCGCGTAGAATCCGGCGCGAAGCGCGATCTCCTTAACGACCAGACGATGCGTCATCACGTTATCGGACATCGTCAAAGCATCCGTGTACCGGAGATCGATCTCATGTTGGCTGGGTCCGACTTCGTGATGACTGTACTCCACACGAATACCCATAGCCTCTAGAGCAAGTATCGTATCCCTCCGAAGATCGGTTGCTTGGTCTAACGGGGTGAGGTCGAAGTACCCGCCTGTGTCGATAATTTCAGGTTGGTTGTTGCATCGGCTGTTGGCGAAATAGAAGTACTCGAGTTCGGGTCCGATATAAAACGTGAGGCCCTTTTTCTCCGCCCGCTCCAGATTTCTCTTGAGGACGTAGCGCGGGTCGCCGTCATAAGGTCGCCCTGATGGCTCAAGCACATCACATATAAACCGCGCCACGCCTTGTTTTTCGGGCCTCCAGGGCAATATTTCAAACGTACTAGGGTCAGGCTTGGCAATCATATCGGATTCTTCGATCGTTTGATAACCGATGATCGATGAACCATCGAACCCCATGCCCTCATTGAGCGCCCCTTCGAGCTCGTCCTTTGTGATGGCGAAGCTTTTCAGAGCGCCGACGATATCCGTAAACCAGAGTCGGATAAACTTGATGTCTTGTTCCTCAACCCGATTTAGGGCGTACTCTTTGTCCTTCGTTTGTGCCTTCGTTTGTGCCTTCGTTTGTGCCATGTTACGTCTCCTATCGAAAAGCCTTAGTAGGAAATTCAATTCCGCTTAGGGAGCAATAAGATATATACATTTCTAACGAACAGGAGATCTTGCCCACTCAGCGAATCGCGTTGATGGATTTTCGGCCACAGAATGAGGAACGACGGAGCATTAGAGTCTGTGATTGAGGAGCTTTATATCCATGAGAGCAGAAATAGAATACACCTTCACCGATATGCCCGATTCGTACAGTGCAGCCATAGGATTCGCTCCGGCATAGATATTGATTCGTTTCACATCATTTTCGCTGCACACCGCTGGAGCGGTTTCTTGAAGCGAGCTCTCTATCCACCCGACAATGCCGGCCCTTTTAGCATCGCGCAGTAATTCTAACGTCTTTTCAGCTGCGATCCCAGGCACCGTTCTCAAATTCGCAAGAACGGTGCCGTCTCCGTTTTGTGCTGCTGCCAAAATGGAGGTCATTTGTCGCGTGGTAAATATTTGAATCGGGTCAAGCGACGTTCCTTGATAAGAGATAAGATCAGTGTAAGCCGTGGGCGTTCTGCTTTTAATGCTAAGCAGGCCGCCATACCTGACGCTAGAAGGGATGCCGTGCTTGATCAATATTCCATCGATAGTCATGCTGCACATCGTCACGAGACCCACGGAGCCATATGGGACGAACACGCCACCGATCTTATCTCCCTCTTCTACGATTCGGACGTGAGAGCTGACGGTATAACCATTATCGATCGTCTGCGCCGCTGTTTCTACCGCCCTGTCAAAATCATTCTTGTCAATAGTCGCAACGTTGACTATGATGTCGCCGTTTCTTTGCTGCAAGTCGAAATTCGTTCTATAGATAAGGTCCTCTATCTTGGTTATTACGAATCCAACTCGATCTCCAACGACGGCTTCCCTCAACTCATCGAGGCCTTTTTCTGTTATGATTCGTCCCGCATTGCTAATTTTTGTAGTAAAGCCTTTGTAGTCCAGCAATACCAAGTAGTGCCGCACGGCTCGTTCCCCAATAAGGTAACCCCGTTTATTCAAGCCGGCCGCGATCATTCGCGCTCCGATCGGCTCATCGCTCTCATCGAGGATTCGTAATATCTCTATGAGCTTCCTCTGCGTCTCAATATTGGTCATATGACTGGTAAGGGACTCAGGGGCGTTTCTTGGCGTTTGAGGCGCCCGTAAGTGTACTAATGCTAATACGCGCCACCTTACTTGTATTTTTCCGAGTTAAATTCAATACGCATAAATTCCTTTTGATATGCGGGGCTCGTAGGGTAGTGGACTATCCTCTTGGACTTCGGAGCAATTGTGGAGAGATCCAAGAACCTGGGTTCAAATCCCAGCGGGCCCGTTGATTTGCTAAGTCGCTCACAAGCTTCACGTGAGAGCGTACGATCCTGATGATTGCGAAGAGATCGAGATTGCAAGTCACTAGTTAGTCAGACTAGCGAGTGATGCCGGAATAGAACCACCCCTTCTGATGAACGTCTCTGAACTGAAAGTATTCAGAGGCAACACAGGAGCGGCTCCCAGCAATCCTCCGAAGTTTATCCAGTCACCTTCTTTTCCGATGGGGATGAGTCTTACGCCTGTAGTTTTATCATTCATAATACCAATCGCGCACTCATCAGCCACTATTCCGGCAATGGACTCGGCAGGAGTATCAAAAGGAATGCAAACCATATCAAGTCCCACAGAGCACACCGAAGTCATGGCTTCAAGTTTTGCCAGCCCGATAGAACCGGCTCTGATTGCATCCGCCATGCCAGCGTCTTCGCTGACCGGGATAAATGCTCCGCTTAGGCCGCCCACTCGTGAAGATGCCATTGCACCACCTTTCTTGACTGCGTCAGTGAGCATCGCTAGTGCAGCGGTTGTTCCTGGTGCTCCGCACCTCTCAAATCCCATGGCCTCGATGATGTTCGCTACTGAATCGCCTTTTTGAGGGGTTGGTGCGAGCGACAGATCAACTATGCCGAAATCCATATGCAAACGTGCTGCCATCTCAGTGCCAATCAATTCCCCAGCCCTCGTTATCTTAAACGCCGTGCGTTTTATCACTTCAGCGAGATCGTCGATGCTGCAGTCGCCCATTTTTTCGATTACCGCGCGGATGACCCCAGGACCTGATATACCCACGTTGACGACAGACTCTGGCTCTCCTGTACCGTGAAAAGCGCCCGCCATAAACGGATTGTCTGACGGCGCATTGGCAAAGGTAACGAGGCGCGTACAAAGCTGTGGGTTGATGCGCGACAACTCCTTGATGACTTGCGCCATCCTGAAAACAGCTCCCATGTTAACGCCGGCTTTTGTAGTAGCGACGTTTACCGATGCGCATACCTTCTCTGTGGAGTCCAATGCCTCCGGAATGGAATCAACTAAAGCTCGAGTTCCTATTGTGAATCCCTTGTGCACGAGAGCCGAGTAGCCGCCTATGAAGTCAACGTTCAATTTGTCTGCGGCTCTGTCCATAGCTTGCGCCATGAGCGGGCCAGCTTCTGGATGGACGTTAATCAAAGAGCCAATAGGCGTCACTGCAACACGTTTGTTCACGATTGGTATGGAATAGCGAGCAGCTGCATTATCCGCCTCGGTACACAAGTTTGATGCCGTGCAGGTAATCTTATCATAGATGGCCTGCGCCATCTTTTCTGGATCCTCCCGTACGCAGCCACGTAGATTAATCCCCACGGTAACCGTTCGTATATCGAGATGCTCATAAAGTATCATGTCAAGCGTCTCGAGGATTTCATCAGCACTAAAAATCATAATCGCGATACTCCTTCATTGATGCTAGAATGAGAGCCGTCTCGCCCGGCTCTTTTGCCAAGTAAACATTAAGTCTTTAGTATTATAATAACTCAATTACGAGGGCGACAACAAAGAAGTATATGAGGGGCTGTCCACCTAGGCGAACGGCAACAGCGTGTACATTCTGCGTGTGATTGGCACAAAATCAATTCGGTGACGGCTGTACTAATAAGGCCATACCGAGGCACAACTAGTATTCCTAATGATTACACAAGCGCGCAGGAACGGACCCGGAGGGATTTGAACCCTCGACCACCGGCTTAGAAGGCCGGTGCTATGTCCTGACTAAGCCACGGGCCCTCCTGTTGCATTTATTATAACTTGTACTTATAGCTGTCTTAGCGAGGAAAAGACGAACTCGCATCCGCATCAGTAAACCTCGATGATCGCGCACTGGCTCTTCGTGGCTGGCCCTCGATGGAAATGAACTGAAAGTTGCATCTTTTTCGGGTCGCCGCAAACGCACTCGATTGATACGCTCATCGATTGTCGTTATACTTCTGAAAGCCGAGCGTTGCACATGAATGGCTGTGCCGGCCCTGGCAGGCGGAGCTCAGCGGCCCTCGAAATGACATACCTCTGCAGTTTCTACTGCTAGCGCTCTTCCAGGACCTTCGTCTTCAATGCCCCGTAGTCGGCACGTGCGTTCTCGCAACTCGAGCTGTACCCGAGCTGACATGATCTCCCGTTCTTCGTAAAAGTCGCCAATTCTGTGTGAGACTTTTTGCATGGAGACTTCTTTATCGCGGACGCGCGCTAGAATCCCAGTGGTTCCGATCTCAAGATCGTGTCGACTCGTGTCTGTGACAAACACTTCTTCGCCCACTCGAGCGTCGAGCACTGCCGGGATGTTATGAGCGCTACGCAGCTCAAACGTTCTAATGCGCTTTTTCATGAGATCGTCTATTGATTCTTTCGATATGCCAGTCAAAGCTAAATGTCTCATACGCTCACCCGTACATGATTTGGGAAGGGCCTTTGGCTTCCGCTTGTTCAGTTCCTTGGACCTGTTCTGCGAGCTTGTGTAACTCTGTTTCGATCTGATCTGCCTCTTCAAAGAGCTTCTGTGTGCTGACATTCAGCTGCAAGACGTCGTTCAATACCCCGATTACTCGAGCAGCCGCTCGCGGATCAGGAGTCGGTCCTTGCGTTTCGCCTAATAAGCAAAGTGCTGGGAGTTTGCTGACATAGCACTCGTTCATTATACTGCCTGCAATACCAGAAATGCTTCCTGCAGTTAATGTTTCAGCCTTGTCTTTGACCAAATCGAGCTGTTCGGTACTCGTCGCTGCCGCAAACACAGTGCGTTGCTCGCGCGCTGTCGTAATGCCCGCTATCGGAATGTTAAGCCTTGCATTTAAGCTCCGCGCCCAATTAATGAGCGCTTTCCCGATGTCATAAGCAATCATCGGATGGATGAGTACGTCAGAAAGCACGACTATGAAGTTATTTTGGGGATCCTCATAGATCCGCACGGGAGCGTAAGCTAGCCCGTTGATGAGAACCGTGATCGGAGGGAATAGGCGAGATTCAATTGTTCCTATCTGCTTCATTTTGAGTTCGGACGTGATTTGAGTCGCGACGATGTTGCCAACGAGCCCTATCCCCGGGAACCCCTCAAGAATTGTAGGGTTTTTCGAGTTCACCTCTTCTACAATCATGTTAACGTATTCGTTATCCGTCGTTCCGGCTTTCATGGTATCAGCTTCTATAGCTCACTCTTTTAACAATGACCTATCAACAAGTAAATACTTTATCTAATAATTCGTCTAAAACTTGTGCGATGGCCACGATTAATATTGATTCGCATTTACCGGCGCTTAGCGCACTATTCATATACGAGAGATGCCCCCATGAACACACGTAACGGCTAGATTCAGCAGACGGAGGTGATCTTAGTACAAGCGTACGAATTCAAGAGAGGGTTTAAGAAAAATGCACGCCAGCGTGTTATTGACGCATTGAAAGAATGTTTTAGTACGGATGTAACTCCGCTCGATGATCAGTACGTGTTAAGCTACGGCGCGCTAAAAATGATGACGGTAAGGATCGATGATCAGTTACTCGTCGACACCGAATCCAGATCTGACGTTTCGGATGAGGTGATCGCGGACACGAACAGGCGATTTAGAGATTTTCTGGAAAGAGCAACCGGATACACAGCAAAACAGCGGGCAAAAAAAGCCCAAGATGCGGCTAAACGAAGCGACTAAACACATTCCGACACTAGCGCCAGATTCTTATTCAAGATATATAGCGGGCTTTGCGGGGAGTGCTCGACTCGCCCGGTTTGCTGGATCATGAACGGGCTCGGTTTCCGTGAAAATGTGAACCTCTTTGCCGGTTTTTTGTGATACGTACTCCCTCGTAGCATAAAGCACTCCCATTTCAGCCTCCCGGCTCAGGTTACGAGCATGGACGCTCTCACGAGAGACCGATTTTGCAAGCTCGGTCGCAATTTGAGCTACTTCTTTCAAACGAGATTGCAGGAGGACGTTATCCCTCGCGTGTTTCATAACCTTCTTAATGGATAGATCGTCAAGCTCGTATATTACATCATAGAGCTCATACTTCCATGCTGCCGGTAGATAAATGTAGACGGATTTAGCGTCCTTTCTTAGCGCAGCTTGGATATTTGAGATATCATCAATTACCTCATCCAAGAACGCTTTTTGCTCAAGCGTTTCGGCATACAGCTCGTTGTACTGGGGGAATGTCGCAGTGGAGATATAGCCAATTTTCTTCATTCTTGCCCATATCTCTTCAGCGATATGAGGGATTATTGGCGCTAATACTCGCGACCACGTGTCGATAACGTCCCATAGCACCTTACGCCTCTCGTGCACGTCAAGAACCATAGCTTTGTACTCTTCAATTCGGTTCAGATGCTCAAAAAATGCCTGTGTGACGTACTTTCTGTATGAAAACTGATGAGCTGCCTCAGTCGTCTTTAATACCATAAAATTGGTAGCCGCGATAATCCACTTGCTCGCAAAAGAAAGTTCCACATCGTCAGCTGGCTTTCCCGCTTCGATGTCCTTCTTTATCGAACTCCAAAAGCCTAGAAGCTTCTTTTTGACCATCTCCACCTCTTTTTCACGCCAGTCGACGGGTGAGTTTAAATCGGCGATGGACACCAAGCAGAGCCGTACAAGGTCTGCACTGTACGTCTCAGGAACTGTCGCAGTAGGTATCACATTTCCCTTGCTCTTTGACATCTTTACTCCCTCGCGTAAGAGTAACTCGTTAAGGGTCACAAGTCTCGGCCAACACGCTTCGGGAAAGAGTATCGCATGATGAAACAAAAAGAAGCTTAGATGATTCGATATGTGTGCGATGGCAGTGTGCCGGTGGTCATTGGGGTACCAGTAAGTAAATTCATCCCGTGCGTTCGTGATCACATCAACAGGGATACTGGTATCTGCGGCTATCGCGGCAGGATCGCCCTCTCCTAAGAAAACATAATCAAAGAACGCCGGTCTTAAGGCTTCGGGATCACAGTCTCTTATGTGCTTAATTATGGTGTAAAGTGCCATATAAATAACAGAATCAGACAAGGGCTCGATTATCCAATGTTCCTTCGAAAACGGGAATTGTGTGCCGAGTCCTCTCCGTCGAACGCAGGGCCTCTTATCTAGCCACTCGAACGTCTGAACGAACTGTGCTCGATACATTTCTGGCACGATAGAGAGCTGATCGAGCAACTCATACGCCTTTGCCTTCCATCGCGGGTCACCGTAGTTGAGAAAGTACTGGCCGGGTTCGATCGCCACAATCACGTCTCCGCCACATCGACACAGCCCTTTTGTTGAGGTTTCATAAATGTTCAAAGCCGCATCCACGCTCTTCAGGAAATCAGCGATATCATTCTTCACTTCACTTACGAGCCGGCCTTCAAATTGCTCGGCAGTCTGTTTCAGGACACCACTATAGAATTCCTCACGATAAAGCACGTTTGTAATGTGGCTTAGAGTTTCGTCATCGTTTTGGGATTGAACGCCGTGGCGTTCACAGAGTTCTATGGCTGGAAACTGCCCATATCCACGGATTTTGATAAGCGAGATCGGCTTTATGGACTCGATTTCGTCCATTAAGGAGTCTAGATCAACGTCGTCGGCTGTGTGCCTTCCCTGTTTTAAATCGTTCAGTGCTGCCCAGTCGTAGGGAGCGTGCGCAGGAACACTCATCACCACCCCTGTGCCATGATCTGGATCAACAAAGGACGCGGGGAGTATAGGCATATCACGGCCGAGAGGGCTGGTACAGCGAGATCCGAGGATGGCGGCGCCCTTGAACTCATCTATGATCACGACCTCCCGCTGCTGGTAACGAAGTTTAGAAGCGCTTTGTATGGAGACGATCCATTTTTCTCCATCTACATAGGCTTTGACATACGTCGCGTTTGGCGCAACCCAAAGATTCGTAGCCGCGAACACCGTTTCTGGTCGCAGGGTAGCAGTGACAATACTTGCGTCGTTACACGCAAACTTGATCCCCACGTACTCATCAATCGAGATCTTCTCAGTGTCACCACCAGCGATATCGTCTTCGCCGACCGCGTTCTGGTCGATTGTGCAGAAAAGCACCGGGTGTTGTCCGCGAGCAATGAGGCCGAGCTCCATGAGCTTGTCGTACTGCCACTGGATAAACTCGTTGTAGATTCGATCTCCAGTAGTAAATTGCCGAGACCAGTCTATCGAAAACCCCATCTTTTTGAAATCCCGGACGATTTTGTCAGCAAAGTAGCTCGCGATATTCCAAGGATCGACAAATGAGTCAACGATCCGCTCCACCTGTGACGCATCATCCTCATAAAGTCGCACGTAGCTCTTATAGAGGTCTACCGTCGCACGCTCACAGCGCTCTATGCACGAGCTGATGGCGAGGATGGGGGTTCCTGTTATGTGCCAAGCCATCGGCCACAAAACGTTGTGGCCGTTCATCCTCATGAATCTGGCGTGAATGTCTGCGATATTGTACGTCCTCGTGTGCCCTATGTGTTGTGGCCCACTCGTGTACGGATAGGGGGTCGTTAGAAAGTACTTCCTCTGTCCAGCACTTTCTGGCTCGAATATCCTATCTTCGTACCAGCGTTCCTGCCACCTCGTTTCGATCGATCGAATTTCATCTAGGTCAGGAGCTGTCACTCAGATTCCCGGCTTGAATATCAACGGCTAGAAGATGGTTATTTGCACCAGCGATCGTATCGGAACGCTATGAATCTCTTGGATCCCTTTCTTATTTATCAGAACAGCAACAGAGAGCGGCGTTCCTTGCATCTCTTTAATAATATCTACGATTTCCGTCGCCGTGCTACCCGTGGTGATGACGTCATCTACTATGGCACAGCTTTTTCCAGCGATATCAGCAAAATTCTGGCTAAAAGAGCCCTTCACCCCGTCTGTTTCAGATCCTTTTTGTTTCTGCGGCACGAACACTGCGAGTTCTGCTCCTATCTCGTCTGCGACGAGCGTGGCCATGGGTAACCCGCTCAGAGCAACCCCAACTATTACGTTAGGATCACCGGTTTCCAAAATCATGTCGACTAATGCAAGCGAGATGAACCTGAGCCTCTCTGCACGTTCTCCAATCTCGCTCCAGTTTACGTAAATGTCCTTGGGAACCGGCTCTTTCGAGGTCTTAGAACGTGTGAGAAGCCACGTAACTGTCTCACGTGATATATTTAGTTCGTCCGCTATCTCACCCGATCGTAACCCTTCCTCGCGCAACTCTACGGCCTTTCGTATAAGGTCGTTCAAATCGTTCATGTTTTCACTCCTGTGAGTTATGAGAGCTATTTTTTCATCGGCTTTAATTTTACTTCTGATCCGCAAACCGGACACGTCGTCCCCGTGTCATAAATACGACCGCACCCCACACATCTGCGCCTCCATTTTAACACGCGTCTGATCCGTGTCTGAAGAATCTCCTGCGTCGCAATGCCAAGGCATGCTGCCACGTTTTGAACGCCATAATCATCAGTAACTAGCGTACCGCCGACTTCTAGTGCTTTCGCTAACAAATCGATGTCAGCTGGAGACAACTTAAGATAGTCACCCGTCGATTTAGCCTTTTCCATCACCACTTTTACATCCTTTTCCGACGGCGACTCGATCCTAAGTCCTTCTTTGAGGAATATTTGCAACGTCATATCCGCTTCGGGGCTTTTTAGTTCACGAATGACCGCAGGCACGGTATAAACGGTGCCAGAGATTCTAAAATCATAAATGAATACCGACGAGTCGAGAACGTACGTTTTAATCATCTGCTCTGAATGTGTGCTCAGTTAATAAGCACTTTACCGGAGCACGGGAGGTCCAAAGTTGAGCCTCGGGCTGCCTAACGTATCGCACCTGCGCTCCCGGCATTGCTCGCTAAAGAAGAAGGCCCTTGTTTCCAAGCATTTGACTGAGTTTATAGACATTGCTATCTGCGAGGCACGTGTGCTAACTTATACACTCGTCAAGCGTCAGTCGCGCAACATCGCGAAACCCGACTAATAACCAGAGAAACATTTTTTATCGTTACGCGCCGTATCTATGACTACTGGATAAAGGAGCGTGCTTACAATGGTGGACATGCCAGATAAGGTGATTGAAAACATAAAAGCGATGAAGACCGTGGTGTTTGCAACGGTTAGCGAGAATGGTTTGCCAAACGCTGTGCCCGTTCAGTCGATTATCATAAAAGACCCGAGCACCATCTTAATAGGCGACAACTTCTTTAAGAAGACGGCTGTCAATTTAAAGAAACCAGATAGCAACGTTGCTATTTGTTCTTGGGTCGGTAGAGAGGGATACCAGATCAAGGGCGTCGCGAACTACAAGACAGAGGGGCCTGACTACGAGTCGATGAAGAAGA
>Ga0187778_10003463_pt1 | contig 10578 bp, 4 predicted proteins | sample 1015_Q2_SP5_20_M_FD_132418 | JGI IMG/M metagenome (GOLD analysis project Ga0187778, IMG submission 132418) | Tropical peat soil microbial communities from peatlands in Department of Meta, Colombia - 1015_Q2_SP5_20_MG | ecosystem: Environmental > Terrestrial > Soil > Wetlands > Peat | place...
CCGATGGAAACAGAAACCGCCAAAGCCAAAACCATGCCCAGCGCCCCGCCCATAAATGTGATGGTCAGCGACTCGGCCAGAAATTGCAGAAAGATGTGCCGGCTGCGCGCCCCCAGTGACTTCGCAATCCCAATCTCGCGCGTGCGCTGCGCCACCGAAACCAGCATGATATTCATCAATCCCACCCCGCCGATGGCCAACGTCAGCGTGCCAATGAATCCCAGCAGAATCTTCAGACCCAGACTGACTACCTCGAATTGATGAACTTGCTCCATTACGTTGAACACCGTCACCGCCCGCCGGTCTGCCGGATTGAACTTGTGCTGCATGGCCATGACATAGCGCAGCGATTGTTCCAGCCTCAGGTAATCGCTGCTTTCATAGGTCAGCCAGATGGCATCCAGATAGTGAGTGTCCTTCAGGTCTGCCATCGTGGTGAACGGGATGTAGATGGTGAGATTGACGCTGTTGTCCTGCTCCGGCTGCATTTTCGGAGTGAGAACACCAATTACTTCAAAACTGATTCCGTCAATGTGTATCCGCTCCCGCAGGGCGTTGCGGCCGGAAAAAAGTTTTTCCTTTGTCTCCGACCCGATCACCGCCACATGGGCGCGCTGCACCTGGTCTTCCATGTTGTAGAACCTGCCCTGCTCAACCTTCAGCGTGCGAACCTGGGGGGCGTTCGGATAACCGCCTCCTACCCAAAAGTCGTAGATGCGCGACTCGTATTGGATATGACACTTCTTTCCCACCGAAGGCTCAATCTGCGTAATCTCCGGCAGATTCTGCTTCAACAAATCAGCATCTTCGAGAGTGAAGCGAACCGGGACTCCGGCCTTTTGCCCACCGGCTTGCATCGACGTTCGCCCCGGAAACACGATCATCAGACGCGTTCCAAAATCTGAAAAAACATTGGCGCAGGCTTGCCCGAATCCATTGCCATAGGAGAGCAGCATTACTACCGTCGCAATCCCCCAGGCCATGCCCAGTATGGTCAGCATGGTGCGGCGGCGATTGTGCTCCATGGCCGCATACGCCTCTCGCAGCAAATCCTTGAGCATGGTTATTCCTGCCGCAGCGCTTCCACCGGCTGCAGCAACGCTGCTTTGCGCGCCGGATAAATTCCCGCGGCCATTGCCGCAATCGCCAGGCATGCCACCGCCAGCGTCGCCGTCATCGGCACCAGCCGTGGAGGATCATATCCCTCAGGCCCTCGCACTGAACCCAACGCCAGCATCAAACCGCCGGCGAAAAAAATCCCGATGGCGCCGCTGCACAGTGTGAGCAGAATTCCTTCCAGAAAAAACTGCAGGAGAATGCTGCGATGGGTTGCCCCCAACGCCTTGCGCAGCCCAATTTCCTTCGTCCTCTCCGACACCGCCACCAGCATGACATTTAAAACGCCGAGGGCGCCGAGGGCCAAAGTTACGGCTCCCACGGTGCCGAGGAACAGGTCCATGGCGGTGAAAATCGCGCCCATGGCTTGCGCCTGGCGGACCGAATCCATGACATCGAAAGCGTCGGCTTCGCGATAATCGAAGCCGTGATTGCGCGCAACGATTCTCTCCACTTCCTCGATGGCGACAAGATGATCGACCGGGTTTGGCGGCTTGAAGTTCAGATAGGAGATAGCATTGCGTTCGGCTTCGCCCTTCAGAGGAAAAAACACATTCATAACACGGTAAGGAATGTAGGCGCGCATGTTGGTGGAGTTTTCATCGCCCCGTCCCACGCGGAGAATTGTGCCGACCACTTCAAAGCTGATTCCATTGAGTAAAATGCTGGAGCCGACTGCGGGACGGCCGGGAAAGAGATTCCTGGTCATCTCATCGCCGAGCACAACCACGTTGCGCCTTTGGTTTTCATCCAGCCAATTCAGCCAGCGACCCTGCCTGAGAGGCAAAAAGCGGATGCCGCTGTATTGGGGCTCGACTCCCAGGATTTCCCCATTGGCACTGGCAAAGTCACTGACGGCTCGCACGTCCGTGCGCGAGAGCACGGGAGTGATGGCCAGCACGTGCGCCGCTTCGCGGCGGGCGTCCTCGTAGTCCTGATAGGTCAGGCGGTAGTGGCGTCCCGGATTCGGGCTACCGGGCAAGGCGGGAATTCTTGCGGGAAAGATCCAAATAATGTTTTGGCCGTATTCGGCCATGCCGCGTTTATTGCCTGATCGGAAGCCTTCGCCCAAGCCCACCAGAAGCAAAAGCGAGCCCACTCCCCAGGCAATGCCGAACATAGTAAGGAAGGAGCGCAGCTTGTGCGCCCATAGAGTGCGCAGAATCTGCCCGAAAATATCGCCGAGAATCCTCACAGCAACCTAGTTGAGCAAAGATTGTATCCCACAAATCCTGCCCCAGGAGATTGCGTTGTGGGGACGGTTTAACGAGGATGCGAGACAAACGCGGGTAGTGGTGCAGTTTGATAGGGAAGCGAGCCAAACGCGCGATTTCTGTGTCGCAAAAAGCGCGACACTTCGCGCGGCTCGCCCAGATCCCTCGCGGCGCAAAAGAGGCGGCTCGGGATGACAATCCAAACTGCACCACTACCCAAACGCGCGATGTATTGCGTCGCGGGCCCTCGTTGCGCTCAGGATTTCGGCGCGCGGCTCGAACGCCGCGCAAACGCCTCAACTTAGTGCCTAAGGTTACTTTGGAAAGGACTTTCGTAACCTAGACCACTTCCGTGCCATACAACTAGTCTCGGCCCCGGGGGTTTACGCAAGCATGACGAAGAAAATCACCACCTCACTGTTCATCCTAGCAGCGGCCAGCTTACTGACGTTGTCCGCCGCTGCTCAAACCACAACCACTACCTCGGGCGCGGGTCCGGGCGTTGTCGATCCTGGCCATCCTCGTGTGAACGAAGTGAACCAGCGCGAGCAGAACCAGCAGAATCGCATCGCCAACGGCATGAAGAACGGAACGTTGAGCCCGAAGCAAGCCGCCAATCTGGAAAACCGCGAGGCTTCCGTAGAGAACCGCGAGAAAAAGGATATGGCGGAGCACAATGGCCATCTGACCAAGGCCGAACAGCGCGGCATCAACCGGCAGCAGAACCGGATCAGCAAAAGCATTTACAAGGACAAGCACGACAAGTAAGCTGCTTCCGCATCACGTTGCCCGCAAGCCGCAGCCGACTGCGGCTTTTTTATTTGAGCCACGCTACTGCTCGCCTTTTCCCGCAAGAACCAATGTCAACTCTTACCGGAACGCCGCGAGGTTTGGTTGAAGCCAGCGTAATAGAAAGTTCGAGACCGACGGAACCTGCGAGCCGATGAGGGTCAGCAGTGGGATAGCGCCGTACTTCACGAGATCGAAATAAAAGTTTTTCCCAACTTCGTCCGCATTGGTTTGCTGCAAACTGCTGAGCAGCGCATTGCGTTCCTGTTGGAGTAAGACGATAAACACACTGCTTCCGATCACCAAAAACACGACCATGAAGAACAGGTCAATAGCACGGCCAGAGCGGAAGGGATACGTGTGCAGGGCAGCAAACAGCAGCACAAATGAGGTGACCAAGAAAAACAGCAGGCTGCGCACTTCGGTACTGACGTAGCGGATGTAGGAGTAATAGCGGAGGGCAATCAGGTCTTCGGCCAGTTCGAATTTGAGGTTGGAGGAATCGGGGTTGCGTCGTTTTTGGTTAGAGACCAACTCCATGCCCGCGGTCAGGCTGTCCGCTCGGTTCCAATACTCGCGCCGGAGATGCGGGATCAGTTCGTTGATTAGCTCGGTCATGGCTCGGCGCGCACGGTGCAATTTTTCCTTTTGCTGTGCGGTGGAATCCTCTGATTTCTGAAGATCAGCACCACGCATGGCGGCTTGCCTGAGCTGCGAACCCGCCGTGGCTTGGATGGCTCTCACTTTCCCGGCATCGATGCTGGTCGCGTCGGGCTGCCCCGTTTGAGGGCCTGAGGCACTTGCGGAGGCGCCCACCGCTTTTCTTAACTCTTGTGGGCGCTCCACGGGCTCCGCTAGGGCCTGCGGATTGCTGAGGGCTGCAATTCCATGCAAGACTGCATTACGCATTTCTTTTTCTACCATATTCGAATCGATCGCTTTCAGAGCGTGCAAGGACTCCACTGCCTGGCGTAAGGGCAGGAACGATTTTCCAGGCACACTCCAGCCGGTAATGGATAGAGGACCGTCGCGCGGCAAACGGCTAAATGCGGCACGCATTGGCAGCTTTTCGAGCATAGCCAGAATCTTCTTCAGCTCGCCCCAAATCGCCAGAAAACGCACCCAGTTTGACCAAAGGAACAACAGGGCGAGGCAGAAGGAAAAAATGACGAAAAACTGGATCCAGCCGGGTTCCAGCATATTCAGAGTGCTCCACGGCCACAAAGCCAGAATCCCGGCCAGGTACGCTCCCCCGAGCAGGTAACCCCAAGGGCTGGGGGGAAAACGCAGCATGCATTGATCGATGAAATCGACTTCCTTATTGCAGTCGCTCGGGAAGACGTCATCCATGCGCTCGGTGGGCATTTTCACGCTGCCACACTCCCACCAGGAAATGCGCCGCAGATAGACCCAAATCCCAAGGTAGATAGTCGTCAGCAGAAGCACAATCGGAAGGGTAGGAGCTACTCCGCTGGTCAAGCACAGGTTACGCCAGTAAAAAAAGATATTGGCGTTGCGAGGAAGCCAATAGCACCAGAATACGGTCCCCAGCAGGAACAGTAGCGTGAAGAGCGACCCCAAAAACCGTAAAGACGGGAGGCTAATTTTGTCGGTGTGATCACGATCATGGGCGGCGGACTGCTTCTTCGGAGTGACTACAGTACTCCTGCACAGCATGGCAATAGTCTTCTTCGATACGATTGAAACGAGTCCCAGGCAATAAAGCTCGCAAACGATCACCAACACTGCGAGCACGCCATAAGCAGTTCTGGAGATTCCAAGCCCAGATACGTGATAGCTGGCCCAGAAGAAATAGGCAAAACTGAAGCCCGCCGCGAGGCTCGCGAGCGAGATACAAAGCAATGCCAGTACGTGGCAGACGCCTTTCGCCGCGGTAATTGCGTCTTCTTGATCGCCGAGATCGAATTCGCTTTTAAAGTATCTCGGGGCCCAATTGGGCTGCCAAAGGCATGTTGCGTGAGCTGTTGCAATGAACGCGAACATGGCAAATAGAAGTATGGCGGCATAGGGAGGTCTGCCAAGATTGCTGAACGTGGGCGGCATCCGTCCCTTTTCCGTCAGCCAATCTAGAGGAAAATATCCTGCGGTTCCCGCCGTGGCCAACCAAAGCGGGAGCGGCGAAAGGAGTGGTTCTTGATTCGCCATTTCGTAGAGTACATTCGTAAATGCATCGTATTGCCCCTGTTGTGCCGAACTGGGGAAATGGAGGAGGTGCCTTTCATTGTTGCCGGGGCTCCAGTGCGGATGTTGCGGGAGGAGCACATAGTTGTTCACCGCCAAAACGCCCGCCGCCGTGCCCACGTCAGGAGTCCGCAGGTAGAGCAGGTCAACATCACGCACAAAAAGACGTATGTCAGGACAAGCCATTTTGAACCAATGGATCAGGAACGCAACGTCCATGGGATCGGTGGCCAGAATTCCCAGAGCCTTGAAGCCTTGACGCTTAATTGTCTGGGCCACGATGGCAAGCGAGGCTTCCTGTGAGACGGCCGTCACTTGACTGCCGTAACTGGGGACCTCATCCGCCTGGCCCGACTCGGTATCCTGCCAGGAAAGCTGCATAGTGCCTTGGGGGCTCTTTCCGCTCGCCTGACTGGGCTCGGATTGTGCGGGCTCGGAAGCATTCCGGAGTGTCGCAATGCCGCGTGGGAAGTGTAGAAAGAGGATTTCTGGCTGGTCATTCTGTTCACCGTAGTCCGTCCCTTCCTCTGAAAGGATTGCGATTTGGTTGCGCTTATAACCCAACCCATAAACGCCTTTGGCGAAGGCGTTCAGCGCCTCCTGGTCCGGTGTTTGCAGGCTGGTCAATTTACTTTGGCAGCGCGGGTGCTGGTTCTGGAATTCTGCATTCGTTACTGTTCCGCTATAAGCGTGAAAGCAATGTGGATTCTCGTGCGCCAACTTTCCCTCGATATCTCGCAACGAGAGTACCGAACCCGAAAAGCTCGGTCCGGCAACTAGAACTGTCGGTGGTTTTAATGGGTCGCTGTCGGCTTTGGGAATCTCATTGTCAATGATTCGTAGGGCAGCGTAGAAGATTTCTTGATCAATACCGGCGGCTGGGGTTTCCGGCACGACAAATACCACTAAATAGTCTGCGGACAGTTGCTCGCTGGAAGCATCCCGCTTTTTTTTCGAATTCCGAAATATCAATACGCCGGGATATTTCTGCGCGGCCTGATATGGGCTGGTCTGGCTTGGGGAATTCGCAGCGCCGGAGGAAATCGCCCAGGTAAGCGCCTGTAAGTAAGGAACGTACCCGGCTTCCGCCGCCGCAGCTTGCATAGACTCAATTGTTCGATCGGTCCAGAGGCGCAGATGTGTCCTCATGGGGTCGGGCACTGTAGCAATGACTGTGGCGATACTGCCGACACGTGGTCCCTTGAGACAATGGACATCTGCCCCTGAGGGCTGTGCCACATAATCAGGATTTAGCTTGCACAACGTAGCCCACAACTCCGGCACCTTGGGTTCAGAAGCCGGTGGCGTTTGAGTAGTTGCCGTTTCGCTGCGCTTGGCGGACGTGGGAGTGCCTGCAACCGCACCGGATTGCGGCATAAAACGAACGCCGAAGACAACCAAAAGGATTAGGCCAACTAGAGACAGGTCGCGCTGCTTCATGGGAGACCTCCGGCCGTGCCGCGACCTCGAATGGTCGAGGAGTAGGCACAGATTCGATCGCCTCCACCAAGCGCGGGAGCGCCTGTGGATTCAGTCCCCCTCAGTTCAAATAACTACCGCTAGCGAGATGCTTGGACTTTCACCCCAAGGTGGTCCTTAATATAACTTTCGATTCGAAATGTCAATAGATTACAGGGAGCGGTAGTGTCTCAGTTTGAATTTCTCACCCCCACTATGGGGGCCATTCAGAAGCCCCGCGCTTTCACCAGCTGGGCGAGGAATTTAGCGTGGAAGCAAAAATCCTGTGGTACTACACGCGAGATCCCTAGCTGCGTAAAAGCCGCTCGCTCGGGATGACAATCAAGCTCGGCTTTGCCCAAGAAACGCTGGGATCTCGGTCGAATCCCCTCATGTCATCCCGAAACCGCGTTAGCAGGTGAGGGATCCTGCGGCAGCTTGCACTGTAGGTGGCGTAAACAGGACCGTCAGTCCCGCGTGCGCCTGCAACGGTTCTGTGCTTTTCGTAAGATCCCTCGTGCGCTTGGCGCATCGGGATGACATCTCCACGGGGACTCCTAGTTATGACGCAAAGCCATTAGGGCACCGTTACCTAAGGCGATTAGGCTTTTGGCATATCGGCAGATAAGAGAGTGCCGCGGTGGCGGTTCATCATGTGCCGGTAGAAGGATTCCCGGAGTGTGGCATGGCGTTCAGCCGGCAGATCAGAGGCGCCCACCGGAATTGGATCTCTACACAGGCTGCATTCCGCCTCAGCAATGATCCCGTTGATCCTCAGCGTCACAAAGGGCTTGGGCGCTATCGGCATGCAGACAAGGTTTCATGGCGGCAAACATTGAGATGTGAGATAGATCACATGGCGATGTGAGCATGCCTGTCTGGCATGTCCCAATTCGGCAGGTTTACACAATTTATTTTGCCGGGGAACGGTGCTGAAAACTGCAACACACTGGTAAACTTACTTAGGGCGGCAAGCCTCTGCAGAGTAAGAGAGATCGCGCGACTCATCCGAAATGCGATCCCCAGTAGGGGGAATGGACTCCTGAACGGAGAAGCTTGCCGCCGCTACAGTGGCAAGCTTATGGTTGAGAGGGACAAACTGTTTGTGATCCGCAACACGGTTAGCGGTGATCGGCAAACATAAAGCCTATCCTGCCATTACTTGCCGGTTCGCCCTTTCTTCCTGTTTGGCTGGTTTGGCGGCCCTCAGCGGCCTTGCCTTTAGCCGGGCCGCGATCACTTCCCGAAACGGGAAGTGGAGTGCGGGATCGGCCTGGAACTGGTGCAGTTTGGCAAAGGATGCGAGCCAGACGCGCGTCTGTCCTGTCGCAAAAGGCGCCCTTCGGCGCGCTTCGCTTGCTCAGGGCAGGCTACAAGCAGTTCGCGCGGCTCGCCCAGATCCCTCGCTGTGCAAAAGACGCTGGCTCGGGATGACAATCAAACTGCACCATTTCCTAAGGTTGTGGTCCGGTTCGGCGCTTGCCGGCGGCTTTCTTGTTCCGATTTCGGAACAAAATCGAAAAATCCCCACGGATTTGAATTGTTCTGCTATTTTGACGGAGTCTGCGGGCTATAATCGCCCAACCATCCCTAGGTGTTTCCCAAATTCTGTCCTCAGCTTTGAGAAAGGAGTATCCGATGGCCTCCCCGACAAAACACACACTCGCCGGTAGCGAACGTACTCCACTGCGTGGAGCGAAAGAGATAGGTCCAGCCAATCCGAACGAGAAAATCGAAGCGACAATCCGCCTGCGCTCGCGCGCGGGCAAGAAACCCGCGGTGACCAGCGACAATTTTCGACAGCCGCTGGGCCAGCGCAAAGTTCTGAGCCGTGAGGAGTACGAAAAGTCTCACGGTGCCGACCCAACAAGCATTGCCCAGGTGGAAGAGTTTGCCCGGGACAACGGTCTGATTGTGCTCCAGAAGAGTCCAGAGCGGAGGACCGTCATCCTTTCCGGCACCGTGGCGCAGATGAACCAAGCCTTCGGGGTGCAACTGAAGCAATATGAGCATCCGACTGCCGGGCGTTATCGTGGCCGCACCGGAGCTATCCAAATTCCGGAAAACTTGAAGGATCAAATCGAGGGCGTCTTCGGCCTCGACAACCGTCCGCAAGCTCATCCCCATTTTCGTAGGCGGCGTGCGCGGGCTGGGGTCCGGCCGCATGCCGCTGCGGACACTTCGTTCACTCCACCGCAAGTAGCCTCGCTCTATGACTTCCCTACCGATGCCGACGGAACGGGGGAGTGTATCGGGATTATTGAGCTGGGCGGCGGTTTCGTGCAGAGCGATCTCGAAAACTATTTCAACCAGCTCAACCTTGGCAAGTCACCAAACGTGACAGCGGTTTCTGTCGGCAACGGACAAAACCAGCCCGGCGATCCCAACGGCGCGGATGGGGAAGTGATGCTCGATATCGAAGTGGCGGGCTCGGTCGCTCCCGGCGCCAACATCGTTGTCTATTTTGCTGAGAACACTGATGCCGGCTTCCTCAACGCGGTTACCACCGCGGTTCACGACAAAACCAACAATCCTTCGGTCATTTCCATCAGTTGGGGCTCTGCGGAAAGTGACTGGACCAATCAGGCCATGACTTCCATGGACGAAGCCTTCCAAGGTGCCGCCGCCATGGGGGTTTCGGTGTGCGTTGCGGCCGGTGACAATGGTTCGACAGACGGCGTCAATGACGGGTTGCAACATGTCGATTTCCCGGCGTCGAGCCCGTATGCGCTGGCTTGCGGAGGAACGCTTTTGCAGGCTGCAGGCAACAACATCAGCAACGAAACAGTGTGGAATGAACTGGCGAGCCGAGAAGGAGCTACGGGCGGTGGCATCAGCGACTTCTTCGATCCTCCCACTTACCAGCAGAATGCAGGTGTACCGCCATCGGCAAATCCGGGAGGGCGCATTGGGCGCGGCGTTCCTGACGTTACCGGCGATGCCGATCCCAATAGCGGTTACCAGACCCTGGTGGACGGACAGCAGGAGGTGATTGGCGGGACCAGCGCGGTGGCTCCGCTGTGGGCGGGATTAATCGCATTGCTGAACGAGGATCTCGGCCAACCGGTGGGATTCCTTAACCCGTTGCTCTATCAGAATGTGGCATCGGGTGGCGGTTTCCATGACATCACCACAGGAAACAATGGCGCGTATTTCGCCGGACCGGGCTGGGATGCGTGCAGCGGTTTGGGTTCGCCCGACGGGACTGCGATCAAGACAGCTCTCGCGCCTCCGCCGCAAGCCATGAAGACGGGAACGTAAGGCATTAAGAAAACTTCGCTTGCCCCACCCTTTTCGTGCTTTTGCGAAAGGGTGGGGATTTAGCGGGTGTGCAAACCGGAATCTTCCCTTCGCCTGTTTGAATGCACGCTCGCGAATCTTTCTGTCGACGCTATTGCCTCCCACCCTAGCGCCTCCCACCCTAGCGCAAAGAACGCGCTTAGGATGGGGCACCCTTCGGTTGGAATGGTATACGCTGAAGCGAAGACTGAGTTGGGCCACCCGCCCCACCCGGGCCAAAGTGGTTCGGCAGGGGCTAAAGCCCGTTTTTCCTAACGGGCGTAAGGTGGCACGGCTGAAAGCCGTGCCCTTCCACGGTAGTGCCTCGCTTTAGTAAGGGAAGCGCCAAACGCAATATTAGACTGCCGGAGCACAACGCGCCCTTTAGTTAAAACATTGGATTCTTTTTGGCTTGACGGTGTTGCGGGTCAGCAGGTGCCAGGCCTCCTTATAGCGGCGGTATTTTTGCCGCGGGTTGGAAGGCGACAAGACGATCATTCGGTTAGTCGGTTTCACGACC
>Ga0187778_10003464_pt1 | contig 10576 bp, 7 predicted proteins | sample 1015_Q2_SP5_20_M_FD_132418 | JGI IMG/M metagenome (GOLD analysis project Ga0187778, IMG submission 132418) | Tropical peat soil microbial communities from peatlands in Department of Meta, Colombia - 1015_Q2_SP5_20_MG | ecosystem: Environmental > Terrestrial > Soil > Wetlands > Peat | place...
CCGCGACGGGTTTTTCTTCCTCCCAAGATCTCAGATAAAGAACCTTGTCGGCGCCATCATAAAGGAGGCAATCCGTTGCTTCCGGGAACTCTTTTCGCAGTATCTCCCCGGTCTCAAGGTTGAGCCGTACAAAGGCCTTTTCACCTGCCAGAAACAAGGTGTTTCCGACCTGAGGATAAGGAAACGCGGGTATTGAGTCGTCACCGCCGAGTTTCTTCAGCGTGTAGATCTGAGGTGGCTTCTTCGCGTTCCAGGACAGCACCAGAATCTGCAGTTCTTCCTTCCCGTAGATGGTGACCAGTATCTTCTCCCCGTCCTTGGTCCACTGCGGAATTGAGTAACTGGCCTCTGACGAAGTATCGTTTCTCCATTCGAACACCACGCGAGAGCTATGCGTCTTTCGGTCGAATACGACGACGGCAGACTTCCCCGATTTTTCATCCCAGTACGAGTACACGACCCTTTGCCCATCCGGGCTCCATGAAGGCCGACAGGCCAAGATGAACAGGACCAGTCCCGTGATTCCAAGTAAGGTGAGAATGACGTGGGTAAGGTCGGCTTTCATTTGCATGGAACGCGTTTCGTGCGTCAAGAAACACCTCCGCGCTGACGTGAGCGAATCGACCCACAACGGGGCAATTAGGACGCAAGGGAAGAAAGGAGGCCAGCCGATTCGTCACAGCACATCGTGACTTATATCACTTTTGGTCCTTGTCACTTCACCTATCCCAGTGCAATCTAAAGGATATGCGCAAGCGGTCTGGCAAAAAGGCTCAGCGTTTCACTCTTGAGGAACTTGCGAACAGCCTGACGCATGGCTTCGGTCTCGGGCTGAGCGTTGCCGGTTTCGTCGTGCTTGTCGTGCTGGCCATCCTGCGGGGCACAGCGTGGCACATTGTCGCCTGTTCCATTTACGGTGTCACACTCATTTGTCTTTATGCCGCATCCACTCTGTATCATGCGGTGGTCTCGCCACGCGTGAAGCGTGTCCTGAGAATCCTCGACCACGGTGCGATCTATTTGCTGATCGCCGGCACGTACACACCGTTCCTTCTTTTGAATTTGCGCGGACCGTGGGGATGGTCCCTTTTCGGGGTGGTTTGGGGGCTTGCGATCGCGGGAATCGTTTTTAAAGTCTGGTTCGTGGGGCATTTTGAGTTTCTGTCTACGGCGGTATACATCGCGATGGGCTGGCTCGTGATCATCGCCGCAAAACCGGTGCTGGCCCACATTCCGGGAGTTACGCTCCTCCTGCTGCTGACAGGAGGCATCTTCTACTCGACGGGCGTCATCTTCTTCGCCTGGAAGCGACTGCCGTACAGTCACGCCGTCTGGCACGTCTTCGTCATTGCGGGAAGCACCTGCCACTATTTCGCGGTGCTCCGTTCCGTTCTCCCGGCTCGCGCGTGAGCCAGCGACCTGTCGTGTCTGAAATTCCTTTGTTAGCTGACGATAAAGTGTAGGATGGAGCCCCGTGTTCGCAAGCATTCAGGAGGCTTCGATGAAAACGATCCTCATTCTTGGGCTTGTCCTCTGCTCTTCCGCGTTACTGCTTGCACAAAAGTCCTCGGAGCCCTCTGCGCCTCCGGTCGAGCAGGAGCCACACCATCACACTGTGCTCAAAAACGATTCCGTGCTCGTGATGCACATGACTCTCCCCGAGGGCGAGCGGACGTTCTACCACACACATTCTTACGATCGCTTGGCCATCATTCTGACCGGCGGCCCCATTACGCAGCAGAAACCGAACGAGCCGGAAAGCGGCCCCAATGCGGTCAAGCCCGGCGACCTGCTCGTCTCGACGATGGGTGCCGAGCCTTTCGTGCATCGCGTTCACAACGCCGGCACGGGCCTCCTGGAGCTGATTGACATCGAGCTGCTGAAGCGACCCCAGCAGCCGTCCAGCACGGCCGCTGCGCCCGTCGCCGCTGAAAACCCCAGCGCACGCATGTACAAGTGGGTGCTCGCGCCGGGGGCGAGCTCGCCGATGCACACGCACGAACGTCCGTACTTGATTGTCGCGGTCGGCAAGATGACTTTGAAAATGAGCTCGCCAGACGGACAATCGAGTTCGCACGAGGTTCAGAGCGGAGATTTTCACTGGTTGGACACGAAGGTTACTCATTCGCTTACGAACGCCGGCACAGGCGAAGGGCAGATTATCGAGGTGGAGCTGAAATAGCGGCTTCAGACGTGACTCGCGGGAAGCGCCTGAGCCTCAGAGCCTCACCTGAACTGCGACCTGCTTTCCACTTTTCCTGGATTTGCAGAGTTCCTTCTGCGGCTAGGAGTGAAAACTTATGACTTACGAGAATGAGGGTGTATCATTCCCGCGTTCGCAATACGCGAGGTGAGTCTTGACTAAAAAGTCCAGCTTCGTTCTCTCCGGGATTCTCACTGGATTAGTTCTCTTCGCCGGCTTCGGCATCGCCCAACACCCCCGCTACGACTTCATCATTTCCGGCGCGCACATTGTCGACGGCACCGGCGCACCCTGGGTGGAGGGTGACATCGGCATTGTGGGCGACCGCATTGCGGAAATCGGCGATCTGAGCAAGGCCTCCGCAACGAAACGGCTGAATGCCGCGGGACTCGTGGTTTCGCCGGGGTTTATCGACGTGCAGGGGCAATCCGAATTCAACGTGCTCGTTGACAATCGCGTGGCGAGCAAGATTACGCAGGGCGTCACTACGGAGATCACGGGCGAAGGCTCTTCGATCGCTCCTATCAACGACCGGATGCGCAAGGAGGGGGAGGATGTCGCGAAGAAATACGACGTGAGACTCGATTGGCTTTCGCTCGCCGAGTATTTCAACCACTTCGAGCGCACCAAATCGGGGGTCAATCTGGGCACGTTCGTCGGCGCCGGCGGAATTCGCAACTATGTGATGGGCACGGTCAATCGTCCAGCCAGCTCGGACGAAATCGAGCAGATGCGGCTTCTGATTGCTCAAGCCATGAAAGACGGCGCTTTTGGCGTGAGCACCGCGCTGGAGTACGTCCCGGACACTTTCGCATCTACCGATGAAATTGTTGAACTCGCCAAGGTCGCACGCGAGTTCGGTGGGGTCTATTTCACGCACCAACGTTCCGAATCCGATCGCATCTTCGAATCCCTGGACGAAGTGTTCTCCATCTCAGAGCGTGCGAAGATTTCGACCACGATATGGCACCTTAAGGCCGCCTACAGCGAGAATTGGGGCAGAATGCCCGAGGTGCTGCGCCGAATCGAAGAGGCTCGAGCCCGAGGCATTGACGTTGCCGCGAGCGTTTATCCCTACACGCGCGCGTCCAATGGATTGATCGCCAATTTCCCCCCATGGGTTTCGGAGGGCGGAACCGATAAGATGATCGCGCGGCTGAAGGATCCTGCTCAGCGCGAGCGGATTAAGAAAGAGATGGAAGATCCCGCCGGCACTTGGGAAAACGAGTGGCGCGGCTCGGGTGGCCCCTCCGGCGTTCTCCTCATCCAGGTCCTGAACCCGGATCTCGTGAAGTACGAGGGCATGACGCTCGAGGAAGTCGGCCGTCAGATGAATAAAGATCCCAGAGACGCCGCCATGGACATCGCCATCGCCGATCGAGGGAGAAGCGCGGTGGTCATTTCCATCATGGATGAAGCCGACGTGCGCGCAGCAGTCTCACATCCAATCATCACCTTTGGTTCTGACTCCGAAGCGCAAGCCGAGGAAGGTCCTCTCAGCAAGTCCAAGGCTCATCCCCGCGCTTTTGGCACTTTCCCTCGTGTTCTCGGACAGTATGTTCGCGAGCAACACACAATGCGGTTGGAGGATGCGGTGCGCAAGATGACTTCACTGGCTGCCAGCCGCGTCGGGGTGATGGACCGCGGGGTTTTGCGTCCGGGGATGTTCGCCGATATCGCATTATTCGACCCGAGGGCCATCAAGGACGTGGCCACCTACAATGACCCACTTCACTACTCTCAAGGAATCCGGTTTGTGTTTGTGAACGGCAGGCCGGTGATTTGGGAGGGTTCCATCACCGAGGAGCGCCCCGGCCGCGCCCTGCGTGGCCCGGGGTATAGACCAGCCCCCTGAGCCTCAGTGCTTGGCGGCTTCTTCCATCCAGCGACGGATAATGTATTCGTACTTGGGTTCCACATCGAGGAAGGCCACGCCTGCACCTACGTTCTCGGTGGAATAGATGACCCGTGCTTTGGACATAAAGGTCAAGTCGCCGGCAAAAATCTTGAGCAAGATGATGGTGCCCGCGGGAAACGGATTCATCATGTCCAGGTAGCAGCCGTGCAAGCTGAGCTCGCTGACACGCGAAGCCACGCGGACATCGGACTGCTCTTCGTAGAGCTCCGCGCTAGCGATAAAGATGTACCTGGGTGTGCGGCGCCTCTCCCGTTCCATACGGCCTCCGGTCGGCTGTGCAGGTCTTCCCTTCATCCTAATGCAAAGCGGCGTCCGGGACCGCAAATTTCAGGCGCTTGTAACATTTTCAAAACTAGTGCTGCGCGAGCCTGCGGCTGGCCGCATCCTATCCGCTTACGTTACAATTCCCATTTTGCTCCCGTAGTCGGGAATTGTCTTGAGGTGACTGGATGAGTGGTCTGCGGCGTACCATTCTGCTCGGCTGTCCTTACTGGTTGAATCGCATCTTTACCCTAGTCCTTGTTGTGGCCGCGGTTTCGGGGAGCTTTGCTGTCCTCCCGGTCGGCGCCCAACAACGCCGCGAGCGCGAGCCCAATTCCGCTTACGCGGAACGCCGCGCCAAGCTCGCCGCGAACATTGACGGCCCCATCGTCCTTCTCGGCTACACGGGCCGGGAAGAGGAGTCGCAGACGTATGTCTTCTCGCAGGAAGAGAATTTCTACTACCTCACGGGCCACAACGAAGAAGAAGCGGCCTTAGTCCTGCTTCCACCGACGGACAGCAAAGCCAAGAGGGACAGTTTAGAGGGACCGCGCGAGATACTTTTCCTTCCTCCTAAAGACCCGCGGAAGGAAAAGTGGCGTGGGACGCTCATGTCGCCCAGCGATCCGGGGATCGAGTCGCGGACCGGGTTTGCCATGGTGAGACCCTTGCCTGAATTGCGCGCGACGGTAGAGCGGCTAGCGCGGGTTTACTCGACGTTTTATACCGTCCTCCCCTTTCAAAAGGAGAATGGGGGCTACCCGCACGAGAAGGAAACGGTGGATTGGCTGAAAGTGGCTGCCCCCGAAGCGAGTGTGAAAGACATTCGTTCAAGCCTGGCGGAATTGCGCATGGTCAAATCGCCGACGGAGCTTACTCTTGTGCGCCAGGCCATCGGCCTCTCGGTCGAGGCCCAGCTCGAGGCCATGAAAATGATGCGCCCCGGCTTACGGGAGTATCAGGTGGCCGCAAAAATGGTGGAGACCCACGCCATGGGCGGATCAGAAGCAGAAGCCTATGCACCGATCGTCGGCGCGGGCCCGAACTCCACCGCGCTGCATTACGACAAGCTCTCCCGCAAGATTGAGAATGGCGACGTTGTGGTCCTCGACGTTGGCGCGCAGTATTCCGGTTATGCCGCGGACATCACGCGCACACTACCCGCCAGCGGAAAATTCACCCAGCGCCAGCGTGAAATCTATGAGATTGTTTTGGGCGCACAGGAGGCAGCCATACGGGCCACCAAGCCTGGCATGGATGTGTGCGCTAAAGGAGATAAGAGCATCTATAGAATCGCTTACGATTACATCAACTCGCACGGTAAGGATCTGCACGGAAAGCCCCTCGGCACGTATTTCATCCACGGCCTGAGCCATAATATCGGCTTGAATGTCCACGATCCTCCCCACGATCTTTGCAGGCCTTTAACCCCCGGCATGGTCATCACGGTGGAGCCCGGTATTTACATCCCCGAGGAAAATCTTGGCGTGCGCATCGAAGACGACGTGCTCGTTACCGAAAACGGTTATGAACTGCTCAGCCGCGAGCTGCCCCGCAATGTCGAGGAGATCGAAAGAATCATGGCAGAAGCAGCCGCGAAACGCGTGGAAGTAACGAAATAGCAAACAACTTCAATTCGCAACAACAAACGCGTCTAGAATGGAACTGACTAGGTGCATGTTGGGCTCAACGGGAGAAGCTCGCGTTGGGTGAAGCGCGCAGAGTGGATAGGTCCACAATGGCACTGTGGGTGAAGTCAAAAAGGGGGATACCGATTACGATGCGAAGGATCATCTATGGCGTTGTTCCTATTCTTCTTGCCGTTGGCGCGAATGCCCAGGTGCCCCCGGTCCGGACCGGCACGACCGAGGTTCTGGTTGACATGGTCGTGCGCGACAAGAAGTCGAAGATTGTCCGGGACGTCAGACCGGAAGAGATCCAAGTGCTCGAGGACGGGGTTCCGCAGACAATCCGACACTTCGAGCTGTTTGAAGGCCAGGAGACTGGAGACAATGCCGGGCCGGCGTCTGCGGTGCCCTCCACGTCAGCACTTGCCCCGGTTCTTCCCGCCCAGGCTCCAGTGGTGAGAACCCTCCGCGAAGCGACGATCGTCTCTGTCGTTGTAGGCAGCCTCAACCCCGAAGGGCGGAAGTCTGCGCGGGATGCGGTGAATGACTTCATTCAAAACGAGCTGCGTCCCAACACCTACGTGGGCATTTTTGCGTGGACGTACACCGGGATGCGCTCGGTGCAGTGGTACACCAACGATGGAGCGCGCATTTCAGACGCCATGGAAAGAGTGGTGAGATGGACGGGGATGCGGAACATCAGGGATCCTGACATCCTGTCCGATACGGTGGAAAACGCGACGGCAGGACCCGTTACGGGAGTAGCTGCAGACATCGCGATGGTTATGGAGACGCATTGGATGGCGGAGTATTTAGATACCTACGATGCGAGTATGCGCGAACTCCTGGCGATTCGCGAATTGGTTCAAGCGCAGGCCCAACTTCCCGGCAGAAAGCTAATGATCCTGTTTGCAGGCGGACTGAAAGTACATCCGGATACCATCGAAGTGCTGAACAGTTCGATTAGTGCGGCCAATCGCTCGAATGTAACCATTTACTCGGTGGATACGATTCGCGATGCAGGCCAGAATCTGGCGGCCGGCCGGCGTTTGCTCGCGGGCGCTGCCCAAGCGAGCATGGCGCAGCAGATGGCGGGAGCGAACGGCGGGAACAGGGCCGTCACTCCCGGCCAAGTTATGGCATTCGATAACGCCGATAGGTCGATCCGGGCGGACGACCGCGGCAATATGCGCGACCTGGCGGAATCCACGGGCGGCGCGTTGTTGCCCGTGCAAGACCTGCGCGAACCATTTCACCGGGCCATGGAAGAGGCTCGCACGCACTACGAATTGACTTACCTTCCCACAAGATCCGAAAACGACGGCCGTTTCCGAAAGATCGAAGTGAAGGTGGCACGGCCGGGTGTGAAGGTATTCGCGCGCAGTGGATACTATGCACTTCCCCTCTTGCGAGGGGAGGAAATATACCCGTTCGAAATGGCGACGTTGCAAGCCATCAATGCGACCCCGGCGCCGCAGCAGCTCGCTTTTCACTCGAATGTGTTCCGGTTCCGCCCTGGTTCGCAGCGAAGCCAGCTCGCATTCGCTTGTGAGATTCCAGTCCGCGGCCTTTCGGTCGCTGAAGACAAGGATTGGGTCAAGGTACACGTTTCGATCACCGCCCTCGTCAAAGATGCCCAGGGCCAGGTGGTGGACAAGCTCAGCAAAGACCTTCCGTATGGCGTGCCGCGCGCCAAAGCCGACGAATTGCGGCACGGCGTAGTCAGCTTCACCACGCCTTTTCGTCTGCCTCCCGGACGCTATTCGCTGGAAATCGCGGCGGTGGACCGAGACACCGCGCATGCAGGCGTGCGCCGCTCCGTGCTCGTCGTGCCGCCTGCGCCCGATGGCTTGGCGGTGAGCGCTCTCGTGCTAGTGCGGCGCGTCGACCCCGCTGAAGAACCGCACGGCACAGCTGACCCGCTGCTGGTGCGAGGTGGCAGGGTAACGCCCGAAGTGTCCGGGGTGGTCGATCCGGCCCTCGCTGGAGACGTGATGTTCTACGCCGTCGCGTACCCGCCCTTGCCAGTTCAGAAGCCGGTGCGCGCCGCTTTAGAGATACTTCGCGACGGCCAGCCGGTCGTGAGGTCGGCGGAGAGCGAGGTGGCCGTCGAGGCCAACTCCGCGGCGCCTTTCCTAGCGAGCCTACCTCGCGCAAAGCTCCAGCTTGGAAACTATGATGTCATTCTTACATTCCACTACGGAGACCAGTCGGCGCAAAGCCGAACCGCCTTTGTGGTGGAAAATGGCGAGGCTGCCGTGAAGCCGACTCAATGAAGGGGAACGCATGTACATACGGGCTAAGAGAAGTGTTTCTGCGTCCCAATGCTCGCTCATGTCGCGACGCGGCAAGCACCGGTCCTTTGACCGCTTCCGGAAAGGGATTTGAGGCGGCATTCCTAGATTAGGATGGGATCAGCAGAATTGAATTCAGCGATTGTGTAAATGAAGTCTCCGAGCACATTCGAAGAGAACTCGCGGCGTTTAATTCAATTTCCGATCTGGCGCCGTATTCCGCCGAGCCAATTCCGCCGCGAGATTGACCGTTCCTGGACAGCGCGTTTATACTGAGTTTCTGCGCTGGGATGGTCATTTATCCCTGCGTGCCTCGTGTCATTCCACGCGTCGCTCCACCGGGTCGTCGTCTGGAATTTCCGAAATGCATCTCACTTTGACAGGGAGATCACGGCTCGAAGCGGCCGCGCACAGTTATGAGCAGCGTTAAAGCCACACTTCTTCGCCCCGGCATGGTCATCCAGCACGAGGGCGATCTCTACTCGATCCACAGCACGGAGCACCGCACGCCCGGAAACAAGCGGGGATCGATGCAGACGCGCATGAAGAATCTGCGAACCGGAGCCATCATTGACTACCGGTTTCGCGCAGAGGAATTTGTTGACCGCGCGATTCTGGACGAGGTGGAGTTCGAATACCTCTACACCGAGGGCGACGATTTCCACTTCATGAACACGGAGTCCTACGAGCAGATGCACATGACGCGAGAGGAACTCGGCGAGACCGTGTACTACCTGATCCCGAACACAATCGTCAAAATCGAGTTCCACGACAGCAAGGCCATCGGCGTGAGCATACCCGACACGATGGACCTGAAGGTCGTGCAGACGGAGCCGACGCTGCAGAAGGCCACCGCCAGCGCGGTGATGAAGCCGGCGACTCTGGAAACGGGGCTGGTGGTTAACGTTCCGCCGTTTGTCAACGAAGGGGACAAGATTCGCGTGGATACGTCGGAAGCGCGGTACGTGCAGCGCGTGGAATAGTCGAGCTTGGTTAGTCTTCCCGAGAGCCGTCTCTGGACGAGGGACCTGTCATAAGTTTTCAAAATGGAAAAGCAGAGAGATTCCTCGCTCCGCTCGGAATGACGTTTCAGCGGGCAGTGGGACAACCTGTCGAATTTACGCTTTGTTGGCCACGCCACGCTCGCCGGCCGGGTGAGCTCCGAAGACACGCTCAAACAATTTATCAACTTGGCGCAGTTGGCGGTTCAGGTCAAACGTGTACTCGAGTTCCTTGGCGCTCATGTATTTCGTGATGCGGGGGTCGTTCGCCACGCCCTCGCGGAAGCTACTTTCGGATTCCCACGCAGCCATAGCGTTTTCCTGGACCACTTTGTAAGCCTCGTCTCGCGGCATTCCTTTTTCCACCAAATCCAGAAGCAATTGCCCGGAGTAGACGAGGCCTTTTGTGGATTCCAGGTTGCGCAGCATGCGTTCCGGAAAGACGCGCATCTGGCTGACAATGGCGGTCATTTTGGCAAGCATGTAATCGATCAAAATGGTGGAATCTGGCAGGATGACGCGTTCGACCGAGGAATGGGAGATGTCGCGCTCGTGCCACAAGGCGACGTTTTCGTAGGCGGCCATCATGTTGCTGCGGAGGAGCCGCGCCAGGCCGCACATTTGCTCACATGTAACGGGATTCCGCTTGTGCGGCATAGCGGAGCTGCCGCGCTGTTCTCCGCCGAAGTGCTCTTCTGCTTCGCGCACTTCTGTCCGCTGCAAATGCCGGATCTCAAGAGCGATTTTTTCGAGCGTCGCGGCAATCAGCGCGAGCGTGCTCAGGTAGTGAGCGTGTCGGTCACGCTGGATCACCTGTGAAGCCACGGGCGTCACTTGCAGTCCTAACCGTTCGCAAATCTTCTCTTCAATCTCGGGCCCTAAGTGTGCGGCGTTACCGACGGCGCCGGAAATCTTCCCGAAGGCAATTCCCTGTGTGGCTTCGCGGAACCGGGCAATATTTCTTTGGTTTTCCGCAAACCAGTTGGCAATCTTCAGCCCGAAAGTGATGGGTTCGGCGTGCACGCCATGAGTCCGGCCGATCTGTGGCGTGTGCTGAAATTCGTGGGCGCGCATGTCCAGCACTTCGCCGAAGAGAATGAGGTCGCGCTCAATGATGTGCGAAGCGTCGCGGAGGAGCAGCGCCTGCGCGGTGTCAACAACATCATTGGAAGTCAGCCCGTAATGCAGCCAGCGGGCCGCGCCCGGATCGCCGACGCTCTCGCTCACCGCCATGGTGAACGCAATCACGTCATGTTTGACCCGCGCTTCCA
>Ga0187778_10003467_pt1 | contig 10576 bp, 9 predicted proteins | sample 1015_Q2_SP5_20_M_FD_132418 | JGI IMG/M metagenome (GOLD analysis project Ga0187778, IMG submission 132418) | Tropical peat soil microbial communities from peatlands in Department of Meta, Colombia - 1015_Q2_SP5_20_MG | ecosystem: Environmental > Terrestrial > Soil > Wetlands > Peat | place...
AGGGGATGCAAGTTGGTCGCCTGCTCGGGAGCGGACACCGGGGGAGGAATCACGCTCACCATCTGCGAGCCCGGAATCGGAATGGCCCTAATGTCCCGCTGTGGCCCACTGGGGCTGGGTGGGACGACCGCGGCGCTTAAGGCGGGCGCGGCGCGCATCTTTTCGCGCTCGATCTCCGGGGTCGGAGCCACGGCGGCGTCCGCCAGGCCCGGAGCCCGCAAGGAAGACTTCAAGCCCTCAGTGGGGGCTGGACCCGGCACCAGCTTGTAAGCGAGCAGGTTGGTGACTGCCGCGTCGGATTGCGGCAGATTCAGATTGGGAGCGTCCACCAAAACCTTCCGCAGCGCTTCTCCGCGCGAGACGCGGATGGTCTGCGTGCGGTGATGCGCCTCGTGTCCGCCGGCGCGACCTGAGCGTCCCGCCTTGGATCCGCCTGCGTCTTCGGTCTGCGGCAGTTCGTCCCCGGAGAAGTAAATCACATCGTACTTCGGCATGGTCGGCAGTTCAGACGGCTGCAGGCTGGCCAGCTTGGCAGGCAAGACAATTAGCAAGACAATTAGAGCCGCTTCCACGATCCAGGACGCCGCCATTTGGTGGAGCGCAAGCAGACCGGTGGGGGCCTCTCCAGCGAGCGGTTTGGGAGATTTGCGCAGAGCCGGCCGAATGGAGCTGAGGAACTCCTCCCACGGCGATGGCCACTCTATCAGCAATTTGAGTTCGTGGTTCACGCCGTGCTCATCCCCCGTACCTGCCCCAAAGCAATCTCGATCTCATCCCCAACCATGGTTCCGCTGGACCTCAGGCTCTTGCCAGGCAACTCGAGCACCGACGCGGCTTTCATGATGATCCGCGCCATGCGCCATGGCTTGAGATTTTCTTCTACGTGCACCACAAACTTCTTTGCATCCAGGTAGATCACATCGATGGGAAAACTCATGGCAAAGGTATGTACTCCGCGACAGGGCACGATCCACAGGCCGTCTCCTTCACCAAATTCTTCCGCATCAGTACCCATGAGGCCCCGAAACCGGGACCAGTGTGTTCCAGCGATCGTCAAAGTAGTGGCCAGGTAAGCGTGGCGCGTGCGGTTGAACGCGTATCCTGTGGAACCCCGTACCGACATCATAACTCCTGGATGCCCTTCCCGACAGGCAGACTTCTCAATGTCCGGTCACGGGCATGAGCGTCCGCACCAGCTGAATCACCGCTGGACCTAGGGTGACGAAAATAATCGAGGGGAGTACAAATAACACGAGGGGGAGAACCATTTTAATAGTTGTCTTCGCGGCCTGTTCTTCGGCCCGTTGCCGCCGTTCGGTGCGCAGCGAGTCCGAGTGCACGCGCAACGCCTGGGCTACGCTGGTGCCGAAGCGATCCGTTTGAATTAACGTTCCCACCAGAGAGCGAATGTCATCCACTCCGGTGCGTTCCACCAGGTTGCGCAAGGCTTCTGCTCTGGGCTTGCCCGCCCGCATTTCCAGATTCACCAGGTGGAACTCGTCGCTGAGTTCACGATGCGCATGGCGCAGATCCTGGCCAACCCGCATCATGGCCTGGTCGAGCGCCAGCCCGGCCTCGACGCAGATGACCGTCAGATCCAGCGCATCCGGCAACGCCAGCTTGATGCGATGCTGGCGGTTCCGGATGATGCGCTTGAGCGCCAAACGGGGTAAGAAGAAACCGAACGCGGTCACGCTAATCAGCAAGACTGGAGACTCAAACCTGCTGGATGCGACCACCAGCGCGAACCCAAACAGAGCGCAAGCCAGGCGGCTGCCCACGTAGATCGTCAGATGGCGCTCTTCCCGGTACCCGGCCTGGATGAGCCACCGCCGGGCGCGCGATACCTCACCCGGCGATAAAGGGATGGCCTTGCTCAGCGGGTCGAGGGCCTGTTCAATGCGTTCTTTGAACGCCGGTTTTTCTTCTGGTTTGGCTCGCTGCCAGCCAAGTGCACGCAACCGCGCGCCGAGCAGCGACGACGGGGCATACGCGGCGGCCCCGAACGAAAAGATCGCCAGGCCGATGGTGAGGAAAACGATGATTGCCAGCGCAATGGCCATGCCTCAAACCTGAATCTGAATAATCTTGCGAATCACGAAATAACCGATGGTCTGCAGCACGATCCCGCTCACCACCAGGGTATGCCCGATGGGATCTGCGAACAGCGGCCGGATGAACATCGGACTGGTCAACAGCATGATAACCACGATAACCGGCGGCAGTCCCATCAGCAGCATCATGGTCAGCCGCCCCTGGGCGGTGTAGACCCGCACCTGCCGCATGATCTTGAATCTCTCCCGTATTACGTAGGACAAGTTATCAAGAATCTCTGCCAGGTTGCCGCCCGTCTCGCGCTGCAACATCACCGCGGTGACGAAAAACTTCACATCCACCAGAGGCATGCGCTCGGTAAGGTTGAGCAGGGCATCGCGGACCGGCAAACCGAATTTCTGCTCTTCAAACAGTTTGCGGAACTCGGAGGCGACCGGCTCGGCGATTTCACTCGCGATCAGTTCCAGCGCGGTGGTGAAAGCATGACCCGCACGCACGGCACGAGCCAGCGTATCGATGGCATCGGGAAACAACTCCTCAAATTTTTGAAAACGCTTGGTGCGGCGGTACGAGGCATAAGAATAAGGAACGAACCCACCCACCACTATTCCCACGATCACGAAAAGCAGAGCCTGATTCGGGGGCAAGGAGCCAGCCAGAAACATTGCCACCCCGCCCATCAGGAGGGCGCTGACCACGCAAAACAGCAGAAGGTTGCCAGCCCGAACCCGCAGATTTGCCTGCTCCAGAAAATTCTGCAGATTGGTCATGCGCTCGGAGCGGCGCAGGAGGTTGTCCAGGGCGGGGATCTGGCTCAGCATTTCGTCGCGTAAAAGAGCCAGCTCTTCGCTGGGCTGGCGTTCTGCGGACTTCTGCACCGAGGCCAGCCTATCCCGCAAAAGGCGAGCCTGCGCGCTGCGCTGGTCGAGGAACGAGCCAATGCCGAAGATTGCCAGAGCCACAATCAGAAACACCAGAATGGCGGCCACGATCACCATAGTTGTTGGATGGAAGGCGCTGACGCCTTCTCTAAACCTCCATTCGGGAGTCGAACAATGCCGGGCGCAGACGCAGCCCCCCGGTCGCCAGCCGATCGGCAAACCTGGGCCGAATTCCCAGGGCCCGAAACGTTCCCCTGGTTCTGCCGTTCTCATCGATCCCGCTGCGGTCGAAGACGAAAATTTCCTGCATGGCGATGACTTCTCCCTCCATGCCCGTGACCTCGGAAATGGAGATCACTTTTCGCGTTCCGTCCGACATGCGCGCGATTTGCACTACGGCATGGATGGCGGAGGCAATCTGATGGCGCATGGCCCTCTCCGGGAGGTTGAGGTTGGCCATGGAGAACATACTCTCCAGACGCGCCAAGGCGTCGCGCGGTGAGTTGGCATGCACGGTGGTCAGCGAGCCCTCGTGACCGGTATTCATGGCCTGAAGCATGTCGAAGGCCTCTTCGCCGCGCACCTCGCCCACCACGATGCGGTCAGGACGCATACGCAGACTGTTGATGACCAGCTGTCTTTGCCGCACTGCGCCCTTGCCTTCAATGTTCGGCGGGCGCGTCTCCAGACGCACCACGTGCTCCTGTTTGAGCTGCAGTTCGGCCGCGTCTTCGATGGTGACGATCCGTTCGGAGTTGGGAATGTATCCGGAGAGCACGTTGAGTAACGTAGTCTTTCCCGCTCCAGTTCCGCCCGACACCAGAATATTTAATCTGCCCTTGACCATGGCGGAGAGTAGCTCCAACATCTCCTTGGTCAGACTCTTGTTTTCGATCATGTTCCGTTCGGTCAAGGGATCGCGGCCGAAACGGCGGATCGAAAGGCAAGGCCCGTCTATGGCGAGGGGTGGAATGATCGCGTTCACACGCGAGCCGTCGGTCAAGCGGGCGTCCACCATGGGAGACGATTCATCGACCCGCCGTCCTACCCGCGACACGATGCGATCGATGATCTGCATCAAATGCGCGTCATCTTTAAAGCTCAGCCCGGTAGTCTCGATTTTGCCTGCCCGCTCCACGTAGACGCGGTCAAAACGGTTCACCAGAATATCGGAGACCGTCGGGTCCTTGAGCAAAGGTTCGAGCGGGCCAAGCCCGAAAATCTCGTCCAGGATTTCACGCGACAAGCGTTCGCGCTCGGCAAAGCTGAGCGGCACGGCCTCGGTATTTACCGTGCTCCGGATCAGCGCCAGGACTTCGTCGCGGGCCGCATCGCTCGGAGTACGGCCCAGTTTCTCCAGGTCCAGCTTGTCGAGGATCTTGCGGTGCAGATCTGCTTTTACCTGCTGGTATTCCGCCCGCTCGAAGGTTTGCAAATTGGCCATGACCATGCCCGAACCGTATTACCTAAACAGTTTTGAACAAAGACCACGCTTTGCGTTTCACGTCCAGATCGTTTTCCGTCAAACGCGCGGCCAGCCCGGTAAAGGACCGTCCGATCTCAGTGTGATTGTGCTGCAACAGCGGCACGCCCCGGTCAATCGCTGTGGAGACCGCAAAGTACTGGTTGGGGATCTTCCACAGAAGCTTCGCGCCCGCGGCCGCCTCGGCATCGCTCTCGCTAAACCCGGGGATCTTGCGGAAGCGATTCAACACCAGTTGGACTTTCTCGCGGCCGCCGCTTTCGCTGAGGTACTGCTGCACGCGGGCTGCACTCCACAGGGAAGCGACATCGGTATGGGCTACCAATAACACCGTCTGGGCCAAATTGGACACCAATCGCGTGGTGGCATCCATGCGGCTGGAAACATCGACGACCACGTAACGGAAATGGCCAGCCAGCATATCGAACAACTTGGCATATTCCGTGGGCGGCGGTTCTGTCCCGACCGGAGTTGTAGGACCCGCCAGCAGTTGCGTGCCCCCACCATGGCGGGTCATGAAGCTTTCCAGCAGCGAACTGTCCAGCCGATGCAGGTTGCGAATCGCATCCCCCACAGTGAACAGCGGTTTCAGGTTCAGGTGCAATGCGCAATGCCCGAGCGGAGCGATGTCCACCAACGCGGTGCTGCCGTGGGCAGCTTGCAGCGCCAAAGCCAGATTGACCGCAACCGTGGTAGAGCCGCTGCCACCCTTGGCGTTGACCAGGAGGAAGATCTTGCCGCGGGTTTCTTCCCGCCCGCTCTTACGCTGAGCGGCCGTCAGCCGAACGAACGCCTCCAGCAGATCGGTGGTAGTCGTCGGCCGTTCCATAAACTCGCGAGCACCGGCTCGCATCGCACTTACGATCACCTGCGGTTGCGCCATGCTGCCGACCGCGAACAGTGCCGAGTCCGGTAGTTCCTGGTGCAGGAGCTCCAGGGCGCGCAGCGCCACCTGGGGGCTGTCGGCGGGAATATCCACCAGCACCACATCGGCATTGGCGCTCTGCACTCGTCGAACTACGGGATCGGTCGCGGCCACCGGGAAGCTGGCACAGCTGTGCACCGCGCGCGCTACGGTGGTGCCGTCCACCAATACCTGAAGCACAGCACGCTGTTCGCTGTCCGGCGCGACGATGACCACGGAAAGTTCGGGCATGGCTTCTGCTACTTCTCCTGTGAGGGTTCCGTCACCAGTGCATACTGGGGGACGGAGCAACGAAGATCTGCACTGCGTATCATTTTGCTCCTCCCGCCGGCTTCTTCGCGTCAAACTTGGTGTTATCCAGAAACGGCTGCGGGAAGGTCGGTCCGTTCGGATTCTGCATGTTCGGGGAGATACGGTGCACGGTGCACAGCACCATCAACTCCGAATTGCTTTTCTGTTGACTCTTGCTCCGGAACAAATTGCCCAGGACGGGTATGTCGCCCAGTCCAGGTATTTTGTTGTAGATGTCAGTGACCCGGTTGTCCAGCAACCCGGCAATGACGAAGCTCTGTCCGTCCTGTAATTCAAACTCAGTCTCGGCACGTCGCGTGCTCAGCGCGGGAACCGTGAAACCTGAAATTTGCAGTGCATTGGTGAAGTCTAACGTGCTGACCTCCGGAGCCACCTTCAGATGGATATTGCCATTGGGCATGATCACCGGAGTGAACAGCAACTTCACCCCGAAATCTTTAAAGGAGATGGTGACCGCGGTGAATCCCGCTCCCGGCTGCACGATTGGGAAAGGGAACTGACCGCCGGCCAGAAAGCTCGCCTCTTTTCCGTTGACCGCGATCAGGTTGGGCTCCGCCAGAATCTGCAACAAACTTTTTTGCTGCAGCGCCTCCACCACCGCCCCAAAATTAATGTCGCTACGGAAAAGGAAAAGATTCAGCGCGTTCGTAACATTGACCGTCGGCGGCGTAGCCGAGGTACTGGTGGTTGTGCTAGTTGCCGTGGTGGTGGTGGTAACACCGCTGGTGGAGATCGTCTGTCCCCCAAACTGCCCGGTGCTCAATGTCCCGGTGGTGTTACCGGTGCCCGGAGTAAAGAAGTTGACGCCCAGTTGCAGCGCCGCCGTGCGGTCGACTTCCGCGAACTTCACCTGCAGGAGAACTTCCTGCGCGCCCACCGGCCCGAAGGTCAGCACGTTGACCACGTTCTTCGAGTACGCTCCGGCGATCATTTCGGCGCGTTTGGCAACGTCCTCCGTGGAAACATGCCCGGAAAGCACGATGGCAGATCGTGAGGGAGAGACGGTGATCTGCTCATCTGGAAAGACTCGCTTCTCCTCCTCGGCAGCAGCGCTAACGTCCACGTCCACGCGCAAGTCAAAGCTACGGGAGCGTTCCAGTTCATCCCAGATCAAAAGTGACACCTCGCCCGCCGACTTCCCGTGCACCAGGATCTGGGTGGGAGAAATCACTGTCGGATCTGCCACCGCGGCATCGGTCACCGAAACTCTCCGAATGCGTTCCGTGGTGTTAATCAGAATCGACTTTCCCACCATCACACGAAGTGGAGCTCCAGCCTCGGACTCTGACTGAGCTTGTGCGCTGGCTTGCGGACCCTGGGCGGTGGGTTGCTGGGCGGCAGACTGCATAGCCGGGGCAGACGGCGATGCCGTCTGGTCCTGGAAGGCAACTGCCGCCGGGATCAGGAGCAGAACCAGAACGCTCCACCATACAAAGGAGCAGCTGTCAACAGGCATCTCTCGATTCTTCCCGATACCCGAACGGATCGACATTTTCTCTGACCTCGAACCCGGAGTCGTGCTCAGAATTTGTCCTCTTCCTTTTTATCGCCTTTCCAAATCTCGATCGTGTAGGGGGCGGGGATCGTGGGAACAGCGGGGGCGACGGCCGGCCTCTCCTTCGGCCTCGATCGGGGAGGCGCGGGCTGCGCTGACGCTATCGCCATCTTATATAGAGAGTCTGCCCGGGCCGCTGCCAGTTCGTCCTGTTTGGTATCCAGCGGATTGCGCAGCGCCAGCTGAATCTTGCCCTGGTTGCTGGCCAGCGTAAGTTTCTGAGCATCGTCCGGGGAAACCAGAAGAGTAATCACCGAGGTGGTTTGCGGTTCGCCGGCCGCATTGCGCTCCAGCTTCTGCCCCGTGGCAATCACGGCGAGATCTTCCAGTACCGTCGTGGTTTGCTGCTCGCCTGATCCTCCTGGATTCCCCGTCAGCAGCACATCCACATGCGTTCCCGGCAAAACAAAACCTGACACCGAAGTCGTGTCATTCACTCGCACCGAGATCGCCCGCATACCCGGCGGGATGAGCCCCGGCAGTCCGGCGCCCGCGTTCTCTCCTGCCAGCTTGTTGGTGAGAATAAATTCCCCTTTGGAGATCGGCAGAATCACCCCACGGCCGACTACTTTATTCATGAAATGGAAGACTCCGGCAGGCAGATCGCTCGAGGGAAAGTGTACGAATTTCACATCTTTCTCCTCGATTTTCGTTCCGACCTGCAGATCGTCGGCGGCCACCAGCACCTCTTCGCCCGGTACGGCCTTGGTGTTCCGGCCGGACTGCAGATTCTTGTAAACCACAAAGCCCACGAACGCGCCCATTGCCAAGGCAACGAAGCCGATCATCAAGAGCCGGTTGCGATTCATTTACCACTCCTCAGAGGTTCAAGTCTCTACTGCCGAGGTACCCTGGACATCCCCGGGCAGGGGAACATCTTGCAGACTGGGCAATCACCGTGAGAGCTGCCAGCAGTTCTTGCTGGCCGGATAAACACTTCTTCAGTCAGAAACTGCTCATCGTCTCGCCGCCAGAAAATACTTCGTGGGCAAGTGCGCAATCATAATTGCGCGACTTTTATTGCGAGATCGAACTTGCCACCGAAGAGAAGACGTTGTTGGCATTGCCCCCGATCAAACGTATCGTGCCCACCACGATAACCAGGATCACGGCCAACATCACCGCATACTCTGCGATGTCCTGTGCCTCATCCTCCAGCCAAAGCCGACGGAGAATGTTCATTTCTTACCCTCCTTGGGCGTCGCCGCGACTCCTCCACCCCTGCCGCAACGGGCGCCCGTGCAAACTTACGCTCGGCCAAAGCCGGGCGCTGACTTGCTTGCCTATTACGAATCAATAGCTTGCGAACGGGGAGATCCCCTTGCTCATGATAACCCGAGGCATACTGCTTGGAGCGACAATTTATTGCATACCTCAGATACCCCAAGTAACTAGGAAGCTCCCCTGGCTTTCTCGTCAAAAAGGGGCACGAACAAGAAGCCTTCGGTCGAAAAACCCAATCTCGACCAACAAAACCATGAATTCCACGGTCTCACCACCTAAAACGCCCGGTTCACTGGGGCTTGGTCAGAATGGTTGCCTGAGAATCCGCAAAGACCTGCTTCCAGTCCGGCATCGTCTTAAGCGCCGCCACTAAAGGTGCGTCCGGGGGGAGAACCACGGTTCGGATCCCCCACTTCTCCAATGGAGCCCGCCAGGACCGTCCACCCAAGGAGTAAGTCGAAAAGAATTCGTCCAGAGACCCGTCGCCATACAGGTCGGCCCTGCCATCGATGAAAACCGGATACTCGGGATACAGCCTCCAAATGAAGTACCCGCCCCAGTTGTAATGGTTGAGCAGGGGACCCGGCGGCCGCGTCCGCACCAGAAACGAAGCGGCCGCGGCCGGGAATTCACGGGCCTCGTTGGCTGGCTGGTGGCGGATCACATAATCGAGGCGCAAGCCCGTAAAGATCAGAAAGCCTGCCAGCAAAACTGCATTGATAACTACTTTAGTTCGGGTGAGCGGGCTGACACCGGCGAACAGCTTCGATCTTCCAGTGTTTTCCAGTTGAGCCTGAATCATGCCGCTGAGCAGCGGCACGGCTACCAGCACATAAACCGGTATATGACGCGCCGAACGCAGTGCTGCATACATAGTGGCTGATAGCAGCAACAGATCCCGAACCCGCAGGCGCTGTGGCGATAGCGCAGGAAGCACCAGTGTCGCCAGCATCAACAGGAGAAATGCCAAGTAGCGGGCATGATGAAAATCGGGCGAGTGCCATTCGCTGATGTAGGCCTGCATCGTTCGGGAGTGCAGCGTCTCGAAGGGATAGCGATAGAGCTGGCTGCCGTAGGGATTTAGTGGGACCACGGCAATGCAGGCGGTGCTGACGAGCGCCAGCCGCCGCAAACGCGGTGCGAGCGGCTTTTCAGCCCTGCCGAATGCGGCGTCCAGCCCGTCACCGATTAAAAAGAGCGCCAGAAACGCCAAGCCTACCGCGTATCCGGCGTGAAGGTTGACCCAAAGCAGCATGAGCAGCGGCATCCACCACAATATTTGCGGGTTCTCATCTGAGCGCTCGAGCATCAACAGCCAGACGCTGGCGAGCAGCAGCGTAATCATTTGGGGACGTACACCCCAACAGGGAATGGAAGCTACCGCTCCCCAGACCGTAACTGCTCCGGCTACGTAAGGACGACCGGGAGCGCGCAGGAAAACAATCAGATATGCCGCTGCAATGATGGCTGCAAAAGTGGCAATCAGTGCGCCCCAGCCGGCCGAGCGGTATAAACCGAAAATGAGAATCTGAGACAGCCATTCATGGTCGACCCAGGGTTGGCCGAACTTGGTAAAGGAATAAGGATCACTATGGAGAATCTTGTGATTCTCGAGGAGGAGTTGCCCGGTGCGCAGGTGCCACCAGACATCCGGATCGGTCACGCTGCGTGCCGCCATGATGAACAGGCCCAGGGCCAGAATGACGACGAATAGCCGGCGAGTCTCAAGAAGTTTCGGCACCCGTGCACGATCATATCGTGCCCGGCCCAGCACAGTATAGAATCGCTTTCGCTCCCGTGCGCATGAGAAAGTCCAGCGGCTCTCCGGGCGCTTCCGCATGAAGGCTCTCAACATCAGGACCACGATTTTTTTCTATCTGGCCGGCATGGTCGTCATTCACCTCGCCGTGCTGTCGAGCCTAAAGCAGATGATTAGGATGGGATATCCCGATTTCACCATCTACTACTGCGCGGGAACCATGGTGCGGCAGGGCCTGGGGCACGAATTATACAACGATGTTGCGCAATTCAAAGTGCGGCGGGAATTTTTGCCCGAAGCGGCTAATCGCCTGGGGAAATCGCCCTATAACCATCCGCCCTTCGAAGCCGTTTTCTTCGCGCCGTTGACTTACCTTTCTTAT
>Ga0187778_10003469_pt1 | contig 10571 bp, 8 predicted proteins | sample 1015_Q2_SP5_20_M_FD_132418 | JGI IMG/M metagenome (GOLD analysis project Ga0187778, IMG submission 132418) | Tropical peat soil microbial communities from peatlands in Department of Meta, Colombia - 1015_Q2_SP5_20_MG | ecosystem: Environmental > Terrestrial > Soil > Wetlands > Peat | place...
CGATATATTGTGTAAGCTGTGCCCGACTCTCGATATACCCCTGTTCAAGATATGCTTGATACCAGCGGGCAGTGGTCGTCACTGCTTCCTGCAGTGTCCATACCGGTCTCCACCCAAGGCTGGCTCTTGCCTTTGCGCTGTCAAGGTAGAGAAGGTTTGTTTCACGGCTCTGTGGCCCTGCGGCAGCGTGCCAGGTAAGTTTCGGCCAGTGTGTTTTAAATATGTTGAGGACTTCATTTACTGTCCTGTTGTCGTCAGGGCCTGGACCAAAGTTCCAGGCATCTGCATATTCTCTTCTGCCATCCAGTAGGAATTGTCCAAGCAGCAGGTATCCGCTCAGGCACTCCAGCACATGCTGCCAGGGGCGCGTTGCCAGGGGAGAGCGGACTCCCAGGGGTGAGTGGTTCGTAATTGCCCGGACAACGTCCGCAATCAGCCGGTCTTCAGCCCAGTCACCGCCGCCGATCACATTTCCGGCGCGGGCGCTCGCGAGGAGAGGCGCATTTGCGGCATGGAAAAAGGCATTGCGAAAGCTTGAAACCAAAAGTTCCGTCGCAGCTTTTGACGCACTGTAGGGATCATGGCCTCCCAGCGGGTCTATTTCACGATAGCCCCACTTCCATTCCTTATTTTCATACACCTTGTCGGTAGTCACTATCACCACAGCACGGATGCCATCAGTCTGGCGACATGCCTCAAGAAGATTGGCAGTTCCCATGACATTGGTTGACCATGTTTCAAGCGGGTTTTGATAGGAACGCCTGACCAAGGATTGCGCGGCCAGATGAAATACGATTTCAGGCCGACTATCCGCGAATAAACGAACCAATGAGGTGCTTTCACGGATGTCAAATCGGTGATCGGCTATACCGATATCAAGCAAATCCCAATGGTTGGGAGACGTGGCGGGATGGAGCGCAACGCCAGTGACACTGGCCCCGAGCTCTTGCAACCAGAAAGCAAGCCAACTCCCTTTAAAGCCAGTGTGCCCTGTTATCAGTACGCGGCGGCCTCGATATGTATCCTTAAAAAGGGTCATTTCCAGACCTTCCACGGGGGGCTCGTTTGCCATAACTGTTCTAAATGATTCTTGTCGCGCAACGTATCCATTGCCTGCCAGAAACCGTTATGCTGATAGGCCATTAATTGACCTTCTCGGGCCAGCTTCACAATAGGACCCGACTCCCAGCTTGTTTGATCCCCCTCAATAGCGTCGATTACAGCAGGCTCCAACACGAAAAACCCGCCGTTAACCCAGGCGCCATCGCCATCAGGCTTTTCCTGAAAGCTGTCAACTTGAGTACCCTTTATATTAAGGGCACCATAACGACCAGGTGGTTGGATCGCTGTTACTGTAGCCAGCCTGCCATGGCTGCGATGGAAACTGATCAGTTTGGCGATGTCTATATCGGCGACACCGTCTCCGTACGTGAAACAGAATGTTTCATCACCGATAAAAGCTTTCACACGTTTAAGACGGCCGCCGGTAAGCGTGTCTTGACCGGTGTCAACAAGTGTGACACGCCACGGCTCGGCATGTTTTTCATGAACTTCCATCCGATTCTCCTTCATATCAAAAGTGACATCAGACATATGAAGGAAATAGTTGGCAAAATATTCTTTAATAATATAGCCTTTGTAGCCGCAGCAGATAACAAAATCATTTATACCATAATACGAATAGATCTTCATAATATGCCAGAGAATGGGTTTACCGCCGATCTCGATCATCGGTTTCGGCTTCAGATATGATTCCTCGCTTATCCGAGTGCCAAATCCCCCCGCTAGTATAACAGCTTTCACGATACCCTTCTTACCGTCCAATCGAGTAAAGGTCTTACTACTCCCGGCATAGGACCAACGTAACCGCGCCTGGTCGGTACGTTCTCCAATGGATCTTTGACATTGAAAGATAGAGCATTGTTTTCATAGAAGTGAACCTTAACGCCCGATTCGAAAGAAGTCAGCGCAAGTCCTACAAAATAAGTACCTTCATTAAGAAAATTATTCGGTATTATGCATTCTGCCTCATGAATGCCAAGGCTTGCTACGTCAATTGTTTGTGGACTAGAAACAAAAGCATAAGTTCCATCCGATGAAAAAATATGAAAGTTTGGAAAATACTCTTTACTATTTGTTCTGTTTATTTGGTATTTCATTTTTATTCGTATTGGTTCACGAATATCCACTTCTGAGCATGGTACATTATTCTTATCGACGACCGAACCCGCCAGTAATGATGCATAGGCATCACCTATCAACTCTCTGTGGGATGAATAGTCAAATGAGGCAGGCGATGCCATTCCCCGTGAGTAGTACATCAAGACAATATCAGAGGTTTTTCCCTGGCCGGCGAGTAAGCCAGCATCTAACAGTAGAGATTTCTTACAAAGAGAAGTAATACTCGCCATGTTGTGACTTACAAACAACACAGTCCTTCCTTCCTTAGCCACATCTTCCATTTTTCCAAGGCATTTTTTTTGAAACTGAGCATCACCCACAGCAAGTACTTCATCTATAATCAAAATCTCCGGCTCAAGGTGCGCTGCAACAGCAAATGCTAGCCTTACATACATTCCAGAAGAATACCTCTTGACCGGCGTATCGACAAATTTTTCGACTTCTGCAAAGGCGACAATCTCGTCGAATTTCTTTGTAATCTCATCTTTTGTCATCCCGAGGATAGCGCCGTTCAGGTAGATATTCTCTCCTCCAGTGAGCTCGGGATGAAAGCCGGTGCCGACTTCAAGAAGGCTGGCGACCCGGCCCTTGATCTTTATCTGCCCTTTTGTCGGTGTGGTAACACGCGACATGATCTTGAGGAGAGTTGACTTGCCGGCTCCGTTGCGGCCGATAATGCCGAGGACTTCGCCCCTTTTGACCTCAAAATTCACGTCCTGAAGGGCCCAGAAGCGGTCGTCAGCTTCGCTCTCCTCGTTCTTGGTTCTTGGTTCTTCGTTCTTCGTTAAGGGGGCATAATCAACAGGCAGGTTGGGGTCATCTTTGCCACGGAACCTTGCCCACCAGCTCTGGATGTCTTTGCGCAGCGTCGCGTGGCTGATCGTGCCATAGCGGTACTGCTTCCAAAGCCCCTCTACACTGATAACGACATCGGAGCTCACAGTTTCTGGTTCCTTGTTCTTGGTTCTTTGTTGATATGATAAAGCAAAACTGACCCGATCACTGAGAACGTTTAAGATACTTTATAAACGCTCCGATTTTTGAACTTGTCCTAGAGGACAAGTCGTATATATCGTCAAAGAGTTTCTGTGATATATAGGCCTGATCCAATGCGATATAAAGCTGAGACTGGATTTCTGAACAGGACCTTTGGGCATATGCAAAAAATCTTATGAATTCTGCATTAGATCCAGCGTTAAACCCTTCAGCTATATTAGACATTACGGAAACTGACGCGCGGCAAAGCTGATCTTTTAAACTGTAATCTTTTGAAAAATTAGCGGCTTTGACGGCCTTATAAATATGCTGGGTTAACTCTCTGCTCAGTTTCCATGCTTCAATATCTTCGAATTTAGTTATTCGCATGCTGTTTAATTCTTGGTTTTTGGTTCTTTGTTTGTAGCTCTTAGTATTCTTAAGAAAGTACCAAGCACGACGAACTAAGAACGGTCTGAATCTTTCAAATTCAGACTGTGTCCATAAAACTCTTCTCTATCCTGCTGAAAAGCATTATCCCGACAAAGAGGACTAGAACGGTAATAGCCACGCTCAACCCTATCTGCGCGGCATTCACAGTGCCTGCCCCGAGGAAGATGTAACGAAATGCCTCTATGACTGGCGCGATGGGGTTGAGACTGACTATCCAGTGCCATTTTTCGGGTATGCGGGAAATTGGGTAAACGACAGGAGTCGCATACATCCAGAGCTGAACCCCGAAACCGACCAATTGCGTCAGGTCTCTGTATTTTGTTGTCAGGGAAGATATGATAATCCCGAACCCGAGTCCCAGAATGGCCATCTGAAGGAGCAGCAGAGGGAGAAGCAGAACGAGGGGGGTCATCTTGATAGAAACTCCCGACATAATATAATAGGCAATAAAACAGAGAAACAAGGCAAATTGGATAGCAAAGCTTATGAGGCTGCTGATTACGTTTGCCATCGGCACGGTGAGACGTGGGAAATAGACCTTGCCGAAAATGTTCGCATTGCTGACGAAGGTATTTGAAGTCCTGTTTAGGCATCCCGAAAAGTAGCTCCATGCCACCACGCCGGCCATGTAAAATAGGGGCTGGGGAATGCCGTCCGTCGGTATCTTCGCGATCCTGCCGAAGATGATGGTGAAGACAAGCGTCGTAAAGATTGGCTGGAGCAGGAACCAGATGGGTCCAAGGATGGTCTGTTTATAGACAGACACAAAATCCCTCCGCACAAAAAGCATGATAAGATCACGGTATCGCCAGAGTTCAGCAAGATGGATGTCGAACCAGCCGGAAATGGGCCTGATGACCGAGGTCCACTCAACATTACGTTCGTCAGACATAAATGTTTTCAGTTCTTCGTTCATGGTTCTTAGTTCCTGGTTCCTGGTCCTTAGTGAATAACAAAGAACAAGGCACAAAGCACAAAGCACCAAGAACTAATCATTGTTTTTTCCCTGTTCAGCCTCGAGCATCATTCTTACGACATCAGGCAATCTGCTTTTTGCCTGCCATCCCAACTGTTCACGTGCCTTTGCAGGATTTGCCCTACCGGTTACAAGATCGGTGGGGCGGAATAATGAGGGATCAACGGTCACATGGTCATGCCAGTTCAATCCTAACGCGCTGAATGCCCTGTCAACGAATTCCTCTAAGGAATGCGATTCTCCGGTTGCAATTACGAAATCGTCAGGCTGGGCCTGCTGCAGCATTATCCACATCGCGACCACATATTCAGGCGCCCATCCCCAGTCTCTCTGTATTGAGGTGTTGCCCAAGTGGAGCTTCTCCTTGCTGCCTCCTGCAATCCTGCGGGCAGCTGAAATTATTTTTTTTGTCACAAAACGTTCCGGGCGCAGGGGTGATTCATGATTAAAAAGGATTCCTGAGCAGCAGAAGAGACCGTATGCCTCCCGGTAATTTGCCACTTCCCAATGAGCTGCTGCCTTGGCAACTGCGTAAGGGCTCCTTGGTTTGAAAGCAGTAGTTTCGTCAGCCGGCATTCCTTGGGTATCGCCAAAGCACTCACCAGAAGAAGCGTTGTACAGTTTTATTGGTCTGTTGATGAACCTGATTGCTTCCAGAAGATTTAATGTCCCTATACTGATGCTTTCAAGGGTTTCAACAGGCTGCTGAAAAGAGAGGCTGACTGAACTCTGCCCTGCGAGGTTATACACCTCATCGGGTTGCACATTCATAAGCACCTGTAAGACACTCCGAAAGTCAATGAGTGTCATTGATTCCCGCCTCACATGTTCATGGATCCCCAGAAGGTGAAGGTTATGGAAAGAGGACATCTGCGCATCGCGCGAGGTGCCGTATACCTCATATCCTTTCTCGAGAAGATACTTGGCCAGATAAGAGCCGTCCTGGCCGGAGATGCCGCAGATAAGCGCTTTACGGCTGTTGACCATTGCCGTGTCCCTTCCGTATGGCTTCTGTGAGCACCGGTTCCAGGCGCTGAACAAAGCGCTCAAAGGAGAAATATTTGAGGTCTTCAGGCACTGCCTTTGGAATTTTCAGAGCCTTCAGTATTGTCTCTTTCATTTCCTTACCATCCCTTGGGTTCACGAGCAGGCCGAGCCTTCCGTCCATTACTGCTTCCCTGCTGCCGTCGCATGAACTGGCGACTACGGGGATACCGCAGGCCATTGCCTCAAGATAGACGAACCCAAATCCCTCCCCTTGGCTAGGCATGACATACACATCAGCAAGTCGGTAGTGATCAGCCTTTTCGCTTTCAGAAATATAGCCGGCAAAAATCACCTTTCTGTCGGCGCCAAGAGTCCTTGCTTTTTCTTCCAGCCTGCACCGGTCCGACCCGTCCCCAACAATGAGATAAGCGATGTTCGGCATTTCCTTTGACAGTTCCGGCAGGATGTCAATGACTTCATCAAACCCCTTATAGCGCTCCTGCGAAACGAGCCTGCCAAGCGTCATAAGCACTGTCTTGCCATGCAGTCCGTAGCGGTCGAGCAGAACGGGATTCTTCGAACCCGCACCATACAGAGAGGCATTAATCGCATTCGGCACAATGTGGATATCCTTATCTCTCACTCCTGACCATGCAAGGAACCGCCTCTTTGTGTACTCACTAATGGATATAATGTAATCTACGCTCTTGAGCAGGTGCCTCAGGAACACCATATTCGGTTGATTCCATGCTTCTATCCCGTAGATCTCAAGAAGAAGAGGGGAACGGGTTATCATCTTCACCATAACCGCAAGGGGCAAAAGATTTAAGTGTCCGCAGACGATAAGTTTGAATCTCCTGTTTTGAAGGACGCAGAAGAGCACATGGAGCACATATTTCAGTTTGCTGTTTAGGGCGGTCGTCATAAAGGTCAAACCATCTGGAAGCCGCTCGGGTTGGTGGGGCATTACGCGTGGAATCGCAATGACCTCAGAGGCAATCTTCAAGCGGCAAATCGCCGAAAGCATGTCTCGGTTATAGAGCGCTATGCCGCCGTGTCCCCCAAAGGCGTCAGGTACCAGTGCCAGTATCTTACTGTCAGAGGTCTGACCGGCTCCTGACACTCGATCAGACCGGTAGAATGATAGGGAGGACCGTTTCCCGGCAGTCTTTGACAAGACCTGTCCGTCTGCGACAATACGGTAGATCTGTTTTGCCCATCCCCTGAGACCGCGCTCGCTGAGATTCTCCTGATCGAAAAGCCATTCTCTCAACGGCACGGAGAATCCTGTTTTCGGTCTTTGTGTCACCTCAACAGGAAGGGGGTTAGTAAGTGTCCGAGGGATGTCCTGCTTCCTTGGACGGCTATCACGAGTGAGGAATGGAGCGATACCCGCGAGAAACTCAGTATCAACAAAGGGAGTTCTTATTTCAAGGGAATGCGCCATACTGGCCCAGTCTGTATCACGGAGCAATTGGTTGCGCATATACCAGGAGAACTCGAGCGCGGAGACCTTCAGATAGTCAGTCCTGATGCCAGTCACTGTTTTCTCAAGGCAGACAAGGGGCTGAAGCTCATTCCATCCGGTTTTTACCACCTCGGGATCGAGGACATCCGGAAGTTCCCAGGGCATAAAGAGGCCGCGTCTAAGGAGATAGGCGCCGCTGAAGGAAGTGCCATATTCAAGAAGACCGGCATACTTTGGGGAGGTAATATATTTTAAAAGGGGCGTAGAGGCTGTGCGGACTGACCGGCCAAACGCAGGGAAGGCAGCAAGGGGGCGCAAAAACCTTACGGCGAAAGGGATTTGCTTGAAACTCGGGTAGCTTCCAAAAATTTCGTCTCCACCCAGGCCAGACAGCGCTACCTTTATTCCTGACTGAACAGCGACTTTACTGACAAAATAGGAATTCAGTCCGTCAATCGAGGGCTGGTCCATCACTTTGAGGAAATGGTCGAATGATGAGGTAAAGTCGTTTCGGGATATCCAGACAGTGTCATGGCGTGCACCAAACTGCTCTGCAATTTTTTTTGCCAGCAATGTCTCATCGTTTTGCGTGCCGACGTATTCCTTGAACCCTAATGTGACGGTGTGCACAGTTGCCTTATTGATCTCGCATGCCAGACCTGTGAGAGAGGTTGAGTCTATTCCGGACGAGAGAAAAAGCCCCACGGGGACATCTGCGATAAGATGGTGGTTCACGGAACCGAGAAGCAGGCTCCGCAGAGCAGACAAAGGGTTTGCGTTCCATGCGAGCGAGGCGTCCTGTTCAGCATGTTGGTACACCTCTTTGATATCCTGATAACACTGTTCCTTTCCTTTCCCGTCGGCGTTGATCAGGATATAATGTCCTGCCTGCAGGGAGCGGATGCCCAGGTAAAGGGTATAAGGCTCAGGCACATGTCCCCACAGAAAGAAGCCCACATGCCCGGCAGGTTCAAGAGCGGTGTCTATATTATTGCCTTGCAGCAGCGCCTTTACCTGGGAGGCGGCCTTGAAGACCTTACCGTTGTCACTGTAGTAGAGAGGCTTGATGCCGAACGGGTCACGTGCAAGGAACAGGCTCTTTTCCCTGTTGTCCCATATGGCAAATGCGAACATGCCGCGAAGTTCATGGAGCATGTCAGGTCCCTTGTCTGAATACAGATGGAGGAGGACTTCCGTATCGCTTGTCGAATGGAACTTATAGCCTTTCTCTTCAAGCTGGGTGCGGAGTGCCTTGTAGTTATAAATCTCGCCGTTGAAGGTGATCACGTAACGGCCATCTGCGGTCTTCATAGGCTGAGCGCCGGATTCTGAGAGGTCGATAATCGCGAGACGGCGATGCCCTAAGCCTATACGATTATCTTCTGAATACCATTCACCATAGCCATCGGGTCCCCTGTTGATCATATAATCGCGGATGCGCCGCAGTTCGTCATGATCGACACCGGAAGATGAGTTATAACAGAATATGGAGACTATGCCGCACATATAAAAGGATTAAGCTTTAAGGGCAAAGCAGTAAGGGCTAAGAACTCGGCTGTTTTCGAGGGTTTTAATTAATGAGTTCAGCATAGTGCTCACTTCTTCATAATGTAAGTTTTCCATTTTTAATTCTTTCAAGTTTGTTATCTTTATCCTGTAATCCTTACCGCTCTATTCCTATAAGGCTGATATGCCTTTAAAGTAGTCTATGGTCCTGCGAAGGCCCTCCTCGAAAGGAATGCGGGGTTCCCATATAAGTAACTTTTTCGCCAGCGAAATATCCGGCTGTCTCTGCCTCGGGTCATCAGAAGGCAGGGGCTTGAAAACTATCCTTGATTGTGAGCCGGTAAGTGTAATAACCCTTTCCGCAAGCTCAAGAATGGAAAATTCCAAAGGATTGCCTAGATTCACCGGGCCTGTAACGTCATCTGGGCTGTCCATTAGTCTGACAATACCTTCAATAAGGTCATTGACATAACAGAAGCTCCTTGTCTGGGTTCCATCGCCATAGACGGTGATATCCTCATCCCTCAATGCCTGCATAATGAAATTGCTCACCACTCGTCCGTCATTCGGATGCATCCTCGGTCCATAGGTATTAAATATTCTGGCAACCTTGATTCTGAGCTGGTGCTGCCGGTGATAGTCAAAAAAGAGGGTCTCCGCGCACCTTTTCCCCTCATCATAACAGGATCTCAGGCCAATGGAATTGACATTCCCCCAGTATGCTTCGGGTTGTGGATGGACCGTCGGATCACCATATACTTCAGATGTGGATGCCTGCAGAATTTTTATTTTCAGTCTTTTCGCAAGGCCAAGCATATTGATTGAACCATGAACTGAAACTTTTGTGGTCTGCACGGGATCGAACTGATAATGAATGGGCGACGCAGGGCAGGCAAGGTTATAGATCTCATCAACCTCGGCATAGAGCGGGAAGCAGATATCATGTCTCATCACCTCAAAGTATGGAGTGCTGGTTAGGTGGGCGATATTCACCCGGCGCCCGGTATAAAAATTATCTACGCAGAGCACCTCATGCCCTTCGGTCAGCAACCTTTCACATAAGTGAGATCCGAGAAAACCAGCGCCACCTGTAACCAGAATACGTTTACCCGCTAGATTTTTCATGTGTTACCTCTCGCCATGTTAGATTTGACGGTCACCCTTGTTGAAATTCTCATATTCACCATTTTCTTTTCTCAGCGCCTCAATCTCCTGCTTGAGCATCTCGAATTCATTAAGCTTTCTTTGCAAAAAGGCATATGTTTGGGTCAGTCTTACGCTTATCCCTTTTGGGGTGAGGACATACGTGTACGCCATCTTGTTTTTTGAGTTCTTAAAGCGGGTTGCTTTTACATATCCCTTCTTAACAAGTGCGTTTACCAGGTAGTTTACCCTGCCAAGACTCAATCCCATCCTTCTTGACAGATCCCTCTGAGAAGGGGTCCCATCCTTTGCAAGTTCACGAAGGGTTTTAAACTGAGATTCGTCCATCTTAGAGTAGTTGAACGTTCTTCGTTTTATGTTCCAAGCTTAACGAAAAGGTGAGATTCGCTCATCATAAAAGGTTTTCTTTATCAGGTGTGTAGAACTTTGAACTATTTTTAGGCAGGCTACCGCCCGGTCCTGTCACAATGCAGGAAGACACAATAATAAACTAGTGCGTTCAGGCACTGAACTAATAATAATTGATTTTAAAATAAAAGGTCAAGAGGAAAATTGGTGAGGTAACACTTTCAGTCGCAGATTTTTTAAACTTTCTTTAAAGAAAATATTTCTATATTGAGTCTGGAATAGAGTGCTTCGAGGAGTATTATGGATCTTTCTTTAGCAGGAAGTGTCTTTTCGAAGATTCCGTAAAAGTCCTTGAAAGGTCCGTCTTTTATCAAGACCCTGTCTCCTTTTCTGAGATTTTCCGGTATCTCCCTAATGATGCCTCCTTCAAGCCTTTCCTTAATGGATTCTATGATCTCCGGCGGTACCTTCACCGGGTTTTCTTTCCCCACGATGTATTTCACTCCCCGAGTA
>Ga0187778_10003472_pt1 | contig 10567 bp, 9 predicted proteins | sample 1015_Q2_SP5_20_M_FD_132418 | JGI IMG/M metagenome (GOLD analysis project Ga0187778, IMG submission 132418) | Tropical peat soil microbial communities from peatlands in Department of Meta, Colombia - 1015_Q2_SP5_20_MG | ecosystem: Environmental > Terrestrial > Soil > Wetlands > Peat | place...
AGGATCGGCGGCGAGGAAATGTACTTGCCAACGGCCGCTTCGCGGAGGTCTCAAACTGCCGTCGGATGCCCGCTGCTGGGCCGCCTGCTGCCGTAGCCCGTTGCCCGGAACCGGTCTTTCGACCTGTGAGTTCATCGCCACAGTTCTCGAATGCGCTCGCCGACGTCGACCGGCGCGGCGTAAGGGCTCGCCGATACCTCGGTGACCTGCGCGGCCATCGGCCATGCGCAACACTCGAATAACTTCGTCAGTTCATCGGGAACGAACCTGCTTCGCAAGCCGTAGTTGTGCCGGTCGCCGTAAGCAGATTGCTGACGGACGAAAAACCGCTGTGGCACGATCAGATGCAGGGCGTCCTTTGCCCGCGTCATCGCCACGTACAACAGTCGTCGCTCCTCCTCGATCTCTTCTGTCGTACCGGTCGCGAGGTCCGAGGGGATGCAGCCGTCGACCACGTTGAGGATGTGCACTACCTTCCACTCTTGCCCTTTGGCCGAATGGATGGTCGACAGAATAAGGTAATCGTCGTCCCGTTGCGGCTCACCGGCGAGGTCGCTCGTCCCGTCCGGAGGGTCGAGCGTCATTTCGGTCAGGAAGCGCTCGCGCGAGGAGTAGGTCGAAGCGATATGCTGGAGCTGAACGAGGTCGCCTTCGCGCACCATGGCATCTTCATAGATACGCTGGAGCTGAGGTTGGTACCACCGAATAATGGTTTCCAGCTCGGCGGGCCAGTTGGGCGCCCGTAGGGAACGGAATGCCGCCAGAAATGCGCTCCAGTCCTCTATGGCCGACGGCGGCATCTTGAAAGACTCCATCACCGACATCGACGACCCCCCTGATTCATCAAGGGTATCGAGCAGCTTCGAGGCGGTCTTGGGCCCAACTGCCGGCAGTAGTTGCACTGCGCGGAAACCTGCCAGCCGATTGCGTGGGTTGTCTGCCCACCTAAGAACGCTCAAGACGTCTTTGATGTGGGCAGCTTCCAGAAACTTGAGTCCGCCGAACTTCTTGAAGGGGATCCCGCAGCGGAGCAGTTCGAGTTCCAGCTGGGCGCTATGGTTCGAGCTACGAAACAGCACCGCCTGCGACTTGAGCGCTACGCCGGCCTCGCGCTGTTCGAGCACCTCCTCGACCACATAGCGTGCCTGGTCAGCTTCGTCCCGGACTGCCACAAGCCACGGCTTCTGCTGCGAGAGGCGTTCGGTCCACAGATTCTTGGTGAAGCGCTCCGCCGCCAGGTCCATGACGGCATTGGAAGCGTCGAGAATCGGCTGTACGGAGCGGTAGTTGCGTTCCAACGTCACCACCTGCGCCGGGGGCTGGAAGAGCTGCGGGAAGTCCAGGATGTTCCTTACCGTCGCCGCGCGGAATGCGTAGATGGACTGGGCGTCATCGCCAACCACGGTGACGCCCCCGCCGTCCGGCTTCATCCCCAGAAGAATGTCGGCCTGGAGACGGTTGGTATCCTGATACTCGTCGACTAAGACGTGGTCGAAGCGACCACCGATGTCGCGCGCCAGTGCAGGCTCTTTGAGCATGTGTGCCCAGTACAGAAGCAGGTCGTCGTAGTCGAGCACGTTCTGCTTCTGCTTAGCGCCCACGTAGCGTTCAAAGAGCCCCTTGAGCTCCGCTTCCCACGATGCGCACCAGGGGAACGTGCGCTCGAGCACGTCCTGAAGCGGCGCTCCGCTGTTGACGACACGGGAATAGATGGCGATACACATCTCCTTCTTCGGAAACCTTGTCTTCGTGGCCGATAGGCCGAGTGCGTGGCGCTCCAGGTTGAGGAGATCTTCGGCATCGCCGCGATCGAGGATGGTGAAGTACGCGTGCAACCCAATACGGCTGGCGTATTCGCGAAGCAACCGCGCGCCGACGCCATGAAACGTACCCGCCCACGGAAAGGTCGCTGCTTGCTGCGTGCCGCCGGCGCCGAGAACGCGGTTCAGGATCTGCCCCGCCCGGCGCTCCATCTCCTGTGCTGCCCGGCGCGAGAACGTGAGGAGCAGGATGCGCTGTGGATCCGCGCCGGTGTAGACCAAGTGTGCAACACGGTAGGCAAGCGTGTTTGTCTTGCCGGATCCGGCCCCAGCGATGACCAGCAGAGGCCCGTGAGCATCGGTTCCGTATGCTCCAATCCCATGCTCGACTGCAAGCCGCTGCTGGGCGTTGAGCGCATCGAGGTACTCGAACGCTCGGACGCGTGAGAATGGGGCGTCCTCGGATCGTGCAGAACCAGTGCAGGTATGCTGCATTCCGTTGCTCAATTCCAGCATGTCGTCCGATGTTGTCATTGTTGGATTCCTATAGGGTCAGGTCTTCCTATTCGAGGACGCTGCAGGCTTCAACTCCTTGGCGAGCGAGGCCTCAGCTTCTTTTGCCAGCCGGGACATCGTTTCCGGCACGGTATATCTTGCGCTGCTCGCCGTTTTCGCTGCCATGCCGATGGTCGTTGGTCGGCGGTGACCGAGAAACGGTCAGGGTGGTTTTCGGTTGCGATTGCCGAGGTCTCTATTTGCCTACTTTACGAAACGTGGTCTGCTCAGACCCCAACGACGCGCGCACACACGCCCGCATGGATGCGCTTGACGAAAACCCGATGACACGCGCAGGCGCGTATGCGCGTACTGGGTCGGACACACGTCCAATTGCCATCCAACCCCCGCATCGCGCGCGCACGCCTGCGCTAGTTGTCTAGAAGGGCACCTCACACGCACATTCCGTCGATGTCCTTGCCAAAAAGTCGCGTGGTCGATGCCCGTCGGTCCAAGCCCCGAATTTTTCCGGACAATTGCCCGAAAACAGCTCATTTACCATTGCTTTGAACAACTCCTCTTTTGCATCAGGGTCGATCAACTTTAGACGCCGCATAATAACGAGGGTCGCGATCTGAGCCAGTGTCTCGGCTGCCGATCCACGGGAGATTCCGGTCGGCTCCTCACGCGCGTATTTGATCAATTCGCTGTAATACTCATCGCGATTTTCCTTTGTCTGGGCTAGGTGCTCAGCGTACAACTCGCTAATAGGCTCATACCGCCAGAACTGTGGCGCATTGCACGAAAACAACTCCACGTCGAATGTCTCCGCGATTGCATTGAGAATGTGGTCGGGATCATTCCTGAACGGCGTCAACTTGGTCACCCGTATGTCTTGACCCTCGGCGTCGTGAGGCCCGCCAACGACCCCGTCGGTTAAGCCACAAGTGCCAACGACCTCGACACAATTATGACCGTCGGTTAAGCCGTCGGTTAAGCAACAAGTGTGGTCAGCGGGGTATCCATTACTTCCCTTGTGGATTTCGCACTGCCGAATTCCGAAACGGGCCAGGCGCCCATCGAGAATCTGGCGCATCGTGACGTGCTTGCTCAAACGTAAGTCTTCCAACATGATCTTCTCCTATAGGTTCTACTTCTTCGATTAAACACCGTTCGTGACGGTGCGGTTGGTGCCACTTGCCCCGAATTGCGGCGGTGGCACTACTCCCTTCCACGGAAGAATGTGGACAGGATTTCGTTCATCTCGGCTTGCAGCCGAGCATCTGGCTCGGTGTTGCCGTGCGGTGGCGCAAAGGTGCCCACACCGGCCCACCGCCGCACGCTGTCAGCATCGAAGCCGTGCTCCGCGCACACTGCCTCCAGCGCGCGATCCAGTGCTACGAGCTGTGCCTCCCACTCTCCAAGCTTCTCGAAGCTGGCTTCCACCTGCTCGAGTTCGCCGCCGCGTCGACTAAGGTCCAGCGCCACAGCGGTCGCCGCAACCTTCTTGACATAGGTCTGCCAATAGTCGATGGCCCATGCGGAGGCGAAGTGAAACAGCAACCCAAGCCATGACTGGTAGTCCAAGTCCAAGCACTGGTAGGTGTGACGCGGAACGGTGGCTTCGATCCGGTCAAGCTCCACTTCATTCATCTCGGTCATGTAGCGGAAGGCGAGCATCGCCCGCTCCTTGTTGGTGAGGTGGTCGTACATCTTTGTGATGCGGTCGGTTTTCATGATCTGGAACTCCTAGAGTTAAGGGTGCATTCCATCGCTTCGATGCGCTCTTGCAGCATTCCGGTCTCGTGGGCTTTGCGCAGTTGGTCGAGTACGTACGCGAGGCGAGTCCCGTCTTGTGTTTCGACCCTGCCGCATCGCATGTCTCTGTAGACGGCGCCCAGCTAGAAGCGGCTGGTCGACGGCGTGCTGGTGAAGATGGCCAATTCGGAGCCTTCGTTTCTTTACGGCCAGAAAGTCGCCGAGGCACTCGGCCTGCAGCCCAAAGTTGGCGCCTCGCTCGACCAGGGCGGTGCGGCCAACATAACGCTGATCAGTTATGCAGCGATGGCGATCGATGCAGGCATGATGGACATCGGCATCGTCTGCTATGGCGATACGCCGCGCACCGGCAGCCGCAAGGTGTACCAGCGTCCGCGTGGCGACGATGCGGTCTACGGGTGGTACGCGACGGCGGCCGGTTACGCGCTCGTGCACCAGCGCTATCGGCAACAGTACAAGGTTCCGGACGAGCACTTCGGGGCGGTTGCGGTCGCGTTTCGCGCCAACGGGGCTCGCAACCCGCGAGCGCAGCTCCGGCAAGCGATCACGCTGCAGGGTTACCTCGCGTCGCCGTATGTGATCGAGCCGCTCAGGCGCGACGACTGCTGTCTGGTATCCGATGGTGCCGCAGCCGTCATCGTCATGTCGCGCAAGCGCGCACAATCGCTCGGCATCGATCACGCAGTGCCAATCCTGGGCTTCGGGCAGGGTCAGGAATCGTGGGAAGTGCATCTGCGGCCTTCACTGACCAGCACGGCGGCCGCGGCATCTGCCGAGGCGGCGTTCCGCATGGCCGGCGTGAGGCGCGAGGATATCGACGTCGCCCAGCTCTACGACTGCTTCACCATTACGCCGCTCATAACGCTCGAGGACTACGGTTTTTGCCCGCCCGGGAAGGCTGCGGCTTTCGCGGGCGATGGTGGATTTGCGCTCGACGGAGCCCTCCCCTGCAATACGAGCGGAGGCCTGCTATCGGAGACCGGCACACCCGGTTTGCAGCTGGTGATCGAAGGGGTACGGCAAATGCGGGGCGAGGCGACGCTGCAGATTCGCGATGCGCGGTACTGCCTGATCAGTAATCAGGGCGGGACGTTGCATACGCACAGCACACTGATTCTCGGAACGCCCGCATGAGCTTTCCGATGCCGGACGTGAGCGCATTGAGCGCGCCCTACTGGCAAGCGTTGAGGGACGGGATGCTCGTCTATCAACAGTGTGCTGGTTGCGCAAGCCGCTGGTTGCCCGCGCGGAGCGCGTGCCCCTCTTGCCTCGGCACGGAGCTCAGCTGGCGAACTGCGAGCGGACGCGGCAAGGTGGTGAGCTGGGTCGTCTATCACGTAGCGTACGACGACGCGTTCAAGGACCGCCTGCCTTACAACGTCGCTCTGGTCGAGCTGGAAGAGGGACCGCGCGTGCTGACGAACATCGTGGATAGCGATGCCGCACGCAGGCTGCGTCTCGACGCGCCGGTCACTCTGAGAATCGAATACGAAGGTGATGTCGCGTTGGCCCGTTTTAAGCTTGCCGACTAGCGGCATGATCCTGGATACGCAACGAATCACTCGGGAATGCAACCATGTCTGAGAAGCTGCCTGAATATATCGTCCAGAACTCCGACTTCATCAAGTATGGCGATGCGCGTACGCACGTGATGTCGCCGGCCGTCAAGTACGGCTTGTCGGTCTTCGAAGGCTTGCGAGCCTACTGGAACGTTGCGCAACAGGACCTGTATGTATTTCGTCTCAACGAGCATACCGAGCGGTTGTTCCAGTCGATGAAGCTGCTGCGCTTCGACGCGGACTTCACGCCCGACGAGATCAACCAAAACACGATTGCCCTCCTGCGTCGTAACAGGATACGGCAGGCAGCGCACATACGGACTATCGCTTATTTGGACGGGATGGGCGAACAGGACGTTCGCGGACCGGTCAGCTACTCGATCTCGGCCCTCGAGAAAGCGCGAAGCAAGAATGTCGAGCGCGGGATCCGCTGTCAGGTCAGCTGCTGGCGCCGCCTGTCCGACAGCACCATGCCGCCGCGAATCAAATGCGGTGGCAACTACGTCAACAGCAGACTTGCGCGCTCGCAAGCGAAGCAGGATGGCTATGACGAGGCTATCCTGCTGAACCAGGCCGGACAGGTCGCCGAGGCGCCAGGGGCTTGCATCTTCATCGTTCGCCGCAACCAGCTCGTCACGCCCGATTTGACGAGCGGCATCCTCGAAAGCATTACCCGCGATTCGATCATCGATCTCGCGCGTGAAATGGGCATCGATGTTGTCGAGCGTACAGTCGACAAGACCGAGCTTTACGCGGCGAAGGAAATATTCCTGGTCGGCTCCGCAGCCGAGGTGCTGCCCGTCGTGAACGTGGACGGTATCGGCATCGGAAACGGCGAGCGTGGGGTTATTACGGCGCAGCTTCAGAAAGCATACTTCGAAGCGGCGAGTGGCGACACTGCATCGAGACATGGTTGGTTGACCAGCGTCTACGGGGCGCACCATGAGCACCAAGACCGGCATAGCCAGCCAGCTTAGTCGCCTGAGCGTCGGAGCGCAGGTGTCATTCGACGCATTGCGCGATCTCGGCGCCGACATACTCGTCGCCGCCGGCCTGTCGTCCGAGGATGCGAAAGCTAGTGCAGACGTGCTCGCCCATGCCCAGCTGAGTGGCGTCGACACGCACGGTTTCTGTCACCTCGCAGTGTATGTACGTCGGCTTCTGGAGGGATCGATCGCTGTCAATCCCAGAATCGTGGTGACGAAGCGCGCACCGGTCGCCGCAGTCATGGATGGCGGAAACGGACTGGGCGCGCTGGTCGCGCAAAAAGCGATGGCGGAAGCGATCGACACGGCGGCTGCGTTCGGTATCGGCGCATGCGCGGTTCGCAACAGCAGTCACTTCGGCGCCGCCAACTTCTATGTCGAGCAGGCGACGCGCGCGGGAATGATCGGATTGGTGTTTTCGAATGCCGCTCCGTCTATGGCGCCATGGGGCGGACGGGAGGCGATTCTGGGAACCAATCCGATCGCCTTCGGATTTCCCAGAGCAAACGCATATCCGATCGTCGTGGACATGGCGACGAGCGCCGTCGCGCGATCGCGTCTGCGCAAAGCCGCCAACGCCGCGGCTCCGATTCCGCCGTTCTGGGCGCTCGACCGTGCCGGAGAGCCGACGACGGACTCCCGAGCTGCGCTCGACGGCACGATTCAACCGGTGGGAGGCGCCAAAGGCTACGCGCTCTCGCTTGCGGTCGAGCTGCTGTGTGTCGCATTGTCGGGGGGCCGGCCCGGTTTCGAAGTACGCAACCCGCACGACAAAGCGCCCGAGCCGTGCGGAACGAGCCATCTCTTCATTGCCTTGGCGCCGAACTGCTTTGCGGGTAACGACGTTGCAGCGGATTCAATCGAAGCAGTCGTAAGACGAATCGAGCAAAGTGAGCCGCGTTGCGACGAAAAGCCGCGGTTGCCCGGACAGCGTGGCGCACAGGACCGTGCAAGCCGCAGCAAGCGTGGGATTCCGGTCACCCACGACTTGCTGGAAAGCTTGCGCAAAGCGGCCGAGCTCGTCGACAGCGCGTTCCCGCCGCAAGTCCGTAACGATTGTCACAGCAATTGAATGCAGGTGGCTGAAACGACGGAGCAGCGGCCGCGAGACGTCGACAGCCTGTCCGATTCATTCATCGATGTCGGGCTTGGATAAGCGCCTGAGCAGGAGAGCGCTCCCATGGACTATCAGATCGCAGTCGATGTCGGAGGGACCTTCACCGACGGCGTATTGCTCGAGGAAAGCACGAACTTCATTTGGGTCGCGAAAGCGCTCACGACACCGTCCGATCCCGGCAAGGCCATCCAGAACGTCATCGAAATGCTGCTCGCGCAAATGCCGCTGGACGCGGCGGCGAAGTCGAGCGCGATCGGTCGCGTCGTCCACGGCACGACGCTGATCACGAATACCCTGCTCGAGCGAAAGGGAGTCAAGACCGCACTTGTGGTCACCGAGGGTACCGAGGACGTGCTCGACATCCGGCGCGAAACGCGCTACGACACCTACGACCTTGCGCTCACCTTTCCGTTACCCCTCGTTCCCCCCAACCTGCGCTTCGGCGTCAGCGAGCGAATCGGATCGAGGGGCGAGGTGTGGAAGAGCGTCAAGACGTCCGACATCACAGCGCTGGCTTCCCAGCTTGCGGGCGAGGACGTCGCCGCGGTTGCCGTGTGTTTGCTGCACTCCTGTGTGAACGGTCGGCACGAGGTGGAGGTGAGAGACCAGCTGTGTCGAGCGGCACCTGATCGCAGCTATTCGGTCTCTTCCGAGGTTGCGCCGGAAATCGGGGAATACGAGCGCATGTCGACGGTCGTCGCAAACGCGTATGTTCAGCCGATCGTCGGGCGCTACCTGAACACGCTGAGCAAACGGCTGGCCAGCGTTGGCATCGTCGGGCGCGTAGACATCATGGTGTCCAACGGCGGTTTCACCGACGCCGAGCTCGCTGCGCGTTTTCCGATACGACTGCTTGAGTCCGGTCCCGCCGGCGGAGTGTTGAGCGCGATCAACTGCGGCGGCACCCACGACACCGAAAGGATCCTCGCATTCGACATGGGCGGCACTACGGCCAAGTCGTGCCTTGCGATCGACGGGGTTCCGGCCATGACGCACATTTTCGAGTTCGCACGCGTGCGTCGCTTTCGAAAGGGCAGCGGACTGCCCGCCGTCAGCTCAATCATCGATTTGATCGAGATCGGTGCGGGCGGAGGCAGCATCGCCCGCGTCGGGCCGCTCGGATTGCTTCAAGTTGGGCCGGAGAGCGCCGGGGCTGAACCGGGCCCGGCGTGCTACGGTCTGGGCGGCACCGACGCGACGGTCACCGACGCCGATCTATTTCTCGGGTATCTCGATGCCGAGTCTTTCCTCGGCGGCACCATGCGTCTGGATCGCAAGCGCGCAGAGCAAGCATTGGTCTCGCTCGGTCAGCGCCTTGGTCTGTCTGCTCTTGATGTCGCGTGGGGCATCCACGACATCGTGAACGAGAACATGGCGGCGGCCGCGCGCACGCACATCGCTGAACGCGGGCACGACGCGCGGATGTTCACATTAGTTGCGACCGGCGGTGCGGGGCCGGTACACGCAGTCGATGTCGCGCGCCGGCTTCGCGTAACGCGCATCCTGTGTCCGATAGCCTCGGGCGTCGGTTCGTGCCTCGGTTTCCTTGCGGCGCCGGCACGGGCCGAACAGTCATGGTCGAAGCTGGAGTCTGTCGATGCAATCGACTGGATGGACGTCGATGAGCGGCTGTCTGCTGCGCGCGCCAACCTGCTGCGCAACATGTCCTCCGCAGGGGTGCCGGAGGGCGCGGTTTGTTGGCTGGTATGCGCCGAAATGCGTTATCAAGGCCAAGGCGCCGTGATCGGGGTCGAGCTTGGCGAAGGCGCAAAGGCGGACCTGCAACCCGAGGTCATGCAGCAACGCTTCGAGCGCGAATATGTACGCCTATTCACGCGCGGCGTACCGGGCGGCCGCCCCGAGGTCGTGACATGGCGCGTCACCGCGCAGTCGGTGCGGCAGCAACGGACCTACGCATTTCCGAAAAACGCGGGTGCGCGTCAATCCGAGTCGTCGGCGAGCAGCAGGACGGTATTCATGCCCGTCGAAAAGCGCCTCGAAACGGTCCCGGTCTTCGATCGCCACGGCTTGCAACCAGGCGTCGCATTGGCCGGCCCGCTGGTAATCGTCGAGCCCGAATCCATGCTGGTGGTCGCGTGTCCGGCAACGGTCAACGTGCTTGGCACGGGTACGCTGGAAGTGATTCTCGAGGGGGCCGCATGAAAGCGCCGATACATTCCATCGACCCGGTCACGCTGGAAATACTATGGACGCGCCTGATCAGCATGGTCGACGAGGCGGCGGCGACGTTCGTTAGGACGTCCTTCTCAACGCTGGTACGTGAAGCCAACGATTACGCCGTCGTGCTGACCGACCGCCGGGGACGCAATGTAGCGCAATCGTCGCAGAGCATTCCCTCGTTCATATCGACCGTGCCGGCGACGATCCGCAGCTTCATCGGCGTATTCGGCATCGAGAACATGCGTGCGGGGGATGCGTTCATCACCAACGACCCGTGGCTTACGACGGGGCACCTCAACGATGCGACGCTTGCAATGCCGATCTTCCGTGATGGCGAGGTCGTCGGCTTCGCGGGCGTGGTAAGCCACCTTCCCGACGTCGGAGGACGGCTGCGCAATCCCGCGAACCGCGAGCTCTTCGAGGAGGGTCTGCAAATCCCGCCGATGCGCATCCTGCATGCCGGCGTGCAGAACTCGACGCTCGTCGAAATGATCAGGGCGAATGTCAGGCTGCCGGACGAAACGTTGGGAGACATCTGGGCGCAAGTGTCGTGTTGCACTGCGCTGGGAGCTATGATCGATTCTGGTGTACGACGATGAGTTGAAGAAGGCGGCGTGACCTGCTGGAATTCGAGTGTCGAGTCGGATTTCAGCAACCAACAAGGAGTCACGCCACCATGAAGAAGGATAC
>Ga0187778_10003473_pt1 | contig 10566 bp, 10 predicted proteins | sample 1015_Q2_SP5_20_M_FD_132418 | JGI IMG/M metagenome (GOLD analysis project Ga0187778, IMG submission 132418) | Tropical peat soil microbial communities from peatlands in Department of Meta, Colombia - 1015_Q2_SP5_20_MG | ecosystem: Environmental > Terrestrial > Soil > Wetlands > Peat | place...
TCCTCCCTGCGCAATAATCTCTCCGAAGCATAAGACTAATATTCGATCGGATATGGTCATTACGATTCGCATCGTGTGTTCAATCACGATGATGGTGACCCCGCCCTCCCTGATCTTGATGACCAACTCGATCATCTGCTTCTGTTCGACAGCGTTTAGACCAGCCATCACCTCGTCCAGCAGGAGAAATTTGGGTTGGGTGGCCAAACATCTAGCCAATTCTAACTGTTTCCGTTCTGCCAAGGTGAGACTGCCTGCAAGTTCATTTCTCTTTAACCATAGGCCCACAAATTCAAGGAGGCTTTCTGATTGACGATTTGCTTGCTTGATCTCTTTTCCCCGGTTGAACACCGCCGCTCTCACATTTCTCATCACACTCAGATGAGGAAAAGGTTTGACGATCTGAAAAGTTCTGCCAATTCCTCTCTTGCAAATCTGATGGGGTTTGAGGCCGACTAAACTCTCGCCTTCAAAATAAATGCTTCCTGTATCAGGAGGGAGAAAACCAGAGATGAGGTTGAATAGGGTGGTTTTGCCCGATCCGTTTGGACCGATTAAACCCAGAATCTCCCCTCCTGCGACCTCGAATGTCACGTGGTTGACCGCCATCAATCCACCAAATGACTTGGACAGATTTTCTATTTTCAAGGATGGCATATTTTTGGTCTCAATGTTTTTTCTTTAAACTGCTTAACCATCCGTAGATTCCGTTAGGAAGGAAAATGATCACGCCAACCAAAATGGCCCCGTAAATCATCAGATGGACCCCGTGGTAACCACCCAATATTCCCCGGGTCACCTCTCCCAGAGGGCCCAAGACGAATGATCCGATGATGGGACCATAGACGGTCCCCACGCCTCCGACAATGGGCCTCAAAAAAATTTCAATAGAGGTGTCGACACCGAAGGTGACCGGTGGGTCGATGTAAAGGAAATACTGGGCATAGAAGGTTCCTCCAAGGGCAGTGAGAAAGCCACTGATCAAAATCGCCAAAAGTTTATATGAAAATGTATTGACCCCTATTGCCTCGGCTGAATCCTCGTCTTCCCGGATGGCGGCAAGATAGTCGCCGATCTTTCCCGTGTCAATCCACCGGGCAACCCAGAGAACACCGATGAACATCAGTAAGATCACAAAGTAGTAGAAAATCTTCGATTCATGCTGAAAAGAGAGGGGGGCATTTCCTTTAAGGGGAATGAGGATGCCCATCGCCTTTCCGGTCACATCCAGATTGAGAGAGATCAAACGCAACAATTCAGCGAACGCTAATGTCGCCAGGGCAAAGTAAGGGCCTCTCAGTCCATAATGGAAACAAAGAGAGCCGATCAACAGTCCTAATAACATTCCCAGAAGACCCCCCAAGACCATTCCAATCCACGGACTGATGTTCCAATTGACGAAGGCCAATGTCGAGGCGTAAGCCCCGATTCCAAAGAAGGCAGCGTGCCCAAAAGAAAACTGGCCAGCATAACCTCCCAAGATGTTCCAACTCGTTCCCAAATATCCGTAGAAGAGAATCATGATAAGAACATGAACAAAATACGAGGGGAGTAAAAAGGGCAGCAAAATAGAGATCAAGGTAAGGCCGAACCAAAAGAAAAGTACCTTTGGAATTCCATTTCTAGACATGCTTTTTCCCGAACAGCCCTTTCGGTCTGAGCAGAAGCGTGAGAATGAAGATGGAATAGATGGGCACTTGCTTCAAGGAGCCAGGAAGCAAAACTTCGCCAAGAGATTCTGCGATTCCTACAATGAGAGCTCCAAAAAATGCTCCCCAAAAACTTCCCAGCCCACCCAGGACGACAATCACAAAGGCTGTAATGACGAAGACCATGCCGACCGTAGGGGTGATATAAAAAAAGGGGGTGATCATGGTGCCTGCAGCAGCGACACAGGCGGCGCCAATTCCAAAGGCGACGGAGTATATGATTTTCCTGTGGATGCCGATCACATGTGCTCCTTCTCGATCCTGGGAAATAGCTCGAATTGCTTTTCCAGAATCGGTTTTGGTCAAGAAGAGGTAGAGCAGTAAGGTCATCGTAAGGGCCGCTCCAAAAGCGATCATCCGGGGAGTACTGAACATCAACTTGTGTATATGCATGGCTCCTGCTAAGGTTGTCACCTGTAACATCCGATAGTTCGGGCTCCATAGGAATAGAGCTAAGTTCTCGAGGAAGAGGGCGATCCCTAAGGTTAAAAGAAGCTGATTGTGTTCAGGCCCCTCGATGATCCGATTGATCAGACCATACTGGATGAGGAACCCAACCACGAAGAGAGCGCACATACTGATGAGTAATGAGAAATAGGGATGGATATCCAAGAAGATCGAAACCCAATAAGTGAAATACATACCAAGCATCATAAAAGCGCCATGAGCAAAATTGATGATCTTCATCACCCCAAAGATCAAGTTCAGACTGACTGCGACCAATGCATAGACTCCCCCCATGAGGAGTCCGCTGATGATGGCTTGCGCCAAAATGTTGGTATCCATCCCTACCCTCTCTGCAGCTAGCCAAACCAGGTCATTTACGATCTTTCCACTTGGGCATCGGCCAAATCGGTCTGCTGGCAGCATACTCTTCAGGGAAAATGGAACGACGCTTCCCATTTTGAACCTGAGCAATCACCGTTCTCGCATCTTTATTCTGCCCGTCCTCGCCAAAGAGTATGGCGCAGGGTTGGATGTTCCCTTTTTCTCCTGGCTTCAAATTGGTCTTCGTAAGAGCCTCCCGTATTTTTTCACGATCCGTTGAGGCTGCTCTCTCAAGGGCATCCTTCAGCACGTAAACACACGTGTAGCACATGGAGGCGACGCAGTCCATTCCAACGCCATTCCTCTTAATAAAATTCTCATTGGCTTCTTTGACTCCAGGAATCTTCAAGTCATCTTCCCAGTTCTCACAAACAGAGACGTATTCTGTCAATTTCCCCAACGCTTTAATGTAGGCATCATCTTGATGTCCTCCACCCATGCCAATGATGGCCTGCGTGTTGAAGTCAAGATCTTTCATCGTTCTTGTTGAGAGAATGGCGTCAGAGATGTAGGCAACCGTTAAGGCCACATCCGGGTTCGCCGCTTTTAGCTTTGAAATAATACCCGTAAGGTCTGAGGTGGCATGAGGATAGGGAAGGTCGGCTACAATGGAATACCCTTTCTCCGCAGCCAAACCTTTCCAGGCTTTTGCACTGGATTGACCCCAAAGGGTATCTTCATAATATATCCCGATATTCTTTATCTTGATCCCCCTTTTTTTCTGAATATAGGCCAAATATTCGTATTCATCCCGAATATGCCATGCATCGGTAGCAATGGGTCTGAAGGTATACTTAAACCCGCGCTGTGTGATCGACTCGGCTACGCCAACGCCCACGATGAAAGGGGTTTTATACTTTTCAGCTACCTGGGTGGTAGCAAAAACGACGGCACTTTGAAAGGCTCCCATGACGGCAACGGCACCCCTTTGTATATGTTTTTCTGTCTCTGCCATTCCCACCTCCGGTTTTCCTTCGCTATCCCCGAGTATGATCCTTAATCTCGCACCGCCTAGGGATTTGATTCCACCGGTTGCGTTGATCTCATCCACTGCCTGTTCATAGCCTCTTCGATCACTCAACCCCAGGGGAGCCAAAGGACCGGTCAGAGGTTCAACCACACCAAACTTTACTTCTTCTACAGAATGGGCTAATCGAGGGAATCCAGAGAGGGTAACAACAGCTCCCAATGCGCCCATTCCTTTTATGAATTCTCTTCGATTTACACCTCTTTTAACCCTCTTCTTCATACAAACCTCCTTTCAAAATAGAATGAGTGAGCTAAATGGTATATAGCCTCTTACCCTGTTAAGATGATTCCCATCACCCCCTCTCAATCACCATGGCGAACCCCAACCCTCCTCCAACGCAAAGGGTAGCAAGCCCCAGATGAAGATTCCTCTTGGCCATTTCATGAATGAGCGTCACGACCAGCCGGCATCCTGTTGCCCCTACAGGGTGGCCCAAGGCAATGCCACTTCCGTTGACGTTGACAATCTCCCTATTTAATCCCAACTCTTTCTCGCAGGACAAATACTGTGCAGCAAAGGCCTCATTGATTTCTATGAGCTGAATATCCTTGAGGGAAAGACCTACCTTTTTTAATACCTTCTGCGTGGCAGGAACAGGTCCGATCCCCATATAGGATGGGTCCACCCCGACGATCGCATAACCCAATATCTTGGCCAAAGGCTTTAGCCCCATTTCTTTCGCTTTCTCTTTCGACATCAATAGAGTCATCGCAGAGGCATCATTGAGTCCTGATGAATTTCCTGCTGTCACGGTTCCACCTTTTTTAAAGGCCGGAGGCAGCTTAGCCAGCTTCTCCAGCGTCGCATCAGGTCTCGGATGTTCATCGGTATCAACAATCTTTGTCTCTCCTTTTTTCTGAAGGATGGGGACAGGAGTAATCTCGTCCTTAAACCTTCCCTTTTGAATCGCTTTACAAGCTCTCTGTTGGCTGATCAACGAAAACTGATCCTGTTCTTCCCTCGAAATCCCATACTTCTCCGCCAGATTTTCTGCTGTTAGCCCCATTCCAGCACCAATCGGGTACTCCTGCATAGCTCTCCATAGCATATCGATCAATTGCCCATGCTGAAGACGCTGCCCCCAACGGGTCGTCGTAAGGATGTAAGGAGCATTGCTCATGCTTTCAACCCCTCCTGTCAGAACCACACCCACATCCCCATCTCGAATCGCCTGGGTTCCACAGATCATCGCCTGCATTCCGGACGCGCAGTTGACCCCAATCGTGAAGCCGGGCGTCTCAAGGGGAAGACCACATTTGACTGCTGCGATTCGCGCAACATTTTGATCCAGCGGTTCAAAACAGTTTCCCATGATTACCTGCTCCACGGACCTCTTTTCGATACCAGCCTGCTGAAGAGAGGAGTCAATGACCGCCATCGCCAAAGAAGTTGCTGAGACATCCTTTAATGACCCGCCAAAATCTCCAATGGGTGTTCTCGTCGCACTCACGATCACAACATCTTTCATCGTTTCTCCTTTCTCGATCCTTAAAAATAGGTTTTCATTTCTTTAAAAATGCCCTCAGTCATAACTTCCCTAATAACTCACGGGCAATCGTATTCTTTTCAATCTCCTTCGTCCCTTCGTAGATTTCCACAATCTTTGCATCCCTGTAGAAGCGTTCGATATCGTAATCCGCGATATACCCGTATCCACCATGGAGCTGAAGGGCCTCATTGGTCACTTTGACTCCAATCTCTCCGGCTAAATATTTGGCGATGGAAATCAGTTTGGGATCCACCTTCCCATGATCGAGCATCCATGCTGCTTGATAGCAGAGGATCCGAGCTGCTTCGACCCAGGTAGCCATCTCCGCGATCTTGAATTGGACTGCCTGAAAAGCGCCAAGGACTTGCCCGAACTGTTTCCTCTTCTTCACATATTGGGCGGCTTTATCCAGAGCGCCTTGTGCAACGCCGACACCCTGAGAGGCGGCGATCACTCGGTTGATGTTGAAGAGTTGCATGATTTGTGAGAACCCTTCTCCTTCTTTCATTCCGATGAGGTTTTCCTTCGGAACTCTCACGTCATTGAGCCGAATCTCTGCGGTGTCGGACGCCCTGATACCCATCTTCCCGGTAATCTTTAAGGCACTGAATCCCGGACGATCTGTCTCCACAAGGATCACCCCGAACCTCTTGAGCCTCGATTCTACCTCCGGATTCACCTGACAGAATACGGCGAGATAATTGGCAATACTTCCATTGGTGATGAATTGTTTCGATCCGTTGATCACAAAGAAATCCCCATCTCTTTTTGCTAAGGTTAAAATGGACAGGATATCGCTTCCGGCATCCGGTTCTGTGATGGCAGTCCCCATAATCGCTTTTCCCTTTGTAAGAGGCGGGAGGTATCTCCGTTTCTGTTCGTCCGTGCCGTAAAGTTGAATCAATTCAGAGCCGAAGGCCGTCAGCAAAATATTCCCGCATCCAGGATCCACACGCCAAAATTCTTCCATCACCAGTGCAAATTCAAGGAACCCTAAACCAAGGCCTCCATATTCTTTTTTGAGAAAGAGACCGATAAATCCCAGTCCGCAGGCCTTCTCCCAAAGGTCCTTTGGAAACTCCTCCCGGCGGTCATATTCGCGAGCAACCCCCGGAAACTCTCCTTCAGCAAACTCACGTGCAGCCGCCCGTATTTGTTTTTGCCGATTTGTCAGTTCAAAATCCACCGCCTTCTCCCTTCGCTTATGCCATCAACCCTTGGAGCATAATTTTTTCAAATGTATTGACATACGCCCTGCCGTCAATCTGATCCTTGTTCATAGACCACTGGAGCAAGATACCGACATGGAATGCGATAATGACCAGTGCAGCAAGATTTTCGTCAATCTCCCTCTTAAAGACCTTTTCTTTTTTCCCCTGAACAATTAAGTTCGACAAAAATTTCTGATACTTTCTGTAGATCCTTCTAAATTCGGCCTCTATGCCATGATGAGCCCCAATGAGTTCTGCGGCTAATGTTTCAAAGGAAACACACAATTCTCGATTGTAGTAAGCAAAACCCGCGTTGTACCGAAAGTATTTCTCAATCTTATCAGGAATGCTTCCTTTCACCTCATTCACGGTCTGAATCATCCCATCCAAGAATCGTTTTTCATATTCTTTGACAATTCTTTTGAGCAGATCCTCTTTGCTTTTGAAATGCCAATAAAGAGCTCCTTTGGTCAACTTGGCTGCTCGAGTGATATCATCGATTGAAGTCCCATGATAGCCCTTCTCCAAAAAGATTCGCATGGCTTGAATCAAAATTCGGTGCGCTGTATCGTTCGGCTGGAGCTTTTTAGCTGTCGCAAGATTTCTCATCGGCTGTTTCCATACTAAACATTTAGTATAGAGATGGTCATGTATATTATTAAGTTCAAAAAGAAATGTCAAGAAAAAAGGTTGACTTCGACTTTTAGGCGGGGACAAAGACCTAAAAAAGGGGGGAAGCCGTATTTTTGGGCCATTCAACGGAATTGGTCTCTGTTTCCTCGAATCGTATCTTCATCAATCAAAAATTATTTTAATTAGGTTTTTCACTGCGGGCACTTAAGCTATTACAATCCTAAAAAGGCTTTCTTGATGATCTCGGCGTTGAGGAGCTCTTTGCCGGTTCCCTGGTGGATGGTCCGTCCGGTTTGAAGGACATAGCCGCGGTCGGACAATTCGAGGGATTCGCGAACATTTTGTTCGACGAGGAGAATCGTCTTCCCTGAATCTTTCAATTTGGCCACGGCCTCCAGCATTTCATCCACAAGTTTCGGCATCAGACCTAAGGAGGGCTCGTCGAGCATGAGAAGCTTCGGGTTGGACATCAATCCCCTTCCAATGGCGAGCATCTGCTGTTCTCCGCCGCTGAGGGTCCCTCCTTGCTGGGGACGTCTCTCGGCCAGCCGGGGGAAGAGATGATAAACATATTCCAAATTCTTTTTCACCGCCTCATCATCATCGATGATGTAGGCTCCCAATTCCAAATTTTCCTCAACCGTGAGAGGTCCAAAAATTAAACGGGCCTCCGGGACATAGGTGATTCCCATATGAACGATATCGGATATAGAAAGACGAGAGATCTCTTGATCCTCAAACCGGATGGAACCCTTGGAGCAATGGACGGCGCCTGCGATGGCCTTGAGAAGCGTCGATTTCCCCGCGCCGTTTGCGCCGACCACGGAGACCAGTTCTCTCTGGTTCACTTCAAGGGAGACGTTGTGAATGACGGGGACGCCGCTGTATCGGACTTCGATCTCAGAGACCTTTAGCATACTTCTCCCCCAGATAGGCTTTAATCACCCGTTCGTTCTTCACAATATCCTTCGGCAATCCTTCTGCAATTTTTTCACCGCTATCGAGGACGACGACCCTTTGGGAGATAGGCATAACCACCTCCATCACATGCTCGATGAGAAACAGGGTCGTCTTCCTTTCTTTGTGAATCCTTTTCAAAAGATCCACCATCTCTTCAGTTTCTTTAGGGTTGAGGCCAGAGGCCACTTCATCCAGCATCAAGAGTTCGGGCTGGGTCGCAACGGCCCTCGCCAGCCCTATTTTTTTCTGGGCTGCGATTGGCAATTCATTAAGATGATAGCTTTTCACGCTATCCAACCCCATAAATCCCAGAATGGCAGCGGCCTCCACTTTTGCAAGATTTCGATCATCGGTCCTGCAAAAAGCGCCAACCATCACATTCTCAAGGACTGTCATTCCTGTGGTTACCTTTGTGATCTGGAACGTCCTCCCAATCCCTTCCCGGTTGGTCATAAAGGGTTTGAATCCAGTGATCTCCTTTCCTTTAAAGATCACCTTCCCGGAATCGGGCTTGTGGTAACCAACGATACAATTAAAGAGCGTCGTCTTGCCCGCGCCATTCGGACCGATCAAACCGATCATTTCACCTTCATTGATTTGGAAGGAGACATGGTTGTTGGCCACCACACCGCCAAAGTCTTTGACCAGATCGATCACTTCAAGAAATGCCATGCCTAAACGCACCTTCTTTATCCACCCCGCCACCTCCTTAGAGACTATGTACCAAGAGGGAGAGACTGTCGGGTGGAAAAGTCTTAGAGCGGCAACACAACCTCCGAAGAAGGAATGGTCGGTTGCTATTTTTTCCGAAACTGCTCAATGATGCCCCAGATTCCTTGAGGTTGATAGGCAGAGACAACCATGATCAGCGCAGCGTAAATCATAAAGTCAACGCCGATCAACCCTTTCTGAGCACCCAGCCAGCTTCCGAGAAAGCGATCAAGAGGGACTAAAAAACCTGAGCCGATGATCGGTCCCCACATGGAACCCGCTCCTCCTAACATGGCCATCAAAGCAATTTTAATTGAGAGGTCCAGATCCATCACAGAGTAGGGATCGATGTAGAGGTTGTAAACAGCCATGAATCCGCCTCCGACTGCCACAAAAGCCGAGGCGATGGAGTAGGCCTTGATCTTGCACCACCGGGCATCTATGCCCAGGCTTTCTGCAGCCTCTTCATCCTCCTTGATCATCCGGAGTTGATAACCCAATTTCGATTTCCGAAACCAGTTCATATAGAAAATGGCGGTATAAAAGAGGGCCATGATGAAATAAAAATAATAGGTATCCGACTTAAACTGCATATAGAGAAAATCAGGGTGCTCATGGATGGGAAGTTCTATCCCCTTCGCAGCCCCGACCAGCTTCCAGTTGATAAAAATGTCTTGAAGCACCAAGGAGGTGCAGATGGTGGCAATGGCAAAGTAATGGCCCTTCAACCTGAAAAGAGGATACCCGATAATGAAGGAGTATCCAATGGCAATGAGGATGCCGATTGGCATTGCGGCCCAGAAAGGAATCTTCCACCACACCATGGTGAGAGCGACGGTATAGGCTCCGATCCCAACGTACTGAGCTTTGCCCAGCTCCACCTGACCCCCATAACCACCGATCGTATTCCATCCCATTCCGAAAAGGGAGAAAAGAAGGAACTGGATCGCCACGGCCTTAACAAAGGATCCAACGCCGAGCCAGGGAAAGATGAGAAGGAGAAGGGTGAAAATGGCAAACCCAACCTTCTCTGGTTTTGAGAAATCTCCGAAGTCGAAGGCGTCCCTTATTTTTTCCATCCAAACAATCCCTGAGGTCTCAAAACAACGATGATGAAATAGGCAAAATAGACAACGGTGAATTTAAAATGGGGACCGAAGAAATCCCAGCCGGTGAAATGACCGACCATTGGGAATAACATCTCGATGATCCCGATCAGGATTCCCGCGAAGAAAGCTCCCTTAATACTCCCGAATCCGCCCATGGCCACCGATGCAAAGGCGATCATCACGAAGAGGAGGCCCACGGTAGGATAGACATACCAGAAATTGACGATCAAACCTCCAGCAATGCCGACGGTTCCTCCGCCAATCACCCAGGCAAGGGCATTCATCCGATCGGTTTTGATCCCCATGTAATTGGCCGCTTCCTTGTTGAGTGCCGTGGCGCGCAGGGCTTTCCCCAGTTTGGTTCGATGAAGAAGGTAGTAGACGACCAGAAATGCAATCAGACTCAATATGGCTGCGGAGAGCTTTGTCCAATCAAGTCTGAAGGGGCCCAATGAGAGGGTCTTTCCAACGAGCAAACCTTTTTGGATGATCCGGTAATCGATGCCAAAAAGGAATTGGGCCAGATATCTTAAGAAGAGCATCAGGCCGAAGGTTCCGAAGAGCTGAGCAATCATCGGACCTCGGAGTAAGTATTTTACCAAACAATAATAGGATGCCAATCCAAGAAGCATTCCCACGATGGCGGAAGCCGGAAGGGTGATCAGGGGATCGATATGGAGGAGGCTTGTCCAGTAAGTGGTATACATTCCGATCATCAAGAACTCGCCATGGGCAAAGTTGACGATGTCCATCATGCCAAAGATGATCGTGAGACCGAGGGCAACCAGGGCAAAAAGAAGCCCCATCAAGATTCCCTGAAGAAGCGCGTCGAGAAGAATCATAAGAGCCAAGGTAAAAAATTATTTAAATCCCAAATTCCAAATCA
>Ga0187778_10003474_pt1 | contig 10564 bp, 8 predicted proteins | sample 1015_Q2_SP5_20_M_FD_132418 | JGI IMG/M metagenome (GOLD analysis project Ga0187778, IMG submission 132418) | Tropical peat soil microbial communities from peatlands in Department of Meta, Colombia - 1015_Q2_SP5_20_MG | ecosystem: Environmental > Terrestrial > Soil > Wetlands > Peat | place...
CAACGAGGAGGTGCTGCGCGACCTGCAGGATCGGCTCGACGTGCGCACCGTGGCGGGCAACGCCGCGTATCCGACCGTGCTCGAGGCCGCCGGGGCCGCCGAGGCCGAGATCATCGTCGCCCTCACCTCGAGCGACGAGGTCAACATGATGGCTTGCGAAGTGGCGTTCACGCTGTTCCGCACGCCGACCAAGATCGCGCGCATCCGCGCCGCCGAGTACACCAGCCGCGCGCAGCTGTTCGGCGCGGACGGCCTGTCGGTGGACGTCTTCATCAGCCCCGAGCAGCTCGTCACCGAGTACATCGAGCGCCTCATCCACCACCCCGGCACGCTGCAGGTGCTCGACTTCGCCGACGGCAAGGTGCGCCTGGTCGGGGTACGCGCGCGCCGCGGGGGACTGCTGGTCGGGCAGCGCCTGCGCGAGCTGTCGGTACACCTGCCGAAGCTCGAGGTGCGCGTGGTCGCCATCTACCGCGACGGCCGCAGCATTCCGCCCGAGGGCGACACGCCCATCGAGGACGGCGATGAGGTGTTCTTCCTCGCCGCGCGCGACGACATCCGCCGCGTGATGGCGGAGCTGCGTCACGGCGATACCGTGGCACGACGCATCGTCATCGCCGGCGGCGGCAACATCGGCTTTCGCCTGGCGCGGACGCTGGAGAAGCACAACCAGGTAAAGCTCATCGAGCGCGACCCGCGCCGCGCGCGGCGGGTCTCCGAGCTGCTGGAGAACGCCATCGTGCTGCAGGGCGACGCCGCCGACGAGGAGCTCCTCATCGAAGAGAACATCGACAGCGCGGACGTGTTCGCCGCGCTCACCAACTCGGAAGAGGCCAACATCCTCTCGGCGATGCTCGCCAAGCGCCTCGGTGTCCGCAAAGCGATGGCGCTCATCAACCGCCCCTCCTACACCGAGCTCGTGGAATCGAGCACCATCGATATCGCCATCGCGCCGCAGACCATCACTATCGGCTCGCTGCTCGCGCACGTGCGCCGCGGCGACGTGGTGCGCGTGCACGCGCTCAAGCGCGGCGCGGCCGAGGCGATCGAGGCGATCGTGCACGGCAACGAGCGCAGCTCGCGCATCATCGGGCGCACGGTGGCGCAGATCCCGCTGCCCGAGGGCGCCTCGATCGGCGCGGTGGTGCGCGGCGATGAGGTCATCATGGCGCACCACGACACGCTGGTGCACGCCGACGATCACGTCATCCTGTTCCTCGCCGACCGCCGCCACCTCGAGGCGGTCGAGCGGCTGTTCCTGCGCACGCCGCGCTAGAGAAGGCCAGCCGCCGCCGTGCTCGCCGTCGCGCACGTCCTCGGGCTCCTTCTGGCGTGCTTCGCGCTCAGCTGCCTGCCGCCGGTGCTGTGCTCGCTGCTGCTCGCCGACGGCCTCGTGGCGCGCTTCGTGCTCGCCGCCGCCGCCACGGCGGGCGTCGGGCTCGCGCTCGCGGCGGCGACCTGGCGCTTCCGGCGCGAGCTCAAGCCCCGCGACGGCTTCCTCCTGGTGACGCTCGGGTGGCTGCTGCTGTCGGTGGCCGCGGCGCTGCCGCTGCTCCTGGCCTTGCCGCAGCTCAGCTTCAGCGGCGCGCTCTTCGAGGCCATGTCCGGGCTGACCACCACGGGCTCGACGGTGCTGACGGGTCTCGATCAGCTGCCGCCGTCGCTCAACTTCTGGCGCCACTCGCTCGAGTGGTTCGGCGGCCTCGGCATCATCGTCATGGCGCTCGCGGTGCTGCCGCTGCTTGGCGTTGGCGGCATGCAGATCTACAAGGGACAGGCGCCGGGCACGGTCAAGGACGAGCGGCTGGCGCCGCGCATCACCGAGACGGCGAAGCAGCTGTGGTTCGTGTACACCCTGATCACGGTCGCCGGCATCGCCGCGCTCAAAGTGTGCGGCATGTCCTGGCTCGACGCCGTCTGCCACGCGTTCTCCGCCGTCGGGCTCGGCGGTTTCTCGACCCACGACCGCAGCATCGCCTGGTTCAACTCCCCGGCGATCGAGCTGACGCTGGTGGCGCTCATGTTCGTCGCCTCGCTCAACTTCGCGCGCCATATCATCGCGGTGCGGCGGCTGTCCCTCAGTGGCTACCGCGACGACCCGGAAGCCAAGGCGATCCTCGCCATTCTCGCCGTGAGTGTGGTCGGCATCGCGGTGCTGCTGCACTCGCAGCGCGTCTATGGAGATTTCCTCGTGGCACTGCGTCACGCGGCCTTCAACGTCGTGTCGCAGGCAACCACCAGCGGACTCACCAGCGAGGACTATCAGCAGTGGCCGGTGTTCGCGCCGTTCTGGATGCTGTTCCTGTCGTGCATCGTCTGCAGCACCGGCTCGACCGGCGGCGGCATCAAGATGTTTCGCACGCTGCTGCTCGCGCGCCAGGCGGGGCGCGAGATGAAGCTGCTCATCCATCCGGCGGCGCTGGCGCCGCTGCGCATCGGCGGGCGGCTGGTACCCGACGGCGTCGGCCGCTCGGTGCTGGCCTTCATCTTCCTGTACTTCATGACGGTGGCGCTGCTCACCTTCGCCATGCTGCTCACCGGCATGAGCTACGATTCCTCCTTCAGCGTGGTGGTCGCCTCCATCAACAACACCGCGCACGGCTTCGGCCCGCCGGGCGGCGTGCACAACCTGCACGAGCTGCGCCCGGTGCAGATCTGGATCTGCACCGCGGCGATGCTGCTCGGACGGCTGGAGATCTTCAGCGTGATCGTGCTGTTCCGCCCCGCCTACTGGCGCAAGTGAGGCCGCGGCTTCACCGCGCCTCGAAGCATCGGCCTCCTGCCGTGCGCGTCTTCAGCTGTGGATGTAGTGCTCGAGCTGCTCGATTTGCTGCTGCTGCTCGGCGATCACCGCCTTCACCAGATCCCCGATCGACACCATGCCGACGACGCGCGCGCCGTCCACTACCGGCAGGTGTCGCACCCGTCTGTCGGTCACCAGCTGCATACAGGTCTGCACCGTGGTGTCCGGCGACACCGTGATCACCGGACTGCTCATGATGTCGCGCACCGGCGTATCGGCGGAGGAGCGGCCGAGCAGAATCACCTTGCGGGCGTAGTCGCGCTCCGAGACGATGCCGCGCAGCGTCTCGCCTTGCATCACGAGCAGTGCCCCGACGTGATGCGCGGCCATGGCGCGGATCGCCTCGAGCACCGGAGCCTCGGGCTCGATCGAGAGAATCGCCCGACCCTTGCGGTCGAGCAGCTGACGGACGGTGTTCATGGACTGGTCCCTCGCCCTGAGAGCCTAGCGCGCCGCCGGGCTCACTTCCACGGTGAGCGTGACTTCGGCAGCGACGTCCAGGGTGCCGGCCTCGACCGGCGTCGGCGCCACCGCGGCCGCCGTGGCGCGCGGCGTGCCCGCGAAGACCCGCACAGGGCTAACCCGCGGGCTCGACTCCTCCACCGTGAGCACCCGGACGATCTTCAGTCCCAGGGCCCCGGCGAGCACGTCCGCTTCCGCGCGCGCCTTGGCGGCCGCCTGGCGCAGCGCCTCGGCGCGCACCGCATCCGCGTCGCGCAGCGTGAACTGGATGCCCTGGACGTGATTGGCACCGGCCTTTGCGGCCGCATCGATGACCGCCCCGATCTTCGCCAGGTCATCGAGCGTCACCTGCACGACGTTGGTGGCGGTATAGCCGTCGATGGTCGGCTCGCCGGCGTTCGGGTGGTACTGGTAGTTGGGATTGAGCGAGTAGCTGATGGTGCGCAGCACCGCCGCCGGAGCCACTTTGCGCACCGCGGCGAGCACCGCATCCACCTGACGGGCATTCTCCGTCGCAGCCTCCTGCGAGGTCGGCGCCCGCGTAGTGGCGCCGATGTCGATCTGCACGCGATCGGGCTTGGCAGTCACCTTGGCATCACCGGTGACGCGAATCGACGACACCGGTTGCTCGGCGAGCGCCGGCGCGATCAGCGCGCAGGCGGTGATCACACGGATGAATGCTTGCATATTTCCGGCGGCGCGGAACGCTGATCGCATATTCTACGCACGCCGCGTGCGGCAGTTCATAGTTTGCACAGGAGGGCGCGCGACCCCCGCGGCCTGAAGGTATACAGCGATGCATGGAGAGCCAGGAAATCCACGTGGCGCCGGACCGCTTCGAGGTCACCGCCGGCGAGGCGCTGCTCGTCACGCAGTTGCAGTCGGCGATTGCGGTGTGCGTGTACGACGCCGCCGAGGAGGCCGGCGCTCTGCTGCACCTGCGCTGCATCGTGCGCAGCTCGCGGCCCACCGACGTCACCGACACTACGCTCGCCACCGAGCTGCTGCTGCTCGATCGCTGCCTCGAGTCGCTGCGGGCGGCGGCGCCGAGTGCGCGGCATCTGCAGGCGCGCATCGTGGTTCACCTTGCGGAAGCCCCCCAGGCGCGGCCGGCGTGTGAGACCGTGGTCGCGCTCGTGAAGCATTACCTCGCGGACGCCGGCGTGCAGCTGCTACCGGAGGATGTGGCGGCGGGCCCGGCGCGCACGCTGCGCTTCCGCCCGAGCATGGGGTGGGTGCACACGCGCGCTTGAGCGGCGCGCTGGTGGGCGGTCGCGAAGCGCCCGTCCCGGATCACTTGCGGCGCGCCCTGGAGCAGCTGCTCGGCGCGGACATCAGCCACGTGCGGGTGATCGAGTACTCCTGGTACGTGCGGCTGCACGGTCGGGCGGTTGCCACCACACGCGCGCGCCGCATTTACCTGCGTGGCAGCGCCGCAGAGTTCTTCGCCGATCCCTGGCTGATGCTGCACGAGTATTGTCACGTCATCCGTCAGTGGCAGCCGGGCACGCTCACGGTGACGCGCTACCTGCTCGAATGCCTGCGGCGCGGCTACTGGGACAACCGCTTCGAGGTCGAGGCGCGCGCCTTCGCCGACAGGCACGCCGCGGCGCTGCGCGCGCTCACCGCCCCGGGCTCGGCCGCGGAGGTGCCAGGTAAGTCCACGGCAGCGGCTCATCGCGCAACAGGCCGGTGAGTCTTGCCGAAGGTCGGCTGCGCGCGGCGCGAGCAGCTCGCCCTGCGACAAGCACCGCGCCCGGCGGTCGGCGAACTCCTGCATCTCGAGGAGCGTCACGAGCTCGGCGGCCACCGTGGTGAGGCGCCGCGGATGCTCGAGCTCGCACGGCGGGAGGAGTTAAGACAACTCGGCGGGCTTGTTCGCGGGGTTTGTCGCCCTACAATACGCGTCCCTCGCACGCCTTCGGGTCCTGTCGCCGCGGAACTGCGCCGTGAGAGCTGCCCAAAGCATGAGCCACAAGCGCACCACACCACGCCTCGACGTGATCGTCGTCGGCGGCGGTCATGCCGGCACCGAGGCCGCGCTCGCCGCCGCGCGCATGGGTGCGCGGACGCTGCTAGTCACGCAGAGCATCGAGAGCTGCGGCCAGATGAGCTGCAATCCCGCGATCGGCGGCATCGGCAAGGGTCATCTGGTGCGCGAGATCGATGCGCTCGGCGGCGCCATGGCACGCGCCACCGATGCGGCGGGCATCCAGTTCCGCACCTTGAACGCCAGCAAGGGCCCGGCGGTGCGCGCGACGCGTGCGCAGGCGGACCGGCAGCTCTACCGACAGGCGATCCGCTCGCGCCTCGAGAACCAGCCGAACCTCGCGCTCTTTCAGCAGGAAGTGGCGGACCTGATCGTGAGCGGCTCGCGTGTCGGGGGTGTCGTCACGGTGACCGGCATTGCCTTCGAGGCACCCGCCGTCGTGCTCACCGTCGGCACCTTCCTCGGCGGGCGGCTGCACGTCGGGCTCGCCAACTACGCCGGCGGCCGCGCGGGGGATGCGCCGTCGATCCGCCTCGCCGCGCGGCTGCGCGAGCTGGCGCTGCGGGTCGGACGGTTGAAGACCGGCACGCCGCCGCGGCTCGATGGCCGCACCATCGACTATTCCGTCATGAGGGTGCAGCCGGGCGACGTGCCGACCCCCGTATTTTCGTTCCTTGGGCGTGTCAGTGAGCATCCAGACCAGGTGGACTGTTTCATTACCGGGACAAACGAGCGTACGCACGACATCATTCGTGCCGCGACCGACCGTTCCCCGATGTTCACAGGCGCGATCGTCGGCGTCGGCCCGCGCTACTGCCCTTCGGTCGAGGACAAGGTCGTCCGCTTTGCGGACAAGCCCTCGCACCAGATCTTCGTCGAGCCAGAGGGCCTCACGACCCACGAGGTCTACCCGAACGGCATCTCGACGAGCCTGCCGTTCGAGGTGCAGCGCGACCTGGTGCACAGCATCCGCGGCTTCGAGAATGCGCACCTGACGCGGCCGGGCTACGCCATCGAGTACGACTTCTTCGACCCCCGTGACCTGAAGACCACCCTCGAGACGCGGGTGATCGAGGGGCTTTACTTCGCCGGCCAGATCAACGGCACCACCGGCTACGAGGAGGCCGCCGCGCAGGGGCTCATCGCCGGGATCAACGCCGTGCTCGGTGTGCGGGGCCGCGACCCTTTCGTGCCGAAGCGCAGCGAGGCCTATATCGGCGTACTGATCGACGACCTCGTGACGCGCGGCACGCGCGAGCCGTACCGCATGTTCACGAGCCGCGCCGAGCACCGCTTACTGCTGCGCGAGGACAATGCGGACCTGCGCCTCACGCCCGCCGGGCGTGCGCTCGGGCTGGTGGAGGATGAGCGCTGGGCGCTCTTCCTCGCCAAGCAGCGCGCCTGCGAGCACGAGCTCGCACGGCTTCGGGCGTGGCGCGTCAAGGCGGCCGAGGTCGCCGCGAGCTGGGCGCAGCGCGTCCTTGGCGGTCCGCTCCCACGCGACACGAGCGCCTTCGAGCTGCTGCGGCGTCCGGAGGTCACCTACGAGAGCCTGCTCGAGATCGCAGGCCCCGCCACCTGGCACACGGTGGCCGCCCGGGAAGCGCCTAACGAGAGTGCAGGGGCGAACGTTTCGCCAACCGATCTGTCGGATGAGCGGCTTGCCGCGCAGGTGCGTGCGCAGATCGAGGTGCATGCGCGCTACGCCGGCTACATCGAGCGGCAGGCGGACGAGATCGAGCGAGCGCGCCGCAACGAGGAGACGGTGCTGCCCGAGGACCTCGACTACTCGACACTGCAGGGCCTCTCGCACGAGGTGCGGCAGAAGCTCGCGGAAGGGCGCCCGGCGACCGTCGGCCAGGCGGCGCGCATCCCCGGAGTCACCCCGGCGGCGGTCTCGATCCTGCTCGTGCACCTGAAGAAGCGCGCGCTGCGCGCGCCGCCGAAGGTCGCATGAGCGGCTTCGTCGGGCACCTCACTCAGGCCTGGGAGACGAACGACTCGCTGCTGTGCGTCGGGCTCGACCCGGAGATCGAGCGCTTCCCGCGCCACATCCTGGCCGAGGCCTCGCCGATCTTTCACTTCAACAAGAGCGTCATCGACGCGACCGCAGACCTGGTGTGCGCCTACAAGCCGCAGTTCGCGCACTACGCCGCGTACGAGGCCGAGGACCAGCTCGAGCGCACCATCGAGTACATCCACCGCGTCTACCCGGACGTGCCGGTGATCCTCGACGCCAAGCGCGGCGACGTCGGCAATACCGCCGAGCGCTACGCCATCGAGGCGTTCGAGCGCTACGGCGCGGATGCCGTCACCGTGAACCCCTATCTCGGCGGCGAGGCGCTCGAGCCGTTTCTGCGTCATGCGGAGCGCGGCGTCATTGTGCTGTGCCGCACCTCGAACCCCGGCGCCGGCGAGCTGCAGGATCTCGACATCGGGGGGCGCAGGCTCTACCAGGTGGTCGCGGAGCTTGCGGCACGGCGCTGGAACTCGCGCGGCAACTGCCTGCTCGTGGTGGGCGCCACCTACCCGCGCGAGCTCGCCGAGGTACGCGAGCTGGTCGGGGAGATGCCGCTCCTCGTCCCGGGGGTCGGCGCGCAGGGTGGCGATGTCGCACAGGTGGTACGCAACGGCCAGACGCGCTCCGGCACCGGGCTCATCATCAGCGCCTCGCGCAGCATCCTCTACGCCTCGGCGGGGCCGGATTTCGCTGCGGCCGCGCGCCGAGCCGCCGAAGTACTGCGCGCTCAGATCAACGCGGGCCGCCTGCGCCGCACATGAGCGGGCGCCGCGGCGCACTCCGCGTCCTCGCAATTGCCGCGGCGCTCGCCGCACTGCTGCCGGGCGGCTGCTCGCGCTCGCCTGAGAGCCAGGGGGGCGCTCAGCGGACCATCCTGGTGCGCGGCGGCGGACCCGAGCCCGACTCCCTCGATCCGCAGAAGGCGCGCGGCTTCGAGGCGCAGACCATCCTGCGCGACCTGTGCGAAGGGCTGACGACGCTCGATAAGAACGCCGCGGTCGCTCCCGGGGTGGCGAGCAGCTGGAGCGTGAGCGCGGACGGCCTCACTTACCGCTTCGTGCTGCGGCCCGAGGCACGCTGGTCGAACGGTGAGCGCGTCACCGCGGCGGACTTCGTCGCGGGGCTCATGCGGCTCGTCGACCCGACGACGGCCTCCGCCTACGCGCAATATATCGACGTGGTGGCCAACGCCTCGGACATCGTCGCCGGGCGCATGCCCCCCGGCTCACTCGGCGTCGCCGCTCCGGACGAGGCGACGCTCGTCATCAGGCTCGCGACGCGGGCGCCCTATCTGCCGACGCTGCTCTCGCATCCGAGCACCTGCCCGGTCTACCAGCCGACGCTGAGGCTTCACCCGGAGGGGTTTGCGCGCCCCGGGATCCTGGTGTCGAACGGCGCCTTCGTGCTGAAGGAATGGGTGCCCGGCGCCTACATCCTCGCCACGCGCAACCGCCACTACTGGAACGATGCGGCGACGGCGCTCTCGGGAGTGAAGTACCTGCTGATCGCGGATGAGAACGCCGAGCTCGCCCGCTATCGCGGCGGCGAGCTGCAGGTGACCTTCGTCGTGCCGCGCGGGCAGTTCGACTGGATCAAGGCGCATCTCGCCGAGCAGCTCCATATCGCGCCGCAGCTCACCACCTATTACTACGGCTTCAACCTCAAGCGCGCACCATTCAAGGACAACCCGAAGCTGCGCCGCGCGCTGTCGCTGGTGATCGACCGCGAGAAGCTTACCCGGCTCGTGCTGCGCGTCGGCGAGCTGCCCGCCTACGGCTGGGTGCCGCCCGGTATCGCGGGCTACAACTCGCAGTCCTTCGACTACCGCGAGATGCCGATGGCGGCGCGTATCGCCGAGGCGCAGCGCCTCTATCGCGAGGCAGGCTACTCGGCGCAGAAGCCGCTCGCGTTCGAGCTGCGCTACAACTCCGGCGAGGTGCACACCAAGCTCGCGCTTGCCGTCGCCTCCATGTGGAAGGAGGCGCTCGGCGCGGACGTACGCTTGACGCAGCTCGAGTTCAAATCGCTCCTCGAGGACATCGATCGGGGCGATGTCGAGATGTTCCGCGCGAGCTGGGTGGGCGACTACGACGATGCCTACACCTTCGCCCAGGTGCTGAAGAGCGACTTCGGCGTGAATCTCACCCACTACAGCAACCCACGCTACGACGCGCTGCTGCACACCGCGGCTCAGCAGGCGGACACCCTGACCCGCACCGCGCTGCTCGAGGAGGCCGAGCGGGTCATGCTGGCCGATCACCCGCTGCTGCCGCTGTACTTCTACGTCAACAAGCACCTGGTGAAGCCGGAAGTTCAGGGCTGGTACGACAACGTCATGAACGTGGTCTACAGCAAGGACCTGTCACTGCGGCCGGCGCCCTGACCGCGCCGATGCCGACGCGGCGGGAGCTGATCTGCGGTGGCGGCGCACTCGCCGCCGCGGCATTCCTGAGCGGCTGCGCAGGCGGCGGTGCCGGCGCGGGCGCCGCAGTACGCCCGCTCGCCAGGGAGGCTCCTTCCCCGCCGCGCGCACCGCCGCAACCGCTGCCGCACGGGGCGATCACCGCGGCGACGCTGAGCGTTGCCTCCCGCAGCGCGTGCCGCATCGGCCGGGGCTTCGCCGGACTCAGCTACGAGAAGTCGGCACTGGCGCTGCCGTGCTTCACGGCCGATAACAGCAACCTCATCGGCCTCTTCCGGGGTCTCGGCCCGAGCCTCCTGCGCATCGGCGGCAACACCGTCGACCGCACGCACTGGCTCGCCACGGGTGCCGGGGGCGTGCACGGGGAGGTGGCGCCGCCCGATGTCGACGCCCTCGGGGGCTTCCTGCGCGCTTGCGGCTGGCGGGTGCTCTACGGGGTGAATCTCGCCAACTCGACGCCCGCCGCGGCCGCAGCTGAAGTGGTCTACGCCACGCAGGCCCTCGGCGACAGCCTCTTCGGCATCGAGATCGGCAACGAGCCGGACCTCTACGGCGGCGGCTACTTCCCGGGCTGGACGCTCGGCGCCTTCGAACAACGCTGGCAGGAATTCCGTCACGCCATTCTCGCGCGCACGCCGAACGTCGTGCTCACCGGGGCTGCCTGTGCAGGCCACACCGGCGACTGGACCGTGCCCTTTGCCACCGATACCGCCGGCCAGATCGCGCTCCTGACGCAGCACTACTACCGGGGTCCGGGGCACAGTCCCGCGGCGACGATCGCGATGCTGCTCAGTCCCGACACCGACCTCGCCGCGGATCTCGACACGCTGCGCGCTGGCGCGCTCACGGCCAGCGTGCCGTTTCGGC
>Ga0187778_10003475_pt1 | contig 10564 bp, 10 predicted proteins | sample 1015_Q2_SP5_20_M_FD_132418 | JGI IMG/M metagenome (GOLD analysis project Ga0187778, IMG submission 132418) | Tropical peat soil microbial communities from peatlands in Department of Meta, Colombia - 1015_Q2_SP5_20_MG | ecosystem: Environmental > Terrestrial > Soil > Wetlands > Peat | place...
AGATCAAGATCGTCTCGATCGACGTCACGCGCGAGCTGAACCTCCCGCACGAGAACTGGGTCCCGTCGCTCACGAAGGCCGGGTTCGGCGCGAAGAACCTCGTGAGCGGGAAGGCCGCCGGGGAGATCGACATGTTCGACCTCCTCGCCGCGGCGCTCCGCCAGCGCCCCCAGTACCTGATGGTCGGCGAGGTGCGCGGCGCCGAGGCGTTCATCGTCTTCCAGGCGATGGCGACCGGGAAGACCTGCTACACGACGTTCCACGCGGAAAGCGTGAGCGCGATGGTGCACCGAATGGAGAACCCTCCGATCTCACTCCCCCGTTCGCTCGTGAGCGCGCTCAACCTGGTCCTTCTCCAACGGCAGGTGAAGGTCGGGACGAAGATGACCCGTCGCGTCCAGTCGCTCACCGAGATCGTCGGTCTCGACCCCGAGACCAATGAGCTGATCACGAACTCCGTCTACTCGTGGAACCCGGCGGACGACACGTTCCTTTACTCCGGGCACTCGTACATCTACGAGCACGTCGCGCTGATGAAGAACCTCTCGATGAAGGAGATGGAACGGGAGGTCCGGAACCGCGTCGAGCTGCTCGATTACATGGTGGCGAAGGACGCCCAGGCGACGCGGCAGAAGCCGTACACGCACCGGGACGTAGGGCAGCTCGTCGCGTTCTACTACAAGGAGCCCGCGAAGGCGCTCGCCGAGGCCCGTGCGGAGCTCCAGAGGATCAAGGCCGCCCCCACCCCGGCCGCCTCCCGTCCGTAGCGCCGCACCGCACGCGAGTCCCCGCGGGGACACCCCTATCCGCCCCAACGCCTCCCGGTCCCGCGGAGGCGCCGAACTCGTGCTGTTCGACACGATCGCACTCCCTCGTCGCCGGTTCGTCCGGCTCTACTGCGAGGACGCTCTTCCCGGTCTTTCCCAACGACTCGGCCGCGCGCGGGCGGACGTGGTCGTCACGAGCCCCCCCTACAATCTCGGGGTCCGTTACGGATCGTACCGCGACGACCGTCCCCGGTCGGAGTACCTCCGCTGGACCGGAGAGCTCCGAGACTCGGTCCGGGCGGTCCTCGCTCCACGGGGATCCTTCTTCCTCAACGTCGGCGGCTCCCCCTCCGACCCCTGGCTTCCCTGGGATGTCGCTCGGGAGGTGGCCCAAGGGTTCGTCCTCCAGAACGTCCTCCACTGGGTGAAGTCGATCGCCATCGACCGCTCGGCGGCCGGGCGGGGGTCGGGTGTCCGGTCCGACCTGGCCCTCGGCCACTATAAGCCGGTGAACTCCCGCCGGTACGTCCACGGCGCCCAGGAGTACGTCTTCCATTTCACGAGGCGAGGGGACGTCCCGCTCGACCGACTCGCGATCGGGATTCCGTACGGGGACAAGTCGAACGTCGGGAGATGGCGCGGCGCGGGGACCGGGTTACGGTGTCGGGGCAACACGTGGTTCCTCCCTTATCCCACGATCCGCTACCGAGCTCGCGACCGACCCCACCCCGCCACCTTCCCCCCGGAGCTCCCCGAGTGGTGCATCCGTCTCCATGGTCTTGGGCGAACCCGGCTCGTCGTCGACCCATTCGTCGGCATCGGTTCGAGCGCAGTGGCAGCGGCCCGGCTCGACGTGCCGTTCGTCGGGTTCGACCTCGACGCCGAGTACCTTCGCGTCGCCGCCCGGCGCGTGCGCCAGGAGCTCGCCGACCAGGGTCGAAAGCTACTCCGGGCGGAATCCGGAACGCGGCCCGCGCGGGCTACTGCTGCGGGGGCTCTTCGGACGGGAGCGACGACTCCGTAACCGGCGGAGACCACTCGCGCATCGGGGTGCGTCGTACTCCTGCCGCCGCGGCGAGCGCGTTCCTCGTACTCGTCTTCGCGGCCTTTCCGGCCGCGACCACTCCGTCCCGCACGGCACCGGCGGCGCGGACCGTTCCTGCGCTGATCGCGGCGCCGGCGTCCGAGATACGCTGGGGGATCCGACGCATCTCGGCGTCCATCGCCTTTCCGAGATGGGAGAAGTCGTCCTGAATCTCGAGACTCAGATACTTCGCTTCCTTCACGGTCGCGTTCCCGAGACGCTCGATCTTCCGGTCGAGGTCGGAGAACTCCCGTGCAAAATCGTTCCCGAGGCCGCCGGCGGCGTGCCGCATCTCGGCGAGGTGCGCACGGAACTGGGCCTGTTCGCGTGGAGGGCTCATCATGGTCGTTCGACCGTTGGAGCGTCGGGTCGGGAGATAAAGGTTGACGGGCACCGGCAACGAGGGTCAGCCGCCCATGCGCCGGTCGACCTTGCGCCGGCGCTGCCGGGGCCCCGCGGGGGTCGCCGGAACCGGGGGAAGGGGCGCTTCGCTCACCATCCGACGCTCGGTCTCCTCGCCGTGGGCCCATCGCACGAGGAGCTCCACCCCGAGGCGGGTGGGGTCGGTGACGACCATCTCCCCGTGCAGGGTCCGAGCGATCGCGCGGGCGGCCGGCTCGTACTCGGGGTGCTCGGACTTGAGGAGGAGGACGGTGCTCTTCAGCGAGGAAACGGTCGCGAGCTCTCGTGCCCGTTCGAGCGCGTGCTCCATCGCCACGTCGAGCTGGCCACTTCGTACGCGCCCGTCCTCGTCGGTGTACGCCTCCGGTAGGCCGTCCGTGATCAGGTAGAGCTCCCGTCGCGTCGCGCGGGAGGGCCGAAGGAGGAGGTGGGCCGCGCGGAGGGCTTCCGCGGTGTTGGTGAACGCTCCGGCACGACACTCCCAGAGCTCGAGCAGGTCGAGGACCTGGACCTCGTTGTCGAAGGCGAGGACGTCGATGGTGGCGTCGGCATACCGACGACGGATCGCAACGAAGAGGGCGAGCAGGGCTTTCTTCGCAGCCTCGAGTTTTCCCTCCTCCGCCATGCTTCCCGACCGGTCGAATGCGAGCACGACGTGCACCCGCTCGCTCGTGATCTCCCGGAAGACGTAGCTCGTCGACTCGTCGATATGCCGCGACCCGGTGAGCCGGGCGGCGAGAAGCGAGCCCGGGACGTCGAGGTGGGCGATCTCTTCCGGACGGCGGAGACGGGCCTTCTCGTAGACCCCCGTCGAACCACCCCCTCGGAGCGACATTCGGACATCGCCGGGGAGCCGCTGGCTCTCCTCCTCGAGCAGGAGCCGCGCGAATCGTTCGACCAGGCCGTAGGTGACCACCAGCTCCCCGCGATGCTCGGCGACGAACCCGCGTTCCTTGAGCTCGCGTTCGAGGCGACGCTCCTCGGCCTGGCGGACTCGAGACTCGGCTTCCGCCTCCGCGCGTCGCTGCGCCTCCGCCCGCTCTTCTTCGAGACGGCGGCGTTGCGCCTCCGCCTGACGACGTTTCTCCTCGGCCTCGCGCTCGATCCCTCGTTCCCGCGCCTTGAGGGAGCTCGCGACGTGGTCCGAAAGCTCCTGTCGCTCCGCTCCCGAGAGCTGGGCGAGTGCGTTCCCGAGCTCGGAGGGACCGATCGCGCGGCCGTCCGCGGCCGCCGTTGCGAAGACGACCCGCCGTCCTCGGGAGGGGGCGGGTCGCGCAGCGCGCTTCTTTCGCGAGAAGAGAGACTTGAGCCATGCAAAGAACCGAGCGAGCGCTGCCCGGATCCGGGCGAAGATACTGGGCCGAGCCGGCGGCTGGTTCCAGGATGCCGTGGGGAGGAGAAGCGCGCTTCGAACGTCCTCGAGAAGCTCGGGAGGGGGCAGGCCGGACCAATCGGTCGCGCGGGCGGTGCGAAGGCGCTCCTCGAGTTCGGCAATCTGCCGCGCCACGTCCTCGTCGCTTTGGTGCCGGACTTCCTCAAGCGAGACGATCTGTTGGTCGTACTGAGCGATGATCCGTTCGACACGACGTTGGCCCTGACGACGAAGGCGGTCCCTCAGGCGTTCGAGGCGCTCCTTAAGCTCGGCGTCCTCCTGCACGCGCTTTCGGAGGAGCTCGCGAGCACCCCCGACCCCTTCCTCGGCCAGAGCTCGGACGAGGGCCGCCGATTCGAGCCGGTCCAGGAGGTCGTCCGAGACGACGTCGTCGACGTACTCGGAACAGTCCGGGAGCTGGATCGCGTCGCTAGAGGGGGGCGTCGTCGCTCTCTTCCTCCTTGCACGAGAAGAGCGAGAACTCCTCGAGCAAGCGGAAGACGCTCGCCGCCGCGTCGGCCGAGGAGATCGTCGGTCCAGGCCGTTCGCGTTCTTCGACGTACTTCGCGAAGGTCCGGAACCGGGGGAAGGTGTCGGGGGTAGACGAGAGCTGGGCCCGAAGCTCGACGTCGTCCTTGATTCGTCGGCCCTCGGAGATGAGCGACTCCGCTTCCCCGTTGTTCTCCTTGAGGATTCCACGATAGAAGCGGCACCAATAGACCCCGGCGCTCCGCTTGAGCGAGGACGCGAAATACTGGTCGACGAACTCCGCGACCCGCCGTTCGTTCTGCCGGAACGAATCGCCGCTGCGGGCGCGGATGCGGCCCCGCATCGCGTGGAGCACGCCGCTCTTGAGGTCTGCGCTCGAGGGCGGGACCCGGCCGGCGAGGGTCGCGACCGCAGCGGTGCGGGCGGCCACGTCGATCAGCGTCCGGTTCGAACCCACTTCGCCGACGTCGGGGTTGTCCTCGCTCGTCCGGAGGCGCCATGCCTCGATGATCCGGACCCCCGCGTCGACGAGGATTTCGGGGACGTAGACGGACGGGAGGTCGACCCGGGCGAGGTTCACGATCTGGCGGTTGTCGGCGTGACGGTCGTTGTAGCCGACGTGGAGGCTCGTGAGGCGGTCGGAGAGAGGGTCGTTGATGTTGTCGAGGTCGGAGAGGTTCGACGTACTGACCGCGACGAACGAGCCCGGGAAGCTCTCGCGCGACTTCGAGGGCGTCACCGTCGCTTCCTGGAGCGCCTGGAGGAGAACGTTCTGCGTTCCCAACGGGAGCTTTCCGATCTCGTCCACGAGCAGAAAGCCGCGGTTCGCTTGGAGGAGCTTCCCCGGCTCGAGGACGAGCGGGCTCATCGGGTCTCCGATCTCCTCGAGCTTCCGTAGGTTGATGTTCCCCGTCAGATGGTCCGGGAAGACCTCGGAACTTCCCTGGAGCCGGGCGAATCCGAACCCCTCGCGAAGCTGGACGAACTCTGCAGGGACTTTGCTCGCGTCGACCGAATCCGGGTCGAACCGCGCCGGGTCGCCTTCGGGCGCGAACCGGCGCATGCAGATCGGACACGGAGGAAAGCGGGTCGCGGCCGCCCGGTCGACGAGCGAGAGCGGATGGTCAAGGACCGGACACCCGTCGACGACCCAGACGCCCTTCGGGAAAAGGTTCCAGAGCTCCTTTGCGAGGCTCGTCTTTCCAGCCCCGGAGGGTCCGAAGAAGAGAAGGTGGGCGCCCGACACGATCGACGCGACCACGTCCTCGTAGGTGGTGTCCGAAAGGACGGTGCGCGGGAAGAGCGCCCGCAGCGCCGACAACCGGTCGAGGCCCTTCGCGCGCAACCCCTCGAGGGTCCGCAAGACCTCGTCCCGGAACCTCTCGGCCGGGCTCTGCACGGGAGCTCCCGCGGCCCTCAGGTCGGCGGCGCTCGCGCGAGTTCCCGGTGGTGCTTCGAAGCGTGGCGTAGCCGCCATGGCGCGCGGATTTGGGGTCGGGTTATGTAGTTTGCCGAATCGGAGACCGGTGGCGACCCAAGCCCCTCCCCTACCTCAGAGAAGGTCGCGAGGCAGCACGGACCGCGAGGGGCGGCACTTTTAAGTAGCGTTCCCGGGTCCGCGCCCCGCGAACGATGGCCGAGAAGGAGACGCCGGCGAAGAAGACCGCCGTCGCGCGGACGGTCAAGGACAAGTGGCGCTCGAAGCGCTGGTACCAGGTCCGTGCACCCGGCCTCTTCCAGCATGTCGAACTCGGCGAGACGGTTGCGTCCGAGCCCGAACAGGTCGTCGGTCGGACGATCGAGGCCACCCTTCCCGAGCTTTCGGGGTCGGGGGACGCGGGGAAGGCTCACGTCAAGCTCCGCTTCCGAATCGAGCGGATCTCGGGCGATGGGGTCGCCGAGGCTCGGTTCATCGGCCATGACCTGACGAGCGACTACGTCCGCCGTCTCGCCCGACGGAAGCGCTCCAAGATCGACCTCTCCCTCACGGTCACGACGAAGGACGGTGTCCAGGTCGTGCTCAAACCGGTGGCCGTCGGGGAGCAGCGACTCCAAACTCGCTTGCGCGCCGAGCTTCGCCACAAGATGGTCGAGATTCTCCTCGCGGAAGCCCAGCTTCGAACCTCTCCGGAGTTCGTTCGGGAGATGATTCAGGGCGACCTCTCGAAGGTCCTCGCCCACGGAGTCAAGGCGCTCTATCCGCTCAAGAAGATCGAGATCCGGCGATCGGAGGTACTGGGGATGATCTCGGACGAGGTTCCTCCGCCCGAGCCGGCCGCCGTGTCCGAAGCGGCGACGCCTCCCGAACCGGTTCCAGCGACCGGCGCGAGCGAGGGACCCGCCGCGTAACCCCCGGGGCGCGGGAGGACGCGTCCGCCGATGATTCCTGTCGGAGTGGCTCAGCCTGGTAGAGCACGGGACTCATAGCGGGACGCGCTTTCGCGTCCCGGGAGAGATCCTGGGGTCGGGGGTTCAAATCCCCCCTCCGACACTTTCTAGCAGTTTCTTACCGAGGAGGAATACTCCGTTGCTTACTCGGGTGGAGGGTTCGAAACCGTGAGTTGTTCGTCCCGCTCGGCGCAGTTACACTGACGGCGCGCGTGCCCCAAGATCCGACCGCCGGGAACCAGCACGTTTATGGACAGAGCCACCTAGACGCGGACGGCCGAGAGGAATCGATCATGACAAGCTGGGAAGGTTGCAAGACTTCACCCGTCCAGACAGGAGAGTCGGTCGACCTGATGGGGATGACCTTTACGTTCCGACTCACGGGAAAAGACACGAATGGGAAGTTCTCAATCACGGACCAGTACGCGCTTCCCGGGGCGGGGCCCACCTGGCTCCACGCGCACCCCGCCGAGGAGACGTTCATTGTTGTGGACGGCGAGTTCGAAGTCTACGGACGAGAAAACGGGACGAAGGTTGCGCGAAGACTAGGCCCGGGGGGCATCCACCACGTGGGGGCGAATGCCCCCCACGCGGTCAAGAATGTGGGGTCGACCTGCGGAAGAATCCTTCTGCTGTTTCATCCAGCGGATCTCCAAGAGGGGCTCTTCAAGGAGGTTGGAGTACCCACCACGGCCACGTCCGACCCGGCGCCGGAGCAGGGACCTCCGACGCCGGAGATGATGGCGAGGCTCCTTTCCGTATTCAAGAAGCACAAGCTCGAATTGCTCGAGCCCCTGGGTCCCTAGCCGCGGTGGATCAACGTCGGCAGACGACCGTCGTATGGGAAAATCGTAGAACTCTGTCGTTACCCCCTCCGACACTTCGATTTGAACCCTCGGGGCGTTCAAATCCGCTGACGTTCGTCTGCACTACGCAAGGGACCGGACGCGTGAAATGGCCGGGCTGGGGGTCGTTACACCCGCTTGCGAATCTCTCGGACGGATTTCCGAGTGACTCCGGTGCTGCGTTCGACCATCACGACCAAGAGGACCGGCCCAATCGTAGTGTAGTGGACCCGGATATCCTTTGAGACGTGAAAATGCCAGACCCCGAGCACACCGCCCGTCGCTTTCACCGTGACGCCCGGGTGCGAGCGAAAGGGGGCCGCACGCAGGAATTCCAATTGCTGATCGACTCGCCGTCGAATCCGAACAGATAGTCTTCGCAACTCGGCCTCGGTACGGGGGTGGTATTCGACCGAGTACAGGCTCAAATTCCGAGCCTCTTCCGCATCTCGTCGGCCGAGATTCCCTTCACGCGTCCGGAACGAATGTCGCCTACTCGCCGCTTGAGCTCGGCGATTACTCGCGGAGGGTAGTACTCCTCTGCGAGCTCCTGGATGAGAGCATCGTAGGTCTCACCCGGCCGCTTCATTGTCTCGAGCAATTGACGAGTGCTCGAGCGGATCGTAATCGTCGTGGGAGGATCGGAAATCGCCATCAGCCGCAATAGTGCCACAATTGCAGATAAACTCTCGGAATTGCCCGGATCGCATGAGAAGTGTCGGCCAGCTTCCCTCCCGCACCCTCAGGACCCGGATTTGAACTCCCCGGGGGTTCGAAGACCCCCTCCGACACTAGCGTGTGAAATGGCGTGGTTGTAACAACAGCTTGCACCCAGGGGAGGGCAGGGGATTGTGCTAGCTTGTGGTCGGCGCGCCCGCATGGGCCGACTCCGCGATCTTGCGGTCAATCGCTGAGTCCACCCACTGGGTGTACTCGCGAATCTCTCGGAGCACGAGCATTTTCGCGTCCTTCATGCCATCGATCGTCCGCGCCTTGATCAGATTCTCCTCGGTGTCGGAGAGCGTTCGCGCGGCGAGACATATCATGGCGTTCCCGGGCGCGTCCGTTCGCGCAAGGAAGCACGAATCCTTGAACGTCTCGAGGGCGTGATGAATGACTGCCTCACGTCGTACCGGGTCTGGGTAGAGGAGGATGACGTGGGTGATTGTATTGGGGATGTCGGCGGGATTCACGATGGGGGCGATGATGATCGCGTTGTTCCGCGCCATCCGGTCGAATCGCTTTCGCACTGTCTTAACGCTCAGATGGAGCTCCTTCGCCACTGCCGAGAGCGGCTTGAACGCCTGGTATCGTAGGGCCTTGATGATGCGCCAGTCGATTGAGCTGAGTTCAATCCCTACCGGGGGCATCGTGCGGTCGTAGAACCGCTCGGGTTCCGGGCAGTGGGTCAGGTTTCGAAACAGCTCAAGACGACGACTCTCGTCCCGGTCATCGAAGTAGGTGAAGTCAATGCAGATGTACGAACCGATGAAATTGTGGATCTCCGTGACGCCGTCCACGAGGGCGCACTTCTCGATTGCCGCACGCTTCTGAAGGACGTCGGGAATGCGAAAACCGAAGGCAGACCCCTGGATTCCCAGGAGTCGGAAGTTTGGGTAGATCTGGAAGTACTGGATGAAGCCGTTCTTCTTCATCTTGGCCAGACGCTGCTTGACAGTGTTGCCGTCCGCACCGACCTTCTTGGCAATGACCCACGGGTTGAGGCGAGAGAGGTCGCCCGAATTGACCCCGAACGGTCGGTATTCAATTGATTTGAAAATCGCGAAATCCAGCGCGTCCAAATTCCCAATACCGTCGTCCTGCAACGGTTTGCGGATTAAAAGACCGTATTGGAACCTCAAAACCGGCGGACGGTTACCCCGTGGTAGATGACGCCCGGACGCTTCCCTCGCCTTGGACGCGAGTACCTTGAGCAACAAACTGGTGTTCATGTGCACCCACGGAAAGGAAGACGCCGAACGCGCCACCCTCCCCTTTGTCGCAGCGAACGTCGCCGCCACGGCCGGTCAAGTGGCAATCATTGTCTGCACCATCGAGGGAGCTTGGCTGGGAACGAAGGAGGGAACGGATGGAATCGAGGCGAAGGGGCTTCCCCCGCTGTCGAAGCTCTACTCCGATTTCGTCGCCAATGGAGGCAAGGTTTGGTTGTGCGGGGCCTGCACGAAGCCCCGCGGGATCACGGACGAGCACCTCGCGCCCGGGGCCACCATCGTAGGCGCTGCGAAAATCATCGAGGAGATCGTCGCGGGTGCCAAACCCATGAGTTTCGCGTAGGGAGAGAGAACGGATGGGAACAGTTCCAGACATCGATGACTCGACCGTCAACGCGACGGGGTCCGATGAGCCAGCATCTGGCTCGATCGTCTCCCTCGGCGAACAGTTCGTGACCGCCATTGCGAGACGGGACGCAAGGAGGCTCGAGGCCTGCTTCCAGCCCAGGGCGCGGCTGCGGGCGCTCGTCCCTCCGGGACCTCAGGAGCACCAAGGAGCCCTTGTGATCTCCCGAGTCTTCTTGGCCTGGTTTGGAGACGCCGACAAGATTCAGTTGGTCGACTCGGTGTCCGAGCCGCTCGCGGACCGGCTCCACATTCGTTACCGGTTTCGGGAATCGTACAACGACGGCGACTCGGAACTCATCGAGCAGGATGCTTTCTGCATCGTAGACGAGGGACGAATCCAGGCTATAGATCTCGTCTGTTCCGGCCATCGCCCTGAGCCACGTGGAACTAGCGACGCCCTCCACCGGCTCGACGCAGGTGAGCTGGGCTGTGGAAGTGGACTCCCCCAGGAGTTTCGCGGGCGAATTTCCGCCATCCCCCTCGGGTCGATCCTCGAGGTGACGACCCGAGACCCTGCCGCTAGAGAAGACCTTCCCTCATTGGCCCGCATGCTCGGTCATGAAGTGATTTCGATAGCTGACTCCTCGGAGGGTCGGGTCGTAATCACATTCCGTCGCGGCAGGTAGTCTCCTCGGTCGCCCGCACACGATTCGGCTTGGCGGCGTTTGGATGCAAGACCCTTACACTCAGAGTCGGGGGGACGAGGCGGACCGAGGTGCAAGCAGGATGGCAACCACGAGCGGGTCGACAGACCAGAATCCAGTGGTTGTCGCATACCCCCGGAGGATGCGAACAATACCTTCGACTGAAGGGGCCTCTGACCGGGATTTGAACCGTTCGGCTATGCCCCCCTCCGA
>Ga0187778_10003477_pt1 | contig 10558 bp, 11 predicted proteins | sample 1015_Q2_SP5_20_M_FD_132418 | JGI IMG/M metagenome (GOLD analysis project Ga0187778, IMG submission 132418) | Tropical peat soil microbial communities from peatlands in Department of Meta, Colombia - 1015_Q2_SP5_20_MG | ecosystem: Environmental > Terrestrial > Soil > Wetlands > Peat | place...
ACCCGAATCCACGCAAGGAAGTACGGATCACCGCACGGTCAAGCGTTCTTGGGCCGCCTCGATCTCTAATCTCGCCGTCCGATCGCGCGAACGATGATTCCGCGCCGATTCTAAGATCGAAATAGGCGACTGTATTGCGTTTCGTGCAGTGCGCTAGCCATGAGTTGTGATGTGGCCGACGAACCAAGCTCATCGTCGTGCACCGCCGTTGCCCGATCCACCAAAGCCGGCATTGCCTGAGCTAGTCGAAACAAAAGCCGCTGCCCCGCCGATTGACCCAGGGGAACCAGCTTCACAGCGGCGAGCACCTGATTTTCGGTCCATGCCCACAAGTACCCGCTAAGCGTCTCGCGCTCCGGAATACTCCATCGCACGGCAGCCAGCGCGAAAAGAGTGGCGAATGCTGGTTTGGTTTTTTCCCACCTATCGGCTGCGGGCACGTCAAGTTCCACAAGAATGCACGCCAGCGCACGACCCAGATGCAACTCTTCCCGTCGCGACTCCTGGGTTTCACGCGACGCAATCAGCCGCCCCGTCCATTGGCGGATGTTCACCTCATCGTTCGTATCCCACGCGCGATACAGGCGCAACAAAAGCGGCAAATCCAGAGAAGCAACGGCGTGCGCCGAAATTCCCTGCAACCATTCGTACGTGCTCTCTTCGTCGAACACCCAGGACTCGCCAACCGCGTATTCGAGGCCTTGCGAGTATGCGTATGCCCCTACCGGTAAAGCCGGACTGACCAGATGAAGCAAGCGCAGCAGCGCAATCGCCGGAGTTGCCGTTTGCTCACTGCGCACCGGATCGATTTGCGGCGCCTTACTCATGGCGAGTGGTGGTGAGTCGTCGCCCCATCGTCGTGCTCGCGGTGCGCTTCGAACCCTGCGTATGCTCCCGCCTCCGGTTCAAACGCTGCCTCCTCCACCAGAACCGACAACCCGAGTCCGCGAACCATCTCGTCGAGAACGTGATCGTGGAGATAACGCAGCCAGCCGGGGCCGACTTGCAGCAAGATGTGACGATTTCCCAGGTGGTAGGCGGCGCGCAGCAACTGCCTGGGCTCGGCACCTTGCACCGTCGATACCCGTTCCGGCGCGGCACCAATCTCGATGACGCGCCCGTCATCGGCCAATAGGAGGTCCCCACCCCGCAGCACCTGCCCGCGCGCCATCAAAATGGCGACAACCTCGCCGTCCGGTAGCGCCGCGCGCAGTCGACTGCGACAGCGCGATTCGTAGGGCAGAACCAGCTGCGCGTCCGGTTTTCGGACATCATCGATACGCTGCAAAACTGTCAACACAAGAGCACTCAGAAAAGGAAGTAGCGCTGCGTTAACGGAAGGCTCACCGCCGGATCGCACTCGAGCAACTGACCGTCGGCGCGTACTTCGTAAGTCTGGGCATCAACTTCGATGTTCGGCAAGTATGCATTTAATTTCATGTCAGCCTTCCGAACGCCGCGGGTTCCCGCCACCGGCACCAGAGATTTTCTCAGACCAAGTCGCCCGGCCATGCCGCCTTGCAGGCCCGCCAGCGAAACGAAATGAACCGAGGTTGTGGCCCTTGCCCCACCGAAGGCTGCGAACATCGGCCGATAATGCACGGGTTGAGGCGTCGGGATCGAAGCGTTGGGATCCCCCATGGGAGCGGCAACGATCATCCCACCTTTGATTACCATCGCCGGCTTGGTACCGAAGAATGCGGGCCTCCATAGCACCAAGTCGGCCAGCTTGCCCACCTCCACGGAACCTACCTCGTGGGCAATGCCGTGTGTGATGGCGGGATTAATCGTGTACTTGGCGATGTAGCGGCGCGCTCGAAAGTTGTCGTACCCCGGAACATCAGGCGAAAGCGACCCGCGCTGCAGTTTCATTTTGTGCGCCGTTTGCCACGTACGCGTGATGACTTCGCCGACTCGACCCATCGCCTGAGAATCCGAAGAAATCATCGAAAACGCCCCGAGATCGTGGAGGATATCCTCCGCCGCGATCGTTTCCCGCCGAATTCGAGACTCTGCAAACGCGACATCCTCGGCAATTGCCGGATCGAGGTGGTGGCAAACCATCAGCATGTCGAGGTGTTCATCGATCGTGTTAACCGTGTACGGACGCGTCGGGTTCGTCGACGAAGGCAACACGTTCGGAACGCCGCACACTTTGATGATGTCGGGTGCGTGACCTCCGCCTGCGCCTTCCGTGTGAAACGTGTGTATCGCCCGCCCCTTAAAGGCCGCGATCGTATCTTCGACGAAACCGCTTTCGTTGAGTGTGTCCGTGTGAATTGCCACCTGAACATCGAACCGCTCGGCCACCGCAAGGCAGTTGTCGATTGCCGCGGGTGTTGTTCCCCAGTCTTCGTGCAACTTCAGCCCCATCGCGCCGGCACGAAGCTGTTCTTCCAGCGCTGCCGGAAGACTGGCATTGCCCTTGCCAAGCAGTCCAAAATTCATCGGCAAATCGTCGAGCGCCTGATACATCCGCGACAGATGCCAGGGGCCGGGAGTGCACGTCGTGGCATTGGTACCGGCAGCCGGTCCGGTTCCGCCGCCGATCATGGTGGTCACACCGCTCATGAGAGCGTCTTCTACGAGCTGAGGGCAAATAAAGTGAATGTGCGCATCGATTGCCCCCGCGGTCAGGATCAGGCCCTCTCCGGCGATTGCTTCGGTCCCCGGCCCGATCACGACGTTGACACCTGACTGAACGTCCGGATTTCCTGCCTTGCCTATTGCCGCAATCCGGCCATCCTTTATGCCGACATCGGCCTTGATGACGCCCCAATGGTCCAAGACCACTGCGTTGGTAATGACGGTGTCGACGACGCCGCCGGACGAAACTTGTCCCTGCCCCATTCCATCGCGAATTACCTTACCACCGCCGAATTTCACTTCTTCGCCGTAGATCGCATGATCGCGTTCCACCTGGATAAACAGTTCGGTATCGCCCAACCGCACCCGATCGCCCACCGTCGGTCCGAACATCTCTATGTAGGCGCGCCGCGAGACGGTCGTCATGTGAGTGCCCCCATGATGCGGCCCTGAAACCCGAACACCACACGGTTTCCGCCCAATTCCACCAGTTCCACTTCGCGTTGCTGGCCGGGCTCAAACCGCACCGCGGTTCCTGCGGCGATGTTGAGCCGATAACCGCGCGTCGCCGCCCGGTCGAATTGAAGCGCGCTGTTGGTTTCGAAAAAGTGGTAGTGCGATCCAACCTGAATCGGCCGATCCCCGGTATTGCCGACCAAGATTCGTATCGTGCGGCGGCCGGCGTTAAGAGGGATTTCCCCCTCCTGGGCCGCAATGACCTCGCCCGGGATCATGGGAGGCGAACCCCATCTACCTGCGCGGCGGCACTCATCGGATGGGCTGATGCACCGTCACGAGTTTCGTGCCGTCCGGAAAAGTCGCCTCCACCTGCACCTCCGAGATCATTTCCGCAATCCCGTCCATCACATCGGCGCGCTGCAGCAACGTGGCGCCCCAACTCATCAGTTCGGCGACCGATCTACCATCGCGCGCACCTTCCAGTATAGCGGCGGATATATAGGCGATCGCCTCCGGATAGTTGAGTTTGAGTCCGCGCGCTTTGCGACGTTCCGCCAGCATTGCCGCCGTGAAAAGCAGCAACTTGTCTTTTTCTCGTGGCGTCAGTTCCATGCTCTTCGCCTCTCAGCCTTGACGGGCAGGCCTCATGTCGCCCACACCCGAGGCGCTACCGCTTGGCGACCCATGATGAACGGGCGAACGGTCGACCAAATCGAAAAAAAAGCTCCTCGGAGCCGATCGGCATGGGGTGCCATTGCCCGGCAAACCATAACCCCGTCGACCAAAGTGCTGCTTATCATCCCATCGGCCAACACGACCTCCCGTGCGACTTCCACGTCGCGTGGCAGCGCGGGGTACGCCAACAGCGTTCCGACCGCGGCATTGCCCGCCAAGCCCCAGCGCGCCGCGATGCATTCCCAGTCGATGCGCTGACGCTCACACAGCAACGGTTCCTCGTCCATCCATAGTTCCAGAGTTTGAAGCAGCTGGCCGGAGTAAAACGCTTCCGACTGTGCGCCGAGGCCAAAGCAGCTAACCTCCCAACCCAACAATTTCGCCGATCCAACCAGACGGATATAGGTCTGAACCTCCGCCAAAGCCTGCGGATAAAAGATGTTCTCCTGTGGAAGCCATTCCAAGCGTCCACTTTGCACCGCGAACTCTTGCACTAAGCGCGCCGTGGGCCCGACGCTCCGATAGAACTTGCCTGCCGCCGGTGTCGTAAGGAGCGCATGGGAATCCGGAGCGACTTTCGCACTTAACGCAAGTTCGTCACCCGCCACCATACCACCCGGTGGGTGGACGACGTATACGTGACAGACGTCGCCCTCCGGGTAAAAGGGACGCTGCACGACAAGAGGCCCGCAATGCCGCTGTCGAGCAAGGATCGTTTTGTCTGCACGGCGTTCAAACGAAAGATCGAGCCGCGCTTGCCACCCTCGGGGACCACTCCTTTGCCCTGGCGCTGCAACATCCCGGCACTTTTGCTCCGCAGAACTCATGGCAAACATTACACGCTCAAATGCTGGCGCACCAGTTCGTCCGACAAAACGTCCACCCCGCCACTAATTACCAGGCGCCCTTTATCCAGAATCCGCACTTCGCTCGCCACGCGACGTGCAAACGGCAGCTTTTGCTCGACTAACAAGACCGTAAGACCCATCTCGCGATTCAAGCGCAGGATCACGTCGCCGATCTGATGGACGATGCCCGGTTGTATGCCCTCCGTAGGTTCGTCAAGAATCAGTACCCGAGGCTCCAGGACGAGAGCGCGAGCAATTGCCAGTTGCTGTTGCTGCCCGCCGGATAAGTCGCCGCCTCGGCGCCGTAGCATTTGCCGCAACACCGGAAAGGTCTCGAAGATGCGCTCGGGCAAGGTGCGTGTTCGCCGGGGCCGCACCGTGAGACCAACCTGAAGATTTTCCTCGACGGTCAGCTGCGAGAAAATCTCCCGTCCCTGGGGCACATAACCAATCCCCAACCGCGCTCGCGCCTCCGCCGGAAGGCGTGCGAGATCCTGACCCTCAAACAAGATCTGCCCCGAACTTATGGGTAGCAATCCCATAATGCTGCGAAGCAGCGTCGTCTTCCCCATTCCGTTGCGACCCATTAGGGACGTACACGATCCCCGAGGAACCGACAAATCGATGTCCCACAGCGTGTGACTACCGCCGTAAAACTGATTAAGACCGCGCACTTGCAACACCGTTACTGTCCCAGGTAGACCTCGATCACCTTTGGATCGTTATGCACGACGTCAATGTCGCCGTCCGCAAGCACCTTTCCCTCGTGCAAAACCGTCACCCGTCGGGCAATAGAGCGCACAAAATCCATATCGTGTTCAACAACCACGATCGAATGCCGCCCTGCCAGCGACAGCAACAGTTCGGCGGTGCGCTCGGTCTCGTGCGGCGTCATTCCCGCAACCGGTTCGTCGATCAGCAGCAGCTGGGGCTCTTGCATAAGCAGCATGGCGATTTCCAACCATTGCTTCTGCCCGTGGGACAGCGCGCCGGCCAAATCGTTTCGGCGATCCAGCAGCCGAACGGTCTCCAGTGTCGATTCGATTTTGTCGATCTGCCCCGGCGTCAAGCGCGTAAACATTTGTCTCCAGACGGACTTGTCACCTGATATCGCCAGTTCCAGGTTTTCAAAGACGGTATGTTTCTCAAATACGGTGGGTTTTTGGAATTTGCGCCCGATCCCTGCCTGCGCAATTTCCGGCTCGGTCCGGGCGAGCAAATCGATCGTCTGGCCAAACCAGGCCGAACCCGATTCGGGGCGCGTCTTTCCGGTGATGACATCCATCATCGTAGTCTTGCCCGCCCCATTCGGGCCGATAATGCAACGCAGCTCTCCGACCTCGATGTAAAGTGTCAGCGCATCAAGAGCCTTGAAGCCATCAAAGCTCACCGTGATGGCTTCCAAGTACAGCACCACCCCCTTGTCGACCCCCAACAGCGGATTGGGTGGGTTCGAGGTCTTTCGGCCGACTATCATTTGGAGCCGCGTTGACGGATCGCGGCAATGGCACCGACGATCCCATTGGGCAGAAATAGCGTTACCAGAATGAACAGGCTCCCGAGGACGTAAAGCCAGAAGCTCGGCAACGCCGCGGTAAAGTAAGTTTTGGCGTAGTTAACGAACACCGCGCCGGCGGCCGCGCCATATAACGTTCCTCGACCGCCAATGGCAACCCAAATGACAATTTCGATGGAGTTGGCCGGTGAAAATTCGCTCGGATTGATGATCCCAATTTGAGGAACGTACAAGGCGCCCGCGATTCCAGCCAATACCGCGGAAAACACGAATACCCAGAGCTTGTAGGATTCCACCTTATACCCGAGGAAGCGGGCCCGACTTTCTGCATCGCGGACGGCTTGGATGACGCGACCAAACCTCGAGGACACGACCCTACGGCACAGCCAATAGCTGGCCCCAAGTGCCAGCGTCGTACACAGAAACAAAACGACCCGCGTTGCGGGATTTTGTAAGGAAAATCCCACGATGTCCTTGAAGTCGGTAAATCCGTTGTTGCCCCCGAACCCCATATCGTTTCGGAAAAACGCCAACATTAAGGCGTAGGTCAACGCCTGCGTGATGATGGACAGATATACGCCCGAAACCCGGGAGCGAAAGGCAAAGAAGCCGAAAATCAATGCCAGCAGGCCCGGAACCAAAAGCACCATCAGCAACGCAAACCAGAACTGATCGAAACCGTGCCAAAACCAAGGCAGTTCTTTCCAGTTGAGAAACACCATAAAATCCGGCAGCACCGGATCCCCGTACACACCCCGCGTTCCAATTGCGCGCATCAGATACATGCCCATTGCGTATCCACCGAGCGCAAAGAAAGCACCGTGTCCCAGACTCAATATGCCGCAGTATCCCCAGATGAGATCCACCGCGATTGCCAGCATCGCGTAGCTCATATACTTGGCCAGCAGCGTGACCGTATACCCGGACAGATGCAGCGCCGACGTCTCGGGTACGACGTAGTACAGAAGCGACACCAGTAAACCCGTGGCGGCAAGCAGGATCAGGAACAACCCTCCGCCGGGATCTTTTGCAAACGCGCTGCGCAGCAATCCGCTTCGCGACATTGCTCAGCCTTCGGCAGCGCGGCCCTTTTGCGGGAAAAGTCCCCTCGGTCGGCGTTGTATGAAGAGAATCAAAAAGATCAGCACAAAGATCTTTGCCAGAACCGCGCCGGAAAATGGCTCAAGGACCTTGTTTACGACACCCAGCGCGTTGCCACCCAGCTGAGTTCCCCACAAGTTGCCGACGCCGCCGAAGACCACCACCATGAAGGAGTCGACGATATAGCTTTGTCCCAGATTCGGTCCCACATTGGTGAGTTGGCTCAAGGCCACACCCGCCATCCCTGCGATTCCCGAGCCCATGCCAAAGGTCAGCGCGTCGATCCACTCGGTGCGAATCCCCATCGCCTTGGCCATTGCGCGGTTTTGCGCAACGGCGCGTACCTCAAGACCGAATCGAGTGTGCCGCAGCACGAGCAGTAGGAGGAAAAAAACCGCAAACGTAAAGAAAATGATGTACAGGTGGTTGTACGTGATCGCGAGCGCCTCATTAATTTCGAGTGACCCCGAAAGCCATTGCGGGGTTACGACGGAGCGGTTGTTGGCGGTAAAAATATCGCGGACGGCCTGTTGCAACAACAGACTTACCCCAAACGTCGCCAAGAGCGTCTCCAGAGGCCGGCCGTATAGAAAACGGACAATGCCCCGCTCGATGGCAACGCCAACGGCGCCGGAGACCACAAAGGCGACCGGGATCGCGACCAGGATGGACGCCCCCAAGTAATCCGGCATAAGTTGCTGAACCACGTAGGTCGCGTACGCTCCTACCATCATCAGCTCGCCGTGAGCCATATTGATCACTCCCATTACGCCAAAAGTGATCGCCAAGCCGATGGCGGCAAGCACCAGAATCGATCCCTGGCTGAAGCCGAACAGCAACGTCTGCAGGCTCGAATAGAACGTACGCGCGTTCTCGATCGAACGAAGGGTTCGCAGGGCCGCTGCGCGTACCGTGGCATCGGGCTCCGCAGAGCTGCCGTCCGGCCGCACCTCGACCATCTCCTTGAGCCGGTTAAAGACGTCGGGGTTCAGACTCCCCGACAACGCTTCGATGGCCACCAGCCGCTTCTGCGCATCCTCGCTATCCAAATCCGCCAAGGCCAGACCCGATTTCATTAGCGCCCGAACGCTCGCATCCGTCTCCTGTGGTACTCGGTCGCGCAACGCGGCCAGCACCGCCGCGTCGGGCGCGCGCAGCATTTCCTTAACGGCACCCAATCGGATCGCGCTGTCGGGGCTTGCGAGATCGAACTGCGCCAGCGCCACCCGCAACGTCTTGCGCAGTTGGTTGTTTATTCCAATCTTTACCAACTGCTCCGGCGCAGCGACTCCGGCGTCTTCGCTACTTATCGGATCGCGCAATCTGCCATCGGCTGGATTCAACAAATAAATGTGATTGTCTGCGCCTCGGGCAACGAGATTGCCTTCAAGCAACGCCGCCAGAACCGATCGGGCCCGCGGATCCCCGGATTGGGCAAGCCGATGAACCAGGTCCTGTTTTTCCGCGAAGCTGGCCACAGGCAGCTGTTGCAATACGGCCGAAAGCGGCTGATCTTGCGCACCCAGCGCAGACCATGAAACCAGGAGCGACGATGTCAGCGTGATTATTTGGATTAGGCGTGCGGCCCGCGATTTCCACGTCATGGCAAGCGCCCCGTAAAAGACGTCACCTCGCCGCCCAAAAGCAGCTTTCCTCCAAGCCAATGTCCCGGGCAAAAACACCGACAAGCGTCTTGCCCGGGATCGTTCGATTTGTTCTTGCCGCGCTACTTGTAGTTCTGACCCGAGCAGACTTTTGTCTTCGTGTTGTAGTTGCCACACTTGAGTTCCACCCAATCGGCAACGATGTCCTTGCTTCCCGCCAGGTACTGGGACCAAGCTTCGCCGGGTACCGCATTGGCCGTCTTCCATACAACATCGAACTGACCGTCGGCGCGCACCTCGCCAATATATACGGGTTTAGTGATGTGATGGTTGGGCAACACTTTGGCAATACTTCCCGTCAGATTTGGCACCTCAAGGCCGGGCAAGGCGGCAATGACTTTCTCGGGATCCGTGGTCCCCGCCTTCTGTACCGCTTTGACCCAGAGCTGAAAGCCGATGACGTGCGCCTCCATCGGATCGTTAAATGTGCGTTTGGGATTTTTTGTGAACGCGTGCCATCTGGCGATCCATTCTTTGTTCAGGGGCGTGTCGATGCTTTCAAAATAATTCCAAGCGGCCAATTGCCCGACCAGCGGCTTGGTATCAAGTCCCGATAGCTCTTCTTCGCCGACCGAAAAAGCAACCACCGGAATGTCTTCGGCCGAAATTTTCTGGTTTCCTAATTCCTTGTAGAAGGGAACATTGGCGTCGCCATTAATGGTCGATACCACCGCCGTCTTCTTTCCGGCGGACCCAAAGGTCTTGATCTTCGCAACTTCCGCCGTCCAGTCCGAAAAGCCAAAGGGAGTGTAGTTAATTAAGATGTCCTCGCTTTTCACGCCCCTTAGCCTCAGATAGGCCTCGAGAATTTTGTTGGTTGTCCGAGGATACACATAGTCCGTTCCTTCGAGCACCCAGCGCTTGACTCCAACATCCTTCATTAGGTAATCCACCGCAGGAATGGCCTGTTGATTCGGTGCCGCCCCGGTATAGATCACGTTCTTCGAGGACTCTTCACCTTCGTACTGCACGGGGTAAAACAGCAATCCATTGTCCTTTTCAAAAACGGGCAGTACGGATTTGCGCGAGACCGACGTCCAACAGCCAAATACAACGGCAACCTTGTCTTTTTCCAGGAGCTCCGAAGCTTTTTCTGCAAACAGCGGCCAGTTCGAGGCAGGATCAACAACCACGGCTTCGAGTTTTTTACCGAGCAAACCGCCCTTTTTGTTTTGCTCGTCAATCATCATCAAGACAGTGTCCTTGAGCGTGGTCTCGCTAATCGCCATAGTCCCGGACAAGGAGTGAAGAACGCCAACCTTTATGGTGTCCGCGGCAAAAGCCGCGGCGCCGAGCAGCGTGGTACATAAGGCCAGCACCCCATTGGAAATGAGACTTTTCATCCTCATGATCTGATCCCCCACCGTTAGTAAACGTTTGATATGTTCTCGACCGCACCTTGGGCTGTGCCCTGCTTTCGCCTCCAAAATCAGGCCTGTTCGCCCGAACTGCTTTTCTTCAACGCAACATGCGTGCCTGACTTTTTGACGGCAGAGTTTCGCCAGAACAGTGCGATCGGGGTCTCAGGTGCATCGATTTGGTGCGCTGCGGGACGGCCTGCCCCAAGATTGTGCGAAGCACGACAACTTGCCGGGGTGCGCGCGACGTAGCGTGCCGCAAGGCTCTGGCCTACGGGATTCCGTCCGTGTCGACCGAGGTCTGTGAAATCCCACCTTCTCCAACCGGGCGCCCTTCTTCGCAGCGCGTGC
>Ga0187778_10003478_pt1 | contig 10556 bp, 10 predicted proteins | sample 1015_Q2_SP5_20_M_FD_132418 | JGI IMG/M metagenome (GOLD analysis project Ga0187778, IMG submission 132418) | Tropical peat soil microbial communities from peatlands in Department of Meta, Colombia - 1015_Q2_SP5_20_MG | ecosystem: Environmental > Terrestrial > Soil > Wetlands > Peat | place...
GGCTGGCTCCGGGTGAGGGGGCTCGTGACCCGCCTCAGGTGGCTGATCGTCGACATGTGACTCGTCCGGTCGAGCACCTGGCTCACCCCGGCGCGGCCACCGACCCAGTTTCCCGTCGCGAGCGCGTGCACGAGCCGCTGGGTAAGGAGGTCCGGCCGGATCGCGCTCGCGATCCGCAGGTCCTTCTTCCGGGCGAACGACCTCTCGAGCTGGTACTTGAGGTCCTTTAGGAGAAGTGAGAAGGCGACGCGGAAGAGGTCCTCCATGAGGTCCCCGGCGAGCTTGAGGCGCTTGTTCGCGTAATGGTCCTTGTCGTCCTCGCCCCGGACCTTGAGGTGGAGCTCGAGGACGGTCCTCGCCATCCGCGCGAGGTAAAGCGCCTTCTTGAGGCGGTCCGCCTTCGTATCGCCGAGGTGCGGAAGGAGCGACCGGTCGAGGATCCCATCGACCTTGCGCTGCCGGTACTCCTTCGCTTGGCCGGTCGCGAACTTCTTCTCGAGGAAGATGAGCGCGTCGTCGGTGGTGAGGACGCCTTCCGGCGGGTAGAGCTTCTTCGACACGCACTCTTCGAGATTGACGTTGAGTAGGTGCTTCATCGTCTGGACGAACGGTTCGTCCAGCGGGAGGAGTTCGCCGAGGACCGCCTGGAAAATCTCCTCGTCGTTCTTCATCCCGAGCGCCTTCATCAGGATCACGAGCGGGATCTGCCCGCTCGCCGTCGGGACAGAGACCTGGAGGACGCCGTCCTTCTTCTTCTCGACGACCGTGAGCGAACGGTATCCCCCGCGCTGGCTGAACACCTTCGCGCTCTCGATCGGGGTCCCGTAGCGCTCGTTGTACTCGGCGAAGATCCGGTTCGGGGCGAGGTCCTCGAGGCTGATGATGACCCGTTCCGTCCCCCCGATGATCGCGTACCCGCCTGGGTCGAGAGGGTCCTCGCCGTACTCGACCAGCTTCGCGCGGTACTCGTCGTCCGAGAGCCAGATCTGGTCGTCCTCGGAGATCTTGTAGCGGTTCAGGTTGCACGGCCGGCTCTTGACCATGATCGGAAGGTCCCCGATGTGAACGTCCTCGGGAGCGCGCTCGACCCCGTTCTCCACGACCGTGACCTTGAGGTAGATCGGAGCCTGGTAGGTGAGGTTCCGGAGCCTCGCCTCCATCGGGGTCAAGGTCGGCTTCGAGCCGACTGGCTCCTTGACGAACGGTGCTCCGATGAAGATCGTCGGCTCGGCCGAAGGGTTGACGTTCCCACGGGCGTCCCGACGACGGCCGACCCGAACGTAGATCGAGCTCTTCGTCTTCTGAACATCGAGGCGGATCACGCCACGCTCGGTCGAGTCTTCGCTGACCCGCGCGTCGTCGACGATCCGTTGCATCCTCGAGTTCGGGTTGTCCTTGGTCGGCAGGAAGTCGTTGAAGCTCGCCAGGTGGTGGTTCACGATCGAGCGTTCCCGGAAGAACGCGTCCACGATTTCTCGCATGGAATGGAATCAGTCTCCTCCCAGAGAGGGGACGATGACACGGTAGGCGATCGCCTCGCCCGCAGTGGCGCTCGGGCGATGGATCCGCACGAGGCGGCCGACGAGAGGCTCCCCTTTTTCGCGCAGGCCCTCGTACTTCGGGTCGGTCTTGAGGCCGGGGTCGGTGACGAGGATCTTCGGTAGACGCTCGGGGGAAGCGCCGAGCTGCTCGAGAACGCGTCGGGACTCCTCCTCAGTGAGAACCTCGTGCATCGGCGCGAGGTGATGGGCCACGAAGGGGCGTGGCGCGGGGGCCGCCGCGGCGGTCGACGCGCGGGCGCGGGAGCGACGAACGGGGCTGGGCGTCATGGACTTCTCCGAGGAACGTGACGGGCCCGGGGGGACATCCGGAACGACCTCGCAGAGCGTGCGAGGACGTTCGTTCGAACCCCCGACCACCTGGTTAAAAGCCAGATGCTCTTTGTAGGGCCGCCCGGGGTGCCGGGCCGCCAACCTAACTGAGCTACGGGCCCGCTTCCGCTCCGAGAGTGCGAGACCGGGGCGGCGTATTTGACCCTATGCCTGACGGGATTCACTGAAGGCTCTCCAGACTCGAAATGATCGACCAGATGGCCGTGCGGCCGTGGGTTGGAAGGTTCGGGTCGTTCGCAAGGTCATCGAGAACGTACACTGCGCTCGCGATGCGCATGTCGAGCGCCTCGCGCGGCTTCGAAAGAGCGTCCTTCGCGGCCTGAGCGCCGCGGCGGACGTTCCTCGGGACGAGTACGTCGTCCGCAAGTTGGGTGAGCGAGTCGAGTACTCGGTCCAGGCCCGGCACGTCCCGCGTTGCCGCTCGCGGCTCGTGCTCGGCCGATCCGAGCTGGGAGGGGGACGGGGCGACGGTGGGAGACGTCATGGGGCGGGGGTCTCCCCTCCTTCCTTGTAGGCAGTGACAACGAGGAGCGTCTTCGTCTCGCGGATCCCGCGCACGGACGGGAGGCGGTGCAGGACGAACTCCTTGAGCTCGTCGTAGTGAGGAAAGCGTGCCTTGAGGAAGATGTCGGTGTCGCCGGTGACGAGGAAATCGTCCTCGACCTCCGCGAACTTCGCCACCTCGCTCGCGACATTGTCCGCTTCGGCGGTCTCGACCTTGAGCGCGATCAGAGCGACCACGTGCTCGCCCCCCCAGACCTTCGTGAACGCGCTTTCGACAGCCCGACTGACCGGCGGCTTGGCCGCACCTTGTTTTTCCATGATGATCTCCTCCGAAACGCGTCGTCTCTCTAGCGAAACGCAGATGCCGAGCTCCTCGCCCTCGCTACGCCACCGGGGCGGACTCGAACTCCTCTTGGAGGTCGTTGATAACCTGCTCGATCACGGCACCTGCGGTGACACCGCGGTACTCGCGTACGCCACCGGCTTCACTCGAAACTCGGGCGAGGACGTCGTCCGGGCCGCGCAGGAATTCCACGCTGCAGATGAACTCCTCCATTGACGGCCGGCCCCCCACCGAGCCGGCGGCCCGAAAAAGCCCCCCTATATAGGCTTTTGGAAGCCGACGAAACCCGACGGACGCGGCGTCGGTCCCTCCGGTGGTCCGGGTCCACGAACGGTCCTTCTCACGGAGCCACCGTTATCTCTCCGGTCCGGTACCACGGCACCGGGGAGTCGAGGTGACGAGCGAAACGGCCGTCCGGGTCGAGGTGCGGGTCGAACTCAAGCCCGGCGTCCTCGACGCTGAGGCCGAGAGCATCGAGAAGTCGCTCGGGCTGCTCGGGATTCCGTCGGTCCGGCACGTGACGACGGCACGCATCTATGACCTCGAGTTCTCGGGCGTATCGGCCGAGGAAGCCATGCGCCTTGCGAACCGTGCGGTCGAACGCCTCCTCGCGAACCCGGTCATCCATCGGGTCTCCGTGCACCAGCTCCAGACGTAGTGGGCATGTCAGACTGGTCGGACGAGGTCGCGGTTCTGCTCATCCGCCACGCATCGAGATCCGGCCTCGAGAAACTCTCCGCGGCCCAGGGTCTCGGCCTCGACCCGAAAGAGCTCGCGCGTCTCAAGGCCTACTACCGCGCCGAGGGACGCGAGCCGACGGACGTTGAGCTCGCAGGGATCGCCCAGAGCTGGAGCGAACACTGCAGCTACAAGAGCTCGCGGCCGTTCTTGAAGCGGGCGTTCTCGACGCTCCGTCCCCGTCCCAAGGTTCTCGGCACTGGCGACGCGGGAGTGTTGCGCTTCGAGGACGGGTACGCCTACGCGATCCGGATCGAGTCGCACAACCACCCGTCGGCCGTCGAGCCGTACGGCGGCGCGGCGACCGGCATCGGCGGGATCCTCCGGGACGTTCTCGCGGTCGGTGGGAAGCCAATCGCTCTCAGCGACCCGCTCTTCTTCGGGCCTCTCGAGCGGGGCCCCGATTCCCTTCCCCCGGGCGTCAAGAGCCCCCGATACCTCGCCGAGGGCGTCATCGCAGGGATCCGCGACTACGGGAATCGCGTCGGCGTTCCGACCGTGTCCGGATGCGTCTACTTCGACCCCGCGTACATCGTGAACCCCCTCGTGAACGTCGGCTGCGTCGGCTTCCTTCCCCGGCGGCGACTGACCCCGAACCGGGCGAAGGCGGTCGGGGACCGCCTCATCCTCGTCGGAGGGCTCACGGGCCGCGACGGGATCGGGGGCGTCGCGTTCGCGTCGAAGGAGCTTACGGACCGAAGCGAGTCGGAATCCCGGGGAGCCGTCCAGCTCGGCAACCCGATCATGAAAGAGCCGCTCATTCACGCCTGCCTCGAATCCTACGACCGAGGCCTCGTCCGAGGCCAGAAGGACCTCGGGGGGGGCGGGCTCGCCACCGCATCCGGCGAGCTGGTCAACGCGGGCGGGTTCGGCTCGCGCATCGAGCTTTCCCTGGTCCCGCTACGGGAGGAAGGTCTCCGGCCCTGGGAGGTCTGGATCTCCGAGTCTCAGGAGAGAATGATCCTGGACGTGGCCCCGTCGGACGTCGGGGAGCTGCTCGCGATCTTCCGGCGCTACGACGTTCCTGCGACCGACATCGGGGAGGTGACGAAGGGGCCGTACGAGACGCTTCTCTGGCACGGCGCGCTCGCGGCGCATCTTCGGGTCGGGTTCCGGGTCGACCCACCGGTGATTCTTCGGCCGACCCGACCGCGACGTCGACGCCTCGTTCGTTCGCCCGACCTCGCCGACGAAGAGCCGGGCCGAGTGTTCGAGGAGCTCGTGCTCGCTCCGGATTCCCTCTCCCGCGAATCGGTGCTACGAGTCTACGACCACGAGGTGCAGGGGCGCACCGTGATCAAGGCTCTGCACGGACGAGTCACATCTCCCGCGCACGGGGACGCGACGGTCATCCAACCCCGGCCGTCGAGCCACCGGGGTCTCGGCATCACCACATCGGCGCAGCCGTGGGCGTGCTCGGAAGACCCGGAGGCCGGCGGCATCTTGGTGGTCGAGGAGGCCGCGCGGAATCTCTACGCCGTCGGTGCGCGTCCGGATGCCTTCACGAACTGCCTCAACTTCGGGAACCCGGAGGACCCGCACGTTCTCGCGGACTTCGACTTCGTCACCCGGGGTCTGTCCCGGGGAGCACGAGCGTTGGGCTTCGCGGTCCCGTCGGGGAACGTGAGCTTCTACAACGGCGGCCTCGGAGCGGAAATCCCGCCGACTCCGGTCCTCCTCGCCACGGGGATCGTCGACGACATCCGTCGAGCCGTCACGAGCGACCTCAAGGAGGTGGGGGACCTCCTCTACCTGGTCGGCCGCTCGTCTCCCGACCTGGGCGGTTCCCTCTGGGCGCGGCGCCACGGACGGTCCGGGGTTGCCGTACCCCGACCCGACCCCGCCGGGCTCCGCCACCTTGGGGAAGGACTGCTTTCTGCCGGACGGCGTGGCCTCCTGCGTTCGGTCCATGACATTTCGGATGGCGGCCTTGCCGTCACCCTCGCAGAGATGGCGTTCGGGGGAGGGCTCGGCTTCGACATCGACGTCGCGAGCGTCGGTCTCGCTACGCCCGCGCTCGCTCTGGCAGCCGAGGGCGCGAGCCGGTTCGTGGTCGAGGTTCGCGAGGCCGACGGGAAACGGTTCGAGCGCTTACTTTCGCCGCGTCGGCCGGTGGTTCTGGGTCGCGTCCGGGACCAGGACGCCACGCTTCGCTGGTCCGAGAAGAGTCTCGCTACCGTCCCTCTCGCCCCTCTCTACGACCGCTGGAGGACCGGGCTCGGGATCCCGTAGTCCCCCTCCATGACCGTCACCGCGCTCGTCTCGGGTGGAAAGGACTCGGTGTACTCTGCCTATCTTTCCGACATGCAGGGTTGGCCGGTCGACGAGATCGTCACCGTCGTTCCCGAAGACCCGAACGCGATGCTCTTCCATACGCCGAACCTCGACCTCGTCTCCCTGCAGGCCCAAGCGTGGGGGAAGTCGCATCGTCGTGTCCCGGTCCATGGGACGGGGGAAGAGGCGGAGCTCGAAGCGTTGCGAGAGTCGGTCGGCCACGATCGCGGGCCGGTGGTCACCGGTGCCATCCTCTCGTCGTACCAATGGGCTCGCATCCTCCGCATTGCGGACGAGGCGGGACGGCGGGTCTACGCTCCCCTTTGGAGAAAGGAACCGGCCCGGGTCGTCCGGGAGGAGATCGCCGCCGGCCTCGACATTCGACTCGTCCACCTCGCCGCGGAACCTCTCACCCCCGACCTGCTCGGTCGCCGGCTCGACCTCGAGCTCGTGGCGGAGCTCGAACGACGGAGCCGCGAGGTTCGACCCCTGAACGTGGCCGGAGAGGGGGGCGAGTTCGAGACCCTGGTCGTGGACGCCCCCTTCTTCTCACGACGAATCGAGATCGACCAGTTCGAGCGAATCGTAGACGGCGCGACCTCCCGGTTGCAGGTCGAACGCGCCCACCTCGTTCCGAAGGTGCCGAGCGTACCCGCGGGGTCCGGGACGCCATGACACCGCGCTCGCCTGCCGACGATCGGCCGAGCACGAGGGCTCGGGCCGCGGCGGACCGAGCGCGAGCTGCACTGGGAGACCGGGATGCCGCGTTGGACTACCGGTGGCTTCGAGCACTGAGCGGGGCGCCCGCGGAGCGGGTCGATTCCGTGCTCGCCGAGCTCACGGAACTCGTCCCCTACGAAGAGCAGGTTCGTGCCGAGCAACGCAGCGGAGGTCGAGCGTACTACGCGCAGTTCCGCGCGCCGCTCGAGCTCTACGCGCTCGTCCGCCTTCTCGCACCCGACCATGTCCTCGAGACCGGAGTGAGCAGCGGGGTCTCCTCCACCCACTTCCTGCTCGGACTTCGCAGGAACGGACGGGGAACCCTGCATTCGATCGACCTCCCTCTTCCCCAGCGTTCGAAGCGATTCTCGCGTCGGGATTCGCCGGTCGCGCTTCCGCCCGGGCGCGAATCCGGCTGGGCGATGCCACGAGAACTGCGCGAGGGATGGGACCTCCGTATCGGGACGAGCGAGACGCTCCTTCCCCGACTCGTCGAGGAGCTCCCTTCTGTCGGGCTCTTCCTGCACGACAGCAAACACACTCCCAGCCACCTTCTGTTCGAACTGCACACCGTCCGCCCGAAGCTTTCTCGCGGTGCCGTGGTAATCGCCGACAACACCGTTTGGACGGGCGCCGCGTTCCCTCGGTTCGCGCGAGAGGTAGGGGTCCCCGTTCGGCGCCGGAGGCGCTCCGACTTGGTAGGCCTCACGATGCCGTAGGGAACGACCCTCGGGACGGTTCCTCGGCTCCCCCGGAACTTATAGTTCCCATCGCTCTTCCCGGTGCAGATGTCGGCGAGCCGACCCCTTCGCCCCCCGGAGCCTTCGCCCCCGACCTCCGGACGAGGAGACCCGGTCGTCGAGGAAGCGCAGCGCTGGGGGGCCGAGGTCCTCGGCCCCGCTGTCGCGAAGAGCCCCGAGCGCAAGGACCGGTTCACGACCCTCGGAGGGATCCCCGTGGACCGGCTGTACACACCTCGATCTTCCAAGCGGTCGGACGCGCGGATCGGATACCCCGGACAGCCGCCCTTCACGCGGGGGATCCATCCGACGATGTACCGCGGCCGCGTCTGGTCGATGCGGATGTTCTCCGGGTTCGGAACGCCCGAAGACACGAACCGTCGGTTCCGCTACCTCCTGAAGCACGGAGAGAGCGGGCTCTCGATCGCGTTCGACGACCCGACGCTCTACGGGATCGACGCGGACGACCCCGAGGCCCTCGGAGAGGTCGGAAAGTGTGGAGTGAACGTCAGCTCGCTCGACGACATGCGACGGCTTCTCGCGGGAATCCCGCTGGACGAAGTGACGACGAGCATGACGATCAACGCGCCGGCGAACATCATCTGGGGGATGTACCTTCTCGCCGGGTCGTCGTCGAGGGTCCCGCTCGCGCACCTCGGGGGAACGACACAGAACGACATCCTCAAGGAGTACATCGCACAGAAGGAGTTCCTCTACCCGCCCCGCTCTGCTCTTCGACTCGTCACCGACACGATCGAGTTCGCGACCCGCTCGACCCCTCGCTGGAACCCGGTGTCGATCTCGGGCTACCACATCCGCGAGGCCGGCTCGACCGCGGTCCAGGAGCTCGCCTTCACGTTGGCCGATGGACGCACGTACGTCGCCGAGGCGAAGAGACGAGGTCTCGACGTCGACGAGTTCGCCCCGCGACTCTCGTTCTTCTTCAACTCGCACAACGACTTTTTCGAGGAGGTCGCGAAGTTCCGCGCGGCCCGACGCGTCTGGGCTCGCGTGATGCGGGACGAGTTCGGGGCGAAGTCGGAACGGTCGATGTGGCTCCGATTCCATACCCAGACCGCAGGCTGCTCGTGCACCGCCCAGCAGCCCGAGCTCAACATCGTCCGGACGACCGTCCAGGCGCTCGCGGGAGTGCTCGGGGGAACGCAATCGCTCCATACGAACTCCTACGACGAGGCGATCCAACTCCCGAGCGAGGACGCGGTGCGCATCGCCCTCCGGACCCAGCAGATCCTCGCCCACGAGTCCGGCGTGGCCGACTCGGTCGACCCTTTCGCCGGGAGCTACTACGTCGAATGGCTGACCGACACGATGGAGGAGGAGACGTTCCGCTACTTCGACCGGATCGATGCCCTCGGCGGAGTGGTCGCCGGGATCGAGCGGGGCTTTTTCCAGCGCGAGATCCAAGAGGCTTCGTTCCGCTACCAGCGCGCGGTCGAGGCCGGCGAGGAGAAGGTCGTCGGCGTCAACTGTCACACCGTGGACGAGCCCATCAAGGTGCCACGACTCAAGATCTCGGAAGAAGCCCGGAAGGCGCAGGCTCGGAGGTTGCGTGCCCTCCGCGAGAAGCGGGATGCCTCTCGGCACCAGGCTGCTCTCGACCGACTCCGGAAGGTCGCTGCGACGGAGGAGAAGAACACGATGCCCACCGTCCTCGACGCGCTCCAGGCGGAGGCGACCCTCGGGGAAATCGTTCACGCGCTCCAGGACGTGTTCGGGTCGTATCGCGAACGCTCGATGTACTAGGGCCGGAGCCAGCTTCGGCCCCGGGACCCTTAAGCGGACGCTGGCTTCGCTCCGCGAGCGAACCGTGACCCGCGACGAGTATCGGACATCGCTCGAGCAGTTGTTCCAGCGACGACGCTTCGGCATCCGCCCCGGTCTCGAGACCGTCCAGGCCCTCCTCGAGGGTCTTGGTCATCCCGAGCGGAAATTCCCGGCGATCCACGTCACGGGGAGCAAGGGAAAGGGTTCGACTGCCGTGGTCGCCCAGTCGGTCCTCACGGCTCACGGCGTCCGAACTGGCCTCTTCACCTCCCCCCATCTCGTGAGCTTCCGAGAGCGTGCTCGCGTCGACGGTCGGATGATCCCCCGGTCGGCCGTCGTCGACGGACTGCGTCGGATCGAGTCGCTCGCCCGCGACCTCCAAGCGAAGGGGACGATCGACCGGGCCCCGACCTTCTTCGAGGTAACGACTGCGCTCGCATTCGATTGGTTCGCTCGCGAAGAGGTCGCGGCCGCAGTCGTCGAGGTGGGAATCGGCGGACGCTTGGACTCGACGAACGTGCTCGACTCGAAGGTCGGGGTCATCACGACGATCGAGCTCGAGCACACGGAGCTTCTCGGGCCGACCGTCGAGTCCATCGCGCGCGAAAAGGCCGGCATCCTTCATCCCGGAATGACGGGGGTCGTGGGCGACCTCGTCCCGGGTGCTCGCTCCGTCGTGGAGTCCGTATCGCGTCAGCTCGGCGTCTCCCTCTGGCACTTCGACCGTGAGGTGAAGGTCGAGGAGCGATCTCTCTCGGCCGACGGCCAGACGTTCGCGGTGAAAGTACCCGGTGCTTCGTTCGCGGACCTCTTCCTGCCGCTCCTCGGACGGTTCCAGCCGACCAACGCAGCGCTGGCGATCGCCGCAGTGGTGCGGTTTGCCCACTCGACGGGACTCACTGTCCGCGCGGAGGACGTGAGGAAAGGGCTCCGACAGGTCCGCTGGCCCGGCCGGATGGAACGGGTGTCGAAACGACCGGAGGTCTTCTACGACGTCGCACACACTCCCGAAAGTGCCGCGTTGGTCGCCCAGAGCCTCGCCGAGATCTCGCCCCTTGCCAACCCCGAGGAATGCACGATCGTGTTCGGCTGCCTCCGCGAAAAGGACGCCGGCCGGATCCTGGACGCGCTCTCGTCCCTCGCGCGCACCCTGGTCGTCGTCCCGGTACGTTCCGACCGTGGTGCGCGGCCGGCGGACCTGCGCGTGGCCGGGGCCGGACGGTTCTCGCGAATCGTCGAGGCGCGTTCGGCCGAGGAAGGGCTCTCCCTCGCCCGTGCCGCGACCGGTTCGGACGGCTTCACGCTCGTCGTCGGCAGCGACTACCTGGTCGGGGAGCTCCTGAGGGGTGGTGCGAACCAAGAGGAACCGGACCTCTCGGACCCCGGCGTAACGGCCCCGGCAGGAAAGTCGAAGTCTCCCTCCCGGGACGGAGCGGTCGCACGATGAGGTCGGACGGACGCCCTTCCTCGTTCGACTGGGAGCTCCTCCTCGACCGCTTGAGCGAGCTCTACGGGACCGGCGACTGGCGTCGTCCGTACCTTCGCGACCACGCCGAGAAC
>Ga0187778_10003482_pt1 | contig 10546 bp, 4 predicted proteins | sample 1015_Q2_SP5_20_M_FD_132418 | JGI IMG/M metagenome (GOLD analysis project Ga0187778, IMG submission 132418) | Tropical peat soil microbial communities from peatlands in Department of Meta, Colombia - 1015_Q2_SP5_20_MG | ecosystem: Environmental > Terrestrial > Soil > Wetlands > Peat | place...
GGATGGCTCGGCGACTGGCGATCCGACTGTCCTGGCCAACAATTACGGAACGCTGCCGAACAACCGCACGCACATCTTCAACGTTGCCTTTGTCTATGAATTCCCGACAATTTCGAATGCCAATAGTTTCGTGAAACAAGCAGTGAACGGTTGGCAGATTTCAGGCATAACCCAATTTCAGAGCGGTGCAGACCTGCAGGCAGCGGTCACGTCGAACTTCGCCTACTCTGGCTTCATCCAGGGCGGGACGACGTTCATGGGGCGGACCATTACTGCGCCAATTCAGGCCAACGCCAGCAACGTACTGGGCAGTTCGGACCTTACCCTCATGCCCACGGTGACATGCGATCCGAGGAGCGGGCTTAAGACAAATCAGTACATCAACGGCGCTTGCTTCTCGCCCTTTGCTGTACCGGGGAAGCAGGGCAGCTATATCTTCCCGACTTTGACCGGCCCGGGGTTCTTCAACAGCGACTTGTCGGTGTTTAAGAACTTCATCTGGGGTAAGTCCGAGAGCAAGAAACTCCAGTTCCGCTTCTCGGGTTACAACTTCCTGAACCATCCGAATCGGACGTTCATCGCGGGCGATTCGGGCCTGAACCTAAACTTCAATAGCGCCGGCGTGCTGAACCCGAACTTCGGTTACGCCACCAACACGATTGGCCACCGCATCATCCAGGGCATGGTCAAGTTCAGTTTTTAGTCATTCAACCTCCTGGAATTATCGAAAGGGCGGCTCGCCGAGCCGCCCTTTTTTTGTTCATCTCGCGACCTTAACAATCATTCTCACTACCGCATTCAGAAGCAGTGAATGCAATATGCCCGTCCACGCCAAACTGGCGGTTCAGCACGCCTGCGATATCGTGCTTGCCACGCAGCAACGAATACTTGCGAAAGAGGTCACAGCGCGAGGCAGAGAGGTCGCAGCCACTCGAAGTATCTGCTGTGTTTACAGAAGAGTTCTCTGCGACAGCTGTTTCTATTTCTTTGTTCGCTCCGCGCGGAGCTTCTCCAGCACGGCCGCAGTCTGGGCGTCGGAGGGATTGAGGCGCAGAGCGCGCTCGAGCACCGGCAGAGCCGCGTCGTCGTCGCCCAGCATGTAGAGCGTTCCTCCCAGCAGCACCACCGAGCCGTAGAAGTTCGGACGCAACGCCACTGCTTTCTCCAGCGGCGCGCGCGCCTCAGCGTACCTCTGCAGGCGGAAGTAAGTTAGGCCGAGGTCATGCCACGCCTCAAATGAGTTCGGATCGAGGCTGGCCGCTCGCCGCAGCGGATCGAGGGCCAGGGCGTAGGCGCCACCGTCGCCGAGCAACTGCCCAAGCAGGGTGAGTTTCTCCGGGTCGTTGGGATCGAACATGCGGTAGCAGACCTCGCGCGCAGCGGCGGGCGGTTGTGTCCGCAACGCCTCTGTACAATCGCGCGCCTGCTTTTCGGTGTCTTTATGTTCGCTCTGAAACCGAGTGTACAGGCCATACTCGCGGTCGGCGTCCTGCTCGCGTCCGGCGCTGGAGTAAGCCCGCGCCAGGCGGTAGTGAACCCGATAGTCGCGCGGCAAGAGCTCTGCCGCGCGCTCCAGCCACTTGATTCCTGCGACCACGTCGCCGGAGGAGATGTAAGCCACTCCCAGATGGAATGCCGTGTCTGGTGCGGGTGGGTCCTCGGCCACCGAGCCGAGCCGCCGGATGGCCGACGCGTAATCGTTTGAAAGCAGGTCCAGCCGCCCGAGATAGTAAGTGACGTAGCGCGACTCTCCCGCAAGCTTGCGCACCTGCTCGAACTGGCCGCGCGCTTCGTCGTTGCGGCCCAATGACAGGAGACAAACGGCGAACTGAAAGTGCACCTGGGGATTGGTCGGATTGGTCGCCAGCGCCTGCTCAAATTCGCTTGCCGCCGCCTCGAATAGGTGTTCCTGCATGAGTTGCGTGCCTCGGGCGAGGTGGAACTCGACGCTGGACTTCTGAGTCTGAGCCGAGCACACTCCTGCACTGATCACCAGCAAAGCGGCTATGGTCCGAATCATGCCCCAAATCGCTCCCGGGCCACTACTCCAACACCCTCTTTCACCGTGACGAGTTGATCGGCTTTGAGGCCCTTCAGCTGCTCGCGTGTGCCGCTGGGCCAGGCGATCTCCAGGTCCGCCGTGGAAGCCTCACCCAGCCCGAAGTGCAAGCGTCGGTCTCCAGAGGAGAGATATCCGGACGACGCCAGCACTGCTTGGGCCTGCCGACGCCCGCCGTACGCGGCTGTAACCACCGCACCAATAGCGCTGAGGTTCGAGCGCGTTCCCACCAGCTTCACCTTCAACCAGTGCCCATCTCCGCTGACATCGTTGCGTAGCAGCGACGGCGGTTCGTTGATGTTCATGATCAGGATATCGAGGTCGCCGTCGTTGTCGAAGTCTCCGAAGGCCACGCCACGGCTCGCATGAGCTTCGGCGATCGCCGGACCGGCAGCATCCAAAAGCTCTTCGAATCGGCCACCGCCCAGATTGCGGAACAACACCCGTGGGGTCTTATGCGGAAACTCTGGATGCTTCTGCTCGACCTCGGGGAAGACGCTTCCGGTCACCCAGAACAGATCAGGCAGGCCGTCGTTGTCCAGATCAACGATGCCGTTGCCCCAACTGACATACCGGGTCTCGACGCCCAACCCTGAGCGCACCGTAACGTCGTCGAACACGAGCCGGCCCGCGTTCCTGTACAGTGCGACTGTGTCTTCGCAGAAATGGGTCTTGAGCACGCCCAGCCGGCCTTCGACGTTAAAATCGCCGATGGCAATGCCCATCCCGGCCTGTTCGTTGCCGTCCTCATTTACAGCCAGGCCCGATTGCAATCCTCGCTCAGTGAAAGTGCCGTCTCCGTGGTTGTGGAAGAGCAGGCTCGGGGTCGAGTCACAGGCAACGTAGATCTCCTGCCAGCCGTCGGCGTCGAGATCCGCCGCCACTGCGGTGAGTCCAAACCCCGGCGCCACGGCGCCGACGCCGGAGATTTCGGTGACGTCCGTGAAGGTCCCGTCGCCGTTGTTGTGGTAGAGCATGGGGCGCTCAGGAACAAGTCCGCGCGGACCACAATTGACCGGCACCCCTTTGAAGTTGCAGCGCGGATCCTTTCCCCTCGGCGGGATTTTCTCAAAGTCGAAAACCAGGTAGTTGGAGATGAACAGATCCAGGCGGCCGTCGCGGTCGTAGTCCACCCATGTGCAACCCGTGCCCCAGCGGTTGCCGGGATGCAGCAGCCCAGCCGCTTTCGTGACGTCCGTGAACGTGCCATCTCCGTTGTTGCGATACAGAATGTTCTGAGGCCAGGCGGTGATGAAAAGGTCCTCGAACCCATCGTTGTTGTAGTCGCCGACGGTCACGCCGCACGCCCAGCCTTGGCGTACCAGGCCTGCCTTGGTGGTTACATCCGTGAAAGTGCCGTCGCGGTTGTTCTTGTAAAGCCGGTTTGTCGCTCCCTCGACGGGTCCCTCCCGGCGTGTCCCCGATAGCAGGAAGATGTCCAGCCAGCCATCGTTTTCATAGTCGAGGAAGGCGACCCCGCAGCCCATCGATTCCAGGATGTAGTCCATACGGTCGGGGGGCCCGTAGATGACAGGAGCGCGCAGGCCCGCGCGGGCAGCGATATCGGTAAAGCGCGCATGAAATGGCAGGCCGGAGGGCTTCCCACGCGGCTGTGGTTTGACTCCGCGTGAGGCCATTCCTCCCAGTTCTTGGGCGTGGCACACACCCGCTGCAGCAAAAAAGGCGAGAATCTCACGGCGAGAGTAGCGCATTCGCAAAATCCCTACGCTTTTGGACTTGGTGCGCTCCCCGAGACAACGGTGCAGGTCGCGTTCCCTGAGCGCCTGCCCCGTACGCGCAGGGCAGCACAAACAGCCTGGCTGCGGCCTTGATACACTGGAACGTTGTCTGGGTATTCATCCGAATTGACTACAGTATTATACGTCTGTTGGAACGGAAACTCGGAAGAGGAAATCATTGAATCACTCAACCGAACGGGCCCATAGAAATAGGTCGTTTGTTTCGACGCCTTCGAGGGCAAGCACTGCCTTAGCAATCTTGATAGGGGCAAGCGCGCTACTTGCCATTGATGCAGGCCTAGTTCGTTCCCAAGTTCCCAAGGGCGCAATTCATTTTTCGTATCGTCCCATTGCTTTCACACTAGACAGCTGTGAAACTCCAGAGCGCCATGCGCCCGAAACTATGGCTGGAGGCGTGGCCGTCTTCGACTACGACAACGACGGATACCTGGACATTTTCTTCACGAATGGCGCAGACATCAATACGTTGAAGAAAGACTCGCCGAAATACTACAACCGCCTCTTCCATAACAATGGCGACGGCACGTTCACGGACGTCACCGAGAAGGCGGGACTCGCGGGAACAGGTTACGATACTGGAGTCGCCATCGGCGATTACGACAACGACGGTTACGAAGACATTTTTGTTGGCGGGGTTTATCGGAACACGCTTTATCACAACAATGGTGACGGCACTTTCACCGACGTGACCGAACAAGCCGGCCTCGCTCAGCCTGACAAGGAATATGGTCCGCTCTGGTCCGTTGGAGGCGCGTGGGTGGACGTGAATAATGATGGGCTGCTCGATCTTTTTGTCGTGAACTACCTGAAATGGGACGGAAAGAAGGAACCGCCATGCACTTTCGAGGGTAAGCCAGAGTACTGTCATCCGAAATTCTATAAGGAGACGCCAAACCAGCTTTTCCTGAACAAGGGAAATGGGAAATTCGTGGACGTTTCCGCGGAATCGGGAATTCGAGCCCATCCGGGGAAGGGAATGGGAGTGGGCGTGGCAGACTACGACGGAGACGGCTTGCCCGATTTGTTTGTCACCAACGACAAGCTCTTCAACTCGCTTTTTCACAACAAAGGAAATCTGAAGTTCGAGGAAGTCGCTTTTGAGGCCGGCGTCGCCCTGCCCGAGCACGGAAACCTGATCTCCGGGATGGGCGTCGATTTCCGCGATTTGAATAACGATGGCTATCCCGACATCGCTTTCGTGGCCTTGGACACGGAAACTTTTCCTATCTATCTGAATGACAAGAAGGGCGGATTTCTCGAGGTTACTGCCAAGTCCGGAATGGCGCTATTGAGTAACCAGATGTCCGGCTACAGTCCGAACATCGCCGATTTCGATAATGACGGCTGGAAAGATATTTTCGTCAGCCGTGGAGATGTGCAGTCAATGAGGATGGCCGACCGGCGTCACATAGAGCAACCAAATACGGTATTCCGGAACGTCTCTGGAGGAAAGTGGATCGCACTGACGGAGGAAGCCGGCTTTACCTCGCAACCTCCTCGGCGGCATCGCGGTTCAGCCTATGGCGACTTCAATCATGACGGTAAGTTGGACCTGGTAGTTTCCGCGCTCTCCGCACCGGCCGAAATCTGGATGAACGACAGCCCCAACGAGAATCACTGGCTGGAGATCTCGCTACAGGGAACAAAGAGCAATCGGGATGGCATCGGAGCAAAGATTCGCCTGACCGCGGGAGGACTGACGCAGTACAACTATGTCTCCACCGCTTCCGGTTATGCCTCGAGCAGCGCTGGACCTGTGCATTTTGGCCTTGGAAGCGCGAAGACCGTGGATGAAATCGAGATTCGCTGGCCATCTGGCACCGTCCAGAGGCTCAAAGATGTGACCGCCGATCAAGTTTTGCGGGTGAAGGAAAACAACTGACTGAGGGCTTTTCCGCAAACCCATGTGAGCTGGCTCTTTCCTTCAATTGGCCGGGTTCTTGCTTTGTTGTTTGGTTTCCTCTTCGATCGAACTGCGGAATCTTACTGGCGAAGCGAATAGGAATAGGTCACGTTGAATTCGCTGCGAACTTGAGAAAATGGGGAGAGACAGCTAAAATCAATTCTGGTTTTGATCTGCGTGCTTGGGCGGAGCTCACGGCGAAAAGCTCGCCAAGTCGTTCCACATTGTTCCGCGCGTCGCATGAGCCTGACAGTTCCTGCGAAGACCGGCACGTAGATGGAGAAATAAGTCCTTTCGCTTCAATGAGGGCCGAGGTAGCTCAGTGGTAGAGCAGCCGATTCGTAATCGGCAGGTCGCGAGTTCAAGTCTCGCCCTCGGCTCCAGATATTCCTGGTCCGGCCCGGACACATGGGTTACACAACGTACCTAACACATGGGTCACACTTTTGGGCCGAAGGAATTTTCCAGCGTTCCCAACACTCCTCTGATCCAACCTGTAAGCATACATGACAAAACGTCCCTGCTCCACATGCAGCGGCCGCTCTTCACATAATATGGCAATTGGCCTTCCCGAATTCTGCGGTGTGTTGTGCCCCGTGGGCAATCGCTGACAAAACCTTCGCTGCCTTCATTCATTGCTGCCGAGTTTAATCAAAATCTCTTTGGCCACAACATTCGTGCCTTCCACGATCAGCTTTCCGGATACCAGCTGCTTGCTTCCTTTGGAAAGCGAGGCATTCGCTTCGATCGTTCGGCTCTCACCGGGCAAGAGGTCAAAGTAATTGTCGCTATATTGGACGAGGCGAGGAGCGTCTCCGTCCGGAACATCCCATTCCGTACGGACGCGCAGCAGCCGTACGTAATGGTCGCCATTGGTTAACTGGATGGAAAAGCTGGTGCCGTTCTTCAAAGTTTTTGGACCAGGGGATATTGAGATTCCCACGTCAGCTGGCGCGAGCTCTTTAAGGGTTTCGAAGAGGGGCTTCTCTCTGGCCGCCAAGAATTCATCATACGCGATTTGCGGCTTCTCACCTGAGGCGGCCGCCAGCAACTCCATGAATACATGGAAATAGGCCTTTGTGAGGGGGCTGCGGTAAAGCTCCTGGTCGACCAGGTACGGATGAATGACCTTGTCGTCCCAATCGGCACGCTGCTCTCTATACTCTGGTGTAAATCCCGTGAAGGCCACAGTGCGACCCTGGCCGTACTTTCCAATCACTAACAGCGGATTTCCGCGGATGCTCAGTATCTCTTTGGCGGTAGGTTTGATCTGGACCTCGTTATAACCCGGGAGACCAAATGCGTTCAGTCCGCCATCACTCCACTCTGTATCCCTTTTGTCCGATAGGCCGATTGCCTTGAGAGGTGCGAACTCGGAGAACATCGAGGTGCGTTCGCTGGCTTGACCCAATACCAGATCGTAGCGTGTGCGAATCTCGACAGGAAGAATGTCAACGAGGGAAGTAAAGTCCAGGCAGGCTCCCTCTCCAAAGCCGCCATGAAAGCTGCCACGACCGCCGGTGTGAACAAAACCCACTCCGGCGCGGATGGCATTTTTCAGTCCATCTGCTTCCCGGTTATCCAGCAATTTCCAGAGCGAATCGAATGAGGCAAGCCAGACAACGTTATACTTTTCCTTGAGCTTTTCTCCTTCGCTTAGCTGTGCCAACTCCGCAAGCGATTGTTCATCAATGACGTCCACTTTCACTCCGGTGGCGCGGATCATTTCTGCGATCGGTGAGCTGTATTTCTTCTGGCCAATCAGTAGCAATCTAAGCTGGCGAGTGAAGAGCTTTGGGGTCACTTTGATAAACGTGGTATTGGTGGCTGGGAGCTTGCCATCGTTTCCCGTCGCTTGGCCGCTCAGGGCATATACACCCGGAATCTCTGGCGCAACCCATTCGACAATTCCCATTTGTTTCTTGTCGTCGGCGGGAACAGCTCCATCGAAATCCTTGCTCCAAACCATGCGACCAGAGAGGTCCTGAATCTGACAGTGCAACTTGACAGCCATGTCTCGCGGGTAGTCATTGATGACCCAAACTGGAATTTCAAGCCGCTTGCCGGTGGTCTGGGATTCCAACGCTTCCTCGTACGCAAAACTCAACGCCAAGCGCGCCTGAGCTTGCTTCAACGCGTAGTAACTCATCTTGGGAACGCGAAAGTAATCGATAACTCCCCATCGGATTCCAGGCCATACCTCTCCGTAGTCCCAAATGCGTGTGCCATTAACAGGCTCATATTTCTTGCGGCGGTACGCCTCGGTCGCGTATTTCAGCAAAAAAGACTGATAAAGTTGTGAGTCATCCACCAACTCGCGCACTGACTCAATGTGGCGGTCGACATATTGATTCACGCGATCGAGCAGGCTGGCCACACCATCGTAGTCGAAGCTGCTCAAGTATGAATATGCCGAGATGTTGATGGGCAGATTGTGCCATCGAGGCAGACCATCATCGCGATCTTGCCACATGTCCTCCGGAGAAAGTTCCTTCTTAAGGCTTTCCAACGAAGGAAGGGATAAGGAGCCGTACTCGGAGACGAATCCCGTCTGCGCCCGGAAGTGCTGATTGTAACTGTCTGTGTTACCCATTCCTGCATTGCCCATCCAAAAGTGTTGCTCGCCCATATCGCAGAGACTCGGGTGATAGACAGTCCCTGGGGCGAGATCCGCAACCATTCTTCCGATGGCATCGGAATACGACCCATAGCCGTACTGCTCAAAATCCCAACTCCCCACGCCCCAATGGCCTCCTTTGGCGTGGGCCTCGGCGAAGGCCGCCCATTCGATGATGGAAGGGTGATTGCGAAGAGCAACGATGATTTGCCGAACCTGGTGGAGCGATTCCTGCACGAAAGCCTCACCATGGGGGTTGGAAGCGGAGAGAGCATCAATCGGGCCATCCTGATTGAAAGGAAACTCGAAAATTTCCAGAATCCCCAGGCGATCGCAGAGGTCGTAAAATTCCGGCTTTTCGACTACCGTGAATGCGACGAGATGGTTGAGATTGGCCGCCTTATAAAGCTCCAAGTCCTTCAAGAAGGTATCGCGCGTCGGTTTGCTGCCATAGTAATCGGACATCGGATACCACGCGCCTTTCAGGAATACGCGCTTGCCGTTAAGCCAATAGCTCATGTCGCTTTTGACTTCAATGGTGCGAATTCCAAACACCACGTCGCGGGAATCCCCCCCACTCTTCTCACAGGAAATGGCAGCGCTAAGCCTGTACAGATTCGGCTCGCCCAGGTCCCAAGTCCACCAAAGACGTGGGTTTTTGACATTCGCTTCCAGAGTGAATTGGTTTTCTTTAGGATGCAGGCTCAGGGCTTGCTCGGGAAGGACGAGCGATTCATCGGCAAAATTGTCGGGGCTAATCTTTAACTTCAAAGTGGCTTGAGCAGCATACTCATCGTAATTTTTGATCGTCCCTGAGATTGCCAGCCTGGCACTTCCGTCGGCATTGAGCGATTTCGTCGAGACAAAGAGGTCCTCTATTACGGCAGAATCCGAGCGCACCAGCCTGACGTCTCTCCAGAGGCCCATGGGGAAGGCGGCGTTACCATCAGCTGGGATCCCGTCCCAATAGGGGCCGAAGAAGAACGGCGGTTGATCGACATGCATTTGATTCTGGGGATCTATGGTCGTCCAATCCCCCTTCATGTATTCGAGGAATCCTCGTCCCTTGGGAATCCACGGGCAAGTCACCTTCACTGCCAAGACATTCGATTCTCCGAAGCGAACTTTTCGGCTGATGTCGTAGGAGAACGATACATAGCCTCCCTCGTGCTCGCCGAGTTTTTCCCCATTCAGCCAAACGCTCGCAAAGTAATCTACGCCGTCGAAGATCAATCGCAGGAGTCTGCCTTCATCGCTTTTGCTGACCACGAACTGTTTCCGGTACCACCACTCCTTCTCGTTCACCAAGCTCAACGCCTTGCTCTGATAGTACAGATCCATTCCACGAAGGCCGATCTGCAGTTGAACCTCGCCCGGGACTTCGACAGTTCGAAATGAGTGATCATCGAAGCCGGGGAGATACGCTCCCTGCTTTTCGCCTACACCCATCACAAAGGAACCGAGCTTCCAATCGCTTCCACTCAAAACGGTCTCCCTGGTTTCTCGCATCGCTGAAGGTTGTGCATGCTGAGCCAGCGTGGATTGCCCTGCCATCAGTGCAAACGCGGCACAAACTGAAAGAATGTAAAAGCAGTTTTTCATAGGGATCTCCATTAGCTTTAAGCCAAATTGGCGGACGGCAAGGTTAACCTGGATCAAATCGCACTTCATTTGAAACCGGAGGCTTACTGACTCCTTTTTGAAACTACTTTACGCTTGGGGGAGCTTCATTCTCATCCAGTGGAACTGGTCGAAGCTCTCCCAGCATTTCATGGATTCGGATAATCCCCCGATCCACCATGCGCTCGCCGGCGCCAACTTCGATCCAGGTCGAAGGGTGAGCCGCTCCGTAACCTCCCCATGTGGCGGCGCCGATGGTGGGGAAGTACCCGTAATACCCATTCGTGTAGCCGAGGAAAAGACAGTCACTCACCGGGCAACGCTCGCGCCATAGCATTTGAAAATCAACGAAAGGCTCTCCTGGCATGGTGAGAATGGCGATCCGCTTATTAATAAGGACGGTTGTAACCGGCAGCTCATAGCTGGCTTTGGTCTTTGCTGCAATTGCCTGGGCATTACGCGGATCTGCCGCGAGCCATTTCGCGCCGTCCCACCGGGGACCAAAGAAAATTCGGTCAGTTTGAAATTGCAAGCTGGGAGTAGCATCTACGACAGTGTGTATCTGCTGCGCGACGCGGGCCGCCACC
>Ga0187778_10003483_pt1 | contig 10542 bp, 11 predicted proteins | sample 1015_Q2_SP5_20_M_FD_132418 | JGI IMG/M metagenome (GOLD analysis project Ga0187778, IMG submission 132418) | Tropical peat soil microbial communities from peatlands in Department of Meta, Colombia - 1015_Q2_SP5_20_MG | ecosystem: Environmental > Terrestrial > Soil > Wetlands > Peat | place...
AAGAATGTTTTGTTCGTAACTGATTTTTCCTCAGCTTCGGAGATGGCTCTTCCTCATGCCATCGCACTGGCAGCAGCCTACGAAGGCAGAGTCTTTATAGGGCATGTCATCACTCCCCAACTCTATGACCTTGTACCGCCCGACTTTGTTCCTGAAGTTCTCAAGCAAAGCGCCGCGTATGCGCAAAGAAGGATGGAAAGGCTGGTGAAGGAAACCGAATTTGGAGCCGTCCCTCACGAGACTCTGATCGAGCACGGCGAGCTCTGGGAGACTTCGCGGCGCATGGTCGATCAACATGCCATCGACGTAATTGCACTGGGCACAGGTGGACGTCGCGGATTGCAGGAGGTTCTGTTGGGCTCCATCGCGGAGGAGATCCTGCGATTGGCACATAGGCCGGTTCTGACCGTGGGACCGCAAAGTCGAGAAGTGGCGCCGAAAGGGGAACCACGCTGCATTCTGCTCGCAAACGACTTCTCGTTGAACTGCGTCCGGGCAACGGCTTGTGCTGATTCCCTCGCGCGCACGTTCGGGGCCCATCTGATTTCGCTACATGTAGCGCCAGAGGCCCCGGAGGACCCGGAGACGATTACGAGATTCGAGGAGTTCTTTTCCGAGAGACTCCGACAGGATCTAGACATAACAGCGTTTCCCAGGGGGCAGGTGGAATTCCGGGTTGAATTCGGTGTGGCGGGGGATTGTGTTCTGAAATCGGCCGCGGAGCATGCTGCAGATTTGATCGTTATGGGAATTCGGGGTGCCGGCTCCGTGACCCGGGCTACATGTCATCTGGGAAGGAACACGTACCAGGTGGTTTCAGAAGCACGGTGTCCAGTACTTGCGGTGGCGCGCTAGCAACAAACTGGAGTCAAGAGCCGATCGAAGGGGTTTGCCAGGCTAGCGGCCGATTGTTCCAGATTGACCGTGTCTTGAAAGTTCGATTGCAAGGAGGCACAGATGCCGCGCGCGGACAGAAATCAACTATCCCGTCGTTTTCCACCAGAAGATCAAGAAAACGGCCAAGAAGAACTTCACCTTCCGCAAGGTAATTCATGGCGGCAACTTCAGCGATCTGGCGGTTATGAGCGTTGCGCCAGGCGCCGAATTGGGCAAGGAAGCGCACAAAAACACCGACGAGATTCTGTTCGTTGTGAAGGGAAAGGGCGAAGTCACTCTAAACGGTCGAAAGGAACAGATACGGCGGCATGATGCGGTTTTCGTGGCATCGGGAGAAGACCACAATCTGAAAAATGTCGGGCGTAAAGATTTAAAACTGCTATGCGTTTGTTCGCCCCCATCGTCACACGTCAGCGCAGGCATTCACAAATTGGGCGAAAGAGAGGAGCAAGAGCGGATGAGACATGCCTGGGAGCAATGAGAAGTGGGACCAAACCATTTGACTTCAGGCGCACGCGTGATTGTCAAAACAACGAGCGGAATCAAGGAATCAGTTAGCAACAACTCACTGCTTTCGAGCGAATATCGCTTTGCCATCAAATAATGAGGATCGGGGGCAAGACAATGAGAGTGGATATAACGACCAAAGCGCTGGATTTGGACCACGAGCTTCCCTCCATGGAAGAGAGCGATCCCTTGCAAACCTCAAATAAGATTAGCGGAGAAATTGCGGGTCGAGCGACAAGCCTCGGAGAGCCTTCGCAAAAAGACGACAATGATCCCGCAAGACTCCGGGAACGATTGGCCCGTTTACAGGCCGATTTTGAAAATACCCGCAAGCGTTCGCTCAAAGAACAAGAGGAATTTCGGGAATATGCTGTCCTCGACGTTGCTAAAGACTTGTTACCAGTCGTTGATAGCCTTGAACGGGCACTACAAGCGTCGCCTTCCGACAGCACCGACTTACGCAGCGGCGTAGAACTGACTCACAAGCAATTGCTGGATGTGTTGTTCAAAATTGGGGTATGTCCCATCCATGCACTCGGTGAACGCTTCGATCCCAGGATTCACCATGCGGTTGCGACCGTTGACACGGACCTGGTAGAGGATCAGACGGTAGTCGGTGAGTTGCAGTGCGGCTACAAGTTCAAGGATCGTCTACTGCGTCCTGCAATGGTGACGGTCGCCAGAAAGATCCCGCCCGAGCTCAGTCGGTGATGGCATCAGACTATTCTGAAGAGCGCGGGATCGCTCCAGACTGCGGATCACCGCTGGCCGCCCTCTCCACGTCACCGCCTCCCTTGCGAGCGATCTCTGTAATTACCTTCGGATGACGGTTTCCTGCCGCCCGCGGAATGGCAGTCTGAGTTTGCGCGCGATCTCGGGCCAGAACTCGCGCAGTACGTCGAAGCCAATGCCTTCGACAGCACCGTAGCCGACTCGCTGCGCCGCTGGAGCGACGCCCCGCCGGTTATCAGGATGGTAGGTATTGCTGAGCACAGCCACAGTTGTCAGGGAAAACCATTGCGAGGCATTCACCATATGTGTCCCGTTCTCCCTATTTGCGATAAACGCGTGCCCTAAGGCGTGCAGCAAGCGTCTTCGGCTACCGCCATGCGCCAGGGGGTAATAGCGTGGGTCCTCCGCGAATATCGTTGGATATGCAAAATCCCCAAAAAACGAACCGGATGCCAGGCCCGCAAGATTGGCGCCGAACCGCTTGCCGTATCCGGCAGCACCTTGGCCGAAAGAAGGATCGTTGTTCTGAGCCTGATCCACTGCGGCGTTGAAACCCATGCTTAAGAAGCTCGCGGGATCGGATGTATTTCGCAAGAAAAGCAGGAACTTGTCTCTTGCTACCAGCGTGCAAAGGACAGCGCCAGCCTTGTAGTGAGGTCGAGGCACTGACTTTCGTTCTATCTTGCGTGCGAATAGACCGACAGACTTCTTAAACTTGCCTCGGTATTCATCTAACTGAATCATTCGTGGCGGTTCTAAGCATGGCGCTGAGGGATTTACCTCGGCCTCTTCCTGGAAAGAATCAATTCCAGCTGTTGGTCCCTGCGGGATGCGGGATTCTTGGGCGCGAATGACGCCTGCCCAAAACAGCAGGATGAATGCAGCCACCTTAAACAGACCAATCGCATATGCACAACAGCTTGCTCCCGACCTGTGGTTGAGCAGATTTCGGTAGCATTTCCGGGCTCTCAGCTCGTTGTTTGGCATTTGTGCATCTCACTCTTTGAGCTGCTCGATCCGACAGTCTTTCGCCAGCTTGTCATCGCGCAGGCCCAGGAACACGGGCTGGCGCAGCCTTCGATCGGCTGTCCATTCTTCAAATGCGATCTGAGCAACGAGCTTCGGCGCGAGATGAGTCAAGCCGGCTTCGCGAGGTGGGTCGACCAGCGATGGTGTTTTCCGAATGAGAGGCTGAAATCGTCGAAAAAGGGACCGTAAAGTCGTCCTCGAGAACCCTGCCCCCACCTTTCCGACGAAAACTAGTTGCTCACCGCTATAGGCGCCAAGCAATAAAGCTCCGAAACAGATCCGTGTCCCCTCTGGAGCCGTATATCCTGCGATAACGAACTCCTCCTCCTGATGCACCTTTACCTTCAGCCATTTACTGGAGCGTTGTTCAACATAGGGAGAGGCCAAGTCCTTGGCGACCAGCCCTTCGTAATTCTTCTTCTTCGCTTCCTCGTAAGCTCGGATACCGTCCTTCGAGAGTTGCCGGGAGAGAAAAATGATTCCCTGTTCCGGGATTGTCTTCTGCAAGACCGAACGGCGTTCAGACAGCGGAGCTTTGCGCAAGTCATAACCGTTGCGATAAAGACAATCGAACACTGCATACGAAGGAGAAGCCTTTCCTTTTTGCAGGAGCTGAAAATGGGACACCTCATGTCGATCGAAGGCGACTATTTCGCCATCCAACAGGAGAGTCTCCGTGGGTAGCTTCCTGACTGCATCGGCAACTGCAGAGAAGGTGTGGGTACGGTCTTTTCCGTTTCTGGAGACTAGGGTTACCTGCGAACCTTCTTTGTATGCAAGGATGCGGTAGCCGTCGTATTTTTCTTCATAGATCCATCCGGGCTTGTCGAATGGTCGAGCGACAAGTGTTGCCAGCATGGGCTGCACGCGAAATGGGATGCGCTCCGCCATCATGTCAGTTCCACAGGTGCATTCAAGTTGCCACGCCAAGATTCCGTCATGCCGTTCAAAACGTGCGAAGACCCTGATTTGGCAGAGGTTAGTCTTGTTGGTTCCCGTCAGAACGGCGAGATTTCGTCGGCTGATTGACTTGCTAAGAACTACTTGTCGGTCACAGCAGGTGGACGCTGCGGAGAATCCTCGTTGGGTTGCAGACTAATGCCTGAAGTGATTTATCAAGTAGAGGATCCCGGAAAGCACCAGACTCAGCAAAAGGCAAGTCGTTAAGGGAAAATAAAATGTCGTGTTCTTGCCGCGATAGTAGATGTCTCCAGGCAGATGCCCTAGAGGCAGATGAGTTCGGCCGAACCCCAGGAATAGCAATCCCAGAAGCAGCATCGACGCCCCAAAGATAATCAGCAACTTTCCGAATTCGCCCATAATTTCTCCATCCTTGTCACGCCGATCGAACCATTCGTGAGCCGATCGCAAGCCTGTCCGCGAGAAACAGCGGTCAGGCACGTTTCCACGCGCGTCGGGGCAACAGGCTGAGCAAGAATAATGCGGTTGCGACAAGCACGATAATCGGCCCAGCCTCGCGATGCAGGTGCATGGAGATCACGCTGCCCAGTGTCGCTGACATCACCGAGAGCACCACCGAGATCCACAACATGCTTTTTAGATCATGCGCAAGCCGTTTGCCGGTAGCCGCCGGAATAATAATCAATGCCCCCATCAGCAGAACCCCTAGATAGCGCAATCCAAGCGCAATCGTGAGAGCAAACGACTCGAGATAAAGAAGGTCGAAACGCTTCACATTGATTCCCGCGGTGCGAGCTATATCCGGAGACACCATCATAATGATCAAGCTATTCCTGAAAGCAATGATGAATAGGATGATCGCGCTGGCAACCAATAGGCCGAAGATTTTCTCCGACGAACTTAGCGCTCCCGCTCCACCAAACAAAGCTTCGATGAGATCCTCGCCCGTGGTCATGATGCTGCCAATCGCAAGTGCGGCCGAAAAGACTACGCCAATGACGCTCTCGGTCGTTGCTCCCCCGCGTTCTTCGACTGCCCACACCAGCAGCGCGCCGAAAACCAGCGCTACGACAGCGCCGAATACGGGGTGGATATGGAGCGCGAGCGCAATACCAATGCCTGGCAGGGCGACATGAGACAGAGGATCGGCGGCAAGCGACATGCGTCTCATCACGGCGAATGACCCGACCAGACCGGCAGCAATGGCCATGGCAACAGACAGCAGCAGGGATTCAGTGGTCATGTACGTGAAAACTCACTTCGCCACCGTAAATCTGACGAAGCAACTCGGGCGTGAGGATCGTGCTCGGTGGTCCAAACCAAGCGTGCTCGCTGCTAAGGCAAAGCACGTTATCGGCATACTGGTACACCACCGACAGGTCGTGCGAAATGAAAAGCACGGTCAGATTCTGATTTTTCTGAAGCCGCTGTACCAATTGATTGAGCTGCTCCTGACCAGGTTCATCAACTCCGGCGGTCGGTTCGTCGAGCAACAATACATTGGGATCAGCAACCAGAGCGAACGCGATTAAGAGGCGCTGGAACTGTCCTCCGGACATCGCTCCAATTGACCGCAGAGCAACCTCGGGGGAAATCCCAACCAGCGCTCGTGCAGTGGAGATGTCAGCCGCAGGCTTGCGAGCGACTGCCGCACGCGCGTTGAGAAAGTCAATGCCGGTAATCGGGATATCCCGTTCCAGATCGAGCTTTTGAGGGACGTAGCCGATGCGAACGCCGGGAGCCCATCGCACGGTTCCAGCGAACGGAAGTGAGCCTATGAGGGTCTTCAGCAGTACAGTTTTGCCTGCGCCGTTCGGTCCGATAATCGCCACAGCGCTGCCCTTGACAACGCTGAAGCTGAGATCTTTGAGAACCCGAGTAGTGTCGAGATGAACCGATAGATTATTCACCTCGAGCGTCTTCCCGGCTGAAACTGCCGCCTTGATGTCTTCCATTCTCCAACTAGCCTCTTCCCAAGATTTCAGCACTTCTTTAGCCAAAGCCCCCGTCGACAAGGTCTCTCGTAGGAGCCTCAAGGCAACGTAGTGGCGATTCGGTGAATGATCAACACCGCGCCAGTCAAGGCCAATAGCAACAGTAGAGCCACTAGAACTCTTGGTCTATTCCTCATTTCAAGCCCCCGCTCCGATTGCCTAGGGCATAAGGGCTCTTGATCCCTGGATCAGCCTAAGCCGTATGCGGAAAAGCACGATCATGGCCACATTCATGGGACCACCGGCCAAACTTGCAGCCAGAAAAATAGCGGCTTCCTCCGGTAAGCCGCATAGCAAGTTCCTGGGATTTCGACGTTCAACTAGGCTGCGATAACGAGATCGTCCTCCACCGTTCTGACGCCTGGCGTCGACCACGCTACACGCTCAGCTTCGCTGCGTTCCGCCCAGGAAGAGACATTACCCTTCAGGATGACTTTGTCATCCACAACTTTGACTGTGATCTTTTCTGCATCGATTTCGGCTGCCCGCCGGAGCGCATAGTCGATGTTGGCTTTGACTTCGGAGGGCATTACCGCCGGCTTCTTGATGGCGATCAGGCTGGTGAGGCCCCTGACCCCGGTTAGGTTGCGCACCGCATTTTCAGCTGCGTTCTGCTGGTACTTGAAGTCGACCTCACCATCCAGCGTGACCCAGCCATCGGCCACTTTCAGCTTGATGCGATCATGGGGCACCCAGACATCCCATTGCAGCGCGTTAATCGCTGCTCTGGCAATGTCTTCATCGTTGCGAATGTGGAAAGATGGCAAATCCACTTTCAGTTCATCGGTTACCGCCTTTACGCCCGTGACTCTTTCGGCGGCATGTACCGCGGTATACTCATCCGCGTAGCTCTTCACGTAGCCGGTGAGGCTTACGATTCCGTCTTTTGCAGTGACTCCAATTCCTGCAGCATCGATGCTCGGTTCGAACTTCAGTTCTTGCAGAACATCCGTCTGAAGCTGCGTATTGCTCTTGCTCATGATTTCCTCCTCCGTGGGTCGGATCTTATTGCTCAGTTTGCATATGCGTCCGGTGCCAACTCTGAAGGGATCTCGCCCCGATGCGCAGTAGGACACGGTTGTTTGGCAGACTGTGGCTCGACGCCCAAGGATCCGTAGTCAAGCGACTTTTCGTTCGATTGCGACCTTCTTGCCGATTTCCTTCTTCGGCATTGTGATTTCAAGTTCTCCTTTGTGGAGAGTGGCTTTGGCCTTGTCAGGGTCAATCTCTACGGGTAGATCAATCGTGCGAAACACTTCGTTCGACCGCTCAGAGTAGACGGTCTCGCCCTTCTTCTTGTCCTCCGATTTCTCTTCTCGTTTGCCAGTGATGAACAGCCTGCGGGGCTCAACTCTCATCTCAATATCATTCTCGTTGAAGCCAGGCAGGGCGGCAGTGACTGTCAGTTCCTTGTCCGTCTCCTTCAGTTCAAGCGGCATCTTGCCGACTACTTCCGACTCGGCGACAAGCCAGTTTTCCAGATCGTGCCCGTCCTTGAAACCGCTCGAGGCGAACAACTCATACGCGCGGCGGGCAATTCTGTTCTGAATATCGGCGATGCTTTGCAGAAAAGAACCCTCGCCAGAAGGCTTGGGGGCAATCATCAACCTATGGTGCTCCATAACTTCCTCTCCTTTTCTCCTTAGGGTTAAGTCGAAAATTGACTTTGGGATTACAAACCGTGATTGACACACATTTGGAATCCCGCGAAATCCATAGAGGCATGTCACGAACCAAACACAATTTCGGGATGGTTATGGACTAAAACAAAGCCCACAAAGAAGTTAGGCAGTTTCGGGCAGAGACCGACGTAATATCGGCAGAGTCATGCGGCGATATCACGTCAAAACGACGAATCAATTTGCAAATAATTGGCTGCGGGAAATTTGCAGTTTCCGCATTTTGGAATTCAAGGTTGTCCGTTTCATCCCGAGCTTCATTGCAGCAGCGGCAATCACTCCGTTCGCCTCGCGTAGGGCACGGAGGATGATCTCTCGTTCTGAGGCCGCGAACGTTTTGACGTTTTCCTGAGATATCGGCGGCAGACTGCTGCGTGACCTGAGTTCGCCAAGAGCGACGTGGAGTGTCGTCCCTGGCGACAGAATCAGGGCCCGCTCAATGACGTTCTCCAGTTCGCGAATATTGCCTGGCCAGTGCCACTCGGTGAGGGCTCGTATCGTTTCCGGTGGGATTGTCTCAATGCGCTTCCCCATCCGCTTTGAGTATTTGTTCACGAAGAACTTAACCAGCAATGGAATATCGCTGGGTCGCTCGCGCAAAGGCGGAACGTGAATCGGGAAGATATTGAGCCGATAGTAGAGGTCCTCGCGAAACGTGCGCTGATTCACCATCGCTTCGAGATTCCGATTGGTGGCTACAATCAGCCGCGTATCCACTTGAATCGTGCGGGTAGATCCAAGCCGCTCAAACTCCTGTTCCTGCAGAACGCGAAGCAGCTTGGGCTGCAGCTCCAGGGGAATGTCTCCCACTTCATCCAAGAAAAGGGTCCCTTTATCCGCCGTTTCAACCCGACCAATCTTTTGGGCAATCGCCCCGGTGAACGCACCTTTTTCATGACCGAACAATTCACTTTCCAGCAGTCCCGTCGGAATTGCCGCACAATTCAGCTTCACCATTACACGCCCGCGGCGACCACTGAGGTTATGGATGGCCCTCGCGATCAATTCCTTGCCAGTGCCGGTTTCTCCGAGAATGAGGACGGTGGCGTCAGTCGGGGCCACAACTTGGAGGGTCTTTAGAACGGCCTGGAACTCCGAGCTTTCGCCGACCATGTTTCCCAGGCTCTGATCGAACCGCATTTCGTCCTCCAAGCAAGACGTAATGCACTGCCGGATGGCATTCAACAGTTCTTCATCGTCGAAAGGCTTCGTCAGAAAATTCACGGCGCCTGCTTTAACGGCGCGCACTGTCATTGGAATATCGCCGTGGCCCGTTAGAAATATGATGGGCACCTGAACATTTGATTTGGCAAGCTTCTGTTGCAGGTCGAGTCCGTTGACGCCAGGGAGATTTACATCCAGCACCAAACAACTTGGCAGCTTAGGCCGCGGCGCAGCCAGGAACTCTTCCCCTGACGCAAAGGTCTTCGCCATCATTCCGGCGGAGCGAATCAGACCTGCCACACCCTCGCGCGCCGATTTATCGTCATCCACCACGTAAACCAAAGCTCCTGGGGCACTCATGGGAGACCTCCTTGGTTTAATTGTCGTGTTTCAATTGCTCGGTTTCCATTTCGCAGCCGTGTGGACGGCATCGAGCAATTCATTTTCACTGAATGGTTTGGTTAAGTAAGCGACGGTCCAATCGGGGGAAGCCTCCGCCTTTGCACGGTCGTCATATCCATGTGCCGTCATGAAGACAACCGGCACTTTACGCCTGCTGGTCACGAGGTGACGCTGGAGTTCGAAGCCACTCATTCCAGGCAGGCGCACGTCCAATATGAGACAGTCGAATTTGCACCCATTGACTGAACTCAAGAACTCTTCCGCTGAGGCGAATACTTTCACCTCCATGCCGACGGACCGGATCAGGCTTTCAAGCGATTCACGTACCGAGATATCATCGTCGACCACTGCAATAAAGTGTCCCATTTTTGGCTTCCATTGATGGGATAGCAGCAGAGAAAGAGAAAATCTATTACATCTTGGTGCTACATCGGCGCAGAGCGCCACCGACTTCGTCGTCTGATTGAGTCAAGCTTGTAAGTTATTGATTTCAGGTTCGGGCAGATCGCTTAGGCGAGTGGATCCCCAGGTTCTCCGCCATCCTCACAAGATCTGCCAGAGAATCGGCATGCATCTTGCGCATGACGCGCCCACGATGAATCTTGACCGTGAACTCGGTTATGTTCAGTTCGCCTGCAATTTGCTTGTTAAGGAGCCCGGAGACCACCAGCCGCATGACTTCCTGCTCGCGCGCGGTGAGCGATTCATACCGATCTCGCAACTCGCGCCTCTCGGCGTGCTGCTGTCGGATATGTCGATCACGTTTCACGGCTTCATGGATCGCATTTAGGAGTTCCTGGTCATCGAATGGCTTGGTCAGAAACTCGACGGCTCCCGCCTTCATCGCCTGTACGGAGGCTGGGATGTTGCCGTGGCCTGTAAGGAAAACAATGGGAATCGCCGGCTCAACCTCAGCCATCCGCTTCTGCAGGTCGAGCCCGCTGAGGCCCGGCATCTGTAAGTCCAACACCACGCAGCTTGGCGCCACGGAGGCGGGACGAGCTAAGAATTGCTGCGCGGAGGCGAAAGTTTCGACCCGTAAGCCCGCAGACCGAAGCAGACTGCTCAGCCCCTCCCGCACCGACGGGTCGTCATCGACAATGGCGATAACCGCGTCAGGCTGCGGCATTGGATTCTGCTTGGTGCCTTGGAAGTGTGAAGTGGAAGCTGGTGCCCGGCCCATCATTGGCCGCAGCCCACAGTCGTCCTCCATGGGC
>Ga0187778_10003486_pt1 | contig 10536 bp, 10 predicted proteins | sample 1015_Q2_SP5_20_M_FD_132418 | JGI IMG/M metagenome (GOLD analysis project Ga0187778, IMG submission 132418) | Tropical peat soil microbial communities from peatlands in Department of Meta, Colombia - 1015_Q2_SP5_20_MG | ecosystem: Environmental > Terrestrial > Soil > Wetlands > Peat | place...
CTGACGGCTTCGAACTTACCCCTGACGTCCCGTAGACCTTAGCATGTCCGTATTGCAATTGGATTGAAACCGGCTTGGTCGCAGGTCTTTTCGGTCAGGCCAAATTGAGCGATGCTTGCCGCGCGAACGCGGACGGCGACTCTTTTTTGAGGGTGCACGCTCGAAGAAGGTGGCGAAATGCCCTTTGGACCAATCGAAGCCGGCATGCGACGGGACGAATGGGCCCCATGACGCCCCAAGCAGCCCATGCCCAGCCAAGAAACGCCTCCAACCCGTGCCGGCGCGTAAACGAAAAAGCGCCTTGGAACGTATCGCGGATCGGCATGCGCTAGAGTGTGAAGAACAAAACATCCTGTGCCGCGCGTGTGTTGGACTTTCTCAACCCCCAGCGACTGGCCAGCGACGTTTGCTTGCGGGCAAAGCGTCTCTGGTAGATTCCGAAAACGACGCTTGGGCTTCCTGACGCGGCGTTGGCGCACGTGCCGTTCTTTGTTCGACCGTTGCGCGGAAATCGGGAGGAAGCGGCCGACACCGTTGGGACGGCCAGACCGCGGCCCGATCTAGCGTGTGGAACCCGCCAGTCTAGCCACTATCGAGAACCCACGACGAACCAAGGGTACATCATGAACGGTGACAAGAAAGTCCTTCAATTGTTAACAAAGGCCCTGTCGTTGGAAATCACCGCCGTCAATCAATATTTTTTGCACGCGCGAATGTACAAGAACTGGGGTCTGACCGCGTTGGGTAAGCACGAGTACGAGGAATCGATCGAAGAAATGCGTCACGCTGACAAGTTGATCGAGCGCATTTTGTTCTTGAATGGGACGCCGAGCCTGCAGGATCTTGGCAAGCCATCAATCGGCAAAGATGTGCCGGACTGCATTGGTCGTGATCTCACGCTCGAGATGACGGGGCGCGCCCACTACCAGGACGCGATTGCCCATTGCGAAATCGTGAAGGACTACGTATCTCGTGAAATCCTCGCAGTAATTTTGGAACAGACCGAGGATCACATCGATTACCTCGAAACGCAGCTTCAGCTCATTGAACAGCTGGGTTTACCGAACTATCTGCAAAGCGCCATGGGCGAGATACGCTCTTGATCGGCATCGGTCGAACGGCTCCCGCCGTACATCGTTGCCGAAAGGACCCTTGTCCGATCCGCAGCGCCAAATACTGCGTGGCGATCCCGTCGCAGGCTACGGCATACACGAACCCGCCATGAAGCCTCCGAGGCCGACCCACTCCCCTGCCCCGGCCACGCTGCCGCAGGTTCGGTCGCAGCCATGACCAACGCCTTGCGCGAGCTTCTGCGGGAAATTCGCTCCTGCACCGTCTGTGAGGCCGAATTGCCGTTTGCCCCACGGCCTGTTTTGGTCGCCGACGCGCGCGCTTGCATTCTGATCGCCGGGCAGGCTCCGGGGCGCAGGGTGCACGAAACGGGAATACCCTGGAACGATGCAAGCGGCGATCGTCTACGTGCCTGGTTGGGGTTGGCACGAGAAGAATTCTATGATCGATCCAAGATCGCCATCGTACCCATGGGATTTTGTTTTCCCGGTACCGGCCCGTCCGGGGATCATCCGCCGCGGCCGGAATGCCGTCGCACGTGGCACGAACGACTATTGCCGATGCTTCCAAATATTCGGCTGCGGATCATTGTCGGCTCATACGCCCAAAACTACCACTTACCGCAACCGGGCAAACGCACTTTGACCGAAGTTGTCGCACAGTGGCGAGAATACGCACCTGAGTACTTTCCGCTTCCGCACCCCAGCCCGAGAAATCAGCTTTGGTTGCGGCGCAATCCGTGGTTCGAGCGCGATGTGCTACCGCAATTGCGCTTGGCCGTTCGCGATTTGATTGGTGCTTGTTCTTCTCAGCGGCGCGCGGGCGCCTCCTGATGACAATGGCAAAGAGCCCGCGCCTTGCTCCGCAAAGCCCCATCGAACCGGCGCATCGGCGGCGTTCGGTCGACATTTCTCGTTGTTTCGTGGCTTTGTGGCCGGACCTGGCGGCGCGCGATGCGCTCGATGCGCTCGCATCTCGTCTGCGGGGGAACCATCCCGCATCGCGGCACACGCCGCGCGAACAATTGCACCTGACGCTGGCGTTTATCGGTGCCCTCGAAAATCAGAAAGCCTCCGATGTGGCCGACACGCTTCGGAAAATCGAGGCAGAGCCTTTCGATTGGAGGCTTGATCAGTGCGCCGGATTTGAGCGAGCGCACATACTGTGGGCCGGAGGTCCTGACGAGCCCCGGCTGATCGGGCTGGCGCATCGGGTGCGTGAGTCGCTCGACGAATTGCACGTTGCGTACGACCGCAAGCCCTTTTCGGCCCACGTAACGTTGTTGCGCAACGTTGCACGCGCCGCCTTCTTGCGGCTGGACACACCGATAAACTGGCGGGTGGAAAAACCGCGTCTGGTGATTTCGGATCGAGACGCCACCGGCAAGACGCACTACGTGTCCTGGGGCGACCGCTCCTTGGAATAGCTCAAGCGAACCTCCGTAGTCCGTGCCGTCCGTCACGGAATTGTTATAAACGTCGAACACACTCGACCGGCAATGGAGACACTTCGATGAAATCCGCTGAGCGTCGCAAACAGGTCGACGCGTGGGACGCGGGAGTGTGCAAGTCCCTGATCGATGAGTTGTGGGCCTTGCGGGCGTCCATGCTGGACTACGAATCCCGACTGGCTCCCTGGCTTCGGGACGTCGATCCCGCCCATGCACCGAGCGCTTGCAACCTTGCGCATTATCTGGCAATGCGGCGATTCGACATGCGGCGGCTGCAGGAGCGACTCGCATGGATGGGAGTTTCCTCGTTGGGCCGGGCCGAAACCCACGTTCTTGCCAATCTGGACAAGGTGTTGGGCATTCTGCACCGCTTAGTGGGCCGCCCCTGGACGCCGCACACGGATGAGGAACCCGCTGGCTTTCAGCGCGGCGCCGCTCTGCTCGAGCGTCATGCCGAGGCGCTTTTCGGGACCGCACCGACAGACCGTAGCGTTCGAATTATGGTCACACTGCCCGGAGAGGCGGCAACCGACCCGGAGCTGATTGACGCCCTGGTTGCGGCTGGAATGGACATTGCCCGCATCAATTGCGCCCACGACAACGCCGAGGCGTGGGTCGCAATGGCCAAGCGCGCGCGCAAGGCCGCTCGCACTGCGGGTCGGCCGCTGCGTATCCTGATGGATCTAGCCGGTCCCAAGCTGCGAACCGGGCCCATCGCCAATGGAGCGGCGGTGCTCAAGCTAAAACCGCGACGCGACAGCTTCGGTATGGTCACCGAACCGGTGCGCTTCGGTCTGCGGCCCCATGGCGCACTGGCGTGCGTCCCGGGTGCCTCGACCCATATCGGCGTTGATCCACGTTGGCTCGCACAACTGGAATCCGGCGATCGCGTTGACCTTACGGACGCTCGTTCGGCCCGGCGAAAACTCCGCGTACTGCAATGCCACGAGGAAGGCGCCCTGTTGGAATGCGATCGAACTGCCTACCTGACGGCCCAAACCTTGCTGCATCGGCACCGGCAAGATCACGGTGTACCGGATACGGTTCTGTCCGATTTCCCGCACTCGGACCAACAACTGCGTCTGCACCGCGGGGAACTTTTGCGGCTTGTTCCCGAAGGCGTCGGACATAACGCAATCGGCCCGGGCGAAGGCAAACGCGCCTCCACGGCCACCATCGCTTGTACGCTGCCGCAAGTGCTGAAGCAAGTGCGCAAAGGCGAGCACATATGGTTCGACGATGGCCGCATCGGGGGTGTAATTCAGCGCACCGGTCAACGAGGTGTCGACGTCCAAATCGTCGTAGCCCGTGAGGGCGGCGAGAATCTTGGCGCCGACAAGGGCATCAATCTGCCCGACAGCCACCTGAATCTGCCCGCGCTCACCGCAAAGGACATCGAGGATCTGGCAGTTGTGGCAGGGCACGCCGATCTCGTTGGCCTCTCGTTTGCCCAATCGGCCGACGACGTGCATTCACTGCTTGGTCACTTGCGCCGCCTGGGAGCTCCCGATCTGGGGCTCATTTTGAAGATCGAGACCCGCCGCGGATTCGAGCACCTGCCTCAGATGCTGTTTGCCGCAATGGGTTGCCGAGCTGCGGGTGTCATGATCGCACGCGGTGACCTTGCTGTGGAATGCGGCTTTGAGCGCATGGCGGAAGTTCAAGAGGAAATTCTCTGGACCTGCGAGGCCGCACACCTGCCCGTGGTCTGGGCGACACAAGTCCTTGAGTCCCTCGCAAAAACCGGCCTACCATCGCGCGCCGAGATCACCGATGCGGCCATGGGGGGACGCGCCGAGTGTGTGATGCTCAATAAAGGTCCCCACATTCTCGAGGCGGTACGAGCCCTCGATGACATTTTGCGGCGCATGCAGACGCATCAATCAAAAAAGCGCTCCCTGCTCCGGGCCCTGAAGTCCTGGGCTCCGCCGAAGCAAGAGCTCGAAGCACAGAAATTCGCCAGCAAGAGCCGGCCGGAGCGCGAATCGGGCAAAACGCCTCGCTAGCAACTTTCCGCAATTCGCACGGTATCGAAACTCGCGTCTCGCAAAAGACGTTTTCCGCAGAGACCCGCGTCAGCGACCCCGACCGGTCACGGAAGAGTGAGACGATATTCCCGCATGCCGTCTTGGGGTCAGCAAATTTCCGTCAGCCGTCCACAAGCAGCGAGGCCGCTTGCCCTAGGTCGCGAACTTCTGCGTCGGGCAGCCCTGGCAGACGCTCGGCACGTTGCGCGTACCGATTGCACCAAATGACCTGCATGCCGTATGCCGAGGCCGCATACGCATCCCACGCATTAGAAGAAACAAAGCAGATCTGATCGGACGCAAGGTTCAGTTGTTGCGCGGCGCTTGCATACACCTTCGGATGCGGTTTGTAGACGCCGACTTGTTCCACGGAAATCACCAGATCCAAATAGCGATCAATGCCCGCATGTTCCGCGGCGGCGGCGAGCATCTGCGGGGTACCGTTTGACAGAATCGCTATCGACCGGCCGGATTGCCGTAGTGCTTGCAACGCCGCCGGGACCTCCGCAAATGCATCCAACTGCAGGTAGCACTCCATCAACTGGTCGCGAAGCCTTGCGTCGGCAATTTGCAGCGCGTCCAGCGAGTAATCGAGCGCGTCACCGGTTACCTGCCAGAAATCCACGTGCCGTCCCTGGATCGTTCGCAACCAGGTATATTGCAACTGCTTTTCTCGCCATAGCGAAGCGAGGTTTGGCACCTTATCACCCGGGACACCTTGGCAACGCCCGGATACCGAGGCCACATCAAAGAGAGTTCCGTACGCGTCAAACACGCATGCGCGAACTGCCTTGTAGCGAAGCACCATCTCTTCGTACTCCTGTTGTCATTCCCACTTCCTCACGCGAGGAAGGAATTTTCCAAGGGGTCGCACGATCTTGCGGGCGCGTCGCGGCTTCCTAACTCGCGAAGTCCCACCGCTCGAAACGCCGCCAGCGCTCCAATCGCGGGTCGCTAGTTGTTCCCGTATACGCTCGTTTGTCCCTGACGCGATTGCTGGCAAAGCGCGGAGCGAGGAAAAACCCGCTCTTGCCACTTGTAGCACGTAAACCCGCGTCTTGTTTCCCGTTCTACGCCGGTCAAAACGCTCCCATAGAGCATTTTGGCTCGCGAAAACATCACAGCTGGCATCCTGCGGGACAACGACGCACGCGTCGGCCGCTACGTGGGATCCCCAAAGCTGGTGAGCGCTTAATAAAGGTCAACCCTTTTTGCGGGGCCACGGGTAACGTATGGGGTGCTGGTCAATTCCAAGAAGCCTGATCGCTTTGGGTGCCAACGCGCCCAGTTTTCGCTTGGGATGGGGGATGCCATGAGAACGCCCACGACGATTGTCCGCGACCTCGCGATCCACAAGGTGGTGACGGTCACTTCCAACACGACCTTGCGCGATTGCGCCCAGGCCATGCGCGAGGAGCATGTCGGAAGCGTCGTGCTTGTCGATCCCGGCAGCCCACGACCTCTCGGAATCATTACCGACCGCGATATCGTAGTGGAGGCCGTTGCCGTGGGCCTCGACGTAACGACCCTGACGGCCGGTGACATTGCTGCAAAACCGGTTATCACCGTGCGCGACGACGAGGACGTGCTCGATGCGCTTGCGAGAATGCGGGAAAACGGGGTTCGACGGCTTCCGGTCACCGGGCCCAACGGGCACCTTTCGGGCGTTTTATCGCTTGACGACCTGCTGGCAGCGCTCTCCGAACAGTTTGACTCGATCGTTCGCGTCATGGTTGCCGAACGAGCTAAGGAAGGCGCGACACGGCGGTAAGACGGCGTCGCGCTTGCCCGTCCCTATTGCCGCCAACGGCCCGAAACGGGCCGTTGGCGCTCACTTTGCCGCTCAAGCCCCCGTGCCCGGCAAGGGCGCAACGAAGGGGAGCGTTATCTTGCTTCGGGGCGCACCACAAAATGTTCGGGCGGGCACCCTCGCGACGAATTTTTCACCGGTGCATGCGCAACCAGGCGATCGCACGACCGGATGTTTGCAAAACCCAAGCCTTGCTCGCGATGCGTGCAGGTGCCTCATGCCGGTAAGTTGATTTCGCCCCTTATAAATCCATGGTCATTTTGCTTTACGCTCGCCAAGCGAAACAACGCGTGCGCCGTCTCCTCTCGCAAGGCAGAAGCGGTCCTTTGATGTTGCGCAAGGCAGTTCGTGTGCGCTCGACGCAAAATTTTGGTGTACCGTTCTCGGGTGGCGGTCCAGCAGGAAGTTCGTCGGGACAAAGTTCTACGGGAGAATGATCATGAAAACGGTAAGCGTTGCCACGGCGTCCCGGGCGCACAAAAGGCACCATTCGAAGTCCGGCGAACATCCTGTGGAAACCGCAGATCCGTTGCCAAATCCGGGGGCGGTTTCCGAGCCGGATCAACCATTCGAGGAAGGTGCACACGATTCTCTCGACCCGGATCTTCGTCACCGCCTGATCAGCGAGGCGGCCTTTGACTTGTACACCCGACGGGGTTTCGTCGACGGCTATGACGTAGACGATTGGCTCTCGGCCGAAGCCCAGGTCGATCACATGCTACTGAATCCCCAATTTACCGAAGGCGGCCCGAACAGTCGGGCAGCTTGATTGCTGCGTCGTCCTTGCGGGCACAAGTCCTTTCTTGCGACTCGTTTCAAGGCCTCGCCGGCACCGCGATTTGCGTGCCCGGGATCCGTACGCTCCCTCTTATTGCCAGTAAAGCACCCGCGGCTCTTTTCGCGAATCGCAAAGTCTCTCGCCACGTGGTACTCCCACGACAATCGGGGCGACGACAGTGTGCGATGGGGGAATCTGAAGTTCGCGACGGCTCTGTTCTTCGTTTAGTGCGGGCACAGCGGCACCAATGACACAGGAACCAAGGCCCGAGGCGTAGGCGGCCAGCAAAATATTTTCCGCCGCAAGCCAGCAGTCGGCCAATACAAACGGTGCATCGGTCAGACCGCACAACACGATGAGCGTCCCAGCATTGTAAAAAACGTTAAAGTCGGGCTCGGCGAAAATATTTACACCGTGCCCCGTGCGCTGCACAAGCTCGCGCTGCAGTTCGTCGAGTAAATAGAGCTTTGCCCGGTCCGAAATGCGTTTCAAAACCGCTTTGTCCTGCACAACCACGAAAGCGCAAGATTCCTCGTGCATTCCCGTTGGCGCACGAACCGCCGCTCGCAAAAGACGTTCGATTGTGCCTCGGTCAACCCTATCGGGGAGGTAGTTGCGCACGGAACGACGACCACCGATCGCCGTACCCAGCGGCATGGAAAGCGGCAGCTCGTTCGGATTGCTCATCATGTTTTCGCAGGCAACAAATACAGCGTACCGTGCTTCCGGTGTTGCGCATTTGATGTAGGTGAACGTATGCGCTCATCGCGACCATGAATCCATGCCTCGCGAGCTGCCGGACCATTGTTTCCCCGGTGCGAGAGTTGCGACGAGGACAACAACGGATCCGCAAGTTCAAAATGCTGGAACTGGCACTCTTTTTGCCGGCGAAATCTGAACAATGCGGCGCCCGGAAAAAGTCCTTTGCTCGACGGGATATGGACAAGACTTCGGCCAGCGACACGCTGGGCGCTTTGGCAGAAGTACCGTCCCCCATGGGATGCCACTTGGTGTAAAAATTTGACCACAAAAGACGGAGTGTTCTGGGGCAAATTTGGCGGTACCGTTGCGCCCAGGCAGTAACGGAAGACTCGCACTATGGCAGTTGCTTTGAAAAAACGCCTCTCGCGAGGGCGCGCCGTCGCGCAGGATCGACGTTGGGCCGCGGTGCTCGCACGCGACCCCACGGTCGACTCCCGATTTGTATACGCAGTAAAGACGACCGGCGTGTACGGTCGACCCGGTAGTGCATCCCGTTTACCGCGTGCCGAAAATGTCGAGTTTTTCGATTCGGCGGAAGCCGCCGAAGCGGCGGGCTATCGACGCAGCCGACGCGCGGTTGCCGACCGGGACAACATGGCGGTGCAACACGCCGCGATCGTCGCCGCTGCGTGCCGCTGCATAGAAGGCCGGGAGGAACCCCCACGACTTGAAGAGCTGGCCCGGACCGCGCGGTTGAGTCCGTGGCATTTTCACCGGGTGTTCAAGTCCGTCACCGGGATCACTCCAAGGGACTACGCAGACGCCTGCCGGGCGAAGCGGTTGCGGCACGAGTTGCGTAACGATCAGTCCGTTACGGATACGATCTATAGGGCGGGCTTTCGTTCGAGCAGTCGCTTTTACGAATCCTCGGGCCAATTGCTGGGCATGACACCGAGTAACTTTCGAGCCGGCGGCAACAAGATGCAGATCCACTTTGCCGTCGGTGAGTGTTCATTGGGCTCTATTTTGGTTGCGAGGAGCCCGCGCGGAGTTTGCGCAATCTCGATTGGGGACGAACCGGCGATCCTCGTTAAGGACTTGCAGGACCGGTTTGGCCGCGCCACCTTGATTGGTGACGACGCTTCGTTCGAAAGACTGATCGCGCGGGTCGTCGGCCTTGTCGAAGCACCCCGCCTCGGGTTGGATCTGCCTCTGGACGTACGCGGTACGGCATTTCAGCAGCGGGTATGGCGCGCTCTGCGCGACATACCGCCCGGAACCACGGCCAGTTATGCACAAATTGCCGCACGCATCGGTGCACCAAAAGCCGCTCGGGCGGTTGCTCGGGCGTGCGCAGCCAATCCGCTCGCCGTGGTCATCCCCTGCCACCGGGTCGTGCGCAGCGACGGCGCCATCTCCGGGTACCGATGGGGTGTAGAGCGCAAGCGACAGTTGCTTCGGCGAGAGGCGCAAAAGGACAAATTGGGCCTCTAGCGGGGTCGCTCACCGTGGTCCCGCATGTTCCAAGAGAAAGAGTCGAAGCTCCCGGGCAACGAGCGAAGGTGCCTCCTCCGGCAAAAAATGACCGCAGTCAATAGCGGCACCACGTACATCGCTGGCCTTTTCCCGCCACAGCGCAAGCAAATCGTAATTGGTACCCACAAATCCCCTTGCCCCCCACAAAACGAGCAAAGGGCACGCAATGCGCCGCGCGAAATCGGCTTCATCATGGACGAGATCGATTCCCGCCGAAGCTCGATAGTCGTCGCAACTTGCTCGAATCGCTTCCGGATCGGCGAAGCAGCGCGCATACTCCGATACGGCTTGCGGACAAAATGCCTGGTCGTTGCCCAAACTCCATCGAGAAAGGCAAGCCCGCAGCCAAAGCTGCGGGTCGGCGCCGATTAAACGCTCGGGCAGCGGCGGCGGCTGAATGAGAAAAAACCAGTGAAAGTACGCGGTCGCCAGGGCCCGATTGGTCAGCGCATAGGTCGTTAACGTCGGTGCGATGTCCATCAGGCAAACGCTGATGACGCGCTCCGAATGATCCAGGCATAAGCGATGCGCTACACGCGCACCGCGATCGTGGCCGGCCACATGAAACGTTTTGAAATCGAAAGCGGCCATGAGTTCCGCCATGTCCTGTGCCATCACCCGCTTGCACTGGTTCTCGGCGCGGGGAAGCGATGCGGGTTTTTCCGAGTCACCGTACCCTCGCAAATCCGGGATGACAAGAGAAAAATCCGCCGCTATGAGCGGCGCAAACTTGTGCCAGATGACGTGAGTCTGTGGATAACCATGCAGTAGCAAGAGCGCGGGGCGCCCAGCGTTTTCGCGAATCCGCGCATGGATTCGCACGCCGTTCACGGCAATTCGATGTACGGTGAAAGAATCGTCGAAAAGGTTCACGATTTACCGCTCGGGGAAAAACCGATCGCGGGTTCGGTTGGGCCTCGGACCAGTCATTGCGCGGGCACGTTGCCGCGCGCAGCGCCTTGCGATAGCTGGCCACCTCGTGCATTGTTGCACTTTGCGCGCCCGGCCGCGTGCCGCGCGATGCGCGCGCCGGCCGCACAAACGGCGCGTCCAACCTCTCGCAGTCCGTCCCTCGTGTTTAGCCCATTTCGGGGTCCCAAACGTAACGCGCGGTGCCCCAGCGACAAGTTCCCGGTGGCGCCCGCGTCGAACCCGCCGACAG
>Ga0187778_10003487_pt1 | contig 10535 bp, 8 predicted proteins | sample 1015_Q2_SP5_20_M_FD_132418 | JGI IMG/M metagenome (GOLD analysis project Ga0187778, IMG submission 132418) | Tropical peat soil microbial communities from peatlands in Department of Meta, Colombia - 1015_Q2_SP5_20_MG | ecosystem: Environmental > Terrestrial > Soil > Wetlands > Peat | place...
CGGCACCGAGGTCAGCATCCACAAGGGCAACGTGGGCGAGGCCTCCGATTGCCGGCGCACCATCGACGAGGTGATCGCGGCCCACGGGCGCCTCGACATCCTGGTCAACAACGCGGGCATCACGATCGACAAGACGGTGCTCAAGCTCTCCGACGAGGACTGGTTCAAGGTCCTGAACGTCAACCTCTCAGGCGCGTTCTTCCTCTCCCAGGCCGCCCTCCGCCACATGGCGGAGCGGGGCAGCGGGCGGATCGTCAACGTCTCGAGCGTGATCGGGGAGATGGGCAACATCGGGCAGGCCAACTACGCGGCGTCGAAGTCCGGGCTCTTGGCCTCACCAAGACCCTCGCGCGCGAGGCCGCGTTCCTGCTCGCGCGCGCGGGCAAGCTCACCGATCCGGCCGGGATCGGGCTCACCGTGAACACGGTGACCCCGGGCTTCATCGCCACCGAGATGCTCGAGCACATTCCGGCGAAGGTGCTCGAGAAGATCGTCGGCCAGATCCCGCTGGGCCGGCTCGGCAAGCCCGAGGAGGTGGCGCGCGTCGTCCACTTCCTCGCCGCCGACGCGTCGGGCTACATCACCGGCCAGGTCTGGGGCGTCAACGGCGGTCTGGACATGTAGCGAACCCTCTCTGAGAGGAGATCCGATCATGTGCGTGGACGACGATTCCTTTCCTCCGATTCGCCCGATCTCGGGCGGCGCGGCTGGCTCCCGTGACCTGCATCTGACCTCGAGCGACGGTACCCGGTTCATGGCCCACGCGGCGCGGGCGGCCAAGCCCACGGGAGCCGGCATGGTGGTGATCCCGGACGTGCGCGGCCTGCATCCGTACTACAAGGAGCTGGCCGACCGCTTCGCGGAGATCGGGGTGGACGCGGTCGCGATCGACTTCTTCGCGCGCACCGCGCCCTCCGAGGATCGCAGCGAGAAGTTCGACTTCATGTCGCAGGTGTCGCTGACGAAGCCGGATCAGCTGCAGGCCGACATCGCGGCCGGGGCGGCCTACCTGCGGAGCGCCGACGGCGGGCAGGTGAAGTCGCTCTACTCGATGGGCTTCTGCTTCGGCGGCGCGCTCTCCTACCTGCAGGCCGCGAGCGGCCTGGGCTACGCCGGGGTCATCGGCTTCTACGGCTGGCCGCTCGGGCTCAAGCGGTGGCCGGACCGCCCGAAGCCGATCGACGCGGTGCCTCGCTACAAGGCCCCGGTGCTGTCGATCTTCGGCGGCGCCGACGAGGGCATCCCGCCCGCGGACGTCGAGGCCTTCGACGCAGCGTGCCGCAAGGCGGGGGTGAAGCACGAGCAAAAGGTGTACCCCGGCGCGCCCCACAGCTTCTTCGACCGGAAGTACACCGAGTTCGCGGAGGCCTCGGCCGACGCGTGGAAGCGCGTGCAGGCCTTCGTCAGCGGAAAGTAGGGATCACCTCGCGGGTCAGGATGTCGAGCGTCCGCCGCATCTGATCGAGCGAGAGGAGGCCGCTGGGGTTCAGCTCGGCGACGATGCCGTCGAGCCCCAGGTCCTCCGCGATCTCGGCGAGGCGCTCTCGGAGCGACGCCGCGGTGCCGAAGGCGACGCGCGTCCTCAGCAGCTCGTCGTACGGCATCGCGGCGATCCGGGCCGCCATCGTCTGGCGCCGGTCGCCCGGTCCGGTGTCGCCGCGCCCGAGGCCGGAGCGGATCAGCTCGATGTGCCGCTGGAAGAAGTAGGTCATCGCCTCCCGCGGTTCCTCGCGGGCCGCCGCCTCGGTCGGCGCCGCGTACACCGGGATGCGCAGGAAGACGTCCGGCTCGCCCGGCTGCCCCGACTCGCGCCACGCGTCTCGATACGCCTTGAGATGGCCGCGCAGCAGCGGGATGTCGAGATCGCGCAGGCCGATGAACAGCGGCAGCCCGAGTCGCGCGACCTGGGGGAACGTCTCCGGCGAGTTGGCGGCCATGCGCATCGGCGGATGCGGGACCTGGTAGGGCGTGGGGGAGACCGTGACGTTCTGGAAGCGGTAGAACTTCCCCTCGTAGCTGAACGGCTTGCCCTTCCAGGCCAGACGGATGATCTCGAGCGACTCGAGGAAGCGCGCCTGGCTCTCGCCGTAGGGCACGCCGAGCAGATCGTAGGTGCGCGCGGAGCCGCTCCGGCCGACGCCGAAGTCGAGGCGGCCCTCGCTCAGCTGGTCGACGGTGGCCGCCTCCTCGGCGATGCGAAGCGGGTTGCCGAGCGGGAGCACCTGCACCGCGATGCCTACGCGCAGGCGCCGCGTCCGCGCGGCCAGGAAGCTCGCGAGCGCGAGCGGGGCCGACTGGATCGAGCGGGAGCCGTTGAAGTGGATCTCGCCGAGCCAGACCCCGTCGAGGCCGCCGGCCTCGGCGACGTCGGCGAAGGCGATCGTCTCGCGCAGGGTTGCGCCCTCGCTGACGCCGCGGCGGCGCTCCTCGAGAAAGATTCCGAAGTGCATGAGCCGATCCCTCCGAGGGCGCATCTTGCGCTGCGGGACCGGCCGCGTCAAGTCATCCCCGGGACGGATCCACGCCGCCCAGCCACGCCTCGGTCTCGCGCGGCGAGCGAAGGCGGATTACCTGCAGGTGCGCGTGAGCCGGCTCGGCGAAGAGCGCGGGGAACTCGCTCCGGTAGCGCCAGTAGGTGCGGAAGAGCCAGTGGAACAGCGAGTCGTCCGACCAGACCTTGCCGTGCTGCCAGAGGTACTCGACGTTGCCGTTCCAGAGTACCTCGCGAGTGACCGCACGCCGGACGGTGCGGGCCGTGAGCCGCCGCAGGGCCAGCGAGAGCCGGTAGTCGAGCCAGACGATCGCGGTGGCGCGTGGCCAGACCAGGTCGCGTACCGCGCTGTAGTTGCCGGCGACCACCCAGGCGGCGCCCGCGGTGGCCGCGGCCACGCGGCCCCGGAAGACCTCGGGCGCGGCGGCCGTCCAGTCGGGATCCCAGAAGAGCGCGTCGAGCTCGACGAAGGCGGCGTCGAGGCGAGCCGCGAGCCGCTCGGCGAGGGTCGACTTGCCCACGCCGGTCATGCCCACCACGACGACGCGCGCGGGCCTGCCCAGCACGACCGACCCCAGCGGATGGAACCGCGCGCTAGATCTCCGAGTACCCGCTGCCCCGGCTGTCCACCCCGCGCCCCCGCGCGGTCTCGACCCAGCCGAACTCGCGGAGGATCTGCTGGCTGTACGCCACGCGTCCGGAGACCCGCTCGACCGGCTCGCTGGCGAGCAGCAGCGCGGCCTGCGCCATCAGCTGGGGCGGCTCGCCGCGCGGATCGTCGAGGCTCGAGACCAGCCGGTGGTACACGGTCCCCGGCGTCGGCACGACCTGCGAGGGGGCGAGCGAGGTCACCGAGATCCCGTACTGGTAAACCTCGGAGGCGAGGCCCTGCGTGAAGCGCTCGAGCGCCGCCTTCTCGGCGCCGTAGCAGGTGCCGCCGCGCGCGCCGACCGCCGGATCGGGATAGGGCCCGCGCCCCGGTCCGATCGCCGAGCCGGAGGAGATGTTCACGATCGCGCCGTGGCACCGCGGGATCATGTCCGCGAGCACGAGCTGGCTCAGCACGAACGGGGCCTGGAAGTTCACCGCCCAGGAGCGCAGCCACTTGCTCACCGGGTAGTCCTTCACCGGGATGTAGTAGGTGAGCGCGGCGTTGTTGACGAGCACGTCGACCGGTCCGTAGAGCGCGCGGGCACGCCCGATCAGCCGCTCGCACTCGGCGGGCTCGGCGATATTGGCGGCGACCGCCTCGGCCTGTCCGCCCGCCTCGCGGATCGACGCCACGGTCGTCTCGAGCGCGCCGGCCAGCGGGTGCTGGCCCTCCTGCAGCGTTCTCGCGACGCAGACGACGCGCCCGCCCTCCGCCGCGAAGAGGCGCGCGATGTCGGCGCCGATGCCGCGACTGGCGCCGGTGACCACCACGACCTTGCCGTCGAGTCGACCCATGGAGTCCCGGGCCGCTATTGTCCACGGCCGTCGCGCCGGGTCAACCGGGATGATGACCCGGTCGACCCGGCGGCGGAGCGTCGAGGAGAGCGCTAGGAAGCGAGGGCGACGGACGTGATCCGGAGCCGCTCGCCCGGGAAGATCCGGTCCGGCCGCTCGAGGCCGTTCCACTGCGCGACCTGCTTGGCCGTGATGCCGTACTGGCGTGCGATGCGCCACACCGTGTCGCCGGAGCGCACCACGTGAACGCCGGTCCTCGGGGCGGGCGGTGCCTTGCGCGGGGCCATGTCCAGCTCCACCGCGGCCAGCACCGAGGCGCCGGTGCCGATCGGGACCTTCAGGTCGTATGCGGTATCGGGCGGAGCCTGCTTCTGCCGGAGCTCGGGGTTGAGGCTCTCGAGATCGTCGACCGCCACGCCGGACAGGGCGGCCAGGCGAACCAGCCGGCTGCCCTTCGGCACCGTGACCTGCTCGTAGCGCACCGGCTCCTCGGGGACCACGGTGAAGCCGTATCGCTCCGGCTGGCGCCCGATGAGGGTGGCCGCGTGGATCGCCGGCACGAAGTTCTTCGTCTCGTCGAGGAGGACCGGGCTCCGACGGAGCGCCCAGAAGTCACGCGAGCCGGTCCGCTGGATGGCCTGCTGGACCTTGAAGTCGCCCGCGTTGTACGCGGCCTGGGCCAGATCCCACGAGCCGAACTGGGTGTAGAGGTCGCGGAGGTAGTTGGCCGCGGCCACCGTGGACTTCTCGGGATCGAGCCGCTCGTCGAGCCAGCGGTCCACACGGAGGCCGTAGAGCCGCGCGGTGGGCGCCATGAACTGCCAGAGGCCCTTCGCGCCTGCGCTGGAGACGGCCGTCGGATTGAAGCCGCTCTCGATCATCGCGGTGAAGACCAGCTCCTCGGGCAGCCCTTTCTGCTGGAACACGTCGAGGATCATCGGCAGGTAGCGTCCGGAGCGCGCGAGCCAGCTCTCGACCAGGGCCCGACGGTAGCCGGTCTGGAACCGGTCGAGGAAGAACCGAACGTGCTCGTTGACGTGGATGCGATACGCAGTGGCCGGTCGGGCCTGCACCCGCACCGGGATCGGGCCCGGCCCAGGGGTGAAGCTGACGGGTCGGGTGGTCGGGCTCTGCACGGGCTGGCCGAAGACCTCCGACCAGGTCGCGTCCGGGGTCCAGACGGTCTCGGTCACCGCCGGGCTCGGTCCGGCCCAGGAGGCGGGGACCGTCCCGATGGGGCCGCCAGGCTCCTGGACGGCCGGGTCGACTGCCATGGCGAGAAGTCCGGGGTCGGGCTCTGCAGCCGCGGTTCCAGCAAGGGCCAGGAAGCCGGCCATCAGGATGCTGCCGGTCAACAGGGTCCGGATTGACGTAGCCATGGGTCCCGCAATCAGCAAGGGCCATTCCAGAGTCAAGCTATCGTTTTATTTGGTGTTTCAGGGATGACAGAGCCGGCGGTCCACCCTCCCTGGGTAAGCTCAGGCCCACCCTGGGAATTATTGCGCCCTGTGAAATACTTTTCCTAGGCATGACCGCCTCACCCTGGGCGCACCTCCCCTTGACGTGTCCCGGGACCGGCCCCATGCTGTGCTCCACCAATGTCCTCGGCCAGCGCGCCCGGCAGTCCTTTCGACGGCTACGCGCGCCGAACAACCCCGGCTCCGGACCCCGAGCTCACCCAGGTCGGCCCCGGCACGCCCGGTGGAGAGTATCTCCGGCGGTTCTGGCAGCCGGTCGCGTTTGCGCGAGACCTGGGCGGCGCGCCTCGACGGCTGCGCATCCTCGGCGAGGATCTGGTCGCCTTCCGCGACCGCGGCGGACGGACCGGGCTCCTGCACCTGCACTGCGCGCACCGCGGCACCTCGCTCGAGTTCGGCATCCCGCTCGAGCGCGGCCTGCGCTGCTGCTACCACGGCTGGGCGTACGACGTCGACGGGCGCTGCCTCGAGACGCCGGGCGAACCGGCGGGTAGCCGCCTGTGCGAGCGCGTCTGGCAGGGCGCGTATCCCACGCGCGAGTTCTGTGGGCTCGTCTTCGCGTACCTCGGCCCGCCCGATCGTCGCCCCGTGTTTCCGCTCTATGACAGCTTCGAGGTGGCGGGGTACACGCTGATGCCCGCGGCCGAGTTCGTGCTCCCGTGCAACTGGCTCCAGGTGAAGGACAACAGCATGGACCCGGTGCACACCGCGTTCCTGCACGCGCTCTCGAGCGGCTACCAGTTCACCCCGGCCTTCGGCGTCGTCCCCGAGCTCGACTGGCTCACCACCGACGCCGGCATGGTCTACATCGCGACACGGCGCGTGGGCGATCTCGTCTGGGTGCGCGTGTGCGACTACATGCCGCCCAACGTGCACCAGTTCACGCGCGAGATCGAGGAGGCGATGGCCCCGAAGCCGGCGAGCCGGCCGGTCATCATCCGCTGGGCGGTGCCCAACGACGACACCCACACGACCAACTTCGAGCTGGCCCAGGTGGATCCCGCCTGGGGGCTCACGCCCGAGCAAGTCGCGCGGCCCGGCTTCGGGCAGGCGGAGGACCGGCCCTACCGCGAGCGGCAGCGATTTCCCGCCGACTACGACGCGCAGTCGAGCCAGCGGGTGATCGCCGTCCACGACGCCGAGCACCTCGCCTCGACGGATCGGGGCGTGCTCATGCTGAGGCGCATCGTCCGCGATGGCATCCGCGCGGTCAGCGCCGGCCACGATCCGTGGGGCACGCACTGGCCCGAGGGCAAGGCGATCCCCACCCACACCCAGGACCTCGTGCTGCACCTGCCGCCGGCGCCGACTCCCGAGGCGGACCGGCGGCTCCTGCGCGACGCCGGCCGGCGCGCGGTAACCGGCTGAGGCGCCCGCCTCATGTGGATCGTCCGCGTCGCGCTCGATCGGCCCTACACGTTCATCGTCCTGGCCCTGCTGATCCTGATCGTGAGCCCGGTGGTCATCAGCCGGACGCCCACCGACATCTTCCCGACCATCAACATCCCGGTGATCGCGGTGGCGTGGCAGTACACCGGCATGAACGCGGAGGAGCTGGAGGGCCGCATCACCACGTCGTACGAGCGCGTGCTCACGACCACCGTCGACAACATCCAGCGCATCGAGTCCACCACGGTCTCCGGGCAGGGCATCATCAAGGTCTTCCTGCAGCCGAACGCGCGCCTGGACACCGCGAACGCCCAGATCACCGCGATCTCGCAGACCGTGCTGCGCGGGTATCCGCCGGGCACGACCCCGCCGCTCATCATCAACTACAGCGCCTCGAGCGTGCCGATCCTCCAGCTCGCCCTGTCGGGCGAGGGCCTCGCCGAGCAGCAGCTCTTCGACCTCGGGGTCAACTTCCTGCGGCCCCAGCTCGTGACGATTCCCGGGGTGGCGATCCCGTACCCCTACGGCGGCAAACAGCGCCAGATCATGGTCGACCTCAACACGCGCATGCTCCAGGCCAAGGGGCTGTCGCCCAGCGACGTGCTCAACACGCTGTCGCTGCAGAACCTGATCCTGCCCTCGGGGACCGCCAAGATCGGCCAGTTCGAGTACGACGTGACGCTGAACGCGGCTCCCAGGACGGTGCCCGAGCTGGGCGACCTGCCGCTCAAGGTGGTCGGCAACTCGACGATCTACCTGCGCGACGTCGCCAACGTGCGCGACGGCTTCAGCGTGCAGACCAACATCGTACGGCGCGACGGCCGGCGGGGCACGCTGCTCACCGTGCTGAAGATGGGCGACGCCTCCACCCTCGACGTGGTCAGCAACATCCGCAAGACCATCCCGCGGGTGGCGACCACGCTGCCGCCCGAGCTGAAGATCGACCTGCTCGCCGACCAGTCGATCTTCGTGCGGGGCGCGATCAGCGGGGTCGTCCGCGAGGCGGTCATCGCGGCGTGCCTGACCGCGCTGATGATCCTGCTCTTTCTGGGGAGCTGGCGCAGCACGCTGATCATCGCGGTCTCCATCCCGCTCTCGATCCTGACCTCGATCATCGTGCTGAGCTTCCTGCGCGAGACCATCAACATCATGACCCTGGGCGGTCTTGCCCTGGCCGTCGGCATCCTGGTCGACGACGCCACCGTCACGATCGAGAACATCGAGCGCTACCTGGAGGAGGGGCGCGAGCTGCGCGACGCCATCTTCGACGGCGCGGCTCAGATCGCGGTCCCCGCCCTGGTCTCCACCCTCTGCATCTGCATCGTGTTCCTGCCCATGTTCTTCCTGAGCGGGGTGGCGCGGTACCTGTTCGTGCCCCTCGCCGAGGCGGTGGTCTTCGCGATGCTCGCCTCGTACGTGCTCTCGCGCACGCTGGTGCCGACGCTCGCGATGTACCTGCTCAGGCCCCGAGACCACCACGCCGGCCCCTCGGGCAACCCGCTCGTGCGCTTCCAGCGCGCGTTCGAGCGCGGCTTCGAGGGCATCCGGAGCGGCTACCGCGGCGTGCTGACCCGACTGCTCTCCCGGCAGGGAGCCTTCGCGGCGGTGTTCCTGGGGGTCTGCCTGTTCGCGTGGCTCCTGCTGCCGTGGCTCGGCGAGAACTTCTTCCCGGTCAGTGACAACGGCCAGTTCATCCTTCACATGCGAGCCAAGACCGGCACCCGGATCGAGGAGACCGCGCGGCTCGCCGACCTGGTCGAGACCTCGATCCGCCGCGAGATCCCGCCCGAGGAGCTCGACAACGTCATCGACAACGTCGGCCTGCCTTACTCGACGATCAACTTCATGTACAGCCGGTCCGGTTTCATCGGGGCCGCCGACGCCGACATCCTGGTGTCGCTGAAGGAGGGACATCGGCCCACCGAGGACCACATGCGCGCGCTCCGCCGGCGGCTGCCCGGGGAGTTCCCCGGCGTGACCTTCTACTTCGTGCCCGCCGACATCGTGACCCAGATCCTCAACTTCGGCCTCCCCGCCCCGATCGACGTGCAGGTCGAGGGGAGCGACATCGAGGGCAACCGCCAGATCGCCAACCAGCTCCTGGACCAGCTGCGGCGCGTGCCCGGGCTCACCGATCTGCGGATCCAGCAGAACTTCGACAACCCGCGGTTCCAGGTGACGGTGGATCGCACGAAGGCGGCCGGGGCGGGCTTCACGCCCCGCGACGTGGCCAACAGCGTCCTGCTCACCCTGAGCGGCAGCAACCAGGTCTCCCCGGCCTTCTTCCTGAACTGGCAGAACGGCGTCAGCTACAACCTTATCGCCCAGGCGCCCCAGTACTCGGTCCAGACCCTCCAGGACCTGGAGAACATCCCGATCAGCGGCGCGGGCATGACCCGGCCTCAGATCCTGGGCGACGTGGCCTCGATCGCCCGGTCGAACGGGATGGCGGTGATCTCGCACTACAACACGCGGCGCGTGGTGGACATCTTCGGCTCGGTCCAGGATCGCGACCTCGGCGCGGTCGAGCGGGACATCACCCGCATCCTCGACGCCAACCGCGCCAAGCTGCCGCGCGGCAGCTTCGTGACGCTGCGCGGGCAGGTGGAGACGATGCGCGCGTCCTACCTGGGCCTGCTGGGCGGTCTCGCGTTCGCGATCATCCTCGTCTATCTTCTGATCGTCGTGAACTTCCAGTCCTGGCTCGATCCGTTCATCATCATCAGCGCCCTGCCCGCCGCCCTCGCCGGCATCATCGTGTTCCTCTTCCTCGCCAACACGACCTTGAGCGTGCCGGCCCTCATGGGTGCGATCATGTGCATGGGCGTGGGAACCGCGAACAGCATCCTGGTGGTCTCGTTCGCCCGCGAGCGGCTCGCCGAGCACGGCCGGGCGCGCGACGCGGCCATCGAGGCCGGCGTCACGCGCTTCCGTCCGGTCCTCATGACCGCGCTCGCGATGATCATCGGCATGATTCCGATGGCGCTGGGGCTCGGCGAGGGCGGCGAGCAGAACGCCCCGCTGGGCCGCGCGGTCATCGGTGGGCTCCTGACCGCGACCGTCGCCACCCTCCTCTTCGTGCCCGCGGTGTTCAGCGTGCTGCACGGGCGCCGCCGCGCGGCCGTAGCTGGCCCGCGCGCGGAGGTTGCCTCGTGAGCCTGGGCGGGCGGGGGGCGTGGGTGACGCTGGGCGCCCTGCTCGTGCTGGGCGGCGGCATCTACGCCGGCGTCAACGGCCGCCGCGGCGCCGACGCCGCGCTCAAGCGCGCGACCGAGGCGGCGGCGACCCCCACCGTCGTGGTGGTCTCGCCGAGCAGCTCTGCGCCCACCGACGAGCTGGTGCTGCCGGGCACCGCGCGCGCCTTCACCGACGCGCCGATCTACGCGCGGACGAACGGCTACCTCAAGAAGTGGTACGTGGACATCGGCACCCGCGTGACCCAGGGCCAGCTGCTGGCCGAGATCGAGACGCCCGAGGTGGAGCAGCAGCTCCGGCAGGCGCGCGCCGACCTCGAGACCGCGCGGGCGAACATGGACATGGCCCGGACCACCGCCGATCGCTGGCAGGCCCTGCTCAAGCGGGAGGCGGTGGCGCGCCAGGAGGCCGACGAGAAGGCCGCCGACTACACCGCCAAGAGGGCCATCGTCGACTCGAACGCGGCCAACGTGAAGCGCCTCGAGGACCTGACCTCGTTCCAGCGGATCACCGCGCCCTTCGCCGGCGTGATCACC